>WNFO01000787.1_pt1 | contig 27971 bp, 20 predicted proteins | sample 5400251 | NCBI WGS metagenome assembly WNFO01 (sample SAMN13153354, study PRJNA577476) | soil metagenome | isolation source: 100 cm saprolite under Madrone tree | place: USA:California | collected 2016-06-14
CTGTTGGCTCAATCACGATTGTCTGTCCCTGGGTCGTGACGGTTTCCTGCTGCGTGCTCTTCAAGTTCCCGGCCTGTTGCGCTCGCTGACGCATCACCTGAACTGCGTCAAGGACATTCTGCTGCCGGTTCACGTATGCATCCCCGAGCGACGAGGTCCAGGACAGATTCTTGTCCATCTTGGCAAGCACCGAAGGAAACTGCGTGAGAGCCTTTACGCTGGGATCCCAGGATTGCGGATCGACCGCCTGGGCGAGTGCGTCTCCTTGCAGACCTGGATTTTGTTGCATCCACCGGTCTGCTTCCACGACCTCGGTAGGATAGGTCGCGGCTGCCAGAATCTGTGCAACCAGCGCGTCCGGGTACAGTGCGATCGGTGCGACCAGCTGGTCCAGGTCTTCGGGTGACTGTTGCGCCACCACCTGAGTGCTCCCCTCTGAAGCCTGCGGCGCAGCCCCAACCGACGGTTGCGTTTCGGGTTGCGGCGCCTCAGTGGCACACCCTGCCTGCACGGACGCCAGCACGAGTGAACTGGAGACAAAGAGCGCCAAAGCTCGCTTCGACCGTTTCATGCCTACAACCTGCGTAGAGAAGCCGTTCAGCCGGTACGTTCGTACCTCGCTGCGTCAACCCGATTCTCCTGACGGCCGGCGGTCGGGAGGGCCACCGGATCGAGAACAAGGTTCGTATCCGGGGATTCCGCCATCATTTCACTGCGCGCCGTCAGTATTTCATTTGCAGTGCGGCTGTGGCCGGATTCCCCGGCCCGGCGACTGCGCGGTTCCCCTCGCCCGCCCGGCGACCGCGGCTGAGCCTCGCATTCAGGCGATCGAGGTAGAGGTAAACCACCGGCGTCGTGAACAGGGTCAATGCCTGGCTCAGCACCAGTCCGCCGACCATCGTGTAGCCCAGTGGCTGGCGTAGCTCGATTGGCTGTGGGAGAACGATCGTCCCCGGCGCGCCATGCGGCCGGCGCTGCAACATCCGGTCGCGTGTAACGAGGCCCGAGCGTGCAGGCGGCAAGCCCCAGCACACCCATTGCCGCCAACCACCGACAGCATCGTAAGTTGTCAGCACCCCTGACTTGCATGCTGTCTTCGCCAGCGCATCATCGGCCAGCCACCTGCTGCGTACGCATGAGGCCTTCCCAGCCGCCACCGAGCGCCTTGACCAGCAGCACGCTGGCATTCATGCGTCGGGCTTGAATGTCTGCCGCGGATAGCTGTGCTGCGAGGGACGCGTTCTGCGCTACCACCACTTCGAGGTAGGTTGCTGCGCCCGCCTTGTAGCGGTAGTTGGCCTGCTCCAGCTCGGTGCGCGTGGCTTCGACCGCCGCAGATTCACTCGTGTTCTCCCGCTCGAGCTGGCGCAGAGCCGCGAGCCAGTCTTCCACTTCACTGTAGGCGACACTGACGGTGTTTCGGTAGTTGGCTACCTGCTCGTCGTAGGCTGCGCGGGCCTGGTCTGTTTGCGCGTGGCGGCGGCCGCCATCGAAGAGAGTTAGCAGCGCTGCCGGGCCCAGCGCCCAGAGGGTGCTCGGCGCGTCGATCCAGGTCGATGTTTTCGTGCTCTCCAAGCCCACCGCGGCCGCGAGATCGAATACCGGGAAATAAGCTGCTCGCACCACACCGATACTGGCGTTGGCTGCGGCAACGCGACGCTCGGCGGCCGCCACATCGGGGCGTCGCTCCAGTAGAGCCGACGGCAGACCTGGGTCGATCGGTGGCGGAGCCACTTCCAGCGGCAATGGTCGGGGTTCCAGGTGAAAGCGCGAAGCCTGCTGATCGACCAGCACGGCGATGGCGTGCTCCGTTTGCGCGCGTCGCAAGCGAACGTCCTCGTCCTGAGTGCGCGCGGTCTCGAGCTGCGCCCGGGCCTGCGCCACATCGGAAAGTGGAGCGGCACCGCCGTTGTACAGATTCTGTTCCAGCTGCAGGGCTGCGGTGTATGCGGCGACGGTCTGGTCCAGCAATACCTGTTGCGCATCCTCGCTGCGCAAAGTGAAGTAATCCATCGCCAGCTCTGAATGCAAGCTCAAGTCCAAGACGGCGAGATCGGCGTCGTTGGCTTGCGCGCTCGCGCGCGCCGCGGCAACCGAATTGCGTACGCGCCCGAACACGTCGATCTCATAGGACAGATCACTCTCGAGCACCAGGTCATTCTGGGTGGTCGGTTTGACGGTGCTGTACGTAGGCGCGTTGACCGAAGTGCGATAGCGCGAGGCACTGGCGGACCCCGTGATGGTCGGCAAGTAGCTGGCGCGCACGTACCGCATTTGCGCGCGTGCCTGCTCCAGCCGCGCGAACGCCGCCTTGAGGCTTTGGTTGGAGGTCGTCACTTGCGTCTCCAGCGCATCGAGGTCACTGTCCCGATAGACACTCCACCACGGACCGCGCGGCTCGGTGTCCGCAGGCTGTGCCGGCTTCCAGTCGCCGGCCTCCTGGTACGAATCCGGCGGCGGTGCGGTCGCGGGTTTCACGTATACCGGCGCGAGCGAGCAAGCGGCCAGCGCACCGGCAGCACTCAGGGCAAAGACGAGCAGCTGAGGTTTCATGATGCATCATTCCCGCCCGGCGACGAGGCCTGGGCAGACTGTGGTGATGGCGAATGCGATTGCGGCTGCGCAAGGCGGACGAGCACGCCGTTTGTGATCGAATCTGGCGGATTGACAATGACGTCATCGCTCGCACGCACGCCGGAGAGCACTTCCATCGCGGTGCCGAAATCGCGGCCCGTCGTGATGTTCTTCAAAGTGACGCGGTGGTCGGCTCCGACTACGGCGACCTGCAGATCCGTCGAGCGGAACAGCACCGCGTTCGCAGGCAGGCGCAGGCTGGCGACGCCCGGGGGGAGGTTGAAGTGCACGTCGGCGTAAGCGCCCGGAAACAGCTCGCCACTCGCGTTGTCGACCATCAATTCCACCTGCAGCGTGCGCGAAGTGGGATCGAGGGCGTTCGCCGTACGCACTACTTGCGCCGGATACGTTTTCCCGGGACGTTCGGCAAAAGTCAGCTCGGCACCGAGGCCGGGCGTGATGGTGGAGGCGTACAGCTGCGGCACCTGCACGTAGACCCGCAGCTTGCGTATATCGGCAACGCTGAACAGCGCGGTTCCTTGCCCCGCATTGATCAAGGCACCGACGTCCGTGTTGCGACTCGTCACCACCCCATCAAACGGCGCCAGGACGCGTTTGAAGGACTCCAGATCGCTCAGCCGCGCAACATTGGCTGCGGCCGACTCCAATGCCGCCCTCTTCGCCGCCGCGTCTCCGGCCGCCGCGTCCGCCGCCTGCTTGGAGACGGAATTGGTGGCCAACAGCCCCTGCCAGCGCTCGTTGGTACTCTGCGCAAGCTGGGAATTCGCCTGCGCGGTGGCGAAGTCCGCGCGCGCCTGCCGCAGTTGCTGGTCTACCTCGGGCGTATCGATCTGCGCCAGCAGCTGGCCCTTCTTCACGGGCGTGCCGATGTCGGTATACCACTTCAGGAGATACCCATTGGTGCGCGCATGGATCAGGGCCTCGTTATAGGCTTGAACACTGCCAGGCAGCACCAACGCCTCCACCGCCGGCCCTTGCATGGGTTTGATCGTGCTGACCGTGGGAAGCGCAAGGGCCGCCGTGTCGCTGGCGAGCGCGCCCCGCGCCGCCACCCGGCTGACGATGCCCCAGGCGGCGAGGCCCAAGGCAATAACGAGAGCCGCCAGCGCGTAGCGGCGCGCTCGTTGCGGGCTCGCGTTTCTGACACTGGAATCTAAAGGAACGGACATTGAGGTCTCCCTGGGACTACGCAGCCGCCGCCGGGTGGCGTCGGCCATGAATCAAACGGAACACCGTCGGCACGAACAGCAGCGTTGCGACGGTCGCAAAGACGAGACCGCCGATAACCGCGCGACCGAGCGGCGCATTCTGCTCGCCGCCCTCTCCCAACCCGAGCGCCATCGGCACCATGCCGATGATCATCGCCAGTGCCGTCATCAGCACCGGCCGGAAACGCGCAAAGCCCGCTTGAGATGCCGCCGAGAAGGCGTCATCACCGGCCGCCATGCGTTCGCGGGCGAAGCTGACGATGAGCACACTGTTGGCGGTGGCCACCCCCATGCACATGATCGCGCCGGTGAGCGCCGGCACGCTCACGGTGGTGTGCGTCAGGAACAACATCCAGACGATGCCGGCGAGCGCCGCGGGCAACGCCGTGATGATGACGAAAGGATCGAGCCAGGACTGGAAGTTGACCACCATCAACAGATATACGAGCACGATGGCGCCCAGCAGGCCGACGAGCAGACCGGTGAACGATGCGTTCATGGTCTGCACCTGGCCGCGCACGAAGACCTGGGCGCCCCGCGGAAGATCATGTTGTGAGGCCGCGATGATCTTGTTCACCTGAGCGGAAATGAAACCAAGGTCGATCCCCTGCACGGAGCCATAGATGTCGATTACCGGCATGGCGTTGTAATGGCTGACCACCCCGGGGGCGGCGCTGCGGTGGAAGACAGCCACATTGGAGAGCATCTGCGCGGGCGCGCCGCTACTCGGGCGCAGCGGTGTCGCCGCCAGATCGTTCAATGTGCTCAGACGATACTGCGGCGTCTGCGTGGCGACGCTGTACTGCGTGCCGGTGTTGGGATCCATCCAGAACGAGGGCGAAGTCTGGAAGCTGCCGGATAGCGACACCAGCAGGTTGGACGCCACGTCGCTCTGAGTCAGACCCACAAGCCGCGCTTTGCTCCGGTCCACGTTCACGTTGAGCTGCGGGTAGTCGAAGGCCTGCTGAATGCGTACGTCCACCGCCCCGGGAATCGCACGCACCTTCTGCAGCAAGGCGTCGGCGTATTGACGGTCCGCGTCCACGTTGGGGCCTGAAATCTCAATGTCGAGCGGGCTCGGCAGGCCGAAGTTCAGGATCTGGCTATTGATATCCGCCGGCAGGAACGCGAACGTCGTGGACGGATAGAGCGCGTTCAGCTTGCGGCGCAGCATGCTCACGTAATTCGCCGTGGGGTGGTGGTTCGAGCCCAGCGTGACGTAGATGTCGGCGTCGCTCGGTCCAATGGGCCCGGAAGTGCTGTAAGCGAGGTTGATGCCGCTGTAAGGCACGCCGATGTTGTCCACCACGCTGGTGAGCTCCGACGACGGGATGCTCTGGCGAATCGTCGCCTCTATCGCATCACACAGCGCGGCCGTCTGCTCGATGCGCAGGCCTGTGCGCGCGCGCACATGAAGCAGGATCTGGCCGGAGTCGACGCTGGGGAAGAAGTCCTGCCCGAGGCCAGGAAAATAGCGTCCGAGCGGGAATGCGAGGATCGCCGTGCTCGCCATCGCCAGCAGAAAGACCCCGGCGAAGCGAGGACCGCTGCGCAGGGCGGACTCCAGCAGGGTGTGATACCGCGCGCGCAGCCGCTCGAAGCCTGCCTGGAAACGTGCCAGGACTCCGCGCCCCGTTGCCTGCGCCACGTGCGGCTTGAGCCAGTATTTAGCCAGTGTCGGCACGAGCGTCAGTGACAGAAGGTAGGACGCGAGCATGGCGAACACGACAGCTTCGGCGAATGGCACGAACAGGTATCCGGCAATTCCAGTGAGCAGGAACATCGGCACGAACACGATGCAGATAGCCATCGTCGACACGAGCATCGGCAGAGCGATCTGCTGGGCGCCTTCGAGAATCGCCGGCTCCACGGCCTTACCCTGCTCAAGATGCGAGTTGATGTTTTCGATGGTTACCGTGGCGTTGTCCACCAGGATGCCGACCGCCAGCGCCAGTCCCCCAAGGGTCATGATGTTGATCGTCTGACCCAACGCCGACAGACACACGATCGAGGCGAGAATCGACAGCGGGATGGAAATGAAGATGATGGCCGTGCTACGCCAGCTGCCGAGGAACAGCAGCACCATCAGTCCGGTCAGCGCTGCCGCTATGGCGCCCTCCCGGACCACGCCCGACAGAGCGGATTTGACGAATATCGACTGGTCGCCCAACACCTGGATCTTGAGCCCGGGCGGCAGCAAAGCCTGCATCTGCGGCAGCTTCTGCTTAATGCCGTTAATGACCGCCAGCGTCGAGCTCGTACCGGTCTTGAGGATGCTCATCAATGCCGCGCGCTGGCCCTCCTGGCGCACGATGTTTGTTTGCGGCGGCGAGCCGTCGCGCACGTGCGCGACGTCCCGCACATAGATGACGCTGCCGTTGTGCGTCGCGACGGGCAGGTCGTTCAGTTGCGCAACCTGAGTCGGACTCGCGTTGAGCCGTACGTAATACTCGAGTGAGCCGACTTTCTGCGTGCCGGCCGGCAGAATCAGGTTTTGCGCGCCGATGGCGGCGGTCACATCGGTCCCAGAGAGGCCATCGGCACGCAGCGCCTTCGGATCAAGGTCCACTTGGATCTGGCGCAGCTTGCCGCCGTACGGAAACGGGATGGCCGCACCGGGCACGGTGGCCAGTGTCGTGCGCACAACGTTCGCGCCAAGATCGAAGATCTGCGATTCGGACAGCGTCGAGCTGGAGAGCGCCAGCTGGATCACGGGGACCGTGGACGCGTTGTAAGCGAGGATGGACGGCGGTGTGGTGCCCGGCGGCACACTCTTCAGCAGAGTCTGCGATATGCCGGTGATCTGTGCGTACGACAAATCCTCGTTCACGTTGGGCTGAAAGAAATATTTGGCCACGCCGATGCCGTTGAGCGACTGCGACTCGGTGTGCTCGACGTTGGAGATGTCGGTCTGCGCGCTCTTCTCGGTGAGCAGAATGATGCGTTTCGCCATATCGTCCGGCGACAGTCCGGTGTAGCTCCAGATGGCCGCAATCACCGGAATGTTGATATTGGGAAAGATGTCGATCGGTATACGCAGGAGGGTGAAGACCCCCAGCAGCAGTATCAGCAGCGCCAGCACGATGAAGGTATGGGGCCGCTGCAGTGCGACCTGCACGATCTTCATGGAACTCTCCCCGCAATCCGTTCAGCAATTATCGCTACGTTAGGGTCGCGAGGTATCGCGCCCATTTCAGGCTGCGGGCGCGCGCATTTCACCTGCAATGCGGCTGGCCGGCGAGCCCAGCTCGCCAGCGGTCATTACAGGTGAAACAAGGGGCGAACCGCGCGAAATCGCACCGCAGACTGCGGCCGGCATGCTCGCCGCTGATGGGAAGCCGCGAGCAGCCGCGCCGGCGGCGGAATGGGTTCCGGCACCGGGCCAGCAACGCGACACCCAAGTACTTTCCGGACCGAAGAATGTCAGGCATTGTGATATACGAGGAAGATGATCTCATGCGCGCCCTGCTCGGCGAATGGCTGAGCGAAGCGGGCTATCGCGTCCGCGCGGGCTCGCCGTGCGGGGCGCAGTGCGGAGGTCCGGCAGATCTCGTGATCGTCAGTGTCTACATGCCAAAACATGCGGGTGCACAGCTCGTGCGTGAGACACAGGCGGCGCATCCGGGCACCCCGCTGATTGCGATCTCGGGCCAGTTTCGTTCCGGTCTCTCGGCCAATGGGCCAACCGCACAGACACTCGGCGTACAGCAGGTCATTGCCAAACCACTGACGCGCGCCGTTCTCCTCGAGGCGGTACGCGCTATCATCGGCGCACCCAATTGAGCACCCAGCCCACCGACATGGCCTCGGCAAGCGACTCCGCTTCACCCCACACCGGAGCAATCCGGTTCAAGCGTCTGCGGCTTGGCGTCCTGGTGCTCGGCGCACTCGCGCTCCTCGCCTTTGCCGGCTCCTCCGCCTACGACGTCTGGCGCTCGTATCGTCACTCCCTCGTGTCTACCGACCGCGAGATCTGCAACGAGGCGAAGGCGCTCGCGGAGCAGACCGCGTGGAGCTTCCAAGCCGTCGATCTTCTGCTGCGCGATACGGCGGGCTGGTATAGCCACGCCCACGACATCCCAGCGGAGCGTATCGACGAAGTCCTTGCGACCCGCACCGCGGGAGTCCGCCAGGTACGCCTGGTCACGATTGTCGATGCGCAGGGCATCCAGCGTCACCGCTCGCGCGGATCCTCACCACCCCACCTGGACGTCTCTGACCGCTCGTACTTCATCGCTCAGCGGGACCGCACCACAACGGGGGTCTTCATGAGCGAACTGCTCGTCACTCGTTCCGAAAACCGTGGCGGGTTCGTGCTTTCGCTTCGGCTCGATGACGACCAAGGACGATTTGCGGGCGTCGTCACCGCAATCGTCGACCTCGAGGAACTCAAGCAATTCTATGGAGCCGTCAACCTCGGCGGCGGCAGCGCGATCCACCTCCTGCGCGAGGACGGGACGCTGCTCGCACGTAACCCGCCGACGCCCGAGGCGGTCGGGCGGAAGTTCCCGGAACTCGCAGCCGTACCGGTCGAGCCGGCAACCCGCCTTGTGAGTCCGATCGACGGCCAACGGGACTTCATCGCTGTTTCGCCCGTAAGGGACACTCCCCTGAAGCTCGTGGTCACTCGCGAAGAGGCCATCGCGTTGCGGCCGTGGAGCGACGAGTCGATTCGCGTCGGCGTGCGCACGCTCATCATCACACTGCTGGCAGTGCTGACGATTGCGGCTCTGCTGCGCCAGTTACGGCGCGTCGAGACCGGCGAGCGAGCGCTGCGTGAAAGCGAGGAGCGCTATGCACTCGCAATGGAAGGAGCGAACGAGGGGCATTGGGACTGGGACATCGCGAGCGATCGCCTGTTCCTGTCACCCAAGATGAAAATGCTGCACGGTCAAAGCGCCGACAGCGCGGTCGCGACACGCACCGCGTGGATGGCGCAGCTCGCCATTCACCCGGATGACGCGCCGCGCTTGGAAGCGGCGCTGAGCAATCATTTCGAGGGGCGCACGCCGCGTTATGAGTGCGAATATCGCGTCCGTCAGCCCAACGGGGATTGGTGCTGGCTGCTCGCACGCGGCCGCTGTCTGCGCGACGTGACGGGCAAGCCCTTTCGGTTCGTCGGCTCGGCGATCGACGTCACCGCTGAAAAGCAGGCGCAAATCGACAAGGAACACCTGGAGGCGCAACTGCGGCAGTCGCAGAAGATGGAGGCGATCGGCACGCTGGCCGGCGGCATCGCGCACGACTTCAACAACATCCTGGGAGCAATCCTGGGGTACGGCGAACTGGCGCACCAGCATTCCCCCGAAGGCAGCGCGTTGCGGCGCTACCTCGACAGTGTGCTGCACGCGGCCGGGCGCGCAAAGACGCTGGTGGATCGCATTCTGGGCTTCAGCCGCAGCGGGCTCGGTGAGCGCGTGCCGGTGAACGTTCAGTCCGTCATCGAGGAGACACTCGAGCTGCTGGAAGCCTCGCTGCCGGCACGCATACGCCTCGAGAAAAGGCTCGAAGCAGGCAACGCCGCGGTGATCGGCGACGCGACGCGCCTGCATCAAGTGGCAATGAATCTATGTACCAACGCGCTGCAGGCAATGCAGCGCGGGGGCGTACTCAGCGTCGTTCTCGAGCGCATAGAGTTGACGGAGCAGCGCTCGCTCTCCCGAGGCACCCTCGCTCCGGGGCTATATGTGCGACTCGTCGTCAGCGACTCAGGCAGCGGCATCCCGCCTGCGGTGTTCGAGCGGATATTCGATCCGTTCTTCACGACCAAAGGTGCCGGCGAAGGCACCGGCCTGGGTCTGTCGCTCGTGCACGGCATCGTTACCGACCTGGGGGGCGCGATTGAGGTGATCTCGAAGGCCGCGGAAGGCACGAGGTTCGAGATCTGGCTGCCGGTTGCGGGCGAAACCGGGAAACCTGCCGTTGAAGCCGTGCGCGAGCTGCCGCGCGGCAGAGGCGAAACGGTCATGATCGTCGATGATGAGCGCCCGCTCGTCGCGCTCAGCGAGGAAATGCTCGCCGAGCTCGGCTATGAGCCGGTGGGGTTCGATTCGAGCAACGCGGCGCTGCAGGCCTTTCGGGCGGAGCCGCAGCGGTTCGATGTCATAGTCACCGATGAAGCGATGCCGGATCTCACGGGCACCGATCTCGCGCGCGAAATCCGGCGGCTGCGGCCCGCCGTCCCGATCATCCTCATGAGCGGTTACGGCGGCACGCAGCTCACGTGCCGAGCGGCCGCCAACGGCGTGAATGAGGTGTTGCGCAAACCCCTTCAGGGCCGCGACCTTGCCGAGTCGCTTGCGCGAGTGCTGGAATCCGTTCATGAAGTGTCTTAGCTTGGAAACAGCCGGGCGCAGCCTTGCGAAAACCTGCGCGAATCCCAACGGGGCTTGTATGCTAGATTGCCAGGGGGCCCGGTGATAGAGGTTGCAGTAATGTCGGAGATGATTCAGCCCCACATCCTGGTCGTAGACGATGACCCGCAGATCCGTGAGCTGTTGGAGGAATACCTGACGGAGAACGCGCTGCGCGTCAGCGTGGTATCGACCGGGCAGCAGATGGCGAAGATTCTCGCCGACGAGACCATCGACCTCGTCGTCCTCGACCTGCGCCTTGCGGGCGAGGACGGCATGGCGATCGCCCGGGCGCTGCGCGAGCAGTCCGCGATACCGATTGTCATGCTCACTGGCGTGCGCGACGAAGCCGACCGCGTCATGGGACTCGAGCTCGGTGCCGACGATTACCTGACCAAGCCTTTCAGCCCCCGCGAGCTCCTGGCACGGATACGAACGGTGTTGCGGCGAACAAAAGGCGCAGCGCTGGCGCAAGCGCGGCAGCAGGAGGTTCGCGCCTACCGGTTCGCCGACTTCGAGCTCAACCTGCGAACGCGGCGCCTCAAGCGGCGCGAGGGGCCCGCGATCGACCTGACGAATGGCGAATTCAACCTCCTCGCGGCCTTGCTCGCCGCCCCACAGCGGATCCTCACGCGCGACCAGATCCTCGAGGCAAGCCGCGTATACGACAACGAGGTCTACGACCGCTCCATTGACGTTCAGGTGCTGCGGCTGCGCCGCAAGATCGAATCCGATCCATCGCAACCCCGGTTCATCGTCACGGAACGCGGCGTGGGCTACACGTTCAACTCGCCAGTCGAAGTCCTCTACTAAGAGCGTACGGCCGCGCAGCCGGGCATGTTACGGCTGAAACGCTCGTCGAGTGCCGCGAAATCGCGGCGCCACCCTCACCCACCAAGCTTGCTCCTGATCCCGGCGGCAATTGCGCGCGCCGGACACAAACAGGAGAAGCGACATGAAACAATCGAACGTAATGGTGGGACTGGCGCTGCTGGCGGTGCTCGCGGCAGGCTGCACCACCATGGGAACGGGATTCGGCTCGACGGCCACGGGTGCGAACCCGGTCACCTTCAACTGGAAGAGCTCGGATTCGGTCTCCGGAACCATGAACGCAACGCTGTCCGACGGCAAGACCTACAGCGGGCAGTTCTTTCAGATCACGACCGACACGACCGTCGATAACCTCGGGCCTCTGTGGGCCGGATGGGGTGGCGGCTGGCGAGGCGACTGGGGGTACTGGGGCGCCGGGCCGCAGTTCGTCACACACTATTCGGGCCGGGTCCTGGCCAATCTCAATACGCCGGACGGTGAGCACATGCGCTGCAAATTCCAGCTCGTTCATCCTTCGGACGGGATGGCAGGCGGAGGCCGCGGCCAGTGTCAGATGCCCGACGGCAAGACCATCGATGCGACTTTCCCGACTGCTTGAGGCCGGGGAACGATCCAGCGGAGCGGCGCCGGACAGTCTGCACCAGCGGGAAGCTTTGATCGCAAAAGCGCAGACGTCCGGCGCTCTATAACAGACTTGTGCGCAAACCCGCCGCCGGACACGCCTTACGGCGCACGCCGACACCGACTGACACAGCTCAAACGCGTTTCATCTGAAACTAGCCGACGAGCGCGCGGAAATGGCCGAGTAATGCACTCGCCGCAGCGTGTGCACAACGCAACCACAGGACGCTCACGATGAATTCGCTACCCGTCGTCTACGACCCTTCTGGTGCTTCATCCGCGAGGTCCGCCGGACGTGCGATGACACTTCCTGCGGCGGCGATCGCCGACGCTCGCGCGGCCGCAAATGATGAAACAACAGAGGCGAATGCCCATGCCGTTGGCAATCCATTGTGGATCATGCCGATCGGAATGGCGGTTTTCTTCGCAGCCACGGCCGCTGTCATTGCGCTGGGATAGATCATGAGCCGCTACTGGTCCTTGTCCCTGGCCCTTGCATTTGCAGCCCTGACGGCTACCGCGCTCGCCGGCAGCTCCGCAGACGCGGTCCCGAGTGCCCCAACGCTTCTCAACGCCGCGCAGGACGACGCCAACTGGCTGCTGCCTGCGAAGAGCTATGCGGGCAACCGCTACACCTCGCTGAGCCAGGTGAACAGAACCAACGTCGGCGGGCTCGCCCTGGCATGGCAGACCGACCTTGCCGATGACGGCCAGCAGGAAGCCGCTCCGATTGTCTGGAACGGCACGATGTACATCTCCACAGCGCACGATGGCGTGCTGGCGCTCGACGCGGCCACGGGAAAGCTCCGCTGGCAGGCGCCGTACAACCCCTCCTACGTGCTGCTGTTCGCGGTCAACCGCGGTGTCGGACTGGCGGACGGCAAGGTGTTCATCGCAACCCAGGACTGCCGGATTCTGGCGCTCGCTGCGACCACAGGCAAAGCCGTGTGGAACGTGCAGGGCTGCCACGATACCAGCAACAGCTTCTACTCGATGGCTGCCTACGTCTACAAGGACGAGATCATTGTCGGGACCGGAGGTGGCGATAACGGGGCGATCGGTCTGGTTAGCGCGTTCAACATCAAGGACGGCACGCGCCTGTGGGACTGGCAGACGATTCCCGGTCCGGGTCAGCCGGGTCACGAGACGTGGCCGGGTGACTCCTGGAAGCACGGCGGCGGCGCCGTGTGGAGCGGGCTGTCGGTCGACGCGAGCACCGACACGCTGTTTGTCGCGCCCGGCAATGCCGGACCCGACATGGTTCTGAAGGGCCGGGAAGGGCAGGACCTGTATACCAACTCCCTCGTGGCGCTCGATATCTCGGGGAAAGAGCCGAGACTGAAGTGGTATTACCAGCTCCTGCAGAACGACACGCACGATGCCGACCCGGCGATGATTCCGGTCCTGTTCGAGGGCCGGGTCGCGCACCGCATGCGGTCGCTGGTGGCCGTCGGTGACAAGGCCGGGGACTTCGTCATCCTCGACCGCGTGTCCGGCAAGGTCGTGCATCGGCTCGCACTCAGCAGCCAGCAGGGTCTCAACACGCCCCCGACGCTCCAGGGAACCAAGGCTTGCCCGAATCATGGCGGAGGCATCGAGTGGAATGGCGGAGCTTTCGATCCGGGGACCAACTCCTTCCTCGTGCCGAGCACCAATGAGTGCGGGGTGTTCAAGCTCACGACGCAAGATCCCGAGTACATCCCGGGTCAGCCCTACGAGGGCGGCGCGCTTCCCAGGCGTCAGGCCGGAACCGGAGTGCTCACCTCGATCGATGTCGATTCCGGCAAGGTGCGTTGGCGCCGCCGCCTGCCCTATCCGGCTGAGGGCGGCGTCCTCATCACCTCTACAGGTCTCGCCTTCACAAGCGACGTGGGCGGCAATGTCTATGCGTTCGATGCCGCGACCGGCCACCGGTACTGGAAGAACTTCACCGGCTCCTCCGTGGTCGCGCCCATCTCCGCCTACAGCGTCAACGGCACCGAATATCTCGCGGTGCTGGTCGGCCGCGCAGGCAACCAGCAGACCCCTAACCTGCCGCCTTCGGCGGGCAGCCGCGTTCTCGCCTACTCGATCGGCAATGCGCCCTTCATTCTGAATGCCTCGAGCGGGCAGATCCCGCCGAGCAATGTACCGAATGGGCTGGGCGGGGAATCCGCCCCAGCGGTGCCAAATTCCATCGGCTCCGCTCCCTACACCCAGCAGCAGGTCGCCCAAGGCAGTCAGGTCTATGCCGCGGCCTGTGCGATTTGTCACGGCGCCAATTTGCAGGGCACTTCGGCGCCGGCGCTCACCGGCCCAGGCTTCGGCCGCTCGCATCTCAACGGTTCCCAACTGCGCGGCGTAGTGACGCAATCGATGCCGCTCACAGCTCCTGGGTCGCTCAAGCCGGAAGAATATGCCGCCGTCATCGCCTTTGTGCTGAGCTACGACTGCGTACCGCCGGCCGGCGGTGGTCAGCAGCCGTTTCCGACCACCGATATGCCGGCCTTGCAGCAGGTCACGCTGGGTGGCACCACTTGCCCGCCCAAAAACTGATCGCGGTCTAGCGCGCGTTCTCTAGTCCGCAGCGCTGCGGCGACCCGCCCACGGTCGCCTTACAGGCCGCCGTTTCAGTTGAAACGCGGATGGCGGCTCACAGCAATGCCGCCGCAACGCCTCCCCCGCAACCTGCCTTTCCATCACCGACGTGCGCGTGAGGTCTCACGGTATGTATGCCCTTGTCCGAATCGCTCTCCAGCGCCCCTATACCTTCGTGGTGTTCGCGCTGCTGATTCTCATCGCTGGGGCGCTGTCGGCACTGCGCACGCCAGCCGATATCTTTCCGGATATCCGGATCCCCGTGATCAGCGTTGTGTGGCAGTACGCCGGGCTGCCTACAGACGAGATGACCGGGCGCATCGTGACTCCGTTCGAGCGCGCGCTCACCACGACGGTAAACGACATCGAGCACATCGAGGGCGTTTCCTATGCGGGCTTTGGAGTCGTCAAGATCTTCTTCCAGCCGACGGCCGACATTCGCACGGCGAACTCGCAGGTCGTTGCCGTATCCCAGACGCTGCTCAGGCTGATGCCCGCGGGTATTACGCCGCCTCTGGTTCTCAACTACAACGCCTCCACGGTCCCGATCATCCAGCTCGCACTCGCGGGAAAAGGAATGACCGAGCAGACGCTCTCCGACCTCGGCATGAACTTCATCCGCACTCAGCTCATCACGGTGCCGGGCGCCGCAGTGCCGTGGCCGTACGGCGGCAAGACGCGCGAAGTGCAGATCGACCTCGACCCCGCCGCCCTGCAGGCGCGGGGCCTCTCCGGACAGGACGTCGCGCTCGCGCTGGCGACCCAGAATCTCGTCTTGCCGGCGGGTACGCAGAAGATCGGCAAATTCGAATACACCATGCAGCTCAACAGCTCGCCCAGCGACATCGACGGGCTGGCCGATCTGCCGATCAAGGCCGTCAACGGCGCGACGATCTACTTGCATGATGTTGCGCACGTGCGCGACGGCTACCCGCCCCAGACCAATATTGTGCACGTTGACGGGGGACGGTCGGTACTGCTGACCGTGGAAAAGAGCGGGTCCGCTTCCACGCTGGCGATCATTCAGGGCATCAAGGCCAAAATGGCGCAGCTCAAGCCGAGCTTGCCTGCAGCGCTGGTCGTCAGCCCGATCGGCGACCAGTCGGTGTTCGTGACGGCGGCGATCAGCAGTGTAATCCGCGAAGGGGTGATAGCCGCTGCGCTGACGAGTCTGATGATCCTGCTGTTCCTCGGCAGCTGGCGCTCGACACTGATCATCGCCACGTCCATCCCGCTTGCCATTCTCGGCTCGATCACGACGCTGTCGTTTCTCGGGGAAACGCTGAACATCATGACCCTCGGCGGACTCGCGCTGGCGGTTGGCATCCTCGTTGATGATGCGACCGTGACGATCGAGAACATCAACTGGCACCTGGAGCAGGGCAAGGACGTCGAGCCGGCGATTCTCGATGGGGCGCATCAGATCGCAACCCCGGCGTTCGTCTCTACGCTGTGTATCTGCATCGCGTTCGTGCCGATGTTCTTCCTCCAGGGCGTCGCGCGCTTTCTGTTCGTTCCCCTGGCCGAGGCCGTGATCTTTGCGATGATCTTCTCGTTCATCCTCTCGCGCACCCTCGTGCCGACGATGGCGAAGTACCTGCTGCGCCGACATGTGCCCCGTACAGAGGAGAACGGAACACACCCCACGCCGCCGCCTCGCAACCCACTCGTGCGTCTGCAGCGCAGTTTCGAGGAGCGGTTCGAACGCGGCCGGCTGCACTATCGGGACCTCCTGCAGCTCGCGCTCACGCACCGCCGCATGTTCGTGAGCGGATTTCTCGCCTTCGTGGTGGCCTCGTTCCTGCTCGTCCCCATGCTCGGCCGCAACTTCTTCCCCGCGGTGGACTCCGGGCAGATTCTGATGCACGTGCGCCTGCAGGTCGGCACGCGCGTCGAGGACAGCGCCAGTCAGTTCGGCAGGATCCAGAACGCGATCCGCGAGATCATCCCGCCCGCCGAGCTGGGCACACTGGTAGACAACATCGGCATGCCAGTCAGCGGCATCAATCTGGCCTATAACAACACCGGCACCATCGGCGAGCAGGACGGCGATGTCGAGATCTCGTTGCAGCCGGGTCACCGGCCGACGGCCGAATACGTGAGCGAGCTGCGCGCGGCCCTGCCCGAGCGCTTTCCGGGCAGCACTTTTTCGTTCCTGCCCGCCGACATCGTCAGTCAGATCCTGAATTTCGGCGCTCCCGCGCCGCTCGATTTGCAGGTGCGCGGATCCAATCTGCCCGCGGACTTCACTTACGCGAACGAGCTCCTGCGGCGCATTCGCCTGGTGCCCGGTGTCGCCGACGCGCGCATCCAGCAGTCGCAGAGCAATCCCGGCTTCAACATCAACGTGGATCGCGCGCGTTCGCAGTATGTCGGCCTTAGCGAGCGCGACGTCACCAACAGCCTGCTGGTCATGCTCGCGGGCAGCAGCCAGGTCGCACCCACGTTCTGGCTGAACCCGAAGAACGGCGTGCAATACCCGATTGTCATGCAGACCCCGCAGTACCAGGTCGACTCGCTCAGCGCCTTGCGGAACCTGCCGATCACCACCGGCGCGAGCACAACCAGCGCGTCAGTGCCGCAAGTGCTTGGAGGTGTAGCGAAGGTCCGCCGTATGACCACGGACGCGGTGGTCTCGCAGTATGACATCCAGCCGATGGTGCAGATCTACGCGACCACGCAGGGTCGTGACCTGGGTGCGGTTGCGGCGGACATCCACGCGATCCTCAAGGAGACTGCGAAGGACCTGCCGAAGGGAAGCAGCGTCACGCTGCTCGGCATGGTGCAGACGATGAACACCGCGTTCGCCGGGCTTGTGTTTGGCCTGCTCGGCGCGATCGCGCTGATCTATCTGCTCATCGTGGTCAATTTCCAATCATGGAGCGACCCGTTCGTCATTGTTACCGCTCTTCCAGCCGCGGTGGCGGGGATCGTCTGGCTGCTGTTTGCCACCGATACGACGCTGTCGGTGCCAGCGCTCACGGGCGCGATCATGTGCATGGGCGTTGCGACCGCGAACAGCGTGCTCGTCATCAGCTTCGCACGCGAGCGCCTGAATGAGCACGGCGATCCGAATGCCGCCGCCCTCGAGGCCGGCTTCGTTCGTTTCCGGCCCGTGCTGATGACCGCGCTCGCCATGATCATCGGCATGGTGCCGATGGCCCTGGGCCTGGGCGAAGGCGGCGAGCAGAACGCGCCGCTCGGCCGCGCCGTGATTGGCGGGCTGGCGCTGGCAACCGTGGCCACTCTCATCTTCGTTCCGGTCGTCTTCAGCATCGCCCACCGTAAATTCCGCGGTGCGTCCGGCCAGTCGCTGCCCGGACAATTGCCCGAGCCATCCCCTGCCAGTGGAGAGCCTCATGTCGCCTGATCCTTCCGTTCAACCCGTTTCTCGCCGCATGTTGCGAATCGCCGCCCTCGTCGCGGTCGCCATCGCCGTTCTCGTCGTGAGCAGCGGCATCGCCACGCGAGCTTCGAACAGCAGACACCTGCGCCAGTTGACCACTGCGCAAGCGCAGCCCGTCGTGACGGTCACGGCGCCGCAGCGCGGCACCACCTCGTACGCCATGGAACTGCCAGGCCGCCTGCAGGCCTACTCGCGTGCGCCGATCTACGCCCGCGTGAACGGCTACCTGAAGAGTTGGTCCGTCGATATCGGCAGCTCGGTCCAGGCCGGTCAGCTGCTCGCCGAGATCGAAGCGCCGGATCTGGATCAACAGTTGTCGCAGGCCAAGGCCGATCTCATGACGGCGCAAGCCAACGCGGCGCTCGCGACCACGACCGCGGTTCGCTGGCAACAGCTGTTCAAGACCGACTCGGTTTCCCGTCAGGATGTCGACATGAAAAACGGCGACTTCGCTGCCAAGGAGGCGATCGTCAAGGCAACCAAGGCGAACGTCGATCGCCTCCAGGTGATGGAGGGATTCAAGAAGATCGTGGCGCCATTCAGCGGCATCGTCACCGCGCGGTTGACGGATGTCGGCGCGCTCATCAACGCGGGCAGCGGCGCGGGTCTCGAGCTGTTTGTCGTTTCCGATACGCACAAGCTGCGCCTGTACGTGAATGTCCCACAAACCTATGTCACGCGCGTCACACCGGGCACCAAGGCGCAGATCACCGTCCCCGAACGGCCGGGCCGGACATTTACCGCCACAGTAGAGGCGTCGGCCCAGGCAGTAGACCCGGCCTCAGGGTCCACGCTCGTGCAGCTTGCGGTAGACAATGAGGCCGGCGAGCTCTTCCCCGGGGCTTTCGCCAATGTGCGTTTCGACCTGCCGCTGGCGTCAGCCAACCTGCGCGTGCCTGCCAGCGCTCTGATTGTCGACCACAGCGGCGTGCGTGTGGCGACTATCGGGCCAGACGGCCGGGTGGCCTTCAAGCCGGTCCAGATCGCTCGCGATTTGGGCGACGCCATCGAGATCTCCGCCGGACTCGCGGCCACCGATCGCATCATCGACAGCCCGCCGGACGGCATCGACAAGGGCGATCGGGTTCGGCTTGCTCCCGGTGCAACGAGTGGCGGCATGCTCGCGGCCGCCCCACCCCCGACCTCCGTCGCGGGTGCCGGTCGATGTGGCGCAACGAGCTTACAGCTCGTCCGCCTGCTCGCGGTAGGGTTGCCTCGGTGCCCTCCCCCGTGAGCGTGCTCAGGCAACCAGCGAACGTTTCGTTTGAAATTTCACTCGCTCGCATGCGCAACACATCAGTAACAGACCATGCATACAGTTCATAGCACAGCAAATGTTGGACGACATCCAAGGAGCCCGTCATGAAAACAGACCGATTTGTCGCACTCGTCACCGCAGGGCTGATCACTTTGCTCCTGGCCGGGGTCCTCGCCCACGAGAAGGTCGGCGCCTCACAGGAGCAAACCCATGCGGCAGGACCCACGAACGTCGCAACCGACACACGGTCGACCGGCGTTGAGCGTGGCGAGCGCTTGAGCGGCCGACTGTTACATTCGGGGAATGGCCATGAACCTAAACGATATTCTTCGGCGTCGTCATGAAATCCGTGTCAATGGCGCCCAGCGCAATAGAAGCATCTGGGGCGCCTTGATACTGATCGCACTGCTTGGCAGTGACGCCGCTGCCGCAGCGCCACCTGCGCCGTGCGACCTGCGGCTGAGCGTCGAGCTGACGCCCGACGTGCCAAACCCGGGCGATGTGGGATTCCTGAGCTCCCTCCTAGGCGATCATACCGCCTATCAGTTGACCTTGCGGCGGCAGCGAGTTGGCTCCGTTATCGTTCTCGAGCTGACCGGGCCCGGCCCCGACTACCGTTGTCGAAACGTGCTCGAGGCGATGCGCAAAGACGGACGTGTTCTGTCCGTCCGTGTGCATGAGGAGCTGTCGTGACCAAAATCATACCTACGCTGCTCCTGATCCCAGTGTGCTGGTTGTCGATCGGCGTGGCGTATTCCACAGACCCCTCCAGTGCCACACTCGATCTTCGACCACCAATGCTACGGAGCATTGAAGTGCAGCTCGCACCGGACGTGACGCTGCGCGCGGACGCGGACGAGACAGAGGTTGTCGCTATCATGGGCGCGCCGTTAGCACCGCAACAGGGTTCGAACACTCACCTATCTCGCACCGGAATCGGCTCAATCTACTGGGCGGCTCGGCACCCTGCGCAGGCATGGACAGTGCTGCTTCCTATTGCGCCGCATGATGGATCCGCCGCGTCTGAGGACATCAGAGTCAGGTGCGTCACCTTCGTAAGACCGTCGGGCGGCCAAGCCACTTGCCCGTGATTCGCACCGGCGTTGCAAGCGTAATCCGCGCCGCGCGCAGCGACATCGACTGGACATAACAGACATCGACACTACTCCTCAACACGTCAATGCGTTGCAGCAGGGTGAAGGCGAAGCCGGCTCCCGCTGCTTCAGGAGATGAAGATGTCCCGCCAATATCTCGTAACACGCCGGACCCGCCAGTGGTTGGCCTCGCTCGGGTTGCTGCTCACCGTCGCGGGTTGTGTAGCCGAACCGCCGCGCCCGGTTGCCGCACGCCAAGCGGTGCCACCGCCGGATACCAACGTGTATTTCTATCCGGTGCAGGGCCACCCGGCGCCATTGCCCCAGCAACAGGACCGTGACAAGTTTGAGTGCAACACGTCGGCCGTACAGCGGACAGGTTTTGACCCGAGTCTACCAAACGTGCCGCCGCGCCAGCGCGTGCGCGTGGTCGCCGGCGGGCCGCCCGCAGGAACCGGTGTGGCCGTCGGCGCAGTAAGCGGTGCAGTGGTCGGCGCCGCGGTGTCTAACCCATGGCACGCTGGAGGCGGCGCGCTGATCGGTGCACTCGCGGGCGCCGCCATTGGTGGCGTTGCCGACGCCGAGCGCTCCGCTCAGACCGAACGCCTTCAGGCACAGGCAAATGCGGATGCCAATAGCGCGCAGGCTGCCGCACTTGACCAGAGGGCCACGGACTATCGACGCGCGATGACGGCTTGTCTGGAAGGCCGCGGATACAGCGTTCAGTAGATGCCGCGGTGAGGCACCAGAGCTGACAGCGGCGAGAGGTTACGTATGACGACACGAACGATCAACGGCACGCAGCGAAGTGTTGTGTTCGCATTCTTGCTAGCGCTCAGCGTTTCGAGCGCAGTACTCGCTCAGGAGCACGGCCACGGCGAAGGAGGATTCGCGGGACATGGGAGCCCGGAACGAGGGGGTGTCGAGCATGGGAGCCCCGAACGCGGAGGTTTAGAGCATGGGAACGCCGAGCACGGAGGTTTCGCGCGTGGGGGGCTCGAGCATGGCGAGCACCAGCACATCGACACGCACTTCTCTCACAATCATTACTATTTCGACCACGGCTACAGAGTGCATGAGGCGCCACAAAGCGGCCACGAGATCCAGCACGAACACGAGCACTTCTGGTACGACCGCGGTCAGTGGTACCGCAGGGATGGCCGCGGGTGGCTGGTGGTGGGCGCGCCGGTGGGTGCGTTCGTAACGGACCTGCCGCCGTTTTACACCACAATCTGGTTCGGTGGAGTGCCCTACTACTACGCCGACGACACGTACTACACCTGGAGCGGCGATCACAACGAGTACGAGGTGGTGGAGCCGCCGGCCGGGATTGAAAACGCGAGCACGCCCGAGGCGCCAACCATTGACTCAATATTCATCTATCCCAAGAACGGCCAGTCCCCCGAGCAGCAGGCGAGTGATCGCTATGAATGCCACCATTCGGCCGTGGAGCAGACCGGCTACGACCCGACGCAGGCGGGCGGCGGTGTGCCATCTGCAGTTGCAGCGAGCAAACGGAGCGACTACTTCCGAGCCGAGACGGCCTGCCTCGACGCGCACGGCTACAGCGTACGGTAGCCGGTCGGCATTGAAGTTCAAGGGCGGCGTCCCAAAGAAAGGCACTCATATGAAGATTCAGCGCGTCATCGCCCTGGGCGTCCTGCTTGCGGGCGCCGGCACCCACTCGGCCGGCGCAGCACCCGCCGTGCCGGCAATCGCAACCTCCGCCGAAACGCCAGATCAGGGCATCGATCGTGCAGCGGCCGGGGATGAGGACCCGGCGGCGGTGTACGACCTGGGCCGCAAGTTCGACGAGGGATTGGGAGTCGCGGCCGACGAGCGGCAGGCTTTTCAGTGGTACAGCCGCGCGGCCGCGCGCGGGCACGCCGAATCGATGAATCGCCTGGGCATTCTATATTCGCAGGGGCGCGGCGTCCCCCAGGACTACGTTGCAGCGCTCGCCTGGTACCAGCAGGCCGCGGCACGAGGCTCTCTCACGGCGGTCAGTAATGTTGCAACGTTGTACTTCTACGGCCTTGGCGTGCCCCAGAGTTATCCCAAGGCCGCGAGGCTGCTGGAAGTTGCGGCGCAGCAAGGCGCCGCGGATGCGCAAAACAAGCTCGGCGCAATGTACAACGATGGCCTGGGTGTTGCGCAGGACCAGCGCAAGGCGAGGGACCTGTTTCGGCAGTCCGCCGGGCAGGGATACCCGCCCGCAATGGTGAATCTCGGCCGGATGTATACGGAAGCGATCGGCGGCGAGAGAGACGAGATTCGCGGCTTTGCGTGGATTCAGGCAGCGATCAATGTCGGCGTGCCCGCCAGCATGACCGAGCTCGCCTACTTCGAGCTCGGTGCGGCGACCGCGCGACTCAACCGCCGGCAGCTTGCGCGTGCGCAACAGATGGCCCGTCAGTTGCCTGCAGCGGGAAGTCCCGCGGGAGAACCGAGCCTGCCTGCGCCGGCTGAGGCCGCACGAAAATTAGCGTCGCGATAGGTCGATGCATGGGCTTACAAAAAGAGCACGTCGATCCAAGAGCGACTATCGAAGACCGCGCTCGCGAGCGATAATGCGTATCTCACCAGGAGACGATCAGTGAATACCCCAGTGACAGGCGCCCCGAAGAAACCGGCCGCAGGGAAGGATGATGTCATCCAGGCCTACGGCAGTCTCGCTCCCTCCCGCCTCGGGCTCTCGGAAGAGGTGCGCTACAAGAGCGTCGCGGCGCTCAACCGACTGCTTGCCCACACGATGGCGATGCGGGATCTGTACAAGAAGGCGCACTGGCAGACCTCCGGTGCGACCTTCTACCAGCTGCACCTCCTTTTTGACAAGCACCACGGCGAGCAGATCGAACTGATGGATGCACTCGCAGAGCGAGTGCAGACGCTAGGAGGGGTAGCGCTCGCACTCGCGCACGACGTGGTGGAAGAGACACGGATAGCCCGAGCGCCCCGCGGACGCGAAAGCGTCCCAGCGCAGCTGCGCCGGCTGGTCGAAGGTCACGAGATGATCCTTACGGAAGCTCGCCCTCTTGCACGCCAGGCGGCCGAGGCCGGCGATGACGGCACCAACGACTTGATCGTCAGTCAGGTCGTTCGCACGAACGAGCTGCAGAGCTGGTTCATCGCGGAGCACTTGGTCACCCGCAGCGACTAGGCCCGAGCGCGCCCCGTCGATCTGCGGCTCTGCGGGATCATGATTGGCCGGCTTTCAGCTTCTCCTCCGCATACAGCGAGAGCTCGACCATGCGCTCGAGGAGTTGTTCTGGGGAGACGCCCGCGAAGTTCTTCAGTACGAGTTCCTTGACGTAGAGGCGTACCAGATAGCGCAGCTGCAGCGAGCGATTCTTCGTGGCGAACACGAAGTCGCGGTGCCCGTTATTTACCACAATCAGGTTGCGCTCCCCATCGAACCGGGATCTCCACAGCTCCCCCGCCGCTCGCTCGAACGTATAGCCCGGGAGGCCGCGCGCATTGATGGTGGCCGTGCTCATCGAGGCCTCGAGACTGTCAGTAATGGTGACGAGCGCTTCCGCAGTGCACATGACGTCTCGCTGCGAGACCGATACCTTCAAGCGCGACAGACTCGGCGTGCCGGGCGCCAGGTACTCGGCTTCCTGATCGGAGGTGCTCGCGAGAGAGCCACCCCCCTCGATAATCTCCCAGGAGAACCGCAAGGCGTCCTCGACACGCCGGCGCGATCGGTCTCGCGGCAGCGCGCGAAAGCGCCGCCGCTCATTGATCGGCGTCGTGCTCGCGGCCGGCGAGATTACGACGCTGAACAACGGTCCGGCATAATCGAAGAATTGCCGCTGCACGCCCGTGGATGTCGAACCAATCGTATTCCTCGGGAGGGAGCGCGAGGAGCGCCTCGCGAAACGCGCGCTGAATCGCGCGCAGCGACTGTTGACTGGCCTGTTCCTCTTCCGCTCGTCGCTGGGCTTCGATGAGCCCGTTCAGATGCAACTCGAGAGGGTGTAGCGCGAGCAGCAGCGCAGCATAACGTTCGTCATGGATGATTCCGGTGCGCGTGCCGGGGGTGAGATTTAAGAAAGGCACATCGATCAGGCCCTGCAGGTAGAGCGAGGACCAAGGCTCGCGCTCCAGTCCGGGGAGGGTTGCGAGATCCTCGATGACCCGGGTCCCCGCGCGTGTGAGCGCGACCCGGCAACTGTCGGAGGGCTCCGCCAGATACAGCTCTGCGTAGGCATCGCCAAATGGTGTTCGAACGGCGGGTAGCTGATGCAGCAGCCGTCCTTCATAAGCGCGCGGCTCGACTCCGTATTGCTTGCGCGCGAGCTTGTCGATGACGGTCACACGCAGCTTCCCGTTGCGGATCCGGTCGCGCAGTTCCGAGGCCAGGTACCATTGGATCTTCTCGCCCGAGAGAGTCCGGATACCCTCGAGCAGCGGACCGATGCGCACTTCCGTGCCGCGCTCGGCGAACAGGACTCGCCGCGGGCTGACGGCATAACCCGAATCGCCCTTGCTCATCGTCATCTGGTAGGACCGCTGGTCGCTACCGGTGGAGATCATCGTCAGCGTGTCTCCCACCGTCCAGAAAGACAGCAATCCAATGCCGAACTCTCCCTGCAGTCCGTTGCCGATGCCTTCTGCTTTCAGTTTTCGCTTGATCGAGTCGCAGATGTGCGTCGCAACGTACTTGAAGTTCGGCCGGCCCTCCTCATCCCGCGGCACGCCATCGCCGTCGTCCTTGATCGAGAGATAGTGCTCGCCGTGCTCGCGGCCGCGCGTGATCGTCACGGTCTTTGCGTGAGCATCGATACTGTTCTCGACCAGTTCGGCGATCGCCTTCAGCGGGTTGCCCTGTGATAGGGCGATGATGCGGATGGCATTCCAATCGTCACCGATGCCGCGTTCGGCGGTCTCGCCCTTGCGGGACGTCCTAGACTTCGCTCCGCGCGCGGAACCGTCGCCGGAATCGGAAGGTGCAGATGGCTTCTCCTCAATCATGCTGTCGACCTCTTGTCGAGCTTGTGTCCTTCCGGGGCGTTATCTGCTCAAGGCTCATGCCGAGCAAGTTCTGCAAGGTCATGCTGTTCACCGATGCGGAAGATCTATTGTCGCCTTTCTTGATCGCGCCGCTATCGAGCCGCTCTATTTCTCCAAATCAATGTCTTACAATATTTTAGTGATGTCAACTCTCAAGTACCCATATAAGTACCCGGCCTTCCTTAATGGCCAGGTTCGCCTTCCGGGGGGCCTCGCTCCAGTACGTCGGGCAGCGTGTCGCCCTCCTCGACAAAAGCGAGCGATATAGAATTCAGACAGTGTCGTTCGCCGGACGGCGGAGGTCCGTCCGGAAAGACATGGCCAAGATGGCTGCCGCAGCGGGCGCACACCTCTTCGACGCGAACCATGCCGTAGCTGGTATCGCGAAGGCGCTCGATGTGAGACTCGTCGTAAGGCGCAAAGAAACTTGGCCAACCGGTGCCGGAGTCGAACTTTGCGCTGGAGCGGAACAGGGGCAGGCCACAGAAGCGACAGGCGTAGATTCCATCCTTTTTGTTATCCAGGAAAGCTCCGCAGAATGCCGCTTCGGTACCATGCCGGAGCAGGACCTCACGTTCGTCGTCGTTCAGTCCCGCCGTAATTTCGCGGCGCTGTTCCTCGCTCAGCGGCCTCAGGTCGAAAGTGGTCATGGCGCCTCCTGTGGGGTAATCGATGCAATTAGGGTTCCAGCACAGCTATTGCGCCTTGCCGAGCCGATTCTACGCGCGCGTCAATCCGACACCCGTGTCGAATCCGCAGCTCGTCGTGCTCAACACAGCCCTGGCCGAGGATCTTGGACTGGAACCGAACGTCATCGAGCGTGAGGCGGCGGCAATGTTTTCCGGCAATCGACTGCCGGACGATGCAGACCCGATCGCGATGGCCTACGCGGGGCACCAGTTCGGTGCCTTCGTGCCACGGCTGGGCGACGGGCGCGCCATCCTGGTCGGAGAACTCAGAGGGCGCGATGGAATCCTTCGCGACGTTCAGCTCAAGGGCGCCGGCCTCACGCCCTTCTCTCGCAATGGCGATGGCCGGGCCGTCCTGGGACCGATGCTGCGCGAATACCTCATCAGCGAGGCGATGCATGCACTCGGTGTCCCCACCACGCGATCGCTCGCCGTGGTCACGACCGGCGAGCGCGTATATCGCGACGAAGCGTTACCCGGCGCGGTACTGACCCGCGTCGCCGCGAGTCACGTGCGGGTCGGCACGTTTCAGTACTTTGCCGCCCGAGGCGACCAGGATGCGCTGCAGGAACTCCTGGAGTATGTGATCGCACGACACTACCCCGCAGCCCGTGATGCCGATTCCCCCGCACTCGCCGTGCTGAAGGAGGTCACACAGCGCCAGGTTGCGCTCATCGCCGACTGGATGCTGCTTGGCTTCATCCATGGCGTCATGAACACCGACAATATGGCGATCTCGGGCGAGACGATCGACTACGGGCCGTGCGCGTTCATGGATAACTACGACCCGAAAACTGTATTCAGCTCAATCGACCACAATGGGCGGTATGCGTATGCGAACCAAGCTGCCATCGCCCAGTGGAATCTGGCGCGGTTCGCGGAGACGCTGGTCTCGCTCATCGGCCCCGACATCGAGAAAGCGGTCAGTCTCGCGACTGAAGTGGTCGAGCCCTTCATCAGGCAATTCGACTCTCGCATCCTGGCGGGGATGCGCCGCAAGATCGGACTCTCATCGGCCATGGACGGCGACGCCGAGCTGATCCGGCTTCTGCTCACCACCATGCAGCATTCTCACGCGGATTTTACGCTTACGTTCCGCAGTCTCGCTCTCATGGCGGAAAACCCCGGCGAGCAGCCGCGGGTGCGCGAGCTGTTTTCAGCGACCTCTGACATAGTTGGGTGGCTGCGGGATTGGCAGGAGCGACTGAGGTGCGATCCGCAAACCGTTGCCGAGCGAGTCGCGAGCATGCGTGCCGCAAATCCCGCCTTTATTCCCCGCAATCACCGCGTGGAGGCCGCTCTGAACGCGGCCGAGGCCGGTGACTACAGCCCCTTGCGCAAGCTTCTCGGAATTTTGCGGCGCCCCTACGACGATCAGCTGGAAATGGACGAGTACGGTCAGCCACCCCAGCCCTCGGAACGTGTGCTTCAGACTTTTTGCGGAACCTGAGATCACCGGCGCCGAGAACCTCGATATCAGGTCCCACGGAGCGTGATCCCCCGTGGGCTAGACGGCTCCCCACGCTCGCGCCGGGCCGGTAGCATCAGCCGCCGGGCACCTCAGCGCGTGACGCCTCGAATGGAGCTGCGCGCAACGGCTCAAGCCGGCGGGTCGTTCCCGTCCGTGGGAACTCCAAGGATCGCCAGTCCAATTTGCGGATCTGCGCGGCCAGCGTGCCGCCATCGAGAGGCAGGTAGCCGCGGTCGCGCTGCACATCGGCCTGGCCTTCCAGGCTCAGCGTGTAGCGCAGAAACTCCTTCACCTTCGGCTCGACAGGCTTGCCGGGCGGCTGGTCGATGATGGCGTACGTGCTGCGAGCGAGCGGATAGCTGTGCGCGATCACCGTCTCGCGCGTCGGCAGCACAAAAGGTCCATCGCCTTTCGCTGCGAGAGCCACCAGCTTCACACTGTCGCTCACGTAGCTGAGAATCGACACAGCGATGCCATATGGATCCTTCTCTAACGCGTCCACGATCTGCTGCGCTGCGCGATGGAGCGAACCATCGGCCCGCTTGCTGTCCTTGAAGTCCCTCACACGGCCCCAGGCCAGCTTGCGGCTGTCGTTGAGCACCACATGCAAAAAGAAGAGCCCCGTACCGCTTTCCCCATCGTAGGTGTAGAAGTGCACGGGTTCGCGGGCCCATGCACCGGTGACCCCAAGCTGGCCCCAGGTGCGCACCTCGCTCGCATCGCTGCGGCAATCGCAGCCTGCAATTTCCGCGAGCTGTGTGAGCGTGAGTTTTGACACCGGACTGTCGCGATTCACCAGGACCGCAAGCGCCGCCGACTTGCCATCGACATCCAGGCTGCCTGTCATCAGCT
>WNFO01001162.1_pt1 | contig 27962 bp, 29 predicted proteins | sample 5400251 | NCBI WGS metagenome assembly WNFO01 (sample SAMN13153354, study PRJNA577476) | soil metagenome | isolation source: 100 cm saprolite under Madrone tree | place: USA:California | collected 2016-06-14
CCCCAAGGGCCTCATTGCCTGGATCGATCTGAAATACGTCTCCATCTGCATCTACCCAGTTTACAGTTGGCAATGCGCAAGTTGACGGGCCAGAGCAGGGGGGGACAAGGATACCGGGAATTACGCTCAGAAGCGTAAAAGCACCGAGCGGCCCAACGGCGGAAATTTTGTCACTTCCTACCACGAATGTGTTGGTGGCAGTATCCCAATTGACCGACCCAGATAGGGATTCTGCGCCGTCGGTCAGGGCGGCAGTTATGGTCACGGTATCGGCGCGGGTGGCGAAGGCGAACAAAAGCGCGAAAGACAACAGACAAACGTAGCGTTTCGTAGTGGGGCTCTTAAGTAGCGTCATAGTAGGACCTCCTATAACGCCCATCCTTTAAAGCAATTCCGTATCCATCCCTGAAACGCGGCATCCAAAGACTTTAGGCCATTTTCGTCGAAAATAACAATAACTCAAATCTCTTGCAGAATACTGGCACCCGCTTTCCAACGTTCCACGATGCTGCTGTGCGTCAGGCGCAACTCTTCATGGTGATTCGCGTCGTTGCTTCGACCCCGAAACTGTAGAGTGTCTTTTACCTGTTCGATTCGCGTGCTTTTCATTGCCCGGCTATGCTCGAACGATACCGATTCCGATTTTCCTGCGTCTGCGGTCGGGATATTTGAGACGCGCCTTCTCCGCAACTATCATTCAGTTTCTTTCATCGACCAGCATCTTTGCAGGAACGTTGTAGACCAGGTCTCCAGACGCAACTCGGACCATCGGCACCGATTTCCCTTCCCACAGATATACGACACGGCCTTCGACAATCTCGCCGGAATGTACGCGGAGACGGACGGTCGCGCCTAATTTTATTTCAGGTTTGCTTTTCTTAGTCATCTAAGGAAAACCGGGCGGCGGTCGTTTCTCGAATAGCGCTCCAGCGTCTTCTAATGCTTTGTCGAACGCTCGCGTCATGCCCAGAATCCAGTTCGGGCGCACTACCATTATCAAACCAAAGAGCATCCAAGGAACCACGAGCAAATACACGGCTGCGCTCCCGTGAATCACCCACTTGACGAACATTAGAATCAGGAAAGGTTCTCCCAACCATATCAAGGCGAAAATCACCACATTCTTGGCACTCGCCCTATACCAGAGTCCTAAGGGGTTCTGTTCCACGGGTCGAGTCTATTCGAAGCCGAATGAAAATCACAATGCTATGATGTCGTTTCCCGTTGCTCCACCCGGAGCGACACATGATCGGGTTCGAGTCTGACGAAGCAATCCTCCAAAAATTACGCGAGCGGTTACGTCGCATGACGGACGAAGAGTTGATTAGGTTTGGGAAAGACCAAGGCCCAACACTCAATTTTTCGCGGTGAACAACGCGTTGCGACTTGGAAAAGCGTTTTCGACACTAAGAAGGAGCAAGAGAAGAAGTCCTGATGCAAACCCACAGGTAAGTTTATTAGACAACAAGATTTCGGGCCTTAGGTGCTGTGGCAAAGATTAAATCTCGGCAACGTTGAAGCGAGAACCCTGCATCCACACTTTGAACGGTTTAGGAAGCGTTGCTTGGGAGCGTCGGTCTGTCAGGGTAACTTCAATGGAACCCAATAGGCTGGTGACGTTCGTTGCCTTTAAGTATTCAAACTGTTCTGGGTAATTGCCTGTTCTTTTGTCTTCCAGTGCTCTTAAAGATTGGTCTCCTGTATCAACCAATAACAATAGCTCGCGAGTGTCACCCTTTTTCAAGTCGGTGCTGGCGCACGGAGAGTTTAACCAGACGCCATAGTCGATTCGCAGTTCGGTCGCGCGATTATCTGACCGAAATTTCATAGTAGCAATGACATCCATTGCCCGCCCGACTAACTGACCGGGGATCACCCCGTTCGTGAATTTTAGAACTAACGCATACACAACTTCTTTTTGTTCACTATCGTTATGGGGTTCGTGAACGCCCTCTCTGGGGTTCCCGCTAATGAATACGAATTTCGACTGGGGGCTTACGTACGAAAGATTCGGTAGCGGTTTTTCCTTCGGTGAACCGCTCACCACTGGAAAGTGCTCGTGAAGTTCGATCTTCTGGTCGATATTACGCCCAGTCGCGACAATAGAGCGCTCCATCTTTCCGCCTTGCACGGCGACAGATGCCGACGCTTCTTTTTTACGTAGCAACTGGGTCAGTCCAGTACCCCCAATGCCACTAAAAATCCACTCCCACCAGTTCATGGATGGATTTTATCACCATTTCCAAGTTGCCCGGATGGCGTTGTCGAACGCGGTTTGCCGCTCCGGTATCCACTTGCTGTAATGCTTCCGAACGATGTCTTCGTGCGCAACAAACGCCGTGTGCCGGATGAATTGCGGGGGAAAATTCGGAGTGGAGCCGAGGGCGAGAGTTGAACTCGCGACCTGACGATTACGAATCGTCTGCTCTACCACTGAGCTACCTCGGCCTGCAAAAATTATCCCATCAAGTTCGTCAGCATATCAAGCGCAGCGCGAGATTCCGCGTCGGAAGTTTCTACATAAAAATCGAGAGTCGTGGCGATGTCGCTGTGCCGCAAGATCGCTTGAATCACCTTCGGCTTCACTCCCAGCGCGTAAAGATTGGACGCTAGGGAGCGGCGGAAGCAATGCCAGCCCTTCCACTTTGGAATTGATTCATCTAACTCGAACGCGTGATCTTTGTCCTGCTCCTCGTGAAGATGTTTCGGGTTGTGGCAGACGGAACACCGAGTCAACAGCGGAACGATTACGCGGCGCACCAGATTCGGCAGATTCATCGATGCGCCGCGCCGCTCCCCAGCAAACATCCAATCGATTGGCTTCAACACCTTCCCCAAATTTTCCTCTTCCACCGAACCCGTAAGGTAGTGGTGATAGTTTTCCAGCATCGACCTCAAGATGGGGAGAACAGGAACTGTATTCTCGCTGGACTCCGTTTTCGGAAGTCCTTGATTGGTTCTCCACATGGTTCGCTCCACCGACAACTTCTCACCAGTGAAGTCTCTCCATTGCAGTCCACGGAGTTCCGCGAGCCGTAAACCTGTGAATGCGGCAGCCGCCACCACAGCGAAAGCAACCCGACCGGAATAATCAGGCCAATAAACGTTCGCCAGCAACGTCGTAATCTCTTTCACTGTGTAGGTGTCGCCCCGAAACTTCACGCGCCGTACGCTTCTCGGAAGGGTAACGTCGCGCATGGGATTCTCATCGTCCAAATAACCTTCGGTGCGTGCATGCTTGAATACGCCGGACAGAAAGCTCTTTAAACGCAGCAAGGTCTTGTGGCCGAGTTCTGGATGCTCTCTGGCAATCGCAGAAATCAGCCGCTGTCCGTGGGCAGCACGAAAGTCGCGGAGGCGTAGGCTTCCCAGCCGCTGTTTGAAGTGCCGCTCGTACTCATCGGTTTTGTAGTTCTTGTAAGTGGAGGGCCGCAGAAATTGCTTGGCCATTGGTAGATAGACGGTTTCGATGAACTCTGTGATCGGGGTAGCGGACTCGGGAGTTTGCAGTCGAGTGTTGATCGGCTCCAGTTGCTTCCACGCCAGCGACTCTACTGATTTCTTGTCAGGATAGGCTGGACCAATCGGAGCAAGTTTCTTGTGGACGTTTACTCGGACTCGGACACCGTTCCGAATCTGATATTCCCAGAAACGCAGGACCCAATGACGGCCACGGGGCTGGATAGTTCCCTTTTGCATTCGAGGATTATAGCACGCCGCTGCGTTCCAAAGTGCGTACCACTTATTGGTTTGTTCTGGAGGTTAATCGGCTATAAGCGCTGTAAATGCTGTGCTTTCAATAGTGCTGGAGCGTGAACGTTGCTTTACGAATCGGCTGCTCTACCACTGAGCTACCTCGGCTTTGACCGATTACAAAGCACCTGTTGACTACGTTTACGGCTGATTTTCTCCAACTGCTATCACATACAATCCTACCTCAACGCATACAGCCTGAAAAGACTTCCGCGAGTTCTTTGCTTCAAACACACTCCCTTGCGAGCTGTTTTCTTGAGAACTTCATTTGGCGTGAGCGGCAGAGGCGGCAGGCAGCCAGGCTATCATTTGCCAGGCTATTGTTGAGGTGCGACCGGATCGGATGCTTTCAGCAAGGCCAGCAGGTTTCGCGCCTGGGGGTTTGCGGGATCCAGGCGTAAGGCAGTCCGCGCATCTTCCCTGGCTGACGCGAACTCGCCACGGCCATAGCGAATTACAGCGCGGTTCGACCAGGAACGCGGGTACTCCGGGTACGCGGCGATCTCCTGATTTAAAAGCTTCAGTGCCTCGTCATTCTGTCCGAGTTTCATCAGTTGCGCCGCCAGGTTTACGACCCGGAAATCGTGAGAGAGGTCGTCGTCTAGGGTAAGGGACAGCGCAGCGCGAAGCAGGCGAAGAGCATCTTGGTCATGGCTGACGCGGGACTCGGCCAGTCCATAGCCCTCAAGAGCGTAGGCTGAATCTGGGTATGTGCGCAACGCGGTTTGGAATTCGATGCGGGCGGGTTCCACGCGGTCACGCATCAAGTACTCGATTCCGAGATCCGCGTGCATTTTTGCACTTCCTGGAACCGCCCGTACGGCGGCTGAAAAGAGAGTGAGATTGTTCCGCCAGTCGCGGTTGCGGACCACCGTCCGCATGGCTAAGGCTGCCACAACAGTGGCGAAGACCGCCCATGCCAGTCTCCGGTTGCGATTCTCAAGCCGGATCCAAATTAGGACAACCAGCAGGCAAAAACCGACCGAAGGCAGGTACGCGAGCCGCTCACCCATGATCGTTCCCGTTGGCACAAGAAGGTTGGCCGTAACCGCAAATCCGGCCAGATAGATCGCTCCGGCCAGGAACCATTCCCTTCGCTGGGTCCAAAAAGCCCAGATCCAAATGGCCAGTACCAAGGCAGCCGCAACGGCAGCAGGCAGTGTTCGTTGCCAAACCGCATAAAGGTGAATTGAACTATAAGAATAGTCGCAGGAAAGTGCGGCCGGATAGATATGCAGGCCGATATATTTCCAAGCGACGCGTAGCGCGTTGAGAATTCTCCATGTGGCGGGAAGGCTGGCGAGCGGATTGTCGAGAAAATTGACGCCCTTCGTTCCGAATCGCCCTCCCTGCACTTTCCAGAGCAAGGAAATGTACAGCACTGTGACGCCAGCGATCCAAGCGTAGCGCTGAAGCGCCTTTGGCTTGCCTCGGGCATAATCGCCTGCGAGCGCCAACGGCAAGAGAGCCACGGCCGATTCCTTCGAGAGCAGCGCAAACGCAAAAGAAACCAGTGCGAGGACAGGCCGGTCGTATAGGTGTAGAAGCCACGCTGCCAGTAGAAATCCCGCGGCGAGCAACTCGGCGCGTCCGACAATGGAGGTTACAGCCTCAGTATGAATTGGGTGCAGAGCGAATAACCAAGCGGTCGCCAAGGCAATGGTCGCTGCACCCGGCACTGGATCGAGGAGCGTCCGTAAAACCAGGTAGAGCAGCAAAATGACCGTCGCGTGCAGCAGCAGATTGAAGAGGTGATAACCGAACGGCTGGTCACGGCCTACTTTCCAATTCAAAGCGAAACTGGCAAATGTGACCGGACGAAAAAGGTTGTTGGCCTTGCTCGGCTCGAATAGTCCTTTTACAGACGGACTGGTCACAGCTGGGTTGCTCGAGATGTACACGTCATCGTCGAAGGTGAAGCCGTTCAGCAGTGCGTTCCCGTAGACCAGCATCGCCACGGCCAAGAGCAGCAAAATATGCGAACGTTCATTCATTGAGGGCAAAACCCTTTCGGCCACGCAGGTCGAGGTTAGCCTCAACGCGAAAACGGGTACATCAGCCAACCCAGACCGATCGCGACCAATACGAACATGGCGAAGGACCACGCGGCGTACTTAAGGCGTTCGAGTGGATCGCGGCGACCCAGCGTGCCGAACGCCAGCGAAATGATCACCGCAAAAAGCAGCAGCGACTGAAAATGCGACAAATGCAGCGGCACCATCCGGGTCACGCCTTGCGCCTGCGCGCCGCTTCATAAGCGTGCAGCGCTGCCAACAGATTCAGAACTCCAGCGGTGGCCAGAAAGCGCGTCCCGTAATCGCCGTCGGCGTGGGAAACGTCGGCGCCTGACGGTTCCAGTTTGCGCGCAACAAAATAAAAGCTGCCGGTTCCTAAGTCGGCTGTGTAGCCGAGCCGCGCGAATGCATCGTCACCGCCGGGCGCAAAGAGATTCCCTCGCATTCCAGCGCCAAGATAGACCAGGAATCCCACCGCAAGAAAAATCGTGACTGCGCGGCCCCACATTCGAAGTAAAGCGTGGCCACAGCCAGGCAAAATCCAGCCAGCAATGGCGATTGCGAGGGCACGAACATCGTAAACGGTCATACGACCGAGTTGCGCCTTCGGCGGCCCCTGTTGGTGAACCGACTCGACGGAGTCAAGGGTTTCCGCGCTCGCAACACTGGCTGCCTCGGTTGCGGTTTTGGTCTCGATAGTGTCGTCGAACATTTTTCTTCTTCGCTGAGAGTAGGACTAGGCTAGCAGCGCAAGAATCTCCTTTTGCACGGCACCCGTGACTTGCGCCTTGTCTTCGTCAACATAGACGTTTACTTCGCTGCGCATACCAAATTCCGGAAGATAGATTCCCGGCTCAACGGAATTGCACGTCCTGGCGATCAGCCGGCGAGTATCGTGCGTTTCGAGTCCGTCCATGTTCACGCCGTTTCCATGCACGGTCTGGCCAATGCTGTGGCCGGTGCGGTGAATAAAATACTTTCCGTAGCCGGCTTTTTCCACGACGCTGCGCGCGGCTTTATCCACCTGCCAGCCTTGCAGCGGCTTGCCGGCTGCAATTGAGGATTGAATCAGGGAGACTGCCCGGTCCCGCGCTTCGGTTAATATTTTGAAAATCTTGGCGTACTTTTCCGGTACCTTCGCACCGAGATAGCCGACCCACGCAACATCGTAGTAAACGCTGTCGGGAGTCTTCAGTTTTCCCCAGACATCCAACAGGAGCAGATTGCCTTCCTTGATCTCGGTGGGCCTTTCATTCGATGGCGCGTAGTGCGGATCGCTGGCGTGCGCATTTACCGCGACGTCCGGACCTTCATCGGTGGTAATGTCGGCCTTCTCAAATTCAGCCAGGATCCATTGTTGCAGCGCGACTTCGGTCAACGGCTTTTTATCGCGCACGCCCTTGCCCGCAAGCGCAAATGCTTCAGCGACAATGCGGTCGATGGTTTTTCCAGCCAGCAGATGGGATTGCAATTGTTGCGGCGTCCAGCAAGCTTCATATTTCTGCACCAGGTCGGCGGAGGTGACGACTTTGACCCCGCAGCTTTTGACCAGTTCCACGGTACCTGCATCCACCATCGCCACGTAAGGAATGGAATTTTTTGGAGAATACTGCATGGCAACTGTCTTCGCGCGGCCCAGCATTTTCTTCAGATTTTTCCGTAGCTCTTCCTGGCCCGAATAATAAAGCGTCTCTCCAGGCAGCGTAAGAAGCGATTCGGTTTCAATTTTGTGGACGAGTTTCTTGGGCGTTCCTTTGGCCGGAACAAAATACAACCACCGACGCGTTCGCATGGCGCTCGGCAAATCCAAAATGCGGTGCGCGATCGGATCGCGGCCGCGAAAATCATAGAACAGCCACCCATCCAGCTTGGCTGCCCGCAAATCGCCTTGAATTTCGTCGAGTTGGAAGCTCATCGGCGCGGCGTTCTCCCTTGTCAACGTGAAGATTAAGCGTCGTGTAGCGCGAGCGCCTGAATCTCCGACGTGGTCACGCCAAAGACTTCCACGCGCTTGCTGCGGCTGCGCTCGCCCGACAAAAGTCTAACAGCCGACTTGGGCCTTTTCAAAAGCTCGGCCAGAAATGCGCACAAAGCCTGGTTCGCGCGGTCTTCCACCGCAGGCGCCTGCAATCTGATTTTCAGCGCGCCGGCCATCACGCCTGCGACTTCATTCTTGCTGGCGTGCGGCTGCACGCGCACCTCGAACGATACCGATCCTCGATCCGGATGCGCTTGCAACTCCAGCGAGACCATTTTTACCAGGCTCTTTCGTATTGCACCGGAGCATGCACCGGTGTGGCGAATTGCTTCGCGGCACGCATCGGCCAGTACGGATCGCGGAGCAGTTCGCGCGCGAGAAAAACGAGATCAGCCTGGCCGCTTGCCAGGATAGTCTCCGCTTGCGCGGGTTCCATGATCATGCCGACCGCTCCGGTGGCGATGCCTGCGTTTTTGCGAATGGCCTCCGCAAACGGCACTTGGTAGCCCGGCCCGACGGGCATCTTCACATCCGGCAGCAACCCGCCGCTCGAGGTGTCAATCAAATCCACGCCCGCCGTCTTTAATAGTTTTGCCAGCTCGATGGATTGCGGCAAATCCCAGCCGCCTTCTTTCCAATCGGTCGCTGAGATTCGGCAAAAAAGTGGCAGTCGTTCCGGCCACACTTTGCGAATCGCTTCCGCTACGCGCACCACCAGCCGGACGCGATTTTCGAAGCTGCCGCCATATTCGTCGGTACGCTGATTTGAAAGCGGAGAGAGAAATTCGTGCAGCAGATAGCCGTGCGCGGAATGAATCTCGATTACTTCGAATCCAGCGGCCAGCGCGCGTTCGGCGGCGCTCGCGAAATTTTTCACTACAGACTCGATTTCCGCGACCGGCAAAGCGCGTGGCGCGGGGTAATCTGCCGCAAAGCGAATGGCGCTCGGCGCGACCGGCTCCCACGCTCCGTCCGTTGCTGGCAGAGCCTGGCCGCCTCGCCAAGGCACGTTCGTGCTTCCTTTGCGTCCCGCATGCGCGAGTTGCATCCCGGGTACGGCGCCATGCTCTCGAATAAACTTCGCGATTGGCCGCCAGGAATTGACGTGTGCGTCCCGATAAATTCCGGTGTCGGCTGGCGAAATCCTGCCTCGCTCTTCGATTGCAGTAGCTTCCGTGAAAACCAGTCCAGCGCCGCCTATAGCGCGGCTGCCGAGATGCACCAGATGCCAGGGCTGCGGATGCCCTTCCACTGCGGAATATTCGCACATCGGCGAAACCACAATGCGGTTCTTCAATTGCAGTTCTCGCAACCGGATCGAACTGAACAGTTTCATTCTATGTTTTCCTCTAGGCTGTTGGATGCGGCGGGAGAGCGCGGGTTCCAAACAATGCGGTGCCTACGCGCACTTCGGTTGCGCCTTCTTCGATCGCTATTTCAAAGTCGTGCGACATGCCCATAGACAATACGGGAAGCGTTTTGCCAAGACGGTCCTCCAGCACTCCCTTTAGCTGGCGCAGTTCACTGAAATATGGCCGCGCTTTTTCCGGCTCATCGAGAAACGGAGGAATGCACATCAGTCCTTTCAATTCGAGGCCGCTCAAAGTGGAAATCTGCTCCGCAAGCGGGGCTAGCCCCTCGCGCGTAACTCCGCTTTTCGTCTCTTCCGGTGCGATGCGAACTTCGATCAGCACGCGTAATTTCCGCGGTCCGCCAAGCTCAGAGCGCGTACGGTCCAACCTCTGCGCAAGCGCAAAATCATCCACCGAATCAACACTATGAAAGAATCTCGCGGCTTTCGCAGCCTTATTACTTTGCAGGTGTCCGACTAAATGCCACTCAGCCTGCAAATCTTGCAACGCAGATCGCTTCCCTTCCCACTCCTGCACGCGGTTCTCTCCGAAATGCTCAACCCCAAGTTCGAACGCCGCCCGAATCGCCTCAGCCGAATGAGTCTTCGACACCGCAATCAGCGTAATATCGTCCGCCGTGCGGCCCGCACGCTTCGCCGCGCTCGCAATGCGTTCACGTACCGCCGCGACCCGTTCCTGTAAATTTGATTCACTCATGCGCCAACTAAAATCGTATCACGTGCGCCTTTGCGGCTTGCTGCGGCTCCGGTTAGACTAGCGCTCAGTACACAATCGACTTATGAACGATCGCGGAACACTCATCGCCGTCGAAGGCATCGATGGCAGCGGCAAACAAACGCAGGTGCGCCTCCTGGCACGCGAACTCGAATCGCGCGGGTACCAGGTTTTGTCCACTGGCTTTCCCCAGTACGGTTCCTGGTTCGGAAAAATGGTCGGGCAATTCCTAAACGGCGATCTAGGACCGCTGAATTCCGTGGACCCACATTTTGCCGCATTGCTGTACGCCGGGGACCGTTTCGAATGCAAACAACCTATCGTCTCGGCCCTCGAAAAGGGCGTGATCGTACTCGCAGACCGTTATGTGGCTTCGAGTCTCGCGCACCAGGCCGTTCGCGCCGCTCCAGAAAAACGCGCCGAATTCCGGGCCTGGATCGAACACCTGGAATACAGCATTTATGGTCTGCCGAGGGAAGACCTCGTGCTGTACTTGCGCTTGCCCCCTCGTGAAGCACAAACGTTGATCGCCAAAAAATCAGCGCGCGCTTACACCGATTCCGCGCACGACATCCTCGAATCCAACATTCGCCATCTGCAAGCTGCCGCAGATATGTATGACGAACTGGCGCGCGCCGTGGACTGGAAGACGATCGAGTGTTTCGACGTCGCGAAACAAGTGATCCGATCCGAGCAAGAAATTTCCGCGGACGTTCTAGCCGCCGTGCTCCCTAGCATCGCTCCGCTGCAAAAGGAAAGGTCTAGCCGTGGCTTTCTCTGAATTTCGCGGCAATCCGCAAATCGTTACCGCGCTTCGTGGTGCATTGCGCGCCGGTCGTGTGCCGCATGCGCTGCTTTTTACAGGCCCGCAGGGCGTTGGCAAGTACACGTTGGCACGGCTCTTCGCGCAAGCAGCGAATTGCGAACGCCTCACCGACGATGCCTGCGGTGAATGTTACACCTGCCAGCGAATCGCACTGCTCGCCGAACCGCAACGCCTGATCGAACAGGGCCTCGCCGAACGCGGCGAAAGCGCCGACGCGGCCATGGTCGAACGCACTCCCCTGATTCTGCAAACGCATCCTGACGTCTGGGCGCTGCTCCCCGATCCAGTGCGCCTTAAATCCCCGGTAGCGCGTCCAGTCTTGCGCATCGGCCAACTGCGCGCCGTGCAGCGTGCCGCATATTTTCAACCCATGGGAGGCCGCCGAGTTTTCATCCTGGACGGCGCCGACACCATGCGCTGGGACGTAGCTAGCGTCTTCCTGAAAATTCTCGAAGAGCCGCCCGGCTCAGCCACATTAATCCTGACTGCGCCGTCGCCTTACTCGCTTCTGCCGACTATCGTGTCACGATGCTTGCAATTCCACTTCGCGCCGCTGCCCGCCAACGAAGTCGAGGCCATCCTCAAGGAAAAATCGGACCTCACGCCAGCCGCCGCCCGCCTGGCGGCACAGCTTTCAGAAGGCCGCCCAGGCTACGCGCTGGAAATGAATGCCATCAAGGAGAGCGAACGCCGCAGCAACGCGCTGAAAATCCTGGATCGCGCCTCTCGCGGCGAAGAGTTTGGCCAGCTCTTCGCTCTCACCAACGCCATTTCAAAAGATCGCGAAGTCTCTTTCGAAGAACAACTTTCCGTTTTTTATAGTTTGCTCTCCGACCTACTCGAACTTAGCTCCGCCATCGCGTCACCGCAGCTCCGCAACCTGCCGCTGCGGAAGGAGTTGGATGCCGTCGCCAAACGAATTGACGCGCCCTGGGTAATGCGGGCTCTTCGCGGCCTCGATCAGCTGGCTGCCGGCGCCCGCCGCAATCTCAATCGACAACTCGGCCTGGACTCTCTTGCCGCCGAACTTTCTCCTGTTTCGTCCTCTCGCAGATAGCCAATAAAGTTCCCGATTTGCTCGGCCAACTTTTTTTCATCAACTGTAACCGCGCGCTCGCAGACCGCATCTCACTCTCATTGGTGCTAACTTCCCACCTTTGGGCCAAAAAGGAGTGTTTATGGTGAATCGTCGTATGTTTCGCCCGGGTTTTCCCGACATCAAGGAACCTCTTCCGCCCCGCAACAACTCGCATCCGAATCACAACGCCGGCCCCGCGCCCAGCAAGAAACCCGCACCGCCAGAAATCACGCATGCCGAAAATTTTTACTGGATCAAGCAGATGCAATCTCGTACTCCGATGGTCGTTGCACTCGAAAGCGGCGAGACCCTGCACGGCATCGTGGAATGGTATGACCGCGACTGTATCAAGCTCACCCGCCAGGGCAGCCCGAACCTGATGATCTTCAAGCGCACCATCAAGTACGTCCACAAGGAAGGCGGAGAAAACGGCGACGAGTAACGCCGCCGCAAGTGTTTTTTGGCGGACTTCGGCTTCACTGTAACGTTAAAGCCGTTCGAAGCGTGGTCTTCAGTCAGGACTAGTCTGTTGCGTTCGCGCTCCGGCCCCGCCAAATGTCATTAGCGCTTTTGCAGCCAGGTGGCCCTGGGCGTTCCGGATATCGCACTCCACCACGATAAAATTCCTGCCGGCCCGCAACACTTTCCCCTCTGCTTCCACTTTGCCCTCCGCGATGGGTAACAAGTAATTGATCTTCAGCTCGATAGTCGCCAGTTCCGCCCCAAGGGCCGACACCGTATAGGCAGCAAGGGCTCCAGCCGTGTCCGCCAACGTCGCAATCACTCCTCCGTGTACCACATTGTGGATCTGGAGATGGTGCTCGTTCACCGTCATTCCCAGAACCGCGCCACCTTCATACAGTCTTTCCACCTCCAGGCCAATCAGGACGCTGAAGTTGCTCATTTTGAGCCGGCTCTGCGCATATGCCAACAATTCTGTGTTTAACTCGATCCTGCCTTCCTTACCTTTACCCAAGATTCCCCCTCGTACGGCCTCTGACTCGACCAACCCCGCCGATCCCTTCGATGTCACGCTTTCCGCCAGCCCGCGTCTAATACAGCACCCGATTGCGCAATTCGCGGCTCGGGCGAAGGCCGCCATTCTAGCAGCAACCCGTAGCGCGGGTATGTTAGCCTCGCTGCGGACTTGGAAAACTCGAAACTATGCGTATTGGCATCACCTGCTACCCCACTTACGGCGGCTCCGGCGTCGTTGCCACCGAGCTTGGCCAGGAATTGGCCGCCCGCGGACACGACGTTCATTTCATCAGCTACGCCCCACCCATCCGGATGAACCTGAACGACCCGCATATTTTCTTCCACGAAGTCGAAGTCGCTTCCTACCCGCTCTTCGACCACCCGCCCTACGCCCTGGCTCTCGCTACCAAAATGCTCGAGGTATTCGAAGCCGAATCGCTCGACCTGCTCCACGTCCACTACGCCATCCCGCACTCGGTCAGCGCCTTACTTGCGCGCTCGATGGCGGCCCCGCGCCGCTTGCCGTTCATCACCACGCTTCACGGCACGGACATCACGCTGGTCGGCAGCAACCGCTCCTACCTGCCGATTACCAAGTTTTCCATCGAACAAAGCGATGGCGTCACTGCCATCTCGCAGTATCTCTTGAACCAGACCCTCAAGGAATTCGACATCCGGCGACCCATCGAAGTCATTCCGAACTTCGTCAATTGCGACCTCTATACCCGCCAGCCGAATCCCGCGCAGCGCGCCAAATGGGCGCCGGCCGGTGAGCCCATCCTTATGCATCTCTCGAATTTCCGTCCGGTAAAACGCATCACCGACACTGTCGAAATCTTCGCGCAAGTCCGCGCCAAGACGCCCGCAAAGCTCGTGCTCATTGGGGACGGGCCGGACCGTGGCGCCGCTGAATATCTCGTCCGCAAAAAGAAGCTGCAGAAGGACGTGCATTTCCTCGGCAAACAGGACCAGGTCTATCGCATGCTTTCCGACGCCGATCTATTCTTATTGCCTTCTCAGCTGGAATCGTTTGGGCTCGCAGCTCTCGAAGCCATGGCCTGCGAAGTGCCCGTCATCGCCACCAATGTCGGCGGCGTCCCCGAAGTCGTCGAGCACGGAGTGGACGGCTACCTGGTGGAGCCCGGTGATGTTGCCGGGGCTGCAAAATACGCGATCGAACTTCTGTCGCGTGCAGATCGTGGCCGCGAAATGGGCCAGCGCGCCCGCATCCACGCCAAGAAAAATTTCTGCGCCAACGACGTCATCCCCATCTACGAGCGCTACTACCAGCGCGTCCTGTCAGAAACCCGCGCCGCTTCCGCCTGAATTCGCGAGGGCGTGAGCAGGTGCAAGGCCTCGGCGCGGCCCGGGTAGCACGGCGTCTCTGCGTCCTCTGCGTTAATTCCTTGGCGCCTCCGCCTCTGCCCGAATATGCTCCAGAACCCGCATGTGAATCCGATGAATCACATAGTCTGACCACCAATGCCAATACATCTCCGGCCACATTGAGTGCGAATACCAGGTGGTGCCCTCCACGCGTGTGCGCCCTCCCGGCAGCTCCGTCAACTGAAATTGTCCCTGGTGCGATTCGAAGTATCCGTGCAGATGCCGCGGCTCGATGCGACCGTAAGGAGTCAACTCATGCAAAGGAGCGGGATTCGCCGTCACACTGAACCGCAACAGACGCGGCTCATCCCACACGATAATCGGTTCAACAAACGGTCCAGTAGAAAAAACGCAGTGCCGAACCGCGCCCGCCCCATGTCCTGTAATCTCCGCGCGTATGGGATACGCAATCCCAGCGCGAAAGAGTATCTCTTGCGGCGGCGGTATCTCCGTAAATGCCACAACTTTCTCCCACACTTTTTCCGGAAGCGCGCTGATTTCAATGGCGCTCTTTACTTCGAACACGCCTGCCTGCGGCCGCGTGAAATGCTCAACGCCATAAAATCCCGGCGTCAGCAACACCGCCAGGGACAATATTGCTGGCGCATTTCGCCTTCCCCAATGCGCCGCCTGAATCGCGAATCCCAAACTTCCGCCCAACAATGCCATCACCAGCGCGACCGGAGCCGCCATCAAAATACAAATCAGGCCCTCGATCGCCAGCAGCAGCAAAATCGCACCCAGCAAGAATACCGGCAGCGCCGCCATCAGCACGCATTCGCTATAGCTACGGGGCTCTCGATAGCTGTGCGTCAGTACAGCAAACAACCCCAGACAAAACGGCAGTCCGACAAACAATCCCCAACCGTACGTCGCCACAACTTGCGTACCCAGCAGCGTAAATCCCAACCCGATCGTCGCAGTAATTAGAATGCTCACTAGCGCGCTTCCCACACGCGTTTCGGGAATCCACGCATCCAGAAATCGCGGACCGGGCCACGGCGCGCCTTCTTCTAGCCGCGGTTCTTTTGCCGATGGTTTCAGACTCAGCACCAGAAAAAACAACAGGTTTGCGACCGGCGCGAAGAACAACGCTGCGAGCCACGTCGGCTCGCCCGCATCGCGCAACCTCTTCACCGTCATCGCCAGCCCCAGCCAGATAAAAGGCACGGCAATAAACAGCATCACACCCGCGAACACCCGGTTTTCAAAACTCAGCGCATTCACTCCGGAAATAACGCCAAATGGCCGCCAGTAATTGAGCAAACTCCATGGCCGGTGAAAAACACGCGTAACGATGAGCCAATCAACCAGAAATTTCAGCACGAAGGCCGCCACCCCCACCGCCGCGTACGTCGCCCGATCGACGCGCCCTTCCCATTGCCAGACGTTTGCAGTGTGCATCAATAGACCTCCAGTTGCGGGCCTCCGGTTAGCGGACTCCGGCTACGACCTGCTTCGCAATTCGCAAGTTTGGCTGACACAACCGCGCCGCTCTGCGATCCATTTGTAGCCCGCATCGAGAACCGGCATCATCCCTGGCAACGCGGCAAGCCAAACAAATGGCCGTGCCCACCAGATTTCGCGCGCTACGACGACCACTGCCCGCGCTCCGCCAAAATTTGTTCCATCGCTCAGAAGGAATCGCAGTTCCGTCAGCAACTCCTCCCGTTTCATTCCCAGCAGCGCGCCCACTCGCGGATCCTGCAATGGCGCCACGCCTAATCCGCGCGGCAACAAGATCGGCGCGATCCATCGCGCCATCCGCGTACAGAATCGGCACTCCGCATCGAAGAACAACCAGCCACGCGCCGTTTTCTCTTTTCGATCCGTGAATTCATCCGCCAGCGTAATCATGATCTCTTCTTTCTCCGCGAGTCTCCGCGCACTCTGCGCATCTGCGTTATCTTTTTCCGATCTTGTTCCCTTCGCTCCTTGCTGCTGCTCTCTGTGTCTCTGTGGCAAATTCCTTCTTCTCTTCATCCCGCCTTCTTGTTTCCAGTACCCAACAACGTGATCACTTTCCCGCGCAGCTTCACGACGCTCCTCAATGCGCCGGTCGGCATCCGCAAAATCTCTTCGAACAGTCCCGACATCGCCACCAAAAATTCCAGCATCGCCTCCAGACGCTCTTTCGTCTGCGCATCGCCTTGACCGCTCTTCGCTTCCTGCACACACTCGGCAAGCACCCGCAGCGTCGGATCGATCTCTCGCTTCTTCCGCTCCTCCGCCACAATCCGGAAAATCTCCCACACATCTTTCAATGTTTCGAAGTGATCTCGCCGGTCGCCCAGCACATGCACCACGCGCACAATTCCCCATCCCTGCAACTCCCGCAAGCTAGTGCTCACATTCGACCGCGCCACCGAAAGGGTCGTGGAGATCTCGTCCGCCGGAAGCGGTTTCGCCGCCAGGTACAGCAGCGCATGCACCTGCGCTACCGTCCGGTTAATCCCCCACTTTGTCCCCATCTCTCCCCAGTGCAAAATAAATTTCTCCTGCACCGGCGCCAGTCCCGTCTTTGCCTCTCCGCTCATCACCATCTCCCTTTCCTTCAGCTATAACCGCTATCGCTGATGCGTCCGTTATTTCTGTTGTAACCGAATATACAGTAGTTACAGGCACGAGTCAACCGTAAACTCGGCGTGCGAACGCTCGTTCGAGCTTGACAGCTGGTTCGTTGTCTGCAACGATTAGGCAGACTGGTAGACTACTGTCTGCACTGGTAGAAATGAGCCTGAACATCAAAGATCCCGAAGCACATCAACTCGCGCAAGAACTCTCCAAAGCCACTGGTGAAACAATGACGCAGGCCGTGACTATCGCCCTTCGCGAGCGTCTCGCGAGGCTTCGTCGTTCCCGCAAGTCGGACACCATTGCGGCTGAACTGCTGGCCATTGGCAGGCGCTGCGCTGCAAATCTGAATGCTAAGTCGGTTGACCACGACGCTCTGCTGTACGACGAAAACGGCCTGCCCAAGTGATCGTAGACACCTCCGCGGTCCTGGCCATACTTTTTGCCGAGCCGGATGCCCAGCGCTACGCTCGCGCCATTAGCGACGCGACTTTGTGCCGCATGTCGGTCGCGACATTTGTCGAAGTCTCCATCGTTGTGGAATCGCAAACCGGCGACAGCGGCAGCCGGCAATGGGATCGGTTTTTCCGCCTTGCCGGCTTCGCACTCGAACCTATTACCGAGGAGCAAGCCTACGCCGCTCGCCAGGCCTGGTCGGACTTTGGCAAGGGTCGCAGCCGCGCGAAACTCAACTTCGGAGATTGTTTTTCCTATGCCCTGGCAAAAACCCTTGGCCAACCCCTTCTTTTCAAGGGCGATGATTTCTCTCAGACCGACGTTAAGCCTGCAATCTGAATCGATGCGGGATTGGCTTCTGGCCGCCGCTCAAAGCCGCGCCGTCTCGGCCATCGCCGGAACCAGTTCCGGCACCTCAATCCGGATGATCGTTCCCTCACCCGGACGGCTTTCAATCTCCAAACGGAAATCCGTGCCGTACAATACGCGCAGCCGCTCGCGCACGTTGCTCAAGCCGATTCCCTCGACGTACACATGGGGCATGCGTTCTTCCGAGATGCCGACGCCGTTGTCTTCGATTTCCACGTGCAGTCGCCCATCGCGTTGATCTGCATGCAGACGGATCCGCCCGCCTTCAATCTTCGGCGCCAGCCCGTGTTTCAGGCAGTTCTCCACCATCGGCTGTAGCAGCATGCTGGGCACAAACGCTTCCAGCGTCTCGTCATCGATTTCTTTGATGATTTCCAAATTGTCTTTGCCAAACCGCGCCACTTCAATGTCCAGATAATCGTCAATAAATTGCAGCTCTTCCTTCAGCGGCACAAAGGTCTCGTGCTTGCGCAGCAGCCGCCGCAGAATATTGCTCAACCGCAGCACCACGCCGCGCGCCGTATCCGGGTCGAAACGAATCAACGCCGAAACCGTATTCAGCGTATTGAACAGGAAATGCGGATTGATCTGGCTGGACAGTGCGTCCATGCGGGCTTTCAACAACAGTTGCTGGTGCCGCTCCAGATTCATTTCGACGCGCGTGTTATTCCAGATCTTCAGCGGCGCCGCGACCGACATAAGCGTCGCGATTACCGCCAGTCCCAGCCACCAATCCCAATGCGGATCGACCGCAAACAACCACTTCGGGTTGGTAGCAATTACCAATCCCACGCGGCCCAGTTCCAATCCAACGCAAGCGCCCAGTGGAAGCATCTCCCACGGAATATCCACCTTGCGCAGAAATCGCACCACCGCTTTTGGAATGTTCAAAAATGTGAATGGCCCGAAGTTCCATAACTCTTCCTTGTCCGGAATCGCCTGCCGCATCAATCCCCCGAGCAGCCCGGCGGCCGATGCTGCCGGCATCCCCAGCCATTCATGCGCCACCAGTGTTGGTATGGTGATGATCGCGCCGCCAAGCGGCCCCACCACCCGCCCGCCCAGCAAGCCCATCAGAAACGCGCCCTCCAACGACAAATCCGCAAAGCGATATTGCGCGCCGACCAGCCGCAGCGTCACTCCCAGGATCAGCGGCGGCACCATAAAAAACATCAGCTTGATTTTCTGGTCGACGTCTCGTTCCTCTGTGAAAAGCACACGCCGAAATGTGTTCCAGCGCGCCAGCAACGCGGCAATCGACGCGGCCACGCCCACCTTCAGCAGCAGTGTGAATAGAAAATCTCTCGGAGAAAATGGCGCGTCCATAGTCCTCAACGCTCACTCGACATCAATTCTGAACTCCACGCTAGCCAATCGTCGCACGTCTGTAAAGGCGGACGGTCCGTCTGCGCGTAAGTATTACCCCTGTTATAATCGTTAATTCTTATGACGAACAAAAAATCCCTAGCGCTGCGCGCGAAAATAAAGCTTGTCGACGAAATCGCGCACGCCAAACTTCCTACCCGCTACGGCCGGTTCACGATTCATGGTTTTCGCGGCCTTGGACCACAAGACGAGGCCGTCGTACTGGTGCGCGGCAAGATTCGCGGGCCGTTCAAATCTAAGAAATCCGTACCTGTGGTGCGCGTCCATTCTCAGTGTCTCACCGGCGACGTTCTTAGTTCCTTGCGTTGCGATTGCCGCGCGCAACTCGAACTTTCGATGAAAACAATCAGCGAAGCGCCGTCAGGAATTCTTCTTTATTTGCCGCAAGAGGGCCGCGGCATCGGCCTGATGAACAAACTGCGCGCTTACGAACTGCAAGACCAGGGCATGGACACCGTTGAAGCCAACGAATCTCTGGGCTTTCTGGCGGATGCGCGCGATTACGATTTTCCGGCGCAAATTCTGAAGAAACTTGGCGCCACCAAAATCCGACTGCTTTCCAACAATCCGGAAAAAGTCCGCCAACTGGAACAAGCCGGCATCCAGGTTGTAGAGCGCCTCCCCTGCCAGCCGCGCATCTCTAAAATTTCCCGCGCGTATTTGCAGACGAAAAAGAAAAAGATGGGGCATTTGCTGGAAGGCGTGTAGGGAGCCAAGAGAGTCGTTGTAAGCAGTAAATAAAGAGTAGTGAGTAGAAAGTCCGTGATGGCGATGATTGCGACCAGCGCCTGCCACTACTCACTACTTACTGCCCACTATTCACTGCGCATCTTACCCGCCACCGACAAACTGCACGATCTCGTAGCGATCGCCTTCCACAACGCGCGTTTCGCTCCAATTCGCGCGCGGCAGGATCTGCCGATTTCTTTCGATGGCAACACGTCCGCCGTGAATGCCAAGGACCTGCAACAACTCACTCACCGTCACGCCGGACGCTGCTTCGCGTGTTTCGCCATTCACTATGATGGAAATATTTCCGCTCATACCTTCCACTCCAGGCGCAACACTCAAGCCCGCGGCTTCGCGCGAAGTTGAAATCGCACATGCCCCTTGGCGCCAGGGCGGGTGGCTTCAATCACCAGCGCGACTTCTGGCCCGCTCATTTTGGGCATTTCAAATTGCAGCATTGCTGCGCCGTCGTTTCCCGTCAGCGTCGAAAATTCCGCGGGACCCTCGGAGCCTTCCACTCGAACTTTCGTCTCAGCTCTCACCACCGGATTTCTTGCAGCATCGCGCACCATCAGCTGCAGAGTCGCCCGTTTGCCTGAAAGCCAGGTCTTGGCGTTAATCAATTCCACGTTCAACACTGCGGGTGCGGCAGGCCGCACATTAGGCGCAAGCGGAACATCCTTCCTCGGCAACGCGGGCGGAGCAGGAAATGTCAACTTTAACGCGCCGGTTCGTATCTCCTCGATCACCGCGCGGTGTTGATCATCGAGCCGCGCCTTCAACGTGTTCTCTTTCTCCCCGTCCAACGGCAGCAAGTCCATATAATTATTGGTCCTGCGGTGCAGCACCCGCCCATGCCAGTGCACGGTCGTATCGATAGACGCGTGACCGGTCCCGCGGTCCTCGGTTTGCACGTGAACCACATCCGCGCCCACCGTTACGTTGCTATTATGCCCAAACAACATTCGTGAAAGTCCGCCCCGCTAAAAAATCCTTCTGACAAAGTCATTATGCAAAATTTTATCGCGCGATTTGACCGAACACCGTGTCCCCCGTTATTATACCGCTTCGCCTATGAGTGGTTCAGGCTTGCATACTTACGGGCCTCTGGTCCTCCATCTACTGGTCGCCGCCATCCTGGCCGGACTGATCAGCACCCTTTCCCGGCGACGCGCGCGAGCCTTTTTCCGTGAAGTTTTATCTGGTGGCGATGGTTTTTATTCTTTTCGATGTGGAAGCGATTTTTCTTTACCCGTGGGCAGTCGTTTTCCGCACCCTCGGGCGCTATGGTTTTTATGAAATGATGATTTACATCGCGATCCTGCTGGTCGGCTATTTCTATCTTTGGAAAAAGGGTGCGCTGGACTGGCATACATAGCCAGCCGCGCTAAATCGGACCAACCGTGGCAGAGAGTGGCAGTCAAAACGCTGATGTTGTAGGTTTCGGAGGTCGTCGAGTTTCATGGCGAAACAACGCTGCTGGTGCCGCGCGAACTGCTTCTCGCCACCGCCGAATACTGCCGTAATACGTTGCAGTTTAATTTTCTTTCCGATGCGACCTCCGTGGATCGTTTTCCGGCCGAGCCCCGCTTCGAACTGAATTACCACCTGGTTTCTATTCCCAAGAAAAGCAAAATTAGACTACGCACGCGCCTTAGCGGTGCCGACCCGGTGGTCGATTCGGTGGTTCCAGTTTGGCCAGGAGCAAACTGGCTGGAGCGCGAAATCTTCGATTTGATGGGAATTCGATTCGAAGGTCACCCGGATTTGCGACGGATTTTGTTGCCCGATGACTGGGAAGGATATCCGTTGCGGCGCGATTACCCAACGGAAGGATTCCGCGACGTTCCAGCAACATTTTTACCTGGCTTCAAAAAGCAATAAACTAAAGATTAGCGAACAGCAGTTGCGCTAACGAAAAAAATAAATGACGACGGTAGAAACAGCCACTGGCGAATCGAAAACAATGGTCCTCAATATGGGGCCGCAGCACCCGTCCACCCACGGTGTGCTTCGCGTGGCGCTGGAACTCGACGGCGAAACCATCGTTAAAGCCGTTCCCGACCTCGGCTATCTGCACACCGGCATCGAAAAATCTTGCGAGCACAAAACCTACTCGCAGGCCATCACGCTCACCGACCGCATGGATTACCTCAATCCGCTCGGCAACAATCTGGTCTACTGCCTGGCGGTAGAAAAACTGCTTGGCCTGGAAATTCCCAAGCGCGCGCAATATATCCGCGTGATGATGGTCGAACTGCAGCGCATCTCCTCGCACCTGGTTTGGCTGGGAACGCACGCCATCGACATGGGCGCAATGTCGGTTTTTCTTTACTGCTTCCGCGAGCGCGAAGAAATCCTGAAGATTTTCGAGCGATTTGCGGGCCAGCGCATGATGACCAGCTACATCCGCATCGGCGGAGTAGCGCTTGAACCACCAGCGGGCTGGCGCGAAATGGTCAGCCGCTTTTTGAAGATGATGCCCAGCCGCGTGGACGATTACGAAACGTTGCTCACCGAAAACCGCATCTGGCTGGCACGCCTAAAAGATGTCGGCAGAATTAAACTCGAAGACGCCATCGCCTACAGCATGAGCGGACCGACGCTCCGCGCAGCAGGTCTGGCTCACGACAATCGCAAACTTTTCCCGTATTCAAGCTACGAAGAGTTCAAATTCGACGTTCCCACGCGCACCGATTCTGATTGCTACGGCCGCTATATGGTCCGGGTGGCGGAAATTCGCGAAAGCCTCAAAATCGTGGAACAGGCCATGGCCAAGATCACCGATCAGGGCCCTGTCCGCGCGGAAGCTCCGGGCATCATTCCGCCGGAACGCGAAAAAATGAAGACTGAGATGGAAGCGCTTATCTACCACTTCAAGATTTTCACGGAAGGTTTTTCGCCGCCGCCGGGAGACGCGTACGTCGCCATCGAATCGCCGCGCGGCGAACTCGGCTGCTACATTGTCAGCGATGGCTCGCCGAAACCGCTGCGCTGCCATTTCCGTTCGCCGTCATTCATCAACTTGCAGGCACTGCCCCGCATCATTGAAGGGCAGTTGCTGGCCGATGTGATTGCTTGCATTGGAACGATCGATATTGTGCTCGGCGATGTCGATCGGTGATTTTACGGAGTGCGAGAGCCCCGCTCTCGCTTTTTCGCTTGTGCTAACGCGTTACAAAACTGGAGATTATGCAACTTTCACCACAACTCACGGCGCGCTTTGAAAAGCTGCAAAACGCCTATCCCGTCAAGCGCAGCGCGCTGATTCCGATGTTGATGTACGCGCAGGATGAGTTCGGCTTCGTCAGCGACGAAATGATCGGCGAAATTGCGGCCCGCCTTGACCTTCGCACCGTTCAAGTAGAAGAAACCCTTGCCTACTATTCGATGCTGCATCGAAAGCCGGTGGGCAAGCACCATGTTCAAGTCTGCACCAACGTGGCCTGTATGCTTCGCGGCGGTTACGACATCCTGGAACAAGCGAAAAAACGCCTCGAAATCGGCCACAAGGAAGTCACTAAGGACGGCATTTTCTCGCTGGAAGAAGTCGAATGTATCGGCGCGTGCACCGGGGCCCCCGCGATCCAGGTCAATTACGATTTCTACGAAAATCTCACTCCGCTATCATTCGACAAAATTATCGAAGATCTCGACGCCGGCAAGAAGCCCGCTCCGGTCGAAGTTATTTCCGGCGCTCTGCATCCACGCGATCCGCAAGAGACTCCGCTGATCAGCAGACTCTTTGGTGTAAAAGATTCCCGCAAAATCGATGTTTATCTGCAACATGGCGGCTATCAGTCCTTGGAAAAAGCTCTGAAAGAAATGACGCCGGCCGGCATCATCGACGAAGTCAAAAAATCCAATCTGCGCGGACGCGGCGGCGCCGGCTTCCCCACCGGCATGAAGTGGTCGTTCGTGCCGAAAGATAATCCCAAGCCCAAATACGTCATCTGCAACGCCGACGAATCCGAGCCCGGAACCTGCAAAGATCGTCCGCTGATGGAAATGGACCCGCACCAGTTGATCGAAGGTATGGTCATCGCCGGCCGCGCCATCGGAGCCAATCGCGGCTTCATTTATATTCGCGGCGAATATCGCTACGTTCTCGATCTGGTCGAAACCGCCATCGAAGAAGCCTACCAGCGCGGCTATCTCGGCAAAAATATTCGCGACTCCGGCTTCGATTACGATTTGCTGATTCACACCGGCGCCGGCGCTTACGAATGTGGCGAAGAATCCGCGCTGATGGAATCGCTCGAAGGCAAGCGCGGCTATCCGCGCATCAAGCCGCCCTTCCCTGCCGTGGTTGGCCTCTACGGCTGCCCCACCATCATTAATAACGTCGAAACTCTCAGCGCCGTCCCTGCCATCATTCGCGAGGGCGGAGAAGCCTACGCCAATCGCGGTACGCCAAAAAATGGCGGCACGCGTCTGCTCTGCGTCGCGGGCCACATCAACAAGCCCGGCATTTACGAAATTCCGCTCGGCATGAACATGAAAAAGTTCATCTACGAAATGGCTGGCGGCATTCCCAACGGCAAAAAATTAAAAGCTGTCATTCCCGGCGGCAGCTCGTGCCCTCTGATGACCGCCGACGAAATCGATCTTCCAATGGACTACGACTCCGTCGCCAAAGCTGGCAGCATGATGGGTTCCGGCGGCATGGTGGTCATGGACGAAGACACCTGCATGGTGGATATGGCGCGACGCATCATGCATTTTTACGCGCACGAATCGTGCGGCTGGTGCATTCCGTGCCGCGAAGGCACCACCTGGCTACGCAAAATGCTCGAGCGTTTTCACGCGGGCCTGGGCCGCAGCGAAGACATAGACTTGATGGAAGAGCTTTCCAAAAACATGCTGGGCCGTACCTTTTGCCCGCTCGGCGACGCCGCTGCGATGCCCACCATCAGCATCGTGCAGAAATTCCGCAGCGAATTCGAAGATCATTTGAACGGCCGCTGCGCTTACAAAAATACCGAAGCGCTTTTGGGTGCCCGCTAGAAAATCATGAGCGAACAGAAATTAGTTACGTTTAAAATCAACGACCGCGAACTGCAAGTCCCTGCGGGAACACTGGTCATTGAAGCCGCCAAGCAGATCGCCACCGAAGTACCCTCGTTCTGCTATTACCCTGGGCTTTCGCTGCAGGCTGCTTGCCGCATGTGCCTGGTCGAAGTCGAAAAAATGCCCAAGATGCAGACTGCCTGCACACTGGTCGCAACCGACGGCATGGTGGTTCGCACCGACACTCCGCAGGTCAAGCAGGCGCGCAAAGGGGTCCTGGAATTCTTGCTCACCAATCACCCGCTCGATTGCCCGGTGTGCGACAAAGGCGGCGAGTGCGAATTGCAAGACATGGTTTTCCGCTACGGCGCGGACACCAGCCGCTTCGTCGAAGAAAAAATTCATCGCCCCGAGGAAAAATGGTCGGAGATCGTTTATTACGATGCGCCTCGCTGTATTTTGTGCTTCCGTTGCGTGCGTGTGTGCGATGAAGGCATGGACGTCAAGGCGCTCGGTGTAGGCATGCGCGGCGCGAACAGTGTGATCATACCCAATCGAGAAGACCACCTGGAATGCGAAGAGTGCGGCATGTGCATTGACATTTGCCCGGTCGGCGCGCTAACCAGCGGCACTTATCGCTACAAAACGCGGCCCTGGGAAATGGAGTATGTCTCCACCGTTTGTGCGCACTGTTCGAATGGCTGCAAAACTACGCTCAGCGTGCGCAATCACGAGATCCTGCGCGCCAACAACCGCGATATGAGCGGCATCAACGGCGACTTCCTCTGCATCAAAGGCCGCTTCGGTTTTGATTTCACCAAGCATCCCGAACGCATCAAGCAGCCTATGGTTCGCCAGGGCGATAAGCTTTTGCCGGTTTCCTGGGAAGAAGCTGCGCAAGCCGCCGCGACTAAATTAAAAGCCATTCACGCACGCGATGGAGCGGACGCGATCGGATTCATCGGTTCGAATCGCACCTCGAATGAAGAAAACTATCTCTTGCAAAAGTTGGCGCGCGAAACTTTTGCCACTTCGAACATCGATCATCACCGCAGCGCGGACTACACCGGCTTAATTACCGCGCTCGGCGACAATGCCAAAGATTCGCTGCTCACGATGGACCAGCTTTACAAATCGAAAGCTGTTTTGCTGATCGGCAACGACCCGACGAATCAGAATCCGCTCGTCGCGTGGCAGATTCGAACCGGCGTCCGTCATCACGGGCTGAAGCTGTACGTCATCAATTCGAAAGAAATCAAGCTCGAACGCAAAGCCGAACAATTTGTGCAAATTGCGGAAGGTCAGGAAGCTGCCGCCGTGCGCTGGCTGCACAACGAGGCTCCGCTTGGCCCCGCTCTCGTCGCACAACTCACACTGTTAAAGGCCGAACTCGACGCGGCACCCGACGTCGCCATGGTCTTCGGTTCCGAACTTTCCGGCTCTGAAATCCACGACCTGGTCGGATTCGGTTCGAAGCTGCACGGCAAAGTTCGCTACATGGCGCTCGGCGATTACGCGAACTCGCGCGGCGCGGCCGATATGGGCGTGCTACCCGACCGTGGCCCCGGTTACGTTAAAACTTCCAAAACCGGCATGACCGCTCCGCAGATGATCGAAGCCGCCCAAAGCGGCAGGCTCAAGGCCCTTTACGTCGTTGGCGCAAATCCGCTGGCGCACTTCGGCACCCTAGGCTACGGACGCGGCAAAACCGGACTGCTGATCGTCCATGAGCTTTTCATGACCGAAACCGCGAAGCAGGCTGACATTGTTTTCCCGGCTGCCTCCGCTTATGAAAAAGTCGGCACCGTGACCAACACTTCCGGCGAAGTTCAGCTGCTGCACAAAGCCGCCGAAGTCATGGGCCCGCGCAGCGATTTCGATTTGCTGCGCATTTTGTCGCACCAACTGGAAAAGCAGGGCCTCGGCAAGGCGTTCCATTACAAAAATCCCGCAGCCGTCTTTGAAGAAATCCGCAAGACCGTGCCGGGTTACGATCTTGAATTGACCGGCCTGCTCACCGGAGGCGCGGAATCCGCGCACGTCGAAGTAAAACGCAACGGCAGCGCGCCCTACGATGTTCCCGTCGGCCTCATTCATTCCGCGCAGGACACGCTTTTCACCAGCGGCACGCTCGGCCGTTTCTGCACCACCATTGAATCCGTGCCGGAGGCGCAGGCAAAATCGTGAGCTCCGTCACAACATTTCTGACGCAGGATGGCGGTTTCTGGGTTTTGACCTTCGTCAAAATCGCGTTGTTGCTTTTTATCGTGCTCACCGTGAACGCGTATCTCACCTGGTTCGAACGCAAGGTCGTAGCACTTATGCAATCACGCGTTGGTCCGCATCGCGTAGGACCGCACGGACTTTTGCAGCCCGCCGCCGATGGGCTGAAATTCCTATTCAAAGAAGACGTCATGCCCGGGGGCGTCGACAAATTCGTCTATCTTCTTGCACCGTTTCTCGCGCTCACGCTTGCACTCGCCTCACTCGCGGTCATTCCCTTTGGGCCGAATCCGTTGCCCTTTAAGTTTTTTGGCCATCAGATCGATCTTTTTATCACCAATCCCGACATTGGCCTGCTCGTTCTCTTTTCCATCACGGCGCTCGGCGTTTACGGGGTCGCGCTAGCCGGCTGGGCTTCGAACAGTAAGTACCCCCTCCTAGGCGGATTGCGCAGCTCAGCCCAGATGGTCAGCTACGAACTCTCAATGACCATGTCCGTCGTCGGTGTGCTGCTGATGGCCAACAGCTTTAACCTCACCGACATTATCCAAAAACAAAGTGGTACCATCGCGGGAATACTCCCGGCGTGGAATATCATCAGTTTCCGTGGCGGCTTTTTCCAGATCGTTGGCTTCCTTTGCTTCTTCGTCTCCGCCATTGCGGAAACCAACCGCGTGCCCTTCGATCTACCGGAAGCCGAATCCGAACTTGTCGCAGGATTTCACACCGAATATTCCAGCTTCAAGTTCGCGATGTTTTTTATCGCCGAATATACCAGCATGATCACCGTGTCTTCGCTCTGCGCGATTCTGTTTTTCGGGGGTTGGAACTCGATGTTCCCAGCCACGTGGACGGTGACGCACTATCTCCCGAGTGCCATCCTCATTCCCTTCGGTCTGTGGGTGATTGCTGACGGCCTCAAGTACGAAACCATTTTTGGCAAACTGATTCTTCCGGGACTTGGCTCGGTCATCGCCGGAATCGGTGCCCTGCTTCTCGCCGGGATCTGGATCGCGCCGCTTCACGACGTGAACGAATATATCCAAGGGCCGTTCTGGCTGCTCAGCAAAATTTTCTTTTTTCTGTTCTTCTATGTCTGGGCGCGCGGCACGCT
>WNFO01006654.1_pt1 | contig 27842 bp, 37 predicted proteins | sample 5400251 | NCBI WGS metagenome assembly WNFO01 (sample SAMN13153354, study PRJNA577476) | soil metagenome | isolation source: 100 cm saprolite under Madrone tree | place: USA:California | collected 2016-06-14
CGGTCCATCGACGCCGGGAGATCCCTGTTTCCTGGACGCAGCAGAGCGGCAGTTCTAGGAGATGAGGTTTGGTGCTCTTCGGTCTTTCTGTTCAGAAACTGAGTCTATTATTCTGCTGTATTTCCTTTTCGTCACCCTGCTTGCCAGGTGACTGCCGAGACTGTCAATCTGTCGTTCAGGCAGTTTCTCCAATTAGATTTTACCATGTAGTTTCTATCGAATTACAAGTATATTACCTTTAATACTGTATCTGAGCTCATGGCATACTACTATAGTAATTTGCGATACGCTAATTTCTTAGCTAGCTAGATATTATATCTTGCTATTCGTGGAGCGTATTAGAGTCCAGAGACGCCACGTGATCGCGTCCAGACGCGTCCTGAAAAGGCAGATTCGCACGGCTTACTGAACTTGTTCCCTTCACCTTTTCCTTTTCGTACAAGTACAGCACGTTAACTGACACCCATTTCTTTCCTTTCCCCTGGTTGCACCTTTCCCTTCACCGTCACGAACTTCGATGTCCTCAACAAGCAACCGTTTCCCCACATCCGGCGTTCCCATCTCTGCACCAACCACCCCAGCATACACTACCCGTTCCCATAAGCCCAGCAGCGAAGGTCCACCCCCTGTGACCCCTCAGCGCATTCCCCGGGCACAGCGTCACCACCACCAACTGCAAAATTATTTCAGATCTCCTCTAACTCCCGCAAGCACCCTTTCAACCCCTTATACCCCCTTGAGTTTCCACTCTTCCTGGTTCAGTGCAAATCAATCCGCCTTAACAACTCCCGAATCAGCAACAAGCCTCAAGCGTTACAATGTTACTGCATCGCCTAAAATCGCTGGCTACGAAAACTCGTTTGATGGGCAGGTCATGACCCAGGCAGACACCGAAGATGTCTGGCGCTCTCGTGCAAGTGAGAACGGGATTAGAGTGGGATCCAAGGACGACGACAGTCTCATGTGCGATGAAGGTATGCCATAATATTCTTTATTCCGTTTTACGATCCGATAATGATGGTTGCGTTTTGTTATATTAGGTACGTATATGCGCCCTGAATGCGTATTTTCATGTACTCACCCTAGCCTATTCCACAACCCGTTGTGATGTTTATCGCCTCGTACGTGTACCACGTACCTCGGGTAATACTCGAACTAAACTTCCTTGTTGCAGATTTCTCCGTGATGTGCAGATTGTGAGCGCCTCTTATTTCCATCACCCGTCCGAGTTACCTAATGATCCGCAAATTAACTCCTGCCATGAATAGCCAGTAAGCCCGATGCTGCACATTATGGACATGTACGCTTACATGCCGCATCAGTTCTCAGCGCTCCCCCTATCCTCATGCAAGGTCGATCTCGTTCCCGGAGCCAGACAAACCAAGTTCCATTCCTCTCGCCCCAGCAGCCTCCTCACACTCCAGCACGGCGTACCTTGGCCTCACTGAACACACCTTCTCCTCGCGCCTCAAATGTCAGTCTTCTGAAAATCAAGGGCTCGTTGACCGACCCTGCTCCGACACGTCGTCGCCGTACCCTCGGACAGGTCAATACCCTTCTTCTATGTTTTCTTTTTTGTACCTAATTGCATCGGTAGACCAACCTGTTCGACATCGATGAGAACAGTTACGTCCCGTATCCGGCCTCCTTCTCCCACGCAGAACCCTTAGCGCTTCCATTATCCCTTAACGACCCTTTTGACCATCCTGACGTATCATTTGAGAATTTGGACTATCCTCACGGCGCTAACATTTCAGGGTACCGTGGCCCGGAACCTTTTGCACCAGAGATATGCTGTTCAGTCTGCGGCAACTTAGGCCCCTCCTTGGCGGAGCTTGAGCCCTGTACTCATTTATTGTGTTCGGCTTGCCTTACCAGCGCTCTCAATATCGTCGGCGAGAAGGATATGGAGTGTGCTGTCTGCAAGACTGGGGTGGCAAACTTTCACCTGAGAAATACTACGTCCAAAGGAAGCGGCGTGCCGAATGCCGGAGCACCTCGTGGTTGCCTCATGCCTAGGGCGTTTGATGGCTCCAATAAGGAAAATGTTGTGAACGATTTTCACTTCTTTGACCTGCAAGGTTCTTCGACGCCCAACAGGAGTGAGCGTCATCACCCCTTGCGAGAAGGTGAATTACCGGTGCTGCGCATCGATAACGTTCCCTGGGTGCGTATTTGATGACACCTATTTTGTGGCCCAGATTTGCTCATTGTGGTGTCTTGTTACTGCAGGATATCACACCTCCCTCAGTCGTCGCTTGGTTGAAGCATCCCGTAAAGCGTGTGCATGTCCTCCTTGATCGGAAGGGCAAAACGCTTAGTCATGCATACGTTGAGATGCCCGATGAGGACGCAGCCAGGGCCAGTCTCAGGACCGCCCAAAACTCTGTACTCGGCAAGGGCAAGCGAGCGCGCGGTGTCACCGTCACGCGCAGCAGTCAGGACGAATTGATGAAGGCCTTGTTCCCATCCTGGCAAGGGCCCTTCGACGGGTGCAGACCATCTCTCGCGGGCCTTAGTAATGAACAGGTTGTTTCGGCTCTGGAGCATGGATTGGTATCAGAAGCAGAGCTCAAGGCATTATTGCATCTAATCCGATCGCCCGATGTAAGTGTTCGTTTGGACAAATGGAGGTAGAGCTGGATTCATTGGTCCCACAGTCCCATTTTCTCAAGGTTCCGTCGCTCCCGTTTTACTCCTTAATCAGCATGCTCTCCAAGTTCCCAGCGGACCCGGACAGTAGACTTTTCTGGTCCAGTGCGTCGAGGGACTTGTTGTTTGGTAAGCTTAATGGGCACTATCCGTCGAATACCTCTTGTGGATACTGATGATATTGATCGATAGATATCGCATATGGTATGTAGAACGATATGCGCTCGAGCCTCATTTACGATTATGTCCTACAGCTGCCATCCGGGTTCTTACTTCTGATGACAAGAGGCGCTCTGTGAATGCCTCAGAGTTGCTGGCGCAATTGCTCAACGTTGCAGTCACCTGCAATGGTAAGCGTCACTTTCTCTAAAGCACCACGTCAATCATCTCACCTTATCTAGTATTCACAGTTGAGCATCGTCGGCAGCTGTCAAACGTTGCAGACATCCATCAGCCTTTTGTTTCCCATAGCCCGACTTCTTCCATCAGTGGGCACAGTTCTCGCCACGATTCGGGCACCCCAGACCTCATGCTTAGTCAAAGCAGTCGAGTAGCGTCACAGAGACCTTCGCTTGTATCGGCAAACGTTGAGTTTGGAGATCTTGCGAACCAGTTCGGCGTTGAACCTCGCCTTGTCGAGGCCCTTGCGCAAAAGCTTTCGGCCATGTGCTGAACCAGGTCCTCAATTCAATTTTCATTCATCACACAATTGAACAGTTCTCAGTGCTCTCCCAAATCATGCATCCCCTTGTATCATCGGAATACTTTGTCTGAATCATTGCAATCACGCTTTCGATACTTGCACCTTTCATCATGACACCTGGTTTTCTTGGTCCCATAGACGTCACAATTGTTCACGACCCCATGATGCTGGTTCTGTCATGTCATACTCACGTCCTTTGTCCCGTCCATTATTCGTATTGCTCTGCGTTTACTGCTTTCTAGCGTTGCGGTGTTTTTGCATCTGGGCCATGTGCCGTCACTATTTTTTGCTCGCTGTAACGTTGATCATGTATCGTACACGTACACGCAGTGATCCAACCATTTTGGCTAGCAGTCAGTATAGTCACGTGATAGTTCCCGCGTGAATGTATTTAATTTTAGCCATCAAATTCGTCGTAGTAGCGGTGTCGACTCGGTCAGCTTCAACTTTCAGGCTTACGGGTGGCCAGACATTCTTTGCACCAAGGCGACCACTCCACCCTCTCCCTTCCATTCCCTGCCATGAGCGAGTCTGGCATACAAATCACTATCCCAGGTCCGCCTGTCCTTGTGGCTTGTTCTGCTCGGCTTATTTCTGTACAGATCTCACCGATGACGACTTGAATCTGACACCAAATCCCTTTGCTCGAGCCGCGGGGGGCGCTTTTGGTTTTGGGGCATTTGGCCATGGTCAAGAATCACCAGTAGCGAGTACACCGACCGTCGTATCGGAACGTGGAGATCGACAGTACTTCCATTCCCGTGGCGACTCAGCTGCCTCTGATGACTCCGTTCAGTCTTCGCGTCCTACGCGCAAGGCATCCGTTCCTTTTATACATTCTTCTCAATCTTCCATCGCCACGACCACCACATCCTCTTTCCCTAAGAAACCCTCCTTTGCCTCCCTTCGCAACGCCTTCAAAAGCGGTACAAAGGCAAACGACCCACCTCCGCTTCCTCCGTTGGACTACACGTCCTTACCATTCAATCGTTCAAACTCGTCGCTAGGATACGCATCACAGACATTACGCCGGGGACCGGAGAACCCAAGTCCGCCCAATCCTCGGCCACTTACACCTGGTTCTAGCGAGGGTAAACTGTCGAACCGCACAACTCGTTCCAAGGGACATGTATCTGGCCGCTCTGGACACTCATTTTCTAGTTCCGTCTTTCATAACTCAGACCCGGGGAGCGATCACGGGCATCTCTTCAACGTTCTGTCATCACCGCCTCCACTTCCACCCATACCAAACGTGTTTGCAGGATTACCACGAAGTGAGAGTCCGACGGTGGTGGAACTGGAAGAGGATAAGGTAGAAGTGGACCCTCGAACCCCGGCAGAGTATGCCCTGCACGCAGTGTTTATGCGTTTCGCTGCGGCGGCAGAGCATAAGATCGGGAGGTTCCTCAAACAGCCTCTTGTAAGTTCCAATCTCGGTCATTTAGACCTCCCACTTTATCCCCACACACTAGGATCATGAACCACCATTGTCCGAATTCTTGGGTCCTGGAGTTGACACGAAATTCGATGACATTCTCAAGACTCTGGGTCGCATCGGACAGAAGAACGCGAAACCTGTTGTTGACAGCATCAGGCGCTGGCGACAGTCCCAGAATAGCTCTGTCATCCCGCCAGATATCGTCCGCCTTCAGTTTACACAGTCCCCGGCATCGACATTGAGAGGAAATAGGCTGCACGATACTCTCACGGAACGGAAATCCCTCGCCGCTATTTACATAATGTGTCGTGCGCTCATTGTGGTGATGCAGTCCTTGTCCAAGGATGCCCTGGGAGAGAGCATCGGGTTCGATTTAGAGGAAACCACCTTCGAACAGTTTCGCAAACCGGATTTGAAACTTCTATCCCAGAGCGCCAATCATAGGACAAATGAGGAATTGTATGCAACACTCCTTAGATATTTGGCCAATTCCCGGTTTATTAGCGTCACCGACCGCTTTCTAGCTGAACTCGCACCCGTGGCGTCGGGCCATGTCGCAAAAGATGTCGACCTGAGATATGAGAATCTTGTTAGAGGGCTTAAGCACATACAGATTAAGGTTGGACGTCCTTCTGGTCGGTACTGTTCGCTGACTCGACTTAATTACCAGGTTTGGCCTCCGGAATCTTTCGAAGAAGGCGCAGAGTTTATGGAGGCACTAGCGAAGGCGTTCGAGAACGCACACGGATTCCGCTTCAAACTTTCTTTCATGGAGAGTTTGGTTGAACTCTTACATCCCGTTGCCAAGGTCACTTTCCCGTCCCAGCTTTGACTTTCTTTTCCATTTAACCGCTGATCGACAGACCGCTCAAGCAGAAGTCAACCATCCTCAGTGGGCTAAGGCCATCGAGATCATCCACCCGAAGGCTAGGGACTTATCAGGGAAAGTCCGATACTGGCATGTAGCATATGCTTTGGTGGTCACCAGCCTCTGTGTGTCTCCGACGGATTATTTCCTACGGAACTGGGGGGCTTGCTTCGAGGCTGGCCTCAACAAGATGAAGGTGACGCTCTTGGTCCGCCTAGTCCCGTGTCTTACTGAATACGTCGCATTCAGGAAAAAACTGTCCGTGTTCCTGTTATGAATGGAATGATGCGTCTCATCTGGACGTACCTTTTCCGCTGTCGAGAATCGTTGTCAACATCGACGTCGAAGATGGAATCGTTGCTCAAGAGCTTTTTCCCCCCAAATCGACTCACGATCTTTCCTCATGAGGAACACCTTGAACCATTCATCTACATCATCCACTTCCTCTGTTCGCGACATTTTGATTTTGGGGCAGAGTTTGTTTTGAACCTCTTGCAGGAGCAGGCCATCTTAGCACAGCCGGCAAGCATCACTGCTGTTCTTTCACCGGAGAGGCTAACTGTCGTCGTTCGTGCCGTCCTTCTCTCCCTCAATCTTGTGGAACGAGACGAATCTGTACCCGCTTGGCCATCCAACAGCGACTTTTCTGGGACTCCATTATGGCAGGACTATCCATCGTCATCTGACTTCATGCCACCGAGCCTCCTATCAAAGCCCGGGATTCAAGAGTTCGCTGATCGGTTCAGCGTTATCTTGTGGAACGTCGCGTTGGCATGTATGAAGACAGTCGGAAACATGTCCGTCTTCGACGAACAATGGACCGTTCATCGACAAAATGCTGCCTACGAAGAGACACACAGCTACAATGTCCGTCGCCACCCTGATGGCGCTTATGCATATCCTAGCCATCTGTTTCCCACGATGCACCTGCTCCAGTCTTGTTTCAACTCATGGCCTCGCTGCGTCTACAAACTGATCCCTTTCGAAAGCGTAGTCGATATGCTCCTTCGAGGTGTCATCCACATCGAACCATCAGTTGGGGAAGCTGCGGTTCTCGCTCTACGACGATTCATGACCGAGCCCACGCACGCCTCCATCGTTCTCAAACAGTACTCCGTGTTCTTGTTCGACCCGACCAACATTGCCCAGGAAGGATCCGCCCAACGCCTGTTACTTGAGAATGCACGCTTGTTAGGCCTTTGGGCCAGCCTGTCGGACGGGTGGATGCACGATCTTTTGGAGCAGAATCCAAGTTCGATTCCAGAAGAACAAGTCCCGATCATCTCTGCCAGGCTAGACGAGCTCGAGGCAGGCGCCCTATTTCTGCTGTGCTTTTCTTCCCGCCCCATACGCACGACAGGCACCAAATTGTTACGTTCGCTTCGTCCTGTTACAATCCGCTTCTCGTCTGTGCTCAAGCTGGACGCCGAGACTCCCCGTCCAAGGGTTATCGACGCCTTATGTAGCAAGGCACAAGCCACCACGGTACTGGATAGTTTCGATTACGTTCTTGAACTTGACAATATCAAGCGTGCCAAATCATGGAGGGATTCGACGGAGGATGCGCTGTTAGGGATTGCGGATAGCGAAGACTTGCGGGATCGTACTCTCTGGCAATGGGTTTTCCCCGGCATATTGCAATTGCTGACGGCAGAGAATTCCGAACGCCAAGTTCCATCACACAATAGCCGTCATGGCGGGCCTTGTCCCGAAGATGCCCACTAATCCTCAAACTCGCGGCTCCGCCGTCGAACGTGAGGGCTCCAGATCCTCTGGAGAAAGCAAATTTCTGCCGGACCAATGGTATATGTGGACGAAGGTCTTGTCGTCCATTGCCCTGGTTGTGGAGAATCGACCTACTCTAGTTGAGCGTAACCACAGCAGGGTGCCGTCAGATGCCAGTTTCGATCGCGAGCGCCTCACAACTACACGCGGACTAATTCGTTACCTCACGCCCTTCTTGGATTCGGAACATTCACTTTTCCGGGATGCCGCAGTCTTTTGTATTAGCTCCTTCCCAGCAGCAGGATACCCACAGTTATTGGAGGACCTCGGCGTCCTTCTACATCGTCAGCTTTTTGACGACCCAAGGATCGGGGATCCAAGACAGAAGGCTGTGTTGACATTCCCTCTGGAACGTGGCCGTCGACAAGAACGTCTGTTTACCGCTGTTGCCCGTATTTATTTCCTTACCGCGCACTACTTGCAAGACCAGCGTTCCTCCGCACGTCAGGCAGTGCTTTCACTAGTCTTGCGGTTCGTTCGCAACACGCAAACGCTCCTCACAACACCGGAATCCAGAGACAACTTCAAGCTTCAAAGGCTTCGGCGTTACTTCTGCGGGACGGTGGAGAGACTTTTTGACGGACTCAATAGTCTTAGTGATGCGGATCGGTTCATCCCTATTAAAGCACATCTCTCCCTCTACCGTCTTTGCGAGGAGTGGTGTCAACTCGGGCACCAGTCGGAGATTGTCAAGCAGCGCCTTATTTACATGCAACGCTCAGCGACCGAGGCCGTCTCCAGCCCGTCAGAACGAGGAGATGCTGTGGTTCTTTTCCAAAAAGAGACAAAAGTACTTTCGAAGGCGGCTATGGCGGCCATGGCGTCGCTCTGCGTAAGTCATCTAACTGGTGATGGGGGGAAGTATCTTTGACATTGTACTAGGCAAGAGCGTATTTTCAGCCCGACTCCTCTTCGGGATCTCCTACGGATGGAATACCGGAATACACGAGGACTCTGACGCCGAAGGAAACCCTGGATCGCATACTCGCTGTGCTGACTTCCATGGATGAATCGATCCTGGACAGTGGAAGGTACGCATTATCGCCCTGAATCCTATTTTGATTTTGATTTCTCCCAGGAAAGCGCTCAAGGCACTCTTGACACACAATAATGCCCAAGACGCCGAGCTTACGAATGAGTCGCTGCAACTCGCATTTGTGACCGCACGAGAGCTCGGGACAAGCAACATACGTTTCTTCGAAGTGGTGGCGGACCTTATTTGTCAGTCTCCAGACCACAAGTTCCGGTTCGAAGAGACGATATGTCTGGGCTTGGCCAACCTTTGTCATACCCTCCGTCCTGTCCGCAGCCGCGCACTTCAGCTTTTGGAGGCCGTGCACCAACGGTCGTCCGGCATGCTTTCCCTCACCCAATTTGAAGCAGCTGTCGGGAGTTCCACACCAAGTACATACCTGCGTGCTCACCGCCTCGTATCCGATGTCCTCGCGGGAGAACACCCGGACGATGCCATGAGTGTACTTTCCGCATTTGCAACATGGCTCCCCCGTATTTTCAGCGTTCCTGGTTGTCCGTTGACACTACTCCAAAGTCTGGAGTACTGGACCCCGAATATTAACCTCACGGAAGACAAGTCTATTCTTTCGCAGGAAGGACGGACGACGATATTACACCTAATGGCTCTTACGATGCGTTACTCTGACAATTTCCCCGAACAGATCGAGGTTCTTTGGACTCGCCTGGTCGACGCCCCATATCAATCAAACGGACATGCCACCATTCGCTTCCTACTGGAACAGTCACAGAAAGTTGGTAGCATCACTTACATCCAATGCGCTTCGAAGATCGTCTCCTGCCTGTCCCACTCCGTCATTGGTCGTAGCGTCATGAAGGACCTGTGCAGCGTCATAGAGCCGGCCCGTATGCTACCCAGCATCGAACACAAGCTAGCATTCCCAGAACAAAGCGACATCGATTTATGGTCCGAGCTTGATGCTATTTTCTCGGAACAACCCCGACAAGTGTTGGGTGCTGGACAATTCGCATTGCTGTTCCTTGCAGACGTTGCCATCGAACGTAGCTGGGAATTCCAAGATGAATTGCCGACCCTCTTGCATGCCATTTTTACCCATTTGGATCACCGATCCCTCATTGTGCGCGAGTCGGCGAAGCAGATGCTGATACAATTATTGCGCTCCTGGATACCTGGTTACGACGAACTTCCCGACCGTTTGAACCATCCTGCTCGATCGCTTCTGGTATCCTCCATCTCGGAGCTCGAGCGAGAGTTGAACAGTATCGTTTGGAAAGAGGAGGAAAGTAGCAAACAAGTCCAACCCAAGATGCAGAGTTTATGTTCGCGGGTTCTTACCATCCTCGTTCCGTTGCATCCGAAGCTGGCAGAACGCTGGGGCTCCTTGGCACTTTTATGGGGTACTGCGTGTTCCATTCGCGCGATAGCCTTTCGTTCTTTGCAAATATTTAGGGCACTCCTCCCAGGCATAACCTCAAGCGATTTGGCGCTCTTATTGGCGCGGTTGTCAAATACCATTTCCCGCCCTGAAGAAAACATCCGGTCCTTCAGCAATGAATTGATTCATACGCTCAAAGTGCTGGCGTCGAGCACCTGCCTCGACAAGTCCCTTCTTCCTCAGATGTACTGGTGTGCATACGCATGCCTATCAACGACAGTCGAAAGTGAATTTCTCCAAGCCGTTGCTTTTCTTGAGTCGGTGTTAGATCGCCTGGATCTGGATGACGAACATACGATCAATACTTTGATCTCTCAACATCCTGCTGAGTGGAAGGGCAGAAGTTCTCTCCAGTCACCCTTGCTCGTTGGCCTACGCTCATCACGGACGAGTGATGCAACCTTCAAAATGTTGCAGAAACTTGCCAAAGTCACCGATAGCAACATCGTCGATCCGACTCGGGGTCGTGTTCGCGACCTTTACACTGTAGCATTGCCTTGGTGCTATAGGTCGATGACTGAGGATATATCAGATCCTGATCTACAAACCTTCGCTCAAGACGTCGGTTATCTGGCAGATAGGGAAGGGCGATCGAGCATCAGCCGCATCATGGCCTCCTTCATAAAGGGACGGTTCCGTACTAAGGAGGATTTCCTTCGACAATCAGTTGCTAGTCTCAGAGAGCACTACGGTGACGAGGACTGGACGGAGGTCGTTACTTTACTTCTTGGCCTGGTGCTCAACTCGCACCGGTGGCTACGAGTCTCAGCGTTACAAATTCTGAAGGTCTTATTCCAACAGAGGGAAACCCGAAATCCAGTAGAACTCTTGGGCTCCGAACTGCTGATGCCACTCCTTCGCCTGCTGGAGACCGACTTGGCACCTGCCGCGTTGGAGGTGTTGGAGGAACCTATGACAATCTCGGGCGGTCCTCCGGCCAAGCAGGTCCTACGAATGAGCATGCAACTGAAATCCCTAACGAAGGACGTCGAATCCGTGTCCGATATATTCGGCATGCCTGAGGAATCGGGTTGGTGCGTCGCTCGGCCGGAACGCTCGCAAGATGCCTGTCTATCAAATATCTTGGCTGTTTTCGAAACGTGCAAGGTCCCATCACGACCATCGCAAATCCATTTCGAACCTGAGGACGTCGAAAGGCTCGCCTCTCCAGCACCATCAGAGGACGACGATTTGGGTGGCCTGGTCCGGAACCTCCACGAACTTAGCTCATTCTTCCAAGGCGACAACTCTGCAGCCGAGATCGCACCATCATCGTTATCTACGGAACCCAGTCAACAATTCGAGGCTCGAGTTGCCGCCATTTTGGCAAAGTCGACCGAATCTTCGCTTGACATACCTCAAACGCCGTTTATCGACGTGTTCCGCGTATCAAGTGCCACCGCCTTTGGACAGCAGGGCGGCGGATCGGACGACGATAGCGATTATAGCTCGGATTCAGAGGCGTTTGTGTACGACTCGCCTGCGGCGTTGGGGGTTGTACGGAGCATCAATGGGTCGCGACATTGACCAAACTAAATGCCTCGCCCCTTCTCCCTTCCCTCAGTTAGTCCACTAGTGACACTCTAAAAAACTATCCTGACTAAAATCACTAATGAAACACCACAGGTCACGTTCACGATTTTTATACTGATTCTGACAACGCAATTAACTTTATTTTTGTCACCATGCCCTCCGCAACTCTTGTCCACCACTGGTCTCTCGTCATGTCATCATAATACGAACTGTTTCATACGCCTCCCTTTTTATTTCTCGTTTCGTCTCTCTGAGGTCCCATCCATATAGTCCCATCTGTTATCTCACGTACTCATGCTATCCTGAGTCTTTGATTTGTTCCAACCACGTTGGCTCCGCGTAGATACGCTGCATCTCATAAATTAACACGGAACGCTGGCTCCATCCCGGACATGTGTAATGTAGATTAAAATGTTGCTTATAGTCATGAATAGACAAAGAAAAAAAGTCCAATTCTTCCATACATCAATACATCAACATCTCTCAAACACTCGATACAAATCTGGTAGGCTAGCGATTTGCACGACGTCTCGCGTTAGAAGAGATTTGGGAGCAATTAGGTAGCGTTTCATTGCTGGGAAGAGAACATGCTCGATCTGCCATTTCTCTGATGCTGATGCTTCTTCTTGCTGTTGAGTATTGATGGTGTCGTCTTTGTCATTGTCAGCGTCATCATTTCCCGTGTGCCCTGGAGGCGAGGGGACGAACAGCGGGCCGGGACCAGGAACGTAGAAATATGCGAGCTCTCGCAGGAACGTATCAAAGCACTCTTGTTCACTGTTCCAATTGACCTTGTCGTTGACTGAGTGGCTACCCCTTACAAGACGGATAAAGGCGAAAACGAGCTCACCTGTGGACCAAGTCGCATGAAAAATAGAGGAAGCTTGTCCAGATTCGGTGTAAAATCAGGGACGAGCACGGGAAGACTGTCGACCATCCCTTCTGTTGTGATACCCAGCGAGAAGTACTCTCTCAGCATGTCTCTTCGTGAGATAAGTATATGAGCGATGGACTGTATGAAAAAAAGAAAGGAGTGAGGAAAATACAGGTCGTATAATGAGAAGATCCCTTACGTCTACGATCTGTGGTTTTGATAACTTGCTAAGCTCGGTATTTTGCTCTGCGTCAACCGCTAATGTGAGTAGCGCTCGCAGCGGTGCAGGTGGATCTAGCTTGAGTCTCGTAAAGTCGCCAAATTGCCTGAGCCCGAGCTGATAAAATAATTCCTCTCTGTCGAACCGAGGTCAACGCCGCTCACCGCTCAATCCAGTCTAGGTTACTTACGCCAATGCTCCGTGATTTACTAGATACAACTTTTTTAAGACTTGCACGACGCTGAGCTCGCGGAAGAGGTCCACGACACCGACAAAAACGTGCTTCTGAAGAATTTCTGTCAGTTCTAGATCATAACTGTCAATTTAAAATCGTAAAAGATAATGGGAAACGTTACATACCCATGTGCTTTGCCTTTTTGACGTTCTCCCTCAGTGTCAACACGCTTGTCAGGAAGCAAGTGGATTGTGGTATCTCCTTTATCTTCCTTCTTTCCTTCACCGTATCGGTGCCATGAGATGCAGCCGTATTACCGATGTCTCCTGATTGAGTTGGAGGGGGAAGAAACATCGAGTCGAGCGTTCGATCAGCCGCAGATGTTCGAACCTTATGTTGCGACAAGATTTTCTTAGCCCCAGAGGTACCAGCCGGGGTCGAAACCGCAGCATCGCTCCCTGTGCCGCTTTTACATGCCTTCTCCTTTCCTTTATGTGATGTACCAGAGTCTGAGGCGGCGACGCCTCCAGTGAGGAGCGCCTAAGCGAAGAGTAGTTAGATGGTGCTGTGAACATGTGTGCGTAGCATTGTGCCAACCTGATATTCAAACGTTCGTTCTCCAGACTGAGCGAGTTTAGCTTGGATGGCATCTGCTATACGCTCGGTGATTTCTTCTTCTTCTAAAAAGTGAACTTCACGCTTGGTGGGATGCACGTTGACATCAACGGTTGTCGGGTCCAGCTGTAAGCTGTTGACGGAACCTGTTCGATTTTCCGTTGAATTTCAGAGAGGAAGTGCATTTACCTAAGATAGATGAATGGCGAGGTGCCTTTTGGAAGGATACTGGTGTAGCAAGCTTCCAAGGCCTTTTTAATCCTTGAAGACTCAACCAGACGGTCTACAAAAATGCCTCAACCGTCCGTACGAGCTTTGATCGATAAGCACTTACTGTTGATGAATAGCAAAAGAACAAACTTCTTTGAGTGATAGTTTGCGCTAGTGAAATGGGCCTGCGCCACCCAGCTGTTGTCTTCATCGGACTTGCTATCTCCTGGTCGATTCTCATCTGCATCGCGCTTTCGTTTTCCCTTTCTCGTTACCGAAACTTCGGCAGTGAGCAAATCCTTGGCTACTCCCTGACCATACAACAAACGGATTGCTTGCTTTGTCGTACAAGACGGGGTAGACAGGTCAGGGGCTGAGGTGCCAACCTCACAGAGGATGTCAGCAGCGATACCCTCAGACCTTGAGAGGGGGTGGCATAGGCACCTTTTTACAGAGAAACGAGACACCAGCATTGTGAACGGCATATTTGGTGACGACATCCAAAATGCGAGCATATTCCTCAGATGAACTCCGGAGTGCAGAAAGACGCGCAGGTACGTTGTAGAACAAATTCTCTACCTAGCGGGCACATACGCATATACAGACCATGAGAGGGGAGACAGGGCAAGATAGGTTCTGCCTACGCACCGTTATTGTCGTCCCATCATTCCCAGCGCAAGGCTTTGGATCTGCGGTCGCGCCTTTTTGAGCTGGTATCATTTCACCATCAACGTAGATGGCTCTGAAAAAAAAACCGTCCATCAAAAAGGCGGTCACCACGGATCAGCCCATCAAAGAAAGAAAGATAGAAAAAAACGGAAGGAAGGAAGAATAACGCACTTCCATGCACAGCTCTCTTTCTTCGCCTTCGTGACAACGGTCAGGTTGGAGACGTGTGATATCGAAGCCAGTGCCTCTCCACGAAAACCATAAGTCGTAAGATGAGACAAGTCTGAGAATTTGGATAGTTTGGATGTCGTGAAGCGATGCGCGAGTATCGGAAGGTCTGATTTCTGCGAATGGAATGACCAACGAGCGCCGACTGTTAGCTAACTTGGCTGTGGCTACTGCGCTGATGCTGATGACTTCGGACTCGGAAAGGGAAAGAGACCCACCTTTATTCCACATCCGTTATCCTGTATCTGAAGCAGTTTCATACCCCCGTCCCGAACGGTGATACGAATCGATGTAGCGCCCGCATCCAAACAGTTTTCAAGTAGTTCTTTGAGGGCAGAAGCCGGACGGTGTATGATCTCAAGACCAGTGCATCAGAGCGAGCGCGTACAATGACAGGGGAAAACGGGCGTGAAATGGCAGATGGTCACGGTAGAACCGAACCGGAATGGAATGGAGGACTTACCTCGCCTGCAGCAATCCGGTTGATGACTTGATCTTGTAACCGGCGGATTGGCTTTGGCTCTGGTTGACTTTCTATTGTCGGACGCGTGCTGTCCATACTGTGTACAGTATATGTATGCGCGAAATGCGCGAACAGACCGGGGCAGAACAAAGTCCGCAGTCGTACACTGGCACGTGCCTGTCAATCTTCCATGTAAAGTAACTCTTGATGTAACCTCCGCCTCGGTCGCGAGTATCTGCAAACCTCGTCCGAGCTATCAGGCTCTCCTTCTCCCTCTCTTACTTGTCTACCATCCCCAATGGCCACCGCAGAAGTCTCCAACAACCCCGCCGATGCATCCGCCGCATTGCCGCCACCAGACAGGTATCGCGGCGCAGTAGTGGAGGTAACGCACAATCCATCAATCAATCAAGAGCGCCCCAGACATCTATCTGACCATCTCGCAAATGACCTTTCTCTCTTTTTGTTTTTTAAAAAAAACTGTAGGACTTGCAACTACCACCGGCATTTTGTTTACCTGGAACCGAGCTTATCGCCCGTGCGATTGAACTCGCGTATGATCGCGACTTTTCGCACATACCGTAAGTAACGGACTCCCATCCACGCCTCAAACCAGTCGTTCACGTTCATCCGTTCCATCGCTCCTCACGCCACCAATTCAAACGTAACGTCACAAACAGTGTTCTCGGCAAACATCGTAATCTGCTGGGCTACGTCGAAGTCGCGAACCTAAAGAAGAGATGGGAGGCAGGCGAGGTGAACCCGGTGAGTGTAATGTGTTATTATCAATTCTTCTTCTGGCGACACGGGACTTACAAAGCGAGCTGTTCTGCTGTTATGTGACGTGTAGATAGACAAGATCTCTTCCTGCATGACGAGGTTTAATCGTTCGGCGAGAACGAACCCATACACGATTATCACTCCCGATACCGCCCTGGCTGACCTGGAGAGTTTCCTGAAAGATCACATCTTTGCACTCAGTACGTAGTTGTTGTTCTTTGAACTGGAAGGGCGTAGCCTGGATCATAATCGTCTTTTTTGTCTGTCTTTAGTCACCGATTACGAACGCAAGTTTGTGCTTGGAGTAGCAACACCCCAGGACCTTGAGGTGAACCTCTTCTGTGCTAGGCTTGGTTCACCCTCGGAATTGTTCGCCACTGATCCGATCTTGTTTCATCACAGACATTCGTCTCGCGGCGCGGCATCTAGACCCCATCATGCGATCTCGACTACTGTATGATTATTTTTTTATGCGTCATGCTCCTGCCAATACAGCTTGCCATATTTACACCGGGAGCTTTCTGTACATTGACAATACAGCTGCAGTTGTCCGTATCGCATTTTTCCTCGTAACACGTATATAAAAGGCTTAAAGGGCTTAAAAACAGCGCATAATTTCTAAGATTACGATGTACAAGGTATGTGTAGTGTAAAGAAATGCATACATAGTTAGTTTAAGACAAATGTGCACTAAGCACGGCAGTGCTGAGGTAAGAATGGGTTGCGAACACCTGGAAGATACCCTGGGAGACAGGTGAGGAATCCTTCCGATTAAAAATGGGGGGTGCGGACGAACCAAAAACAATGGTTGGACACCAGGCAACCAAAAGAATGGCGATGTCTTGCGTTCCAAACGCTGTAGGGACCGTCCGATCCCTGATCAAGTCGATGACCGTACTCAACGAAGCAAGGATCAGGATAAAGAAGAAGACCCTAAAAACGAACCAAGTGGAGGTTTGTAATGATTAGACAAAAAGGAGAAAACCACAACGCACAGTTGAAAAACGACCATAGACAAGATAGCTGGATGAAGTCCTGGTGGACGAACAATGGAAGGACGAGGCGTCGACCCTACGGGATCATCAAGCTCAATATATTGGTCACGGGTGATGAAGGGGCAAAACCTGCTCACGACAGAATTGTCTGACTGGCTTCAATGACGGTTCTAGGGAATCCAGGGACACCACTTTGCATTCACCCACGGAGGTATCTTCTTCACTCATCACCATGAGGCTGTCCCTATCCACACTGTCGACCTCTGGCAACTTCCTCAGCGTACGATCCATGTACGTGATGCTCGGGCAGGATCCAATAATATCACAGCGTTCCCTACTCGTTAAACTCGTAAGAAGTTGGCGATGCGAGGAGCAAGGTGACGAGGGCAGGTTCTCCAGGCGCCTCGCGAGGGAGGCACGATCCGCTTCGAGCCGTGCCCGCGCATATTCTGGCGAAAGTTCCAAGCTAGGACGTAAGCCGCTCGGGGGCGACCGTGTGGGGAGATGAAACCTTGGCATTCTCTCGCCAATTTCAAGCGAGATTGGGGCACGTAAAGGTGACGTAGGAGATCTCGGTGGTTCTTCAGAGACAGTTGCGTCGTGAATGGGGTCTGTCTCTGGATCACAGCTCGAAGAGGCAAACCGGTTATCGCAGGGCTCTCCTGTCGCACCCAGCTGAGCGACATGTTGTGGACATAGCACAGGCGAACGGGCAAAGACAATTGGGGAGGGGGTTCGACCGCGGTCGACGTCGGATAAACTCAGATCCTTAATTGACGATGGCGGGGACGGCTGTGATAGGTAGGCGGTGGGGAAGGTCATTGGGGGAAAAGTAGGTTGCTCAATCGGAAAATGGGGGGCGGTGAAGCAGGGCGTGAATAAAACAATTGGGGCACCGGCGTAGCCTAGGAGACGAGGCCTGATAAAGATGAGACGTGAAACGCACCCCGGGAGGCGACAGCCGGACATACCATAATGGGGAGGTGTTATCGCAATGCAGGTCGCTCACCGGATGGACGGAATCTGTCTTTAGGACAGCGACCAAATATGCTGTGAAAGCCAGCAAAGGAACGACTACGACGAAAAAATAGTAGGCCCTTCGCCATAGCAGAGCACTGGAAGGTGAGCTTTAGCTCTCACGTTCGACAACTACAGCGACGAAAGCCTTACGACGCCGATGCTTGTATCGAACGGTATGGCTTAAAGACCGTGAGATACGAGGCCCAGGTAAAGCATCCGCATATGCCTGTGAGAATGTGGAAACATTGTCCGATGATCACGGTCTGTACGACACAAAACCAGTGCGGCATGTTGAAAGGATTCATTCTCCATATCATGCCTAGGCAATCGAGGATCGAGGTGAGAAAGCGAGGAAAAGGAGAAAGTACGCACCAAGGGCGAACACAACCTCAAGGACGGTGACCGTGATGCAGTAGAGCACCGAGGCCCAGTATGTCCCAATTGCCGAGGCAAATGGGATGAAGGCGAGCCAGGTCGCTGGGACACCTGAGAGGGCAGGTGAGAGTGAGAGCGATGGGAAACATGAGGGACGGACCGAGGATTGCAAAGGTGAACCAGAGGACCCTGAGGGTGAGGGAAAGCATTGTTTTCCACCTGGAGAAACATTTTACAAAGGGAGGCTAAAAGAGAGGGAGAAGAGGACCCCTGGTTGCGATCTGACGAGTTCGAATCATCGTCATCAGGTTCAATTAAGTTCCACCCTTCGATCCATCACTGATCTCCGAATACCCATTTCCCATCTCCTCAACCATTCTCCCTCCGACTCTCCAATCATCCCTCTCCCTCCCTCCATCCTCCCCCCAACCACACCGCTCTCCACTACACGCCCCCGTTTCCTCAACGCATAGGCGCTTCCCCCAACCGCCCAACGCCCACCACCGCGCCAATGGAAGCGCTGGAATAACCATATTAAGGGATATATCAACGTGATGATGAGCAGAAATTTGAGCCACGGATTGGATATAGCTCGTGCGATGGCCCTATCAGGACGCACGATCACGGTTCTCCGCCCTAACTTGAAACAAACATGGACGTGATCACCATTATAATGCGTTGATTGGATGACGGCTCGAATTGCCGACTCTAGAGTGGCGAGGTCCCATCCGTATATAACCTAAATGAGTTCGCGGCCGACGCGGCCGACGCGTGCCTCCACTAAGTAATCGAGTCGGCCTGAGAATTAATCGGGTCGTACCTTCTCATATGCAAACTCTTTAAAGATCTTCCGGCTCTGACAATAATTGTCTGCCCACTGACGCAGTGTCCAAGAGGACTTTAGGACGTCCGTGCTGTGCGGATGCTGGGCTGCACTTGTCTGAAACGAGGTGGGTCCGTTACTCGTATCGTTAGGTCCCACCCATAACCGCTTCTTGGCGTGACTGTCCGCCTTGGAAGTATTACCAGGAAGCCCGGTTTCTCTACCCATGCGGCCCCTATATGCAGGCTCTTCGTCCCCTACAGTCCACTGTGTCGCACGGGGAGGGACAGGCTGCCCAATCTTGAAGTCAAAGTCGGTAACTGTTACAGTATACCTCTCCGTTTCGGTATGCTGGCGACCTTGCGGATCTGTCTTGCTGACAAAACGCGTGCGTGTTTCATTGTGTGTGCCACGACAATGGATGTGGAAGGTTGGTGGCGTCTCGGCCTGTGAAAGCAAAAAGCGATAAAGTGCCTCGCCTGTTAGGGCCGAAATGAATACAGGGAAAGAAACAGGGCGTGAGAGGAAGGAATGATCATGCATCATGCATCACGCACCGTCTTCATTCAGATGGTGGTCATGGGAAATGATCTCGCCACCTCTCGACACCCAGTGTTCTGCTTCGTACGGCGTAAACTCGGGAGGCTCTTCACCACCCTCAGGGAACGCCTCAGCAACCCCGTCAAATTCCACGACCGCATCTCCCCCGCTCTCGTTGAAAGAAGGCGGTGGGAGTTCCGAAGGACCAGCTTCGTTGCTATTGGCCGCGCTTAACAGAGGTCGTTCTTTGTGTGTCATGACAGTCGATAGATGAGATGAGATGCTACAGTAGTCACAACAAGCTTTGATCCCAATGAATGTGATCACGGGGCTAAAACGCAAAAGAGACGGCCGCCGTGTGAAATCAATTAACGAAAGAAATGATGGGCTTTTGCCCTGTCACTGACAGGAACGACCTGGCAAGTGGCCTCACATGACATGATGATACTGTTCCACTGGCACCCCAACGTTCCTATCTTTTACGTTGTACACTCAAACTCGTCCGCTGAATACTGTATTGTCCGCAGGAAAACAATCATGGTGCCCGACCATCACATCTGTTCCGCCACTGGTTATGCCGGTTGTCACCGGTCCTGTGCCGCTCCCAGTCTCCTGTATCCAGCCTGTGCTACCGACCTGTACGGTAGTCATCGAGTCATCACTGCATTGATATTCGATATAGTTTTTTGGTGGTTGAGTCACTGCCAAACTGACCTATCACAGCCCGTAATAAATGGGTTGCTATCACGTTCGCTGCCGCCCGCAATGTGACTCACCTCAACGACTCTGTGATAGCCGCATAAATACTCCTTGCGGGTCAGCAAAATAAAACTCGTCAACCTAACATCACCACCGAGCTCTTAGACACCAACAGCCCAATGACGCGTCTTCACTCTCACCAACAACCAACCACAACAACGACACCCACAGTCACCGTGGCCGCACGCAAACTTGCCAACAAACAGCGACGCAAGGCCGGCCGAGAGGTGAGACAATCTCCGTATGGATCGATGCCGTCATTCCTCGCCCTAACACAATGCATGATTTCTCTCCCGCAGCGACACGAGGAGCGCAAAGAACAGATAAAGGCGCTCGACTCTGATCGCAGGGCCCGCCAGCACGAACGCGACGGGCAACCGCAAGGGAAACGCCGCGACAATGGCGTGCGTGCCTTTGCCGGGCGTAGCTTCGAATATCACCGCACAGTAGGCGCCTTGCACGCCCGCGCCACTGATCTCATAACCGCCGACGCCGAAGACAGCGGCTACCACGAGGAGGCGCACGACACAGAGGAGGAGGAAGTCAGGTTTGTGGAGGAGCAGGCGACGTCGGGCGCCATGTTGCTCGCGATGGCGCAGCCTCCCAAGACGCGCCGTCGTCATCGCTGCCCGCCAGTTATGACAGACGGGGAGACATTTGAGGTCGTGGAGATCGACGGTCGTCTCGTGGCGCTTGACGAAGACGGCTGGGAAATTTTACCGGATGAGAACGCAGAGGTTTATCTTTTGTATTCTGATATCGTGCGTGGCACCGTGCGATGAGTTATATGCCTGGAGATCTTGAATAGAGAGGAGGAGGAGGAGGAGAGGGGCGGGGGTCGCAGGGAGGGGTAGGGGTTTGGCGGGGAAGATGTGTATACATGGCACTAGACGGTTTGTGGGATGCTCGATGATGTCGACGATGACACTAACCAAAGTAGAGAAAACATCGCTAATCATTCACGATACCCTAATCTAATCAAGCACACTTCACTGCATTTAGTATACAAACTCGGCATACTGAGCCATTCTGTACGGCAGCAGTTTTTTCTACTTCGAACAATTCTAGACGGGAGTACAGAAAAATGAGATACCGCGTTAAAGCAAGAAATAAAGGTGATATTGTTACTATGGCGGTTGTTACCACGGCGGATGTGCGGCCAGAGATTTGATTTATCCACTCTTGGCCACTTTGGCCTTGATCTGATCCACGCAGCCCGGCTCCGCAATCGTGCTCAGATCGCCTAGCTGATCGCCCTCGCCTGCGACGATCTTGCGCATGATACGGCGCATAATCTTGCCTGAGCGCGTCTTGGGAAGGTCGGGTACGATGTAGACCTTCTTGGGCGCCGCGAAGGGGCCAATAACTTTGCGAACCTGGAGCACGAGTTCCTTGTTAAGACCCTCCTCGTCGTTCGTATTATATTTGAACTCGCTAGGAGGGAGGAACGACAAATTTTAGCAAATCAGAAGGTGATTATGATCAGTATCAAAGTGGGACGGGACACACGGTTTGAGGGTAACAAAGGCATGGACCGCTTGGCCGGTCAAATCGTCACTTGCAGCAATTACGGCGGCCTCGGCCACGCCCGGGTGCAAGATGAGAGCCGATTCGATTTCCGCCGTCGACAGGCGATGTCCAGATACATTGATCACATCTGTGATGCCTGTGAGTGACAAGACATTGAAGGACGCCACAGACAGCACTCACCATCGACGCGGCCCTTAATCCAAATGTAACCATGTTCATCACGTGCAGCACCATCACCCGTGTAGAAAACGCCCGGGTAAGGTTTCATATAAGTCGCCAAGTAGCGATCGTGATCCTGGAAGACTGTACGCGCAATCGACGGCCAAGGCTTTCGTACGGCGAGCACACCCTCCACATTATTGCCCACAAGTTCCTACAAAGGGCCAAAGTTTGATACCTGGGAGAGCGCGAGAAAGATATTGGCCGGTGTACGTACCTTCCCTGATTGTGGGTCAAGAATGACGGGATCAATTCCAAAGAAGGGTACAGTCGCGGAACCTGGTTTTGTCTTGATCGCACCAGGGAATGGTGTGATAATAATGCTCCCTGTCTCGGTCTGCCAATACGTATCAACGATCGCACATTGACGCCGCCCGACAGTCTCGTTGTACCAGTTCCAGGCTTCCGGGTTAATAGGCTCGCCAACAGTACCGATGACCCGCAAAGTGCTCAAGTCGTGCGGTTCTACATACTGTGCGCCGTGACGACGCAAGAGGCGGATCGCCGTGGGCGCCGAATAGAATTGCGTCAGCTTGCGTTGCTCGACCACCTGCCAATACCGCGACGGCGTAGGGTAGACGGGGGTCGATTCGAAGACTGTAGTGGTGGTACCGTTTGCCAGCGGGCCGTAAACGATATAACTGCGAGGAACGCCGAAAAAAAAAGATTAATAAAAAAAAAAGGTGAGACATGTGCGACACAAGAACGTACGAGTGTCCAGTGATCCAGCCGACATCAGCCATGCAGGCAAACCTGTCATCAGGATGGATATCGAAGACATATTTGTGGGTCAGGGCTACGCCGAGCAAGTACCCGGCCGTCGTATGTACGACACCTTTAGGCTTGCCCGTGGAGCCAGATGTCTGCAAGAAGGTTCAGAAGTGTGCCAGTAAGCACGTGCCAGCAAATATCTCACGTAGAGGATAAACAACGGATCCTCCGCTGACATGGACTCGGGCGGGCAATAATTGGGGACCCGCGCTGTCTCCTCGTGCCACCACTTGTCACGGCCTTGAGTCCATGGAACCTCATTTCCCGTGCGCTTAAGAACAAGGACGTGCTCCACATGAGGGCACCCCTTAAGCGCCGAGTCGACAATAGCCTTGGTCGCAATTGTCTTTCCACCACGACGCCCTTCGTCGGTAGTAAGGACGATGCGACTCTTGCAGTCATTGATACGGTCACGAAGAGCCTCCGCAGAAAAGCCAGCGAACACTACAGAGTGGACAGCACCGATGCGCGCACATGCGAGGAAGGCGGCGACTGCTTGCCATGTCATAGGAAGGTAGATCGAGACAGTGTCGCCTTTCTTGATACCGAGGGCTTTGAGTACATTGGCAACGCTGGAAACTTCGTGCAGCAGTTCAGCAAAGCTGATCTCACGGCCTGTGCCTGGCTCATCAGCTTCGTAAATGATCGCGGTCTGAAGTGGCATTACAGATCAGATGTGAAGACACGGTGAAAACAGATGAAACAGGAACTAACCTTGTCGGGATTTTTGAAGGCCCAACGGTCGACACAGTTGTACGATGCATTCAAGGCCCCTTCAGGGAACCAAGCAACATCACCATTTTCAAAGCTACCAGTCCGGACAGTCGTGAAGGGCCTGTCCCAGTGTAGCGTCTCGCGAGCAGCCTTTTAGATACGCGATCACGGATAAGTAGCTATCAGTTTTTTTGTTAACGGTAGCGACCTGCCTTGGTCCAATACTCGTCTGAACCGGGGCCGATCGTTTGAGCGTGTAAGGGTTTGTAATCATCGATGGTTGGACCCACATGGGGTTTCTTCGGGCCGTCCTTGAGACGAGGAGCAACAGGGTGGGTGGGCACGGGTTCAGACATGATGTTGTTGATGTTGGGGTGCAATTTGTGAAGAATGAACACGGTCTTATAATCGAGAAAGGGCGCAGGCCGCATTCCTGATTTGACGAATTCCGTAATCGGACTGAGGCACGGGCTTGGCCTCTTGCGGGTTAGTAGAGGTCACTTGAACTCTATTGATGGGCGATAGAGTGGGATACGTATGTGTACATTTCACCGCCGTTGACAGAAGTCAACTCGAATTTGATTGAGTGGCATTCAAACATTATAGCATGAGGCGAGCGAGACAGCACGTGTGAGTCACGCTTCGTTCTACGCCGCGTCATTTCACAACCAGCGAGCCAGAGTCGCGAAATCTAACAATGCCTCCCAAGGCACCATCAACACGAGCAAAACGGAACGTCATTAAAAGACCCTCGACAAAGAACTCCAGTACGCCCAAGAAGCGTGCTGATGGTAGGGAACGAGCAATCGAAACGCTTTCTGAGTCCGAAGACGCCGATGACGCGACCAGCGACGCTTATCCGGAGCACAGTGACGCACTGGATGACGACAGTGAATTAGAGACGAAGAAAAGAGGGGGAAAACGAAAGCGCGCATCGCATGCCAAGACACCTCGTGCGAAGGGTAGCTCGCCTCGTAAGAGGCATAAAAATACTACCAGCGACGAAGACGAGGAGAGCGAGAGTTTTGACCTGAAAGAGGGCCAGCAAGCTGTTGGGAAGGTTGTCCAAGCACCGAAGACGGGGCGGGGTCAGTGCTGCTTCTGCTCTTTGTATTACGACGATCATTCGGGGCTAATGTAATGCCGCAGTCCCTCCCGGCCAAATCTCTCAAAATACGCTCGATTTTCTTTTGCAGCTCACCAACCCAGAGTATAATGACCGTGAATGGTGAAAACGCTCTTAGCTTCGTGTCGCTGTGACTGACTTCGGTGATACATAGGTTTAGACTACATGGTACGTTTCCCCGAGGATTAGCATGCCGATGCTCAACCTGAAAAACATTCCGCCCACACTCTTTAGAGCCTGTATTTCGCCTAGCGGAAGCAGAATTCAAGTCCTTCATAGAGAATTTAACGGAACTATTTACCGAAGTTGACCCTCAGATTCCGCCATTACCACCGAAGGACGTTATCTACAGAATTTATCGAGATGTGCGTCCTGAGCCTCTCCAAAGCCCTCCGCAGTGTCTTGACATTGCACAGGTTCGATTCAGCAATGACAAGACACCGTACAAAACGCACTTTTCCGCGACCTTCTCAAGAGGTGGGAGAAAAGGTATCTTCGCTGGTTGTAGGTTCTGTGTGTCTCAATGAACTCTCGGTTGCATTTTGACACCCTCTCGTTCAGATCATATGTATGTTCGTTTTGGGTCTTACTCCGTATGAGACGGGTTTCGCTGAGGTTTGGATACATGGATCTTTAGAATGGGTGAGGGAATTTTCTACTGAAGAAGTTGTTATTACACGCTCACCATAGCATTACAGTTAAGGCGGGCGGCGAAAGTCTCCTTGCTGCTGGTAGCTGGTGCCCTGGTAAAAATGAGATCGCAACTATCAGGTCCCACATCCTGCGCAACCCTTCTCGTCTACGCCGAATCATCAATACTCCACGTTTTGTCGACAACTTTGGCCCGCCGAAACCGCATCTCAAGAAAGGACGGCAGAACATTTTCGGAAGGGATGATGAATTGAAGACCGCACCCAAGGGGTTCGATAAGAACCATAAGTAGGTGTTTGGAAAGCCGACTTTGTTGTTCAGAAGCTGAATGCAGAAACAGGGACATCGACCTGTTGAAATGCCGCTCTTTCGTTGTTGTGCATCATTTTACAGACAAACAGGTCTTGGATCCGAATTTCGGGCAGCTGATAATGGAGGTTGTAAAGGCCGCCAAACCGCTTGTCTACTGGTACGCTTCTCATCTATTTTATGGTACACGGGTGACATTGATCGGACGGTACTAGTATGAACGATTATATGAGCGTAGGTAATGATGAGGATGAGGATGATGAAGATGAAGATGAAGATGAAGATGAAGATGAAGGCCTTGATGAAAATGGCAATGAAGACCAAGAGGGAGATGAAGAAACTGACGGTTGAGACGATCTTCCCAACTTGGGAGCCCCTGGCATTGTGGCGTGAACAGACGTGAGCAGCGTGTAGTAGAGGACTTCTGTAAATCGCTTAGACGCGATTGTTTATCTATCATCTATTGATTTTGATTTATTCAACATGGCCGTATTGACAGTGGAGTCCAATTCGCCAGGCCCAGCCAAAAATCGTCGAGATCGAATCTTACAGTGGGCATGAAGGTGAACGAAATACACTCTCACATCAGCGCCTTGGCGCAGAGGATTCATTCAGAGCTAGCACCTGGACGATTACACTGAGTAACTCCGCGACGTCACCACTTGCGGCTTATGATCTTGGTTGATAGACAAGATAAATGAACCATCATGCACCGGACCTTGTAAATGCCCTCCGAGTGGGAATGTCAATGAGAGATTTACAAATAAATATAAGGTGTTCTATGATTTATCGTCCTTCCTACTTTCCTGGGATTCCCGGTACTGCTTTGCCCACTGAAGACAACATAGGGTTAGGTTATGCAATATAGAGCGTGTCGGGCATAGACGTACTCGCATAGAAGGGATGGGACGAATTGGCTCATTATAGCGATACTAGAAATTCAAGGTCACATTCTAGTTGAAGCAAACGAGAAGGCAAGTGCTTACTTCTTTGTCAGCGCTGACAGTCCAGACACCATATGACACCCCAAGGATACCTGCGAACAAAATGGCAGTATTTGCCTTCCAGTTTGATGGTCTCGTCCACCAGCCACCTATGAATGAAGGAATTGTATGGGTGTGTGGACACGAACAATCGGAGTTTGTCGAAGGTTACCTGCTGGCGTCCATACTTCCTTTGGATAGGGATACCTGGAACCACCACCCTTCAAGAAGTAGTCAGCACATCAAAATAATCGCCATGGATCGAAAAGGGTTGATGCTCACCATTGTGCAAGTCTAGAGTTGATCAGGTCACCACGAGAGTGCGAAAGTTGTGAACGCGTCTGCCGGCCATTGCCGGCCACTGTGACACCAAATCATCCACCATGTCCGCTGCTCGTGTCTCCGGCACGCGCATACATCTATTCAACCTTCATCCATCGGCGGGCTCCCGGCATACAGTGAGTACTTTTTCTGAAGGTATGAAATATTAAAACGCTGTTCTTATGACCTGCGAAGCAAAAACGTCTCGGTCGTGGTCGTAGCTCTGGACTGGGCAAGACCTCCGGACGTGGTCACAAGGGCCAGAAGGCACGCTCAGGAAATGGAAAGCCCAAAGCGGGCTTTGAGGGTGGACAGACTACCATCTCGAAGCTCTTTCCCAAGAAGGGTTTCACCAACTCGTGCGTGTCGTACCGTCGCGTCTTGATGAGCGGGTGATTGTTGACACATGTAATTCAATTTCTATTCAACAGTATCAATGGCAAAACGTATGCCCCTGTAAACCTCGATCGGATAGCCCATTGGATCGAGCAGGGACGACTAACATCGTCACCCGAAAAGCCTATCACTGCGAGAGAACTGGTGATGAGCGGGTGCATACATAATGCTCATGACGGAGTCAAGCTACTGGGTGATGTGCGCCACTTCCACGCTTTCCTCTTCTTTGTTCTGTGATGCGACGCCGGTTGTTGTAGGGTGCACAACATCTCAAAGTACCAATACACATAACGCCTTCTCGTGCGTCCAAGTCTGCCATCGAAGCCGTTGAAAAGCTGGGAGGCACAGTATTTTGTAGATACTACAATCGCCTATCTCTTTATGATTGCGTGAAAGGACGCACCGACCACGTCGATGCAGCGCCAACGCGTCGCCAGGATATTGGTGTGTGGTCCTGTCGTCCCGATCGAGTAGGCCGTGTTACTGAGACGGACTCTTTTAGAATGGTACACCAGCTGGAAAAATCGCGGCTACTTGAACTCAGAAAGCATTAGCAAGATGCCAGTCGTGCAGGAACGGTGGCGGCAATTGTCTGAGCAGTTGACGCGGTTTAGGAGTGAAGAGTTCATTAGACGATAACTTAGAATATAATACAGTAGTGACACGTG
>WNFO01000520.1_pt1 | contig 27787 bp, 24 predicted proteins | sample 5400251 | NCBI WGS metagenome assembly WNFO01 (sample SAMN13153354, study PRJNA577476) | soil metagenome | isolation source: 100 cm saprolite under Madrone tree | place: USA:California | collected 2016-06-14
TCACCCTCACAGCCCTGGCAGATGGCCGCGCGCTCATCGCGGGTGGCCTCGCGGCGGACGGATCGACGGTTCTTCGTTCCACGCTGATCTACGACCCGACCAAAAACCAATGGGCGCCCGGCCCAGACCTGGCGAACGCTCGCACCGGGCACGCTGCAGCGATCCTCACCGACGGCCGGGTGCTCGTGACCGGCGGCGCCGACCAGGCTGGGCGGCTCGCGTCCTCCGAGCTGTTCGATCCATCTGCCGGCTCCTGGTCCGCCACCGGCGGGCTCGCCACCGCGCGGAGCAATCACCTGGCGATTTCGCTGCCGACCGGCCGCATCCTGGTGGTCGGCGGGAGTGGACCGAGTGATTCGCTGGCGAGCTCTGAGCTGTTCGACACATCGGCGAAGGGAACGCCCGCCGCTCCGAGGGTACCGGCCGGGCCGGGCCATTGGCAGCTGGGCGCGACCAAGCCAATCTCCACGGACTCTTACACCGGCTCGGCTCAGCTCCTGCCCGACGGCCGCGTGGTGGTCGTTCCCGCACATGACAGCGCGGAGTTCCAGGTCTACGACCCCAAATCGGACACGTGGGCCATGCCGTTCAGCCGCAAGACCCCGCCGTGCAACGCCTGCGGGATCGGCTACGCAGGCCCGTACCCGCCATTCTTCCTTGCGACGGCGCTCGGCAGCGGCAAAGTCCTCCTCCTTACAGTCGACCCGCAAAAGGTCATCGCAAGCAAAGCCGAGGTCGTCGACCTGAACACTGGACAGGCGTCGCCGGCAGCTTCGCCAGGAACGATCGAGCTGTCGCGGTTGGTCCTCCTCCCTGATGGGAGGGTATGGCTGACCGCCCTGCAGCAGGGGGATCGTCACGCCAAGCTTTACGACCCATTCGCAGACCGCTGGACGGCCACCTCCGACGTACCGCCTGACCTCACCGGAACCAACAGCGATTTCCATACGGTCACCGCCGTTCCAGGTCACCGCGTGCTGGTCACAGGCCCCCGCAAGGCCATGGTTTACGACCCCACGTCGGGAGCGTGGTCCGATGCCGGCTCCTTCCCCGGCGAGTGGTCATATTTCTCAGCCACCGGACTCCGATCAGGCGATGTCCTACTGGCCGGCGGCACCGTGTTGACGGGCATCACACCAGGAGGCGCACCGATCTCCGCAGCCACCTCTCAAGTCATGCGCTGGGATCACACAACCGGACAGATAAGATCCGCGGAGAGCATGCCGGTGGGGTTATACGACCACTCCGCCGCACTGCTCGCGGATGGAAGGGTGCTGCTAGCGGGCGGAGCTGACGCGATTGGAGTGCACACGAGTCCTGATCCCGTGACAAGAGCCGAGATCTACGATCCAGTGGCCCGTTCCTGGTCGCTGGCAGCACCGCTTCCTGTGGCCAGGTGGGAAGCGATTGCGATCACTCTGAATGACGGCCGGATACTGCTTATCGGCGGATCCGGGATGTGGCTAGGAGCTTCCCTTCCAAGCGAAGGCCAGCCATCGCTGCTGTACACGCCCGAGTAGTAGCGTTCGCCGGAGGCGGCACCCGGAGGTGCCGGAACGGGAGACCACGCTCGTTACGAAACGCTCCGCGATTTGTCGTTCCGGCCGCGCCTAATCCGTACAGCAACGCCCACGATAAACCATGGCAAACGGCGGGACTCAGCGGCACGCAGCGAACGCACGGCGCTTTTTCTGAACGGGGCGCAGCGATCTGTTAACCGCAAGGTTCAGGGTTCGAATCCCTGGTCCGGAGCCAATTGTAAATTCGAAACTGACCTCGTCGCCCACAAGGGCGTTAGGCCCGTGCATCCTTTGTACAACCTTTGTACATCCATTTCGGCCACCACTTGCTTTCTTGCTTCCGCGACTGTCAGTGCCAAAGTGGATTCAGCCTCCCGATAACCGAGTCAGCTACGCCGAATCTCCTGCTGGAAGCCTTCCGGTGAGCTCGAACGTGACATGGCACGGGCCGCTGAGCAGCCACTAGATTGGCAGTAAACACACGCATGCGTCGGGGATGAGCGGTCCCTTCAAGAGTCGGGTGCTCAGGTTTATTACCGCCCAGCGTCTACCCGGCCTACCGCACTCGCCGGCGGTTCGTCCTCATCAAACGTCAGCGCTGCCGCCGCGCCACTTGACAAAGTTGGCGGGTACGGTCGCGCGGGCACTGCGGCACCTGCACCACCCAGGTCATCTGCAGAGCCTGCCTCAACCGGCTGCACTGGATGGGTCCAGGCTTTAGCAATCGGGAGGCCAACGTGAATCCAACGGTCGCCGAGCAGGGAAAGGCGGTCGCCACAGTGACGGCAGATGATGTGGCTCATGCCGCTCACGAAGTCTACGAGGCGGTGCTAAGGGCCGATCCGCGTAGCCCGACGTCTATGCCAGCACGAGTTCTGGCCGAGCCCACGGTCCCGAAGCCAAAGATGCCGAGCCTATGGTCGGGGTAGGCCTTGGCCGGCTATGGGATACGCATCCAAAGGTGGCGTTCGTCCTCCACCTCCTCGTGACCATCTACTTGGGTGCTCTTGCAGTGTGGCTGTTCGTGACCGGCGCCACGGGGGGTGGCGTTGCCCTGACGATTGGGTTCGCTGTGATGGCAGGGAGCCTGGTCCTATTCACCTGGCTAGCGGTTCAGAACAACTGGCAATCGAATGACACCTCGTACGACGGTATAGGGCAGGTGGTCAGTCCACGAGCAGCCTGGACTAACACTCAAGCGCGGGGGAGGATTTTCTGGGTGCTCTTTGGGGTTGCCTTTCTCTCGGCGCTCATGCTTCTTCTCGCCAAGAGCATCGTCGGGGTTGCCCTGATTCTGGTGGCATTCGTGCTCGCGATCGTTGCGATGCGGATGGAATAGCCGGCGACACAGTGGCCAATTGGGCGGCTGTCAGGCTAGGTTGATCCGCTGCTCAGGCGCGCCCCCATAGAAGTGTTCGGCTCGGGACCAACCAAGGACTACAGATCAGTTGGTCCGATCACGTTGAGCAGGTTGGCGGCCGCCCTCTTCAACTTGGCGTCGGTGGTTAGCAGCCGGCACCTTAGCAATCGTGCGAGGGCCAGATACTCTGCGTCATAGGTCTTGGCCCAGCCGAACCGATCGGCGAGTCGCCACGCCTCCGCAGCTAAACCCTTGGGATGGCGCGCACTGACGTCGGCCGCCGCCAAACGCTCCATGGCGATGGCCGCGAGGCTGCTCGAGATCTCCTTGCGCCATTTCAACTCGTGGAGAACCGAGGAGGCCTCCGACCACATCAGGTGGGGGGCGACGAGCTGCTCTTTGGCCAACGGTTCGAATCCCGACTCGGCCAGACAGGCGGTGACGACAACGGCCGCGTCGACGACCACCACTCAGCGGCCAGCTCGGGATGAACGAATTGCTGCCAGTACGTCGGGCATCTGCTCCCTGGTCGCCGTCCGGCGCCATCCAGCTGGCAACGGCAAGGTAGCCTTCATCTGGGTTAGTCCGGCTAGCTCATCTTCGTCGATCAGGTGCTGGGTGCCGATCTTGGTCGCCTTGAGCCGGCCGGACCTGATCCAGCGACGCACGGTCTCGGGGTCGCGCTTGGTGCGGCGGGCGGCTTCTGGAACTGTCAACATTGTAGCCTTATACTACAACAATTCGGGCAGCCGCGTACCGCAACGCCGGCGATAAACGGTGATAAATGGTGACGCTCAGCGGCACGCAGGCTTGCAGCCGGCTCCACGCGCGCTGCGTCGATCAAGCTCGTCTCGTGGTGCTCGACCATTCCGGCTGTTGTCGCGGAGTAGGTCGACCGAACACCGTCCCTGCCTAAGAGACGTTTGCTGCTCCAGGCCTGAGGAAGGCACCGAGACCGGCGCTCTGCACGCAACGACCACGTCCGGTGGTATGAGGCGAATATTGCCCCAATCGGCGCCCAACCCACCTCGGCGCAACTAAAGCCTTGACGTCCGCATCAAGTGCGACCATAGTTGGCTTTCCACGGACGGACTTCAGCCTTCATTAAGGCATCGTCTGGGGTTGGGAAGGGAGCGGATGGGATTGGTGCTTGAGTTTTCGAAGCCTGTTTGCGCTGGGGAAAACACGCCCAGGAGCTCAGCGCCGATCCTATTGGGGGGCCTCGCCCACTAAGGTGAACCCGGCCCTCGGATGGCACCGGCTTGGCCTGCGGGAACGGTGGCTTTGATGGCGCCCGGGGCCCATTACGCGGGTTTCTGGCTGCGTCTGGCCGCCTACCTCTTGGACCTCACGCTGATCTACATCGTCGTGGGTGTTCTGGCCGTCGGGGTCGTGCTGATGGGTCCTCGCGAAATCAGCATCGTGGGCATTCTTGTTGGTTTGATCAATTTCGCCCTGGTATCGGCGGCCCTGGCATGGGCATATTTCGCTCTTTTCGAAAGCTCGCCGATGCAGGGAACGGTAGGCAAGTACGCCTTGGGGATTTACGTCACTGACGTCCACGGTGACCCGATCGGTTTCTGGCGTGCGACTGCCCGGTACTGGCTGAAGCCGCTCTCGAGCGCGAGCCTGATGGCGGGCTGGATAATGGCGGCCTTCACACGGCGAAAGCAGGCACTTCACGACCTGCTCGCAGGCACCCTCGTGCTCAGCCGGGGCGCCAATTTGATTCCGACGCCCGCTGTGCCAGGCGCAAATCTGGACGAATACTGGGATGGAAGACGGTGGCGTGACGCCGCCACGCTGCCGCCCGCGGAGCTCTAGCCTTGGCGCTCCCATTTCCCGTCCCGCCTCCGGCCCGGCCCAACGCCGGCGTCCGAACCCCGCTGTTTCTGCTCGGTGTCGGACTGGCCCTGCTTGCGTTCATTGCGATGTTCGCCTTTGGGATCGTCTTTGCGAACCGCGGACTGACTGGGCAGGAGGTGCCCGTGGTCTTGGCCGCGGTCGACATCCAGGCGCGAGAGCCGATCACGATCGCCATGCTGTCGCTTGGTCAGGTACCCGCCTCCTCGCTGCCGCCCCACGCCTTTGTCCGCCTGGAGGACCTCAATGGTTACTCCGCCGTGGTGACGATTTACAAGGGCCAGGCACTTACCGCCAACATCGTGGCCGGCAATCCCGACCAGATTCAAGGCGGCCCCAACGCCTATCTGCCCATCCCCCAGGGTTATGTTGCGATAACGCTGCCCTCCGGCGAGCTCCAGGGTGTGGCTGGATACGTGGCGCCAGGCGACTACATAAACATCATCGCGACCGTCAACACATCTCTGTTCTCTCCTTCGAATCCGCATACGGCGACGCGAACCGTCTTTACCAACTTGCATGTGATTCGCGTCGGGCCCCCGTCCTTGAGTCCAAAAGAAGGTCAGCCGATGGGTGTCTCCAGCAGCATCACCGTTGTTGTCTCGGAATGCGACGCCCAGTATCTGGAATGGCTGGTTACGAACGTCACGCTGAAATATGTCCTCCTTTCCTATAAGGACTACGACTCGAAGCCCGTCTCGCCTGACTCGTCCTGCCCATCAACCAGCATGCCGGCTGTCGTGGGACCGGCACCGGTGGATGCGCGATGGGCGTTCACGAAGGGCTAGGGAGCATTCAAGCATGCAGGGAGGAGGGGCGATGAGAACTGGCGCCCCGGCCACGGGCTCGCGTGGGATTGGCCCCGAGAATCCTCCGCCGGTGCTGAACGGCGAGAGGCGTACTCGACCGTTCACCAGCACCCGTCAGCAGGCCGACAGCAGCTGGCCGCCGTTCCACGCCATGCTCACGCGGGTCGACGTCCTTGAGCAGGCTCCCGTTTTCTTCACTCTCCCTGACAGCACGATCAGGAAGCTGGCGCGCCGTGTGCGGCAGATCATGATCTCGGCCGGCGGCGCGATCATCTATCAAGGGGAGCGGGGCGACACCATCTTCTTAATCGCGAGCGGCTCATGCAGAGTGATCATTGAGCGCCCGCCCAATGCCGTCACCGTTGCCGTGCTCGGCCCTGGCGATTTGTTCGGAGAAGCCGCCTGCGTGCTTGGCCGTGACCACCAAGCATCGGTGATTGCGCAAACAGAGTGCAGGCTGATCGCACTCGACTGGCAGACGCTGAGCTCAGTTGTCAGCCGCGATAGCGGTTTCCTCGAAGAGCTGCGCCGGCTGGCGCACCAGCGCTACCGAACGTTCGCGGATACAGCCGTGCAAGCGACGTGGGGTATGCTCCTCGACGAAGCGACAGTGGTCGGCCTCTATTCGCCAAAGGGCGGCTCGGGCGGGACCTGCCTGGCGCTCAACCTGGTCGGTTGTCTGTCGCGACGCCACCCGGGTCAGGTCGTTCTAGTCGACCTGGATTTCCCATACAGCCACGCAGCCCTGCTGGCCGGCTTGATCCCTACGAGTTGCCTCGCGCGCATGGCGTCCACGCCGCCGGAGACGTTCGAGGAATCGCTGCTGAGCACCATCCTTTACCACGCCGGCGGGCCGATGATCCTTCCGGGCGCGCTTCGCCCAGAAGAATCCGACGGGGTCACGCCTGACCTTATCGCTCGTGCCATCAGCGTCCTGCGCAAGACATTCCGGTACGTCGTTGTAGACCTGGGCATTGCCATTGATGACGCAACCTTGGCTGTGCTCGATCTCACTCAGCACGTAATCGTGGTCGCAGCTCCAGAGCTGTCTGCGGTCAAAAGCGCGGCCGATGCGATCGACATCTTGCACAAACTCGGCACTCCAGACGACCGGCTGACAGTAGTGCTGAACAACCGCTCTGCGAAAGCGGCAGTCGTTAAGGCCGCAGTCGAGCGAACGCTCAAGCGCAGCGTGGATGTTGAAGTCGCTTTCGATGGTGCGAAACCAGATGAGGCAGCTTTGACGGGCACCATCCTCAGCCTTACCGATCCTCGTAGCGAGATCACGCGGGGCGCGCATGCGCTGGCGGACATCCTCGAGCGCAAACATGGCAACGGCACTCGGCGTCCGCTCCAAATCGATGCCGCACCATCGGCGGCGGTAGCCGACGATTGCTGACGCGAGTGGTCAAGATCCGCCCGCTCGAGCCGACCCGGCTCGCCATCCGCCGGGCAGTGATCCGCCGTCACCTACGCAAGGTGGCCGCAGGGAAGAGCCAGTTCCTGAACATCGAACTGAAAGACCGCGAGATCGACACCTCATTGTTGCTGCTCGAAATGATCAAGCCGCTGGATCCTGATAGCGATCCTTTTCGCCGATTCGCCTCCGCCATGAGACGCTCCGGCGCTGACAACGCGGTGATCGACGGACTCGCATCCCGTGAATCGATCGTCAGGGCGAGGAGCGCGCGTATCGCAGGCGCGATGCGAATGGAACAGTTGGTTCCCTGGATCACCCCGCTCTTGTGGTCAAGAGAGCCGACGGTCCGTAGCTCGGCGGCACGTGCGCTGGCCACGATTGGAGGCGTTCGCAGCGCCGACGCGCTCCTGATCGCGATCCAGCGACTCGGCCCGAGACCATCGCTCATCCTGGCGCTCGCCCGGGCGGCCCCCGACCTTTACCTGGAGGGGGTGCTGGGCGGGTCCGAGTCGCGTGGCGAGGAGCCCGCTGTGGCAATGGCTGCAGGTCTCCGTGGGCGCCGCGTTGCGACCGCCGCGCTGATTTTGCAGGTGAGGTCCGGGTCGCGTTGGGCGCGCATAGCCAGCTGCCGCGCACTGGGATGGCTTGGCGCCCCGGCCGGGGTCTTGGAATTGACTCTTGCGCTCGCGAATAGGGACTGGCGGGTTCGAATGTCTGCCGTCAAAGCACTCGGCGCGATTCCCGCCTACCGGCCAGGGCCGCAGCTTCAGGCGTGCCTCACGGATCGCAACCCTCGAGTGCAGCGCAGCGCTCGCGACGCTCTGCGAAGACTCGGCCGGCGATGAGCGCCTGCAGGCAGGAGGACTGATGGCGCTCAAAGAGAGGCTCGACGCTCTCAAGCGCCCCGAAGTAACCGAGGCGGGTGGCCCCGAACGTGGCCTGAGCGTTATCCCGGGACGGCAACCCGCAGCTGAGGCTCCGTCTACGCCCACACCGGATGAATCACAGAAGCAGCTGCGCGGGCCCAACACGATTGCCAGTACGAAATCAGCCGTCCACGCCCTGCTCGTCGAGCGGCACGCGGACGAAATAGACATCGGCGACAGAGACGGGGTTCGCAAGCTGATCGCAAGCCTGACTGAGGAGTATGTCCGCACCTCGTCGATCGCACTCACTCGGCTCGATTACGGGCACCTGCTTGATGCTCTTCTGGACGAGGTGCTCGGCTTGGGCCCCCTGCAACCGCTGCTGGAGGACCCAGCGATTTCCGAGGTCATGATCAACCATTCGCGCCAGGTGTTCGTCGAGCGCAGTGGTCGGGTGATGCTCAGCCCTGTAGTTTTCGAAAGCGACGCTCAGCTGCGCCAGGTGATTGACCGAGTCGTGAGCACGGTGGGTCGCCGTGTCGACGAGAGCTCACCGATGTGCGACGCGCGCCTGCGCGACGGCTCGCGGGTCAACGTCGTCTTGCCCCCGCTCGCGCTCGACGGGCCGTGCATGACGATCCGTAAGTTTTCGAAGGAGAAGTTGCGGCCTGCAGACCTGCTTGCAATGGGGTCGGCCACGGCTGACATGATGCGATTCCTCGAGGCGTCGGTGCGCAGCCGGCTGAGCATTCTTGTCTCTGGCGGGACGTCCTCGGGCAAGACGACGCTGCTCAACATCATCTCGGGATACATTCCAGCCGACGAGCGCATCGTCACCATCGAGGATGCAGCCGAGCTTCAACTGCGACAGACGCACGTGATCCGGCTGGAAGCCAGGCCGCCGAGCATCGAAGGCACCGGAGCCATCGAAATTAGGGACCTCGTCCGCAATGCGCTGCGGATGCGCCCGGACCGCATCGTCGTGGGCGAGTGCCGCGGCGGTGAGGCCCTCGACATGCTCCAGGCGATGAACACAGGTCACGAGGGCTCGATGAGCACTGTCCACGCCAACAGTCCTCAGGACGCGATCGGCCGCCTGGAAGCCATGGTCTTGATGGCCGGCACGGACCTCCCGTCCCGCGCCATCCAAAAACAGATCGGGTCCGCAATCGACGTGATCATCCAGACCCAGCGCGTGCGTGGAGGGGCGCGGAAGATCGTCAGCGTCTGCGAAGTGACCGGGCTCACCAACGGTGAGACGCAGACGCATGAGCTGTTCCAATTTCGCCAAACCGGCGTCGACGACGAGGGCAACGTCGAGGGATTCCACACCGCGACCGGAAACCGCTCGGTGCACATGGAACACTTCGCTGAGCGGGGCGAGACGTTGCCTAGTACGATCTTCGATCCGCGTTCGTCAATTGCCGGAGCGCAGGCCTGAGATGTCAGACGTCATCCTATTCTCGGCGCTGGCGGCTGCGGGCGTCCTCATCGCATGCATCGCGCTCGCCCTGCCACGACGGGTGCACGAAGCAGACGAGCTCAACAACTTCGTCGCCACCTCCACCGGCCTCCGGCCGCCAACGATCCGTCAGCGCGTCACCCAGCCGTTCGAAGCGCTGGCGGACCGGTCGAGCCAGCGCCGTCGCCTCAATGGTGGGCTGACATTGGGGGAGCACCTGATACGAGCCAACCTGAAGTGGCGCCCCTCCGAGTTCGTCATGATCCAGGTCGCGTTCCTGATTGGCGGGGCCCTCATTTCTCTGCTTCGTTTCGGCTTCGGGCCCCAGTTCGTGATTTCGGCCGTGGGAGCTTATCTCTTGCCCATGCGGTACGTGAGGTACCGCCAAGCCAGGCGGCTGAAGGCGCTCAGCCGCCAGCTGCCTGACACGTTGAGCCTGCTCTCGAACGCGCTCAAGGCGGGGCTTTCCCTGCCTCAGGCAATGGAAACCGTTGCGAGCAATACCGTCGCACCGATTGCCGATGAGATTAGCCGTGTCATCAGGGAGATGAACATCGGCAGTGCAACCGAGCGCGCGCTGATGAACATGGTCCGGCGCACCGGTAGCGAGGATCTCGACCTGATCGTCACCGCCATCACAATCCAGGCCTCGGTTGGAGGCAACCTCGCGCGCATCCTCGACAGCATCTCGCACACGATCCGCCAGCGGGTCCACATCAAGGGCCAGATTTCGGCGATGACCGCTCAGGCCCGGGCTTCGGGATGGGTGATCACGCTCCTACCGGTAATCGTGGCCACGATCCTCTATTTCATAACGCCCACCTACTTCCGAGCCATGTTCCAGGACCGCCTCGGGATCGAACTCCTGATCGTTGCGGTCTTGTCTGTCGCAGTCGGCAACTTCTTCATCAGACGCATCGTCAATTTCCGGGTTTAGACCATGACGATCCTGTATGCAGCGCTGGCTTTGGGCTCGATCGCCGCATGCGGCGCCTTCATCGCGACCTGGAGCCTGATCCCGGCGCCACCGACCAACGCCGATCTTGTCGAAGGCCGCTTGCGCGCCTACGAGACTGGGCTGCCTGTTTCGCTGGTCGAGATGGAGTTGCAAGCGCCCTTCGGCGAACGGGTGTTGAGGCCGGCGCTTCAACGGCTTGGGCGCTTCCTCGAGCAGACAATGCCGGAGAAGGCCCGCCAGCGCATCAATCTCGACCTGTACCTGGCGGGCCGGCCCGGTGGCCTGAGCACGAGCGACTTCGTCGCGATACGGTACGTCGCTACGGGTTTCCTCTGCATTGCTGGAATAGGCATTGGCCTGCTCACCGGTGCGCGCATATTCATCGCACTCGGGGCGGCTGTGGGAGCCATCGCCGGGCTCTACCTACCCACGCTTTGGCTTCGCCGCAGGGTGAAGAGCCGCCGGGATGAGATCCGGTTCGTGCTGCCCGACGTGATCGACGTCCTCGTCGTGTGCGGGGAAGCGGGGCTGACGTTTGAAGCTGCGATGGAGAGGGTTGGGCAGAAGTTCGACCACGCGCTGGCCGAAGAGTTTGTGAGGGTGATTCAGGAAGTGCGGCTCGGCAAGGCGCGCCTGGAAGCTCTGAACGACATGGCTCGGCGTTGCGGAGTCGAGGAGCTCAACGGTTTCGTTCAGGCCGTAATCCAGTCCGAGCAGCTTGGTTCGGGACTTGTCAAGGTGCTCGGCATTCAGGCGGATGAGATCAGGCTCAAGCGCCTCTTGACTGCGCAAGAACGCGGCGCCCGGGCATCGCTCAAGATGCTGATTCCGATGGTCGGGTGCATCTTCCCGACGCTGTGGGTGATCCTCCTCGGCCCCGCCTTGATCCTGCTCATGCACAGCGGCGTCATCCACTGATGCGTCTTCATGTTCAGCAGGGCCAGTCGTCGGTCGAGTTTGGCCTCGCCGCTGTCGTGTTGCTGTTGCTCGCGCTAGGGCTGACCGACCTCGGACGTGTCTTCTATTTCGACGTCGGCCTGGCGGGTGCAACCAGGGAGGGAGCGCGGCAGGCAAGTTGGTTCGACCCCAAAGCAGGCAACAATCCGTTTCTGTACGACGACGCAATCAAAATCGCGGTCGACGGCGTGCTGACCAACTCGGGCTTGCCCGCATCATTGCTTCAAAACCCCTCCGGTACTACCTGCCCGACCACGTCTGACGGCAACTCGCAGTACAACCCGCCTTATATCGTCGATGCCTATGCAGCGGGAGGTTTGAATCAGCCACTGCTCTACATCTGTTACGAGAGCGCGCCCGGCCTTGATCTGACCTCAGCCTCTACCAACAACAGCCTCAAGGGCCAGGACGTCAACGTGATTCTGGTCATGAGCTTCGGGTTTGCGACCGGCTTTATGCAAGGAGTCCTGGGTAACTCGATCCACCTCGCGGTCAACACCCACATGATCATCGGCGGCTTTTAACGTGGCGCGTCAGAGCACCAAGCTCGTGCGAAGCCAGCGCTCCCAATCGATGGTCGAGTTCGCAATCGTCGCGCCATTGCTCCTGCTCCTCATTTTCGGCATCGTCGACTTCGGGCGGGTCGTATATATCTACATCACCCTCAATCAAGCCGTTAACGAGGCTGTGCGCGTGGCCATTCGCGATTCCCCGCTGCTCCCTACCAACGCCGACGTAGAGCGTGCTGCGAGGATCCATGCGGTTGACGTCAACCTTGCCAATCCGTGCCCCAACGGACCGATCACCGGGGCGACGCCCGCGGCGAATCAGGGATGGATCTACATCACAGAGCCGAACCCACCATCAATGGTTGAATCGCTGTCTCCCACACTCGAGAACGCGCCGGGCGGCCAGATCTGGGCTTTCGACAACGGCACCTGCAGCGCGACGAATCCGGCTAGTAACCACGCCGCGCTACAGGTGACGATCCGCTACAACTTCGTGCCGATCACCCCGATCATTCAGCAGTTCGCCGGCAATTTCATCATCGTTGCCGGCGCAGTCTATCGGACGGAATATTGAGATGATCGGCGGTTCGCGACAAACGCAGCGGGGCCAGGCCATCGTGCTCGTGGCCTTGATGATTCTGGTTCTGTTCGGGTTCGTCGGTCTCGCCATCGACAGCGGACGAGCCTACCTGGACCGCCGGCATCTTCAAGCAGCCGCAGATGCGGCCGCGCTTGCTGCCGCCTATACGTATATGAACACCAACGACTACGCGCAATCCGAGCAGATGGCCGCGCAGACGTATGCCAGCAACGAAGCCCTGTACGGCTCGATTTCCTGCTCCGGGCTGGGAACGCTCGCCGCGAGTTGCAGCTTTAGCGATCCGTGGGGGCAGCTGCTGAACATCATCGTCACGAACAAGGCGATCGCAGGCGTCAGCTTTGTGGTCACGGTCACGCACTCGATGCCGGTGGCGATCATGCAGGTGTTGGGCTCCGACCAAACCATCAACGTGTCCGCGACCGCTACGGCCGTGGCGCGCCGGGCCGGCACCAACGGAGCCGCGATCCAGACCCTGAGTCCTTCCGGTTGCGGCGGCAACGGAGGCCAGTCATTGACCTTCCAGGGGACTTCCCAGACTTTCGTGACCGGCGACATCTGGTCGAACGGAAGCGTCTTCGACAACAGTGCGGGCGCGGGCGGCGCTGTCAACGGCAATGTCATCGACATCTGCGGCACGCCTCCTGCCCTGAACACGCCAACCCCGTGGACGGTGACTGGAGCCCAGACCAACGGCTGGACGATGGCCGATCCTGGCTATCCGCTGCCCACCCTCAACCCCACCTCGCGGACCTGGAACTCGACGAACGGCAGCGTGGAGGAGCCCGGAACCTATGCGGCAGACCCAAGACCCAACGGCTGCTACTTCCTGGCCGGTGGGGTATACGACTTCCAAGCCGGCATCACGGAGAATGGCGGTTTCCTCAGCAATGAGCTGCGACCGCCCGATGAGCCGAACATGGCCGGCGCCACCCAACCCAACGCTACGACTCTCAACGGGGACCTCACTGGCACCAACCAGGTGCAGATATCGGTCTACCCGCTGCCCGGAGCGGTGGCCCAGAACTCGCAGGTCGCGGTGGGAGGCCAGACCTTCACGGTGTCGCAGAATGCCGCCGCGGGCGCGACCTTGATTCAAATCAGCAGGCAGAGCGTGGTCGGGACCATTCCCGCCGGCTCCCTGCTATCTGTCAGGGCACTGCCACAATTCTGGGATCTGAACGGAAGCTGCAGCGGCACCTTCTCGGCCGTCCCCAACGGGTCCGGCAACCTGACAGGGACATTGTCCGTCGAGGTCACGGCCGTGCGTTGGGAGCCAAACGGGGTCCCGAGCTGCAGCGGGCCGGCGACGCCGACGTGCTATCTGCGCGAAAGCGCTCCCTCCATGTGTAAGACGGTGACCCTGGGAAACGGGGTACTCAAAGTGTCGGTGACGACCGATCCCGGTGCGCAGTACTACAACGTGTACATCGCTCAAGACGGCTCTTGCTCCGGCCTGGCCTACTTGACCACCTTCGCGGCCGCAAGCTTCGCGAACATAAACAGCAGCACCTTCCCGGCCGGATGGCCCACCGGCCAGCCGGCACCGCCCGACCCGGAAGGCCTACCGCTCGCAGCTGGGCTACCCAATGCCAATCCGCCGGCAGGCACGCCGCCGCGGGGTGACCTGGCCAACGAGGGACATTGCGTCGACACGTCAAGCGGCAACGGCGTCGCATGTCCAGGGGCATCGACGCCTGGCGCGGTCGTCATCTTCATCCCCAGGGGCGGGTGTCTGGACCAGCACGGCACCGGAGACATATATCTATACAGCGGTTATCAGTACCAGCGCGTAGTGCTCTACGAGCCCGGGCCGGAGCAGTCGTCACAGCCCAACGCGTGCTCGGGCAACAAGGTCAACGGGGCCGGGTTCACCAGCCTTATCGGCGTCTTCTACATGCCGGCGGCATCCGTGACCATTAACGGCAACAGCGCGTACCAGGCGACGATCGCGGGAGGCGTGATTGCGTGGACTGTCACTATCATCGGCACCGGAAACGTGGCGATCTCGGCCGATCCCACGCTGCGGACATGGCCACCTTCGGTCCACCTGACTCAGTGAATGTCTTGGAAACGATATGAGTGCACCGGCGATCGATCCTGCGGAACCTGAATACACCGCTCGCCTCGGACCGCTAGCGCCCCTGGTCGCGAACTCGCAGGTGTCCGAGGTGATGGTGGTGGCGGGTCGTGACGTTTACGTCGAGGTAAACGGCCGCCTCATGCTGACCCCGATCACCTTCAGCAGCGAGCAGGAGGTGCTCGACGTGATCCAGTTCATCGTCGAATCGGCCGGTCGCCGGATCGATGCCCAAAACCCAATCTGTGACGCCCGCCTACCGGACGGCTCGAGGGTTCACGCTGCGATTCCTCCGGTGGCGATCGATGGTCCGCTGCTCAACATCCGCAAGTTCGTCCGCGGCCTGCTCCACAAGAATGACCTGATACAGCTCGGGAGCTGCAGCGAGAGCGCTTTCGGGTTTCTCGAGGCTTGCGTGATCGCGAGGGCAAACATTCTCGTCAGCGGGGGCACCAGTAGCGGCAAGACCACGCTTCTCAACGTGATGTCGGGCTACATACCAAACGACGAGCGGATCGTAACCATGGAGGACGCAGCCGAGCTTCAGCTTCAGCAGCGTCACGTGGCGAGGCTCGAGTCGCGCCCGTCAGGTGCAGATGGCTCGCCGGAAATCACTCTCCGCGACCTCGTCATCTCATCGCTCCGCATGCGTCCTGATCGCCTGATCGTGGGGGAGGTTCGAGGATCCGAGGCCCTGGACATGCTGCAAGCGATGAACACCGGCCACGACGGTTCAATGACCACCCTTCACGCAAACAAGCCGCGCGACGCGCTGGCTCGCCTTGAAACGTTGGTGATGATGGCCGGCTACGACCTAATGCCGAGAGCGATTCGCTCCCAAATCGCAAGTGCATTCAACGTTGTGGTCCATCTGGAGCGCATGCGCGATGGGAGCCGCAAGGTTGTCCAGATCAGCGAGATCACCGGCATGGACGAGGACGTCATCAGCATGCAGGACATCTTTCATTTCACTCGCACGGGACTCGACCCCGAGGGCAGAGTTCTTGGGGGGTTTGCGACCGCCAGCATCCGGCCGCGGATCCTGGATCGTTTGGCGGATCGAGGGCTTGAGATACCGCTGGAGCTCGCGCGAATTTTCCCCGCCATCCCGTAACCGCAGTAATTCGAGTTGAAACGAGAGGGGGAATGATTAGCAGTGAGTCGTGTTTGAATCGGCGCTGCGTTGATCCTCCGCAATGCGCCGCTCGTCGACGGCGATCATCAGTCCAGCGATTTGCGACCTCTATGAAACTGGTGGTGCCCGGTTTGCCGGCGTGATTAGGCTGGGAAGCGGGTACTGCGGAATTTTCCTGCAGCAACGCCGGCGGCAAACCGTGGCAAACGGCGATACTCGACGAAACTACATAAGGAAGAGGGCGAACTCTATAGCCGCGACGCATCAAATTGTTCGTGGGCAGGAAGCGCGGGCGCCCAGGTCGGGCGCCCGCGGATGAAAGGTCAGCTGTAGACCGCCACGACGGTACCGGTTCCGGGGTGTCCGGGATTTCCCGAATAGCCGGGGTCGACTTTGACAACCACGATGTGCACGGTGTCACCGCGGATCTTTGAGCCCGACTGGTTGACGGAGTGGGTCACCACCACGCCCATATAAGTCGGGAGCGGCCCGCTCGGCGGCGAGGAGGCGTTGCCGGTCCGGCAAGTCCAGTTGTTGCCCTTCATGGGTGGCTCGCTGGTGCTGCTGGCGAATCCCTTGAAGCTGTGTGGGGCAGGCCCGCCCGAAACTGTGTTGGCCGTGGACCAGTTGGCCCCCCAGAAGGTCACTGATGTCCCGATCGCCGAGTTCCCGTCTCCGATGACGAACGCGCCCTTGGCAAGGAAGCTGAAAAGAAGTGCAGTGGCGCTGGCGGAGGACGGCGCATAGAAAGCGTCCGGGCCGGCAAACAAAGCGGTGATGGGCACGTTGCCGACCGGCTGGTTGACGTTCGAGATGGCGCAGCTGGCGATACCCGTCACCACGTTGGTCACGCCGCTGCATGTCTGCTTGCCCAGGCCTGACCCAAGGGTGAATCCAATCGTGCGACCACCGATAGGTGTCAGTCCATCCTCCCTGAGGATCGCTGAGAGCGTGACCGACTGCCCGTTGGCGATCACCGTCGGGCCGGTGTACGTGAGGTTCGTCTCCTCGAGTGTGACGATGATCTTGAGCGTCCCTTTCACATCGGGGTTGTGGCCGTCGTTGACGGAGAAGTTGACCGGGTACGTTCCGGCGGCGACGAGGATGGTGCCGTTCACCGTGGCCGTGCGGTTGCCGTTGTCGGTGAACGTGAGGCCCGCAGGAAGGCCCGACTGGGTGAAGGTCAGGGTGTCACCGGCCTCTGGGTCGGTGGCCGAGATCATGAAGTTCAGCGCGTCGTTGAAGTCGCGGGTCTGATCGCCCGGGAGCACGAGTGTCGGCGGGACATTCACCGCCGTCGTATCCGCGCAGTCGGTGATCGTTTTGGTCGTGATGTCGAGGCTGTCGCCAAAGCCGAGGCTGGCGCAGTTGTGCAGGGTGGTGCCGTTCTGCAGCCCTGCGCCGGCGGTGGCGGTGAGCGCCACCGTCAGCGAGTCGTGCACTGCGAGGCTGGCGAAGTTCCAGGTGATCACAGGCCCAACCACGCTCGTCGGTGTCGGATTGCCGCTGCCGCTCTTGTACGTCGAGCCGACAGGCAGAGTGTCCTTAAGGACGAGCACCGTCGCCGCGTCCGTATCGCTCGGGTTGTTCATCGCCAGAGTCACGGTGTAGTCGAAGCCGGTGGTGACCGTCGCCGGCGCGGATTTCGTGAGGGAGACGGCCGGAACGCATACGGACGTACCGCAAAGGTCCATGGCGCAGCCATGAACGGCGTTGCTCCATTCCTGCTGGACGAGGTACTCATGGCCATGCAGGAACGCGTCGCCCCCATCCGTGTTTTGCGGGCCCGGCGATGAGTTGCACTTGTCTCCGATCTCGGCGCCGCCGCTGCCTCCCGACCAGCCCGTGTTCGGGTGGGCGTCGGTGACCGACTCGATGAACTCGTGCGACGTGACGCTGACCTGGGCGTCGGCGGTGATGTCGTTGTTCGGGGTCCTGTTGTTGACGCCGCCCGGTTGAGGACCGCAGTGAAGCCCGGCGGTGCCCTCGACCTGGTCGCCCATGTACGCATAGATCGCATCCTTGCCGCTATCGCTGAAGTTGAAGTGATAGGCACAGAACGCGAAGTTGGGCGAGTAATTGCAGCTGGTGGCGCCCATGCACTCGCGGACGTTGTTGCCCGTGTAGACGAAGAACTCGTGCTCTCCGTCTTCGGTCCAGCCCTGGGCGGTGGCGACGCTGTGGACCTCGTTCCGAATGTCGGAGTCTTGCAGCGGGTTGGCGTTGTTGCCGGCCTTGGGGTAGGCGGTTATATCGACGGTGGAGCCGCCGAAGGTGACCAGGTTTTGCGGCGCTCCGCTGCCGTCCGGGTACTGCGTGACGATGTTGTAGAAGTTGGTGGCGCCGACGTCCTGGAAGAAACGGACCATCAGGTTCTCGTAGGCGGTGTCGGTCGCGCTGGTGGCGGCCGGCTCGAAATGCTGCCCTGCGGGCAGCCAGAAGATCAGGTAGGCGGTCGGCGTGTGCATCACAGGCCCGTTGCCGTTGCTGCTCGGTGGGTTGAGGTCGCCCCCTGGGTTGGGCGCCGGCGTCTGCGCGTTCGAGCCGGTGGTCGGCGCGGCGAAACCGGTGGTGCTTGGCGACGGGTTGGGCGGGGTGGCGGCCAGCGCTCCGGCGCTTGCGCTGAGGGAGATGAAGGCGGCCACGCAGGCACCAACAAGTAATGACATAACACGCCTGCCCATAGGTCTCCCTCCTAGCGTTAACCAGAGCGCGCGCAGTGTGCGCGCCGGCTCCCATGGTGATCAACTGGGCGAGGAAGTCAAGAGGTTTGGCGTGCCCGCCATGAGCAGCCGGCCTGCAGTTACCTCGGGCCCGCGAGTGGCGTTAATGTAGTGTGCCTACCGGACGCCTTGGGCCTCAGACGCGGATCCTCCTCGTGGCCGGAGGCGCGCTCATCGCCGTAGTTTTCGGGATCGTGATCGTATTCGGACAGGGCCTGCGGCTGGGCGCTTTGCAGTCTGCTCCCTCGCCCAGTCCAGCTGTGAGCGCAACCCCTGCGGCCGTGACGGTCACTTCCTCCGGCGACATGACCGTGACCGACGCGGCCAACGGCCAGACGATCAGCATCGGGCTGGGACACACCCTCACCGTCACACTGAACAGCACCTACTGGATGTTCGAGGGAAGTTCCGATCCCGGCGTCCTCGAGCAGGCGGGCCAGCCCATTTACAAGGGGACAAGCTGCGTCCCTGGCGGAGGCTGTGGGACGGCGAGCCTGCGCTTCAAGGCGCTCGCCCCCGGCAAGGCGGTCGTGAAGGCGTCTCGGACCAGCTGCGGAGAGGCGCTGGCGTGCGGTCCAGATCAGAGTACGTACTCCGTAACGGTGATCGTCACCGCGTGAGCTCTCCTGCTGCGAGGGGGCTGGGCCGGCAAGCGCCAAACAGAATTGCTTGACCAGACCTTTGACCTTCTTGGCGAGACGGCCGATCTGAGCAAGCAGGGTCGCGCAATGTTGAGGCTGAACCGAGCTCGTGCCCACCAAGCGGCGGTGTCGGTGAATGAGCACGAGCAGGATATCGAGAGGTGAAATCATGAGGGCACCAAAAATGAGTCGCCCGATACGCAAGCCGTCCTCGCGTCGCGTTGGCCCCGTGTCGATGCGCACTTGGTTATCGATCCGCGTCGAGTTGATCGAGGGCCGAGGCGTTCGTTACTGGCCGCGACCTGGCCGTTTGTTCGCTGCGGCGAAGAGTCATTCTTATGCACAACTAGCGACAGCCATCGACGACGCCTTCGCTCGCTGGGACCGCTCGCATCTACACGAATTCGAGCTGGCGGACGGCACCCGAATCGGCATAGCTGACCCCGAAGTGGACGACGAGGGAGCGCTCGACGAGACCCGGGAGAACCTCTCACGTCTAGAAACCTCTCAGCAATTCATCTATGTCTTCGACTTTGGTGATGACTGGACCCACCTCTGCACTGTCATGAGCGCGAGCATCGATCCGCGCGAAGCTCTAGGTGTGATTCCCAACGCACCTTTGCCTTATTTCGGTTGGGGGCACATCCCAGATCAATACGGGCGAGCTTGGGCTGAAGATGACGGCGAGTCTCAGACACCATTAGATCCCGAACTAACAGACTTGCCCCCGCTCCGGCCAGGGTGGGGACCGAGCAGCTAGAACCTTCAAGGCGAGCGCACCGGCGGACGGACATTACGAGCAGTAGCCTTGCCGTACAGCGACACCGGCGACAAACCACGCTGAGTGCCGCCGAGTGTCGTAGGGACCTAACCACCCGGGTTCACAGGCGCACCGCGATGACCTCCCAGGATTAGCCCTCTCGGGCGAGGACTCGACGGCGGACTTCAAGCCAACTGAGCGAGTAGTCGATCGCACCGTCCGACGTCATTTCCTGACCTTGCTGCCAAGCAGTGTTTGGCGGCGCCTGAGTCGTCTATCTCCTTTGCATCCTTAGCGCCTCCCTGCGCCTAAAGAAGGTGTCCTCGAATAGCCGGAAAGGCCGCAGTGCCGGCAGCGAGAGCGCTCGCGGCTATGGCTGTCTCATCATGGCTAATGTCGATGGACCACTCGCTGAACCGTCTCGGATACAGCAACTAGCGAGCCCCCATGTCGTGGCTGGGCGGCAAGCTCGTCGCTCCTTCGGATCAAGACACGCCTCGACGTGACACCGAGTTTTCCGTAAACGTGCGCCAGATGACTCTCCACCGTTCTCTCACTGATTCCCAGATCATCCGCAATCTCTGAGTCGGTATATCCGCGCGATGCGAGTCGAGCCACCTCCATTTCGCGCCGGGTCAGGGATTCAATGCCATGGAATTGAATCCTCGCGGCCAACGTGGGGGAGGCATTTCGCGCGACCTGGCGGTTTCCCCGGTGCTGCAGCACATCGGAAAGGCTGGTTGCGTAGAGCCTGGCGGCAGCGGCGAGGATCAAAGCCGCGGCTTCGATGGAAATAATCGTCAACCGATTGGCAGCTTCCGCAAACAGCACGACGGCGAATAGAACGAGAGTTAGGCCCGAAACAACGGCCGTGAAACGCCCAGACAGCACCCACATTGCCGCCAGAAGCGGTGGCAATCCCAGCGCCAGCAGAGCGTCATTCGGCGTGAGGATCTCCAATCCGAACACAATCCCCAGCGCCATGCAGCAGAGACCTGCCGCCGGAGGTTCCCATTGGCTGCCTGCCAAACCACACGGTCGGATCAGATAACGCTCTCGGCGCCGTCCGCGGAGCCGTGTCGCGGCCATCGGGGCATCGCTCCTTACTGCCGGCCAATTGGTCGGCACATGATACGCCGAGGCGCCTAATTGGAAATTCGAGAAAATTGCAATACGGATTTATCGCGCTCCGTACAAAAAGCAGTACCGGTCACGGATGCCCGCAGCCAGGCGCGCGCTGATTCTTTGATTGTTGCTTTTTGGAGCTGTTCCGTCGGGTCTGTGAGGCCGGGAGCACATCGATGTGCTCAAACACTCCGTCACCGTGTAACCGCCTGACGTAAAGGAGAAGCCATGAAGATCCGATGGCCGGCATACATGATGGTCGCTGGGCTCGCTGCGGCCTTCCCCAGCCCTGTGCTGGCCGGAACTTACTCCGACTGGGGAACGCCGGTGAACCTGGGCTGCGGCGTCATCAATTCGGCGTCGAATGACTTCGGTCCAGGGATCAGTAAGGATGGATTGAGTCTCTACTTCGCCTCAGACAGACAGGCGCCGGGCGGTTCCGCGGACATATACGTTTCACAACGGCAATCTGTGGATGCGCCGTGGGGCGCTCCCACCATCGTCCCGAACGTTAACTCCGAATTCGGCGAGAACGCGGTCAGCCTTTCCCGCAATGGGCACTGGATGTTCTTCAACAGCAATCGCCCGGGCGGTTTCGGCGACGTGGACATCTGGGCGTCGTATCGCGCCGACGTCCACGACGATTTCGACTGGCAGACTCCGGTCAACGTGGGCGCCGGCGTCAATTCAACGGCATTTGAAGCCGGAGCCAGCTATTTCGAGAATGATGGCGGAACGCCTCAACTCTTCTTCGGTCGCGGTGCCTCATCGGCAGCCCAGGCGTCGACAACCAGAATCATGGTCGCGGAACTCTTGTCGGATGGCACCTTTGGGAACGCAAACGAGGTAAACGAACTCAACCTCCCCCCGCCCTACGGCAGCCAGCGCCCTTCAATCCGGTTCGATGGGCTCGAGATCTTCTTTTTTTCGAACCGCCCCGGCGGCTCTGGGGGGTCGGACATCTGGGTCGCGAAGCGAACAAGCGTCCTCGACGGTTGGGACGCACCGACGAATCTCGGCTCCCCGGTCAATACCATTGCTGCCGAATTCAATCCGCATATTTCGGCCAATGGGTTCGCACTGTACTTCGCCTCAACAAGAAGTGACGGGGCCTGCGGCGGATTCGATATCTACGTCACAACTCGAACCAGGGTGCGGCCAGGGGAGTAGCCAACCGGACCGCGACGAGTGCGCTCAGCTGGTCGAATCCCGCCGCTGGGTCAAGGCGAGCGTCGCCTGCGCTCGCTGGGTTGTTCGGGTGGCTGTCCAAAGACGGCTCAGGTCGTACAGCAACCCCAGCGGCAAACCGTGCTAATTGGCGGCATTCAGCGGCACTCGGCGAATTTGTACCGCCATTTCCGAGTGGCTTGCAGCGATCTGTTAACTGCAAGGTTCAGAGGTTCTGCCTTTGGGCGACGATGCCTCGAAGCCAAGCGATCAGCTCCGTCCCCGCGACGGAGTTGCGCTGAAAGATGGCGGCCACCTGACCGTTGAGTGCTCTCTTGTCATCCTCGGTGAGCGCCTTGGCGGTCAAGACCATGATCGGGATCGACCGCGTCGCTTCCTCGGCTCGAAGCGCCTCGACGACATCGAATCCGGTCAGATCGGGCATCATGAGGTCAAGCAAGATCAGGTTTGGCATCTGAGACCTGGCCAGGTCGATGCCTTCCTGACCGCCGCCGGCCCTGATGACAGCAAAACCAGCGGGCTCGAGGAGGGCTTCTAGCAGATCAAGATTGGCCTTCTCGTCATCCACGACCAGCACACGCACCGGTTCGGTCTTGACTTTGTTCGTGAAGGCGTACTGACTCAATCGCGACAGCAGGGCCTTGCCGTCCACCGGCTTGACGAAGTAATCAAAGGCGCCGAGGGCGCGGCCAAGGGCCGGGTTGTCGACCACCGAGACCACAATCACTGGAATGTTCCGAGTCGCCTCATCGGCTTTGAGCCGGTTCAGGACCTCCCAGCCGTCGACCTCCGGCAGGAGTATGTCCAGAGTGATCGCCACCGGTTTCAATTCGCGGGCCATGCTCAATGCCTCGGGACCGGTGTGTGCAACCTTGATTCGGAATCCGCCGGCGCCCATCGTGCGCGCCAGGATCTCGGCTGCTTGCGGGTTGTCATCTACCACGAGCACCAACGGCCGCCCCAGATCACCAGCGGTGACTTGCGGCGGTTCGACCGGGGCGGGCCCTCGAAGCGCGGTTGCCTCGAGCGGCAAACGCAACGTGAAGGTGCTTCCCATTCCGAGGGCACTTTCCACCTTGACCTGGCCTCCATGCATTTCCGCAAAGCGTCGCGTCAGGGCCAGGCCAAGACCGGTTCCTTCCTGTTGCCGTCCTGGGCCCGCGTCCAGCTGCTGGAACTCTGTGAAAAGGCGACCCAGGTCTTCCGCAGCAATCCCAATGCCGGTGTCGCTGACCGCAATCTCCACCCACGAATCGGCTTGACGCCATCGGATCTGAATGCTCCCGCCATTGGGAGTGAACTTGATGGCGTTGGAGAGCAGGTTCAACAGCATCTGCTTCACCTTCGCCACGTCTGCGATCAGGTGCAGTTCGGGCCCTGGTTCGGCGAGGAGTGCTATGGCCTTGATCTGAGCCAGAGGTTCAACGGTTTCCCGGGCTTCGTCGATCAAGCTTCCGAGGTCAACCGACTGTAGTTGCAGCTCCATTTGTCCCGCCTCAACTTTCGAGAGGTCGAGGATGTCGTTGATGAGTTGAAGCAGATGCTGACCGCTGCTGTGGATCTGATCTAGAAAACGGCGACGCGTCGCTTCGTCGAATCGGCCGGTCGTGTCGTCGCTGAGCAACTCGGAGAATCCGAGAATCGCATTGAGCGGGGTCCGCAGCTCATGGCTCATGCTGGCGAGAAACTGACTCTTCACCCGATTGGCTCGCTCAGCCTCTTCTTGGGCGTGATGCAATGCTTCTTGCGTCTTTTTGGCCTCGGTGATGTCTTCGGAGATTCCAAGCAAGAACGCCGGCTCGCCGGTTGCGTCCAGGATCGGAATCTTCTTCGTGTGCAGTATTCGTGCGCCCTTCTTGTTGGTCTGGATCGTCTCTTCCGGGATATCGACTAGATCTCGATTTTGCAGCGTCTCCCTATCCGCTGAGATAAAGCGCTCGGCCTGGCCGGCTGGGAAAAAGTCGAAATCGTTCTTGCCGATCAACTCGTCGCGAGGAAAGCCGAGCAGGTCCTCGCCTGCGCGATTCAAACGGATGAACCGGAGGCCGGTGGCCTCCTTTACAAAAATCATGTTGGGGATGTTTTCGATGATCGAGTCCAAGAATTGATTGGCCGCGCCCAGCTCCAACGTTCGCTCTGTCATCTGGATTTCGAGTTCGGTCGCCATCGTCTTCTGATCACGCATGAACTGCGCGGTGGCGATCGCGCGCGCCGCGCGTGTCGCGAGGCTCTCCAGAAGCTTGATATCGTCCTCACTGAGAGGCGGGCTCCCCTCCATGCGATTGAGGTTGAGCCCTCCCACGACTCTGTCGCCGGCGACCATCGGAATCATCGCCGCCTCGCGTATCCGCCACTTCCGAATGTGGCGTGCCTGATGCGGAGCAATGTTTGCGGGCAGGTGATCGGGATCGATGCTGACGACAATCGGCCGCCGATCACGAAGAACTGTCGTCCACGGGCCGGCGGCGTCGAGCTCAATGGGCACGCCTAAGAACGCCCTTGCGTCCTGTAGCACGCTGGGATTGGGGTCAAAGGCCGCTACTGGCTCGATGCGTTGGCCATCTGGCGAGAGCAGGACTACGGAGCAGAAATTTCCTGTCGCACGGGATATGTGCTCGGCGACGATGCCGAGCAGTGCTTCCATATCTGGAACCGCCTCGCTGAAAGCGTCGGCCGCCGCCCCGATTGCACCCAGGCGACCGGGTTCGTCGGCCTCGGTTCCGGGGGGAGGTCCGGACTTGCCTCTTGACACGACGCAACTCTATTCCCGGGTGCTCGGAAAGAACCTACTTAATGGGCACAAACGAGTTCAAACCGCGAGCGCCGCTCGTCCAACGGCGGACTTCACCAGCCCTCTGAAACCAAGCGTCCAAATCGGATTCACTTAACGTGTCATTACGCCGGGTGCGTCAGCCGCTCGTTTGATCTCGTTCGAGCAGCCGTGTGGCCTCGGCCAGGTCAACGAACAGCTCGCGAGTGTGTAGCAGGTTGCGAACGCGCAACACGACCTCGGTTCGGTCAAGAGGCTTAAGCAGGAAGTCGTTGGCACCCAGGAGCAGAGCACTGTTCCGAGCCACGCGCCCGGTATCGGCCGTGAGGACGATGACTGGGAGAAAGCCCAGGCTCTCCCGGGCACTGCTGAGGCGCCGTAGGACCTCTTGGCCATCTACGGCGGGCATGTGAAGGTCCAGGAGAACGATGTCCGGCTCGAACTCCTTGAACACCTGCTCGACCTGCCTCGAGTCTGTGAGGCCGCGGACCTCGGTTGCCGTGTCGGATAGGAATTCTTCGAGCAGAAGGACATTCGCCGGCTCGTCATCAACGATCAGGACGCGGGCGTGCAATTGAGCCATTTGGTCTTGCCCAGAATATCCGCTACCACCCACCCTTCGCACTTTCATGAGCAGTCGTGATCGAGCCATGCGAATCGGTGATCTTCTGCCCAACCGGCCGGTCGGCATCGCGTTCAGCCGGCGCAAGGGTTGCGTGGTCAGCCGGTTAGGATGGGCACGGAAACATGGAACTGCGCCACCTGAGGGCATTCGTGGCCGTCGCCGAATACGGCCATTACGGCCGCGCGGCTGCAAGTCTCAGGCTCACCCAACCTGCCCTTACACAGCGGATCCAGACGCTGGAACGCGAGCTGGGGATCCAACTTTTCAAGCGCAACGCGCGCGAGGTGCGCCTCACGCCGGCAGGGGAGGCGTTCATCGAGCACGCCAGGGGTTTGGTGCAAGCTGAAGATCGAGCGTTGCTGGCGTTGAGTGATTACGCGTCCGGCATTCTCGGTCGCTTGCGAATCGCTTACCTGACTTTATGGGACTCGGGTCCTCCGGCGAATATCGTCGCTGAGTTTCGCCGCCGCCACCCGGCCATCCAGCTCGAGACGACGTCCGGCTACTCGCAGGTCAATATTGACCGGCTGATTGCCGGGGAGACGGACTTTGCGTTCGTTGGCGTGGCCATTGGAGAGCACGATGGCGTAGCCATACGTGCATTGGACCGTCACGAGCTTGTGTTGGTGATGGCCCCGACCCACCCCCTGATGCAGATGGAGCGCGTGCCGATCCATTGTCTTAGGGGCGTGCCGATGATTGCGGTTTCATCGTCAGGCGTGAACGCGCCACTCGCGGCTGCGAGCGTCGTGTGGCTCACCAAGTACATCGGCGAGCCGCCGAACATCATCCGGGAGGAACCGCCGGATCAAATGAGCGCTGCGCTTGCGCAGGCCGGCAACGCGGTTGCTGTGATGACCGAACATCGCGCGGCCCTCGCACGTAGTGACGGCCTGGACTACCGTCCGTTGTCGCCCACGCCGCTCATCGAATATGGATTCGCGTACGTCAGAGATAACACGACGCCGGCTTTGGCCAGTCTCCTGAAGACTGTAGAAGACGTCGCTCCCCCGATGCCCGATCGCCTGCCAGCCGATAGTGAGATGATTTGGCCGCCTCGTCACGGCGCGGCCGCGGACTAAGCTCCGCGTCCGCCCCCTCCGTCACGCGGTGTTCCAGCGCCGGCAAGGAACTCGGAGACTTGTATCGGCAAGTCGTGTATGTCGATGGGCTTCGAGATGAACCCGGCGCACCCCGCCGCGCGCGCATCCTGTCGCCACTGGAGGCTGGTGTGGGCGGTCATCGCGACGATCGGGATGGCGGTCGTGGGAGACATGCTCTTGAGCAGCCGGGTCAGCGAAAGCCCATCCTTTCCGGGCAGCCCCATGTCCATGAGGATGAGGGCCGGACTCATGGTCTGGAGAAGATCGAGGGCCTGGCTGGCGGTGCTCGCCACCTCGATGCGGTAGCCCGCCGGCTCGAGGACCTCGCGGACCAGGAGCTGGTTGGACGCATTGTCCTCGACCATGAGGATCAGCGGCGGCGCGCTCATGCGCCTAGTGTGGCATCCGTCCTCGCGTCGAGCGCCGGCGCTGAGCGCCCAAGGAACTCGCGCACCTGGTGGCCGAAGGTCCGAGTATCGATCGGCTTGGAGATGTATCCGGCGCATCCGGCGGCGAGAGTCTGCTCACGATCGCCGGCCATCGCATGAGCTGTCACCGCGACGATTGTGATTTGCGCCGTAGCGGGATCGGCCTTGAGCTTGCGCGTGAACGCGAGCCCGTCCATGCCTGGAAGCTGGACGTCCATGAGGATGATGTCGGGCGTTCGCGCGCGAAGCAGGTCCATCGCTTCCGTTGAGGTGCGGGCCAGGTCGACGGCGAAGCCTTCGCGTTCGAGCACTGACGCGGTCAGCAGCTGATTGACCTCGTTGTCCTCCACGACGAGGACAAGGGGCGGCGACCTCACTGCTCGCGAGCCTCTGGGGCTATCACCTTGCGAAGAAGAGTAACGAGGTCCGATGCCCCGGTCGAGCCTCGTTGAAGGATGCTGGACACGCGCCCGTTCAGCTGCCGCTTGTCGGCCTCGGTGAGATCCTTGGCGGTGAGGACCATGATCGGCGTACTCGCCAACGCCTGGTCTGAGCGAATTGCCTCGACGACGTCGAACCCCGACACCTCCGGCATCATCAGGTCGAGCAGCACAAGGTCTGGACGCCGGGATCGCGCGAGCTCGATGGCCTCACGACCACCGACGGCAGAGATGACCCCGAAGCCCGCCGGCTCCAGGACCCCTGCGAGCCAGTCCCGGTTTGCGCGCTCGTCGTCGACTACCAGGACCTGCGTCTGGTTGCCCGCGCCGTTGGCGCCGAAGTTGAACCGGCGCAGGCGGGCGATGAGCTCCTTCGCGGGCACCGGCTTGACGAAATAGTCGAGCGCGCCGAGTGCAATCCCAAGCTCGGGATTGTCGACGACGCTG
>WNFO01000521.1_pt1 | contig 27756 bp, 23 predicted proteins | sample 5400251 | NCBI WGS metagenome assembly WNFO01 (sample SAMN13153354, study PRJNA577476) | soil metagenome | isolation source: 100 cm saprolite under Madrone tree | place: USA:California | collected 2016-06-14
GCTCAAGGAACGTTTGAATCCGTCGCGCATTCAGCAGAAGGAGGCCCGGACAGTAGAAGTCGCTTGAACTTGGTTGTAGATAGGCTTACAGTGCCGAACATCGAGAGTCGCTGCAATCAACTAAAACTCGGACATCCTCCCCCGGCAAGACCGTCATGATTTACTCGTGGGCAGCTTAATCGAGTGCGGATTACTTAAATTCCGCATAATTAGGACGTCGGAGTCAGTGTACCTCCATCATTACTATTAGTCTGGATGGTCTGATCCTTTATCAAGCCTCTAAACCTTCCCTTATGAAAATGGTTTATTTATAGTTTGTGTTGACTTGTTTAAGCGTAGTTGGTAGAAGGACACTCATGGTTTTGTTTATCAGCGCTGACCGTTCTGAATCCCACAAATGAGCCCGCGTAACCTATCCTTTGGTCTGCGCGCTAGCTTAACGAATTCTTCAGCGCTGAGCCAATCTCTGCCCGAGCAGGAAGAAATCATTCTCACCGATGACGATTTGATTGCCCGTGTCCAGAACGGAGAGAAAGAGGCTTTTGGCCAATTGTTCGATCGTTATTACGTCGCGGTTCGAAGTGTCGCGAGAAAGATCCTAAGAAATCCAGAGGATGTGGCAGATGTTATTCAGGAAGCCTTCATGGATGTTTACCAGGGCGCGAGGAGTTTCGATCCGGCGAGAGGGAGCTTAAAAACGTGGATTTCCTATCTTGCGTATCATCGGAGTGTGAAGCGGGTACGGCGCCTAAAAAAGAGGGAATGGCAATCTGGCGATCCGGACGAGGCATTATCCGTCCTGGACTCAGAAGCGACGCCCGATGGCTGGATCCGGTCCCTTGACTTTGGAAAGTCTTTGGACTGCGTCTTGGCTACTTTAAATGAGAAGCAACGTCGGACGATGGTGCTTCATTTCTTCGACGGATTGGAAGTGGATGCAATTGCAACCCTTCTTGGAGAGACGCTTGGCAATACCCGTAATCATCTTTATAGGGGCCTTGCAAGACTCCGCTCTGAGCTGATGAAAAGCGATCTCTTGGCCGGCTATATAGAATTTAACAAAGACCAGGATAAAGATAAGGTGCGACGTTGACTGTGGTGAACTCCACTCACGAATACTTTGACCGCCTATCCGCAATGGCGGCGGCCAACCAGACTTCTGCCGAGGAGGACCACCGGCTGCGCGATCACTTGTTGACGTGCGCCGTCTGCAGCCAGGCCTTCGAGCAATACACCGAGATTGCCGCCCAAATGTATGCGGAAGGCGGAGACAGCGAATTCGCTTTCCAATCCCTCCAAATTGCTGAATACGAGGCTGTGGAGCAGGTAACAGCGAAAGAAAGATTACTGGGGCAAATGGGGGGGACGATCCGCCTGGTCGTGAACGAAAAACGTCCTGCCACCATTGCTGGTACAAGGACGCCATCGGCGTTTTCTCTCCATCGAATGCCCGCGTGGGCGACGGGGGCACTCGCAGCAGGACTGTTGCTCGCAGTGTGCCTGGCTTCGGCCGGGTACTGGTCGTCTAGGAAATACTCTAAGGACGCGGAGGCGAAATCGGCCAGGTTAAAGAGGGAAGTGGACGAACTTCGGGGAGAGCTCGCTCGACTTCAGGCAGTCCCTGCCAAACCTGCCTCCGAAGCGCTCGCAAAAACCAGGGATGAGGACCTACAGAAGCTGCGGGCAGACAACGAAGTCATGCATCTGACACTGCTCAACCTGGAAGCAACTCGTCAGCGTGAAACGGACGAAAATGCAGAGCTGCAAGCGCGTATCCGGCTCTTACAGAGTTCACTCGATGTCCTGAAGGCTTCAAATGCCAGCCTCGAAGCAGAGAAATCAGGGCTTGCCGAAAAGGTTGCGAACACCACGGCCGATTTGCGGAAATCACAAGACGAGATGGAAAGAATGGCCGCATGGAATGAGGAGCTTTCTCAAGAGTCCTTAGCGCAAGGGAGGTCCGCGGAGCGCCAGCAAAAGCTCCTCGCTACCGATCACGATATTCGCGACATTCTGGGAGCACGGAGTCTGCATATTATCGATGTATTCGACGTCAGCAGCCTGGGAGAGTTTGAGCGGCCCTTCGGAAGGATCTTCTACACCGAGGGAAAATCGCTCATTTTCTATGCATTCGACCTGGACCAACAGAAAGGACTGAAACGCGGCGCCGTTTTCCAAGCGTGGGGACAAAGAGGAGTTGGAAAAGAAGACTCTCGCAGTCTCGGAATGTTTTATATGGACGATCCATCTCAGAATCGTTGGGTTCTCAAAGTGGACGATAGCAAAGCGCTGTCTCGTATTGACTATGTTTTTGTAACCGACGGCTATCACAAGGAAGGCGTACGACCGAGAGGGAAGCCCCTGTTATCCGCCTTTCTCTCCGGCGGAGTGGACCGTCCATAGCTTTGCTCTTCTGGCCCAGGTTTCTTTTTCGCCGAATCTTAAAAGCTGAAACCTACAACGTCACATTGCCTTCTGTGCAGGCCACTTCTGATCGATTCTCTCTCTGATGGAGCTCCACCGCTGACGACTTAGGTTGAAGGAAATGTGCAAGCTCGCAAACTGCATGAAAGCCACGCCGCATGAACTATTGAAGGAGTACGAAAGGCTCGTCCAAAAAGCTGGAGAGGCTTGGTGGTAGATGGGAGAATGGAAAGCCCAAATTAGTCTTCGAGTGCGGCAAGCATTGCGAGCTGGGCAATCTTGGCGAGTTCCTCGCCATCGTAGAAGAGTTGATAGAGTGCGTACTCAAGAGCGCGGGCATTTGGAACGGAAGCTTTGCCATCCCCTCCGTAATGACGTATTCGATGTTCTGACCAGGCTGTAGTTTTACTCCCCTTCCGAAAAGCTGCCCCACCTGCTACACATTCCCAACCAAGACCCTCACCTCATCGCATAGCGTGGTGCCAAGTGTCATCATGAGAACGGTGTCATATTTTTTGAAGGGTGAGCACACGCCAGCTCTTGAAAACCGTTTGCAATACAATTCGCGCGCCGGTCTAATGTCGAAGGACACCGAAAGGGAGGCATTTCAGGTCGGCTTTTCGACCACCGTTCTTTCTTTGGAGCGAAATTGCGGTTCGGACTACAACCGATAGGCGTCGCCTCAACCATGTCCAGTCCGGTGCAATTGTTGTCCGTAAGTCTTTGAAATCAATCGGACAACAACCTCGAAGACACACTTCATTCACAAACCTCCCATTCGCCGTTCATCTATATAGGTCTGGATTCAGACCAAAAACATTTTTTTTCACGCACCGATTCGAATTTGTGCGACACATTTGGACGCGCCGCCACGCAAGCGGTAGCGCGAGACAGAGGAGGGGGTCCGGACTTCAAACTGCTCTTTCAGTCTTACAAACGGCCTCAACCAGCCCCCGAGGCCGTTTGCTTCGAACCCAGACACTTCTGTCGGAGGGAAAGCGTGAAAACGGATGCCAACGCCAGGTGGTTGGTTTCACCGGACGTTCGTGCAACATATACCGAAGATGGCGCTGTGCTGCTCGATATTGGAAAAGGCCTCTGCTACAGCTTGAATGTAGTTGGGGCACGCATGTGGCTAACGATAGATGCGAGCCAAACGGGAATTACTCTTGACGGCATCGTGGGTGCGCTCGAGACCCACTTCAATGTTCCACGTCAAGAACTTGAAACCGACATAGCCGAATACTTGGACAAGCTGGAACGGATGGCGCTCGTTCAATGCAACGGCCACGGCATATCGTCTAAGGCCTTCGGAGGAGGAAGGTAAGGGGTGTTGGAGGGCAGGCTCGCTATCGAGGCAGCAGAAGAAATCTCGGATCCAAAGCGGGGTTGGATTTGTGATCTCTTCGATCCCATGTTCGAGACGGGCCTGCCTCATATTTTGCGGCTCAACGACTGCACGGAAAACATGATGGCACCGACGGCACCACTTGGCCCGAACAAAAAGGCTACGGGGTTCAGGTTTCTGTGCTGCTGTCAACAAGTGGTTCCGTTCAGGACCAAAGGGATAGGCTACGGAAGATTGGGGCCGGAGGACAACCTTCTTCTGATGTCCGATCTTGCTGAACCTTGTTAGGCAATTTGGCGCGTCGTTTTGCCGTTCTACTGGCGAAGGGGGTCTGCAGTCTGACGTGTGCGGCTGACTTTAGGGAGCATCGCCAAGACCGTCCCAGTGCTGGACACGGAACTAAGCCGAAGGCATGGTTCCCTGAATCCGTAGCGATTGAATCTGTTTATCTGTTGCGCCACGCGGGACGATCAAGCAGACAGGCCTCCTCAAGCGGCTCTGCACAGATGACAGCGCCGCACAAGGACGATCCTGTTGACTGTCTTCCAGGGTTCTGGCGAAAGGATAGAACCGCGATGGTCTATCGCTTGGAAAAATACGACCTAAAGATCATGTTCACGCACCTCGATCAAAAGAATCCCCAAGTTGTCGTCACTTTGGGCTCTTCGGCGCGAACGTTTCAACTCGAAGGATTTATCAATTTCTGGCTGGACATGCTCAAAGTGGGGCGTAAGGCGACAGATGCGCACTTAGTGCTTACTGGCTTCGCGGATTCCATCGGAAGGGACAGAACACCAATCGCATGCGGCTTGAAGCGACACGGCTTGAAGATTACGTTCACACGCCTGGATCACAACAAGCCCGACGTTGTCCTCGCTTTGGGCTCGGAAGCGCGAACATTCCAATTCGAAGATTTTATCGACTTCTGGCTAGAGATGACCGAATTGGTACCCAAGGCCGTATACGTGCACATAGCGTACAGGGAACTGCTCGCGCGACAAAGAAGAGAAAGGTTTAGGGGGACACGCTTGTCGCGCAAGTCCGTCAGTGAACTCCGGAATGCTAATGAGCGGGCGGTCGAGGAAGGGGGAGCGGGAAGCGTGAAGGTGAGTACAGACGCTGTGTGGTTGATTTCTCCCGACGCCCTGGCAACGTATGCCGAAGATGGGGCAGTTGTGCTCGATATCCCCAGGGGCATCTGCTACAGCCTAAACGCTACCGCCAGCCGAATATGGTTCGCAATGGAATCGAGCCCATCGGGAATTACTCTTGAAGGCATCGTCGGTGCGATCGAGACGCAGTTCGAGGTTCCACACCAGGAACTGGAAGCGGACGCGGCCGAGTGCTTAAACAAAATGCACCGGATGGGCCTCGTTCAAGGAAACGGCCGCCATATACCGGCCGGCGTATTCGAGAGATGAAAGTAAATTGTTGCAAATCAGGCTCCATATCGAGTGATGGTGTTCGGGAATCCGAGTAGAGCCTGCGGAGGTGAGCACTTGAGTCAAATCTTGTCTTTGACTCATTTTCTGAAACTTTAGATGAGAAAGGAGACCGATATGTCCGACGCGTCACGAGGTGCGATTCTCCAATCGGCGTCTGCGCTCGATAAACACAGCCGATTTTCTCGCGCGACAAAAGCGATGTTAACACTCCTAGGACCTAGCCTAATGATGTATCAGCGCCCGGGTATTCAAATCCTAGGGACTATCAGTGAGTTCATAAATCAACGGCTCGTCGAGATAGTGAAACCGACCAATTATGCAGACTCACGCGTCACGACGTTCCAACAGTTTGTGGACTATCAGGACGGCAGGATTGGTTGGAATATTCAGCAAATCTGCCGAGAGCTGGCGCTTGGAATTTCCGGTCGCCGCCTCGCCCGGCTCTTTAGACGTTGCCTCGGCGTTACGGTCAGGGAATATGTCAAGAGGAAGAGACTCTGGCTCGCAGCGCAGCGATTGAAAAACCCGGCCCTCTCAGTCAAAGAGATTGCTTTCAGTCTCGGGTATCGGACTGTGTGGGATTTTCAACGCCAATTTAAGCAACTTTTCTCTCTAACGCCTACCGAGTTTAGGAAAATGTACGAAAAAGAAATTCAACCCGGACAAAACGAGACATTGGCCGCGGCGGGAGCTTTCTGATCCGGCGACGCGCAAAAAAAACGCGCAGCCGCCGTTACCGAACGGCAGACTAATTTTGGGATCCTGGTACAGAGACGAGTGGGCCCAATGATCTTTCACCTGAAGAAACACAACTTGACCGTAACGGTCACGGATGTAAATCGACTCGAACCCATTGTTCAATTGGCCTTGGGGTCAGAAGTGCGGACACTCCGGCTTGCCGAATTCACGGATTTTTTGTTGTCCATGATCGAAGAGGGACGTAAAGCCACAACTGCGTATCTGGAGTCCTTGGGGGCATTCTCTCCAAAGAAGAACGGGAGAAAGGAGAGGGCCGCTTCGCGCAGATGCAGTTAGAACCGCCGGGTCTGCGACCGCATATTTGGGCGACACTGTCCTCTTTTAAGTCTCCGGTCGGGGGACCACGAGGGTTCGAGAACTTCCAATCGAAACGTCGCCAGGGGGAATAGTTTTGAGTTCGAAGCTCAATCCGCAGTTGCGCTGGTTTGTTCACCAACTGCGCCCTCTCATGCATTCGCATCTCCTGACTATTTTCCTCATCGTTTTGAGCAGCCTCATGTTTCTCCTCGATCCCCTGCTCATCAAATGGCTGATTGATCGGGTCCTCCCCAAAAAGGATTTGCGTCTAGTGCTCATTGCTGCGTCTGGGTTTTTCGGAGTCTACATCCTTCGCCTGTGCTTCTCCGCGCTCGCAGGATTTGTGAGTTTCCGCACAGTGCAAGATCTCGTATTCCGCATCCGGCTCGGCGTCTTGGAACAGATGAACCGCTTGTCTGCTGACTACCACGAAACGATGCCAGTTGGGGAAAAGCTCTACCGGATGGAGCAGGACGTCGATCAGTTGGCAGAACTTGGATCGAGTCTCGTGCCTTACCTTCTCCAGGTGGCGTTCAACACGCTTTTTGTCATGGGAACGATGTTCGTACTCGATTCCCGGCTGACCTGCTTAATCCTCCCGCTGATGCCTCTCTTTTTCGTCTTTCGGAGACACTTCGAAACCCGACTGCGCCGTGCCTCAGAAGCCGTTCAGCAGCAATCGAGTAGGGAAAGCAGCTTTCTCCAAGAACACCTCGGTTCGGTTACTCAAATTCAACTTCTGCATCGAGAGCAGAGCCAAACCCACGCGTTTCTGGAGCGCGCGACCGCCCGGATAAAGGCTCTGAATCATCGCAACCTAGTCGAGATTCTATTCAGGACCTGTTATATGACGGTCATCGCTCTCGGCACAATCGCCATCCTCGGCTACGGTGGTTATCGGGTGTTCGCTGGAGCTTTGACAGTCGGAGGACTCGTCGCCTTTTACAGTTACTTGGCCCGACTGTTCGATCCGCTGAACGCCGCCGTGGACATTTATTCCCGGTTCAACCGACTGAGCGCCAGTCTCCGACGAATCTTGGAAATCCTCGAAATGGCTCCTGGCGTCCCGGAAAAGCCGGATGCCGTGCCTCTGCCTTCTCCAGTTCGAGGGTACGTTGAAATGACAGGAGTGTCTTTCTCCTATGACAGTGGACCACCGGTGTTCGAAGGGTTCAACCTCAAGCTCGAAGCGGGTGAAAAGATCGCCTTGGTTGGCATCAGCGGTAGCGGCAAGAGTACGATCACGAAACTGATTGCCAGGTTGTACGACGTAAATCAAGGGGCCTTGTATATCGATGGAGTCGACGTTCGAGAGGTAACTCTCGAAAGCCTTCGAACGAAGGTCTGCTATCTCATGCAGGACGCCGTCCTATTCGATCGCACATTAAAAGAGAATCTGCTTCTCGGAAAACCATCGGCCACGAACAAAGAACTCTCGTCGGCACTTGAAATCGCTGATCTCGATGAATTGATGGGCCGTCTACCGAGAGGTTGGGATACACCAGTTGGCCCGAGAGGCAATGCGCTCTCCGGCGGGGAGCGTCAGCGCCTCGCTTTAGCTCGAGCTGTTCTTCAAGGTCCATCCTTGCTTTTGCTGGACGAATCGACATCTGCACTCGACGCTCCCTCCGAACGAAGGGTTCTTGCCAATCTGATCCAGCGCTTTCGCTATCTAACCATGGTTTTCGTGTCTCATAGAATTTCTGCACTGAAATGGGTTGATCGAATCCTCGTGCTGAATCAAGGTATGATCGCGGAACAAGGCACGCACCATCAATTGATGCGGAGGGACGGATTCTATCCTTATTTGTATGCCAAGGCAGAATTTGCTGACTCTGACTTGCGTGCAGAGACGCCTCATAAGTCTCCATCCAGAACTGGCATCCCCCCCTTCAACTCCGATTAGGGCAGAATATGGGGTTAAAAGACAAAATATGAGGCCAAAAAGCAAAATATGCGGCTCGTTTATAATTGACTTCATTCCATTCTAAATGCAGCATCGCAGCGTCGCCCAGCCCTCCAGCAAGCCACGGCGTCCTGGCCAGTACAGTCGGTCCAGGGCGGTAGCGGGGAATGCGTGGGCACGCAATCACGAGCGGCCCTCGCCCCTGACTGGCCTGGAAGCTCCCAAGAGTTACGAGGCTAACGAATGCCGCTGACACTAAACCCTCCGCCACCGACTCCTATTGAACCTGTAACCGAGGTCCTGCATGGGGTCCCGGTCACTGACCCCTATCGCTGGCTGGAAGACCATGATTCTCCCAGAACGCGAAAGTGGCTTGAGAAACAAACCGGTTACACGCGGGGCTATCTGGACGCCATTCCCGGCCGTGAACGAATTAGGAGGCGCGTTGAAGCCCTGCTTACTGTTGAGATCATCACTGCACCCCTTAAAGTCGGTCATCGATATTTCTTCTTGAAACGAACTCCTCTCCAAGAGCAGCCAGTGCTTACAATGAGGGAGGGTTTGTCGGGCGAAGACATCACGCTTGTGGATCCCGCGGAGAGAGGCGAAGGCGACGCGACCTCGGTGGATATCCTACGGATTTCCAGTGATGGGAAACTGCTCGCCTACAGTATCAGGTCTGGTGGTGAAGATTCTCCGTCTATTGAGATTCTAGATGTCGATCGCAGAATGCCTTTGCCTGACCGCCTCCCCCGTGGTCTCTGCGGTGGCTTGGCTTTTTCGCCCGATGGCCATGGATTCTATTACTCGCATAACCCACTTGAGGGCAAGCGCCCCCATTACCGGACGGTTTGTTGGCATGCGTTCGGCGCAGGATCCCAAGAAGACGCGGAAACCTTCTTTGCCGGAGAAGATCCGATGCTTCGACTAATGTTGCACGCCTCACCGGATGGCTCAAAGATGTACCTCTGTAAAGTGTTTATGGACGGTCCTAGAACTACAGACATCTACGTTCAAGACCTTTCGAGAATCGAGGCACCACGGTTGCTTGTTGATCGGATGGTAGGTAGGTTTTATCCGTTCTTCTTGGGAAACCAGCTCATTGCGGTAACCGATTGGAAGTCGCCCAACGGCCGCGTTGTTGTGATCGATTTGGAGCATCCACAACCTGAGAATTGGCGCGACCTGGTGCCCGAATCGCAGGCTTACATACGCGACCTTGCTGTCTCTGCAGAACAAATCTTTGTCGGCTACGTTGAAAACACGGTCTCGAGGATTCAGATCTTCGACAGGTCCGGTCGACTCCAGGGAATGCTTCCATGCCCACAACACAGCACGACACGCCTATTACAGGGCGACTCGAACACCGATGAAGTCTTCTACAGCATTACATCCTTTTCGCGACCCCCGTCGATTTTTTGCTACCACGCAAAGAGTGGTCACCACGAACTTTGGACTCAGCATCAGGTGCCCTTCGATGGTTCCTCGGTCGAAGTGGACCAGATTCGCTACCGATCGAAAGATGGCACCCAGATTCCGATGTTTCTTGTTTCTCAAAAGTGGCGACTTCGCTCAGGACCATCGCCTACCTTTCTCACTGGCTACGGCGGCTTTGGCAATAGCTTGACTCCACAGTTCTCGGCTTACATCACTTACCTCCTAGAACGGGGCTTCTTAGTCGCCATTGCCAATCTTCGCGGAGGGGCGGAATTCGGCGAGGAATGGCACTTAGCAGCTAAACGTCACAACCGGCAGAACGCTTTTGACGACTTCATAGCTGCCGCTGAATGGCTACTGGCAGAAGGTTACGCTGCACCAGGCAGATTAGCCATAGGTGGCGGCTCCAATGCTGGCCTGCTAGTGGGGGCAGCTCTAACCCAGAGGCCTGACCTATTCCGTGCGGTCATCTGCCTAGGGCCGCTGTTGGATATGCTTCGCTACCACAAGTTCGACCAAGCCAACCTTTGGGAGGATGAATTTGGCACCCCTGAGAATCAAAATGACTTTCGCTACTTGCAGGCGTATTCGCCCTATCACCAAGTCAAAGATGGCGTCGCCTACCCTGCGGTGATGTTGATATCGGGGGACGCTGATACGCGCTGCAATCCGATGCACGTCCGAAAAATGGCGGCCCGGCTGCAGGCCGCTACAACTTCCACATATCCTATCCTCCTCGACTACAAATCGACTTGGGGTCACACGCCGGTCCAACCCCTAAGCAGTCGAATTGATGCGCTGACGGACAGACTCGCTTTTGTTTGTCATGAGTTGGGCCTGAGTGTTTGAAGGAGGAAGTAGATTGTCATGCGATTTCTTTTCTGGAAAGCACTAATCGGTCTTATGGCCTTTGATTCGCTTCTCCTCGTACGGAACTTTGCGACATTGCATCGCATCGTCCGCAACTGGAAGTTGAGTAGCAGAAAAGTACCACGGGAGGTAGCGGAGCGAGTCTGCGATGCAGTCAACCACGCTTGCAGTTGGTATCCGAAGCGCGCTCTGTGCTTGCAGCGTTCCGCAGTGACCACGTGCTTGCTTCGCAGTTGCGGCGTCCCAGCCCAAATGGTGATCGGTGCCCAGAAGCTTCCCTTCAAAGCACATGCTTGGGTCGAAGTGGATGGACGGGCAGTGAACGAAAGAACTGATGTTCAAGCGATTTATGGCGTCTGGGAACGGTGCTAGGGAGACATCAGAATGAGTGTACAGGCGGGCGTATGGAATTTCGACGGCAGGCCGGTAGATCAGGTCTTTCTTGGAAAGCTCAACTCGGCCATTGGGCAATATGGGCCGGACGGGGGTAACACTTACAGCGCCGGCTCGCTGGCCATGGTGTATGGGGCTTTTCATACGACGCTGGAGTCCCGCCTTGAACTCCAACCGTACAAGTCCGTCCACGGAGACGTGATTACATGGGACGGCAGGCTCGACAATCGTGACGAGTTGATACCTGAGCTCTGGGCAGATCTTACGAGCGACCAAACTGACCTTGCCATCGTTATGGCCGCGTATGAAAGGTGGGGCACAAACTGCTTCGGGAAACTCGTTGGCGACTGGGCGCTATCCATCTGGGATAGTCAGAACCGGGGCCTGCTTTTGGCCCGAGATTACGTTGGTGTCCGGCACCTATACTACCACGTGAAAAACGAAGGCATAACATGGTGCACGAACCTCGCGGCACTCGTATTACTCCAAAACTGCCAGTTCACTTTAAATGAGGATTACCTCGCCGGCTTTCTGGCGCTTCGGCCAGAGCCATACCTAACTCCATATATAGAGATCAACGCAGTCCCACCAGGAAAGTTTGTCCGTATTTGCGAAAACAGTACTACGATCCATTCCTACTGGTCTTTCGATATCAAACGGCGAATTCGTTACAGGAACGACGCGGATTACGAAGAGCACTTCCGCACCCTGTTCCGGCAAGCTGTGAGGCGTCGGCTTCGTTCTGATTCAACTATTCTAGCGGAGCTGAGCGGAGGCCTGGATTCCTCATCAATTGTTTGCATGGCGGATGACATCATCGCGAAGGGAGGAGCCGAAGCGCCAGGCTTAGATACGACCTCCCGCTATGACTCCGAAGAACCAAGTTGTGATGAACGTCCTTATTTTTCAAAAGTGGAAGAGAAAAGGGGTAGAGCGGGCTTCCACGTGAGCGTAACAAACTACCTCAAGTCATTCCCTTTGCGGTTCCATGAATTTGTCGCCGTTCCCGGTTCTTTCGGAAATACGCCCCCTAACCAGGACGATGACGACGCTGTCGTTTTGCAACAGCTCGAATACCGAGTGTTACTTTCTGGGCTTGGAGGGGACGAATTCATGGGCGGCGTGCCGAATCCTCGGCCGCTATTGGCAGATCTCGTGGTCAAGGTTCACCTCCGCGAGCTGGCTGGTCAACTTATGGCCTGGAGCCTGGTGAAGAGGACACCATGGATGCACCTGCTCTGTCGTTCGCTTGTGCTGCTGCTCCCGTTGTCACTCCAAGCGCGACTGCAGAAGGAGAATAAACCCCCACCTTGGCTCGATGTCCGCTTAGCGAAGCGGTACCGGCGCGTCGTCCGTGAGATGGCACGTTCAGAGAACCTTGGATTCCAGCTGCCTAGCCAGCGGGACTACGCGCAAGGTCTTGTCGGATTGGTACGGCAGTTGGCGGTCATTCCCCCGCCCCTGTGGGGTTGTCAAGAAAAACGCTATCCCTATCTCGATCGAACCCTGATCGAATTCCTCATTTCGGTCCCGGCTGACCAGTTGCTGCGGCCGGGGCAGCGTCGCTCGCTCATGCGGCGTGCGCTTGCCAATTTATTGCCAAACGAAATTCTGTCACGCGCTACGAAAGCAACAACAGCGCGCGCGTATTTGGCGGTTTTCGACATGCTGTGGCCGCAACTCGAAAACCTCTTTACGTCGCCTCTGAGCTCGGGATATATCAGCGCCCCTCTTTTTCTGAATGCTTTGCGCGCCGCAAGAAATGGGAACGCACCTAATTTGATTCAGCTCTTAAGGGGGCTCTCGCTCGAGTTGTGGCTTCAAGACTTACTGAAACGCAGTGTCATTCGCGTTCCGACGCACGCCCGCTTCCCTCTGGAGACAAACTTGGCGCAGGTGGAGGCATAAACTTTGAGGTGCGACGAAGCAGCACTTTTTCCGCACTGCTTTTGCTAGCAAAGTAGTGAAGTCTAGAAAAGAAAGGAGGTGAAAACCAATGACCTATAACAAACCGACAATCGAAGTACTGGGCGAAGCGGTTCGCGTCATTAACGGCGGAAAGCCAAACGAGACCGTTTCTGACTCGCAGCTGACTGGTATCAACCAGCCGGCGTATGAGCTGGATGAGTAACAAATGGGGTGGTATGCCGGTATGGCCTCCGGCATACCACTCAATCTCAGGAGTCCCTGTCTATTGCAGAGGCAGTTGGCAGGGACTCACTCTTTCAACTCGTTCGCTACCAGTCGCTCCTCACGAAAACCTGAGATCTTGGCCTTTACGTTTGTGCAACCCGCCAGGCCCAATCTCTCTTGCCTTATACGGGACAATCATCTGACGAGTGTGCCTGTCGTTTCTGTCCTGTAATTTCTGCTGCTTCCTGCAAGCTCGGCGTCCGGCGCGTCTTACCCCACCGGTGATTATGCTGGAGACAAGCCCAATAACGCATCATTTTTCTGGAATGAGATACGTCCCAAGAGCCTCTCCAGCAGACACATCTTGCCGCGAATGAAAGGTGTTTCTCATTTCTTCGACACCGGTTTCCCGAACACTCTCGCTCTTACAACCACCAAATCTGCTAGCAGTCTTGGGGGGAGTTTGGGGTTCGAGATGCGAAACAACAGTGCGCGCCGGTCGCTGACAGCACCCGGTTCAAGAGCTTGGATCGGCAGTAGGTTGCTCAGATCCCAGATCGCCCCCACGCCCCGCTGAGCATTATCGGCATTTTCTACTTCAATCGCTCCGAAATCGGAGTGGAGGTCAGTCACCTGCATGAACAACGGGGCCTTGAGCGTAGTCTTCGCGTTCGTTTTGTTGATTACACCGACATCGACCGAAACTGTGCCTGAGACTTCGTCATAGTGGTTATTCGCAAAAGCGAATGTAACCTGGGAAGATACGTCCTCCAATTGCAAGAGCGCCGGTATGATTTCGCCGTCGGGATCCTCGCCCACGCCAACTGACGCCGTCCAGATCTGGCCGCCTCCTTCCTCGTTTTGCATCCACACCGGATGAAATACCCCATCTGGGGTAACAGCCATCGATGTCCTCCAAACGTAACCCGTTCCCGCCCTGAGGCTGAACGCAGCTGATGAGGAGTCCAGTGTGTTCGCTCCGTCTCTGCCGTCACCGGCATGTGCTTGCATGTAGTAATTAAGAGAGTGTAGGCTCGACACCTGATTAGGCGGACAATCAGAGAGAGGAACGCTTGGCAAGAAGGCGATTCCGCCATCAGTTGACGCAGAGAAACGCCAACAGGCGCCGCCCATCTCAGTCCAGGCCAGACCGATTACTCCTCTTCGGTTCACCCCCATTGTGAATATGAATTGTCCATTGGAAACTGATTTGGAAGGAGATTCGTTCGCAATGTTGACCGGCACAGGTCGTGACCACGTTTTCCCATTGTCCGATGAGTTCGATATCAGGATTCGGCAGCTTCCGGAGCTCGCATCAACACCCATCACGTAAATTCGTCCGCGGAAGGGACCATCGCTATCATCGACAGCCATTGCAGGGTATGAAGTACACTTTGCTCCGGGAATTGGAGCTACCCGCATAATCTGAGTTAGAGGGGAGAGTGCCTTAGCCCGAGCCTCTGTCGTCAAAACCTCAATGGAGTCGGTTACCGAGTCACCGGTGCGAGTAGCCAGGAAAAGGGCGATCACCGAATCGTTGCTCAATACTCTGGCACTAATGGGATGAATCGTTCCTGGCAATCCCACTGTCGTCGCTTTCCCGACAGGTCCGCCAGAACTCTTGCGGATGTCTCTTGAATACAACGGATAGAGTCGTATGTCGCTGTGTTGAGCTTGTTCTGACGCCTCGCCTCTCCAATCCTGGAACGTGTTATAAAACAGGTATACAGTTCCACGGTACGGCCTCGTCGTGTTGTCAACCACTAAAGCGTTATGGTCTGTCCATCTCGCCCATACTGTAGGAGAACTCCAACGGCGACCAGCATCGTCCGAGTGATACATGTGCGTTTGCCCGAGCCGGTGATGGGGCTGGCCATCAAAAACTTTCGAGGCATCAGCAATGAAGTACGCTCGTCCGTCAGGTCCAAAGGCGCACGATTCTTCGCTCACCCAGGAAGTCGTTGTGTCGACGACCTTAAGCTGCCAACTCCTGCCTCCGTCAAACGATGCGTAGAGAAAGCCAGAAAGTGAATTCGTCTCGGGAGACCATTTGTCACCACAAGCGATTAAGTGATGCGAATCGTTTGGGTCCGCCTCTATGATCGTCCAATTATGCCAGCCGCTTCTTGGAGGGCTAATTGGAACTCTCAGACCCACCTCAATGCCTTGTGCCCAAACGCAGCAGCTTGCAGCGCAAGACAAGACCACGGCGCAAATAACGTGCGAAAATCTGATCAAGCGAACGCCCCTGCTCGTCCTAAGCGGAAACGTACGCGAACGCTCGCCACGGTAACGATTAGGAAGAAGGGCGACTCTCGAGTAGAATCTCCGACTCCTCACTTGCTGATCGGTTGCGGTCATACTTTCCTCAAGAGGCTCCATGGCAGGTCTGGATAGTTTGGGTCGTTCAGGGAGAGGCGGAACAGTATCGAGCCTGCCGCCCATCTTATTTACGGGACCGAGGGCTCCAGGGTCCAGCCGCCCATTGAGGCTCTGCCCCACCATCTGATTTGACTTGCCGAAACGTGGGATCGGAGGACTCCGTCTCGGTATTGAAAGTTGCGATGGGTCGCGACATTGAACATTTCCGTTTTTTCGGCAACCTGTCAGAAGTCGATTCGACCTTGCAGGGCGATCATGCGAACCGAAGAGTCGGCGCCAAGGCCTCCGCCCAGTAGGCCAGTGGGTGGTGATACCGTTTGGTTAATCGTTCCAAAACCCCTGAGCGTCGCTGGTTTGCCGGGAATGCCAGCACTAGGAAAGCCAAGGTTTGGCGGGGCGAAATTCGGGTGGTTAAACAAGTTGTAGAACTGCGCGTCAAACCGAAAGCCGACTTTTTCAGAAATCCTGAATCGCTTCCCTATGTCGAGGTCGGTCCATCGGAATCCCGGCGCTCGAAGGGTGTTGCGCCCCAAGCTTCCGTCCTGGCAATTCTGAACATTCGTTGTCGGGAAACAAGTGCGCGGCGCAACACTAGTATCGATGACGGATTGGAAAGCACTGGGATTCAACCACTGTATCGTCCCCGGCTGTGTTACTCCCGAAATATCAGTCTTCGCGTACGGATTCTGTCCTGGGACAGAATTCGCGTATATCCTCGCAAAGCCGTTGACGAAATTCGTTGGTAATCCGCCGCTGTAGACTGATACGGGGAACCCGCCCCGCAGGAATACGGTTCCGGAGACCTGCCATCCACCTATGACAGAGTCCAGCCAACCTCTCTTCGGATGCAGGGGCAACTCATAGAGATACCACCCATTCAGCGAGTGTCTAGCGTCGTAGTCGCAATTGCCGTAGTAACGTCCTAGGTTACGAGATAGCAGGGCCGCGCCTCCAGTTTCGTTAAATATCAAGTCGCCGCCGTTCGAGGTTGTATCCAAGCAATGACTGTAGGTGTAGTTCAATTGAAGGCTTAAGCCATGGCTCATTCGCTTCTGCCCCGTGACGTTAAGCGCGTGGTAGGAGCTGCTAGCACCAGTATTGAGGCTGGAACCGGAACCAAAACGCGCATCCGGGGCTGCGTTAAGTTGTAACGGAGCGAAACACCCCTGACACCACCTCTGGAACTCGTTCCAATTGAAGACGTAATCCATCTTCACTGCTCGTGTCCCCAGGTATCTCACTGTCAAGCCGATCTCCTTTGGGAATTCATGTTCGACGGAAGAACTCCATTGCATACTGTAGGGGTATTCCTCCCGACCGCCCTGAAGTTCGCTGAATCTCACTCGTGGGACGCAGGTGCCAGGTGTTGCGAGTGGCGAAGCGCAAGACAGTGAGCCGCCTGCGAAGTTCGCCTGGAACTGCTGGTTTGCCGCTACGGCTGCATCGACCGCGCTGTTCGGAACTCCAGGGGCGATTGCGATTCCACCAACGCTCCCAAAGAGACCGCCACTGAAAGTGGCGTTCGAGGGAGGATTTCCCGATAAACGAGAACCCAAAATATATGGTTGCGTGGTCGCGAAAATACCGAAGCCCGCACGGAAAACTGTTTTGGGCCTTAATTGATACGCGAGTGCCGCTCGGGGTTGCCATTGTAAGAGAGGGGTTGATGCAAACGGATGTGCTTGGTTCGACAAAATGGCCTCATTAAGAGGTTGATTTACGTCGTGTGAAACCGCGTCGAACGGACCCGCTAGCCTTGAGAAAGTGTTGTGCTCGCTGACAGGGTTCGAATTCCACGCGGTTCGCACTCCAACCGTGAGTGTCAATTTCCTCGTAGCTCGAAACGTATCCATAGCATACAGGTCGAGATTTACGGCCGCTATGCGATCTCTCGGGCTCTTGGGAAATGCTTGCTGTGTGGAACCAGCAGCGCCGTATGTAAATTCCGGCAAGCTGAATGCAGATTCGAATGGGATTACATTCACAGCTTGCGTCAACGAACTAATGAGCACCCGCCGCATGTTCTCACCGAACTTCAGAGTGTGCTTTCCGAGACTCCATGACAAATTGTCGTTCAGCTGCCAGATTGTGGTCGCAGCGCCTGATGGGGTTGACTGAATCCCACCAATGGTGCTGAAGACCGAAAAAACCGAATAGGTAATTGGGAACAGCGATTGCGCCTTCGATGGATCAGCAATGTTGAATACACTCGACGTATACGCAATACCTGGATTGAACTGATTGACTAAATTGGGATTAAAAACGTGTGTCCACCCAAGTGCACCTGAGCGGATCGGTGCGGAAGAAACTGAGTTGAAAATTGAATTTACTGGGTCAGGAATTACAAAGCTTCCGTTGTTCAACTGGAACCTAAACCAGAAAGTGTCCTGCGCACTGAGGGTATAATCCAGCTTCAGTGTGAAGAGAGTCTCGTTGGCGGGGGGCGCCACGGAAAAAGTTTTTGTAGCAGCACAGCCATTGCCGTCATTTGCAGTCGCCGGCGATGCCCCGCCCACATCAAACGGGCAACCCAGCACCGCTAGCGGAATCCCACCACTTGTGTCCCCCATGAGTTTGAACATGTTTTGGTATAACGGCACTTCTGCCGGCTCGGGCGGCAACTGGGTTCCAAAGACAGTGTCGGTCCCACCCAGGGGCAATTGCTGCAGAACATAGGTCTGATACGCTGGAGTGGGAAGTGTACTCATGAGAGTCGTAGGAAGCACTATCCGGATTCCTTCCACATCGGAGAAGAAAAACAATTTGTTCTTGAGGATTGGGCCACCGAGGCTTGCGCCAAATTCATTCACGTTCGAGCGTGGTTTTTTATTAATGCCCAACAAATTTGAGAAGAAGTTGCGGGCGTTCATGGTCGAGCCGTTCCACTGCTCATACAGATTTCCATGAAAGTTGTTCGTACCTGACTTAGTGATGTAGTTGATCTGAGCCGCCTCTTGACGCCCTTGGTCCACGGAATAGGATGCCGTGTTGACAGAAACCTCTTCGATGGCATTCAAACCGAGTTGCAGTCGACTCCCGCCCGTTAGGTTTGTGTTGAAATTAGGGTTGTTTGCATCCAAACCGTCAATCGTGAAATTGTTGGCTGTAGAGGGCAACCCGTTAAATTCCACATTCCCATTACCAAACTGACCGGCTGCCGAAGCGTTTATCAGTGCGCCTGGTGCAAGGTTCGCGACGTAAGAAAGGTCGTTGCCCGGATTTGGGATGTTCGATAGTTGCGCCGCGCTCAGTGTAGTCGTTGTATTGGGATTGCTCGGTTCAATGCCAGGCGCCTCCTGGTTTACCACCACGGTTGCTGTTGCCGAGCCGATCTTGAGTCTGAACTCCAGTGATGCCACCCTGCTCACGGCGACAGTGATCGGACCAATCTTCATTTTCTCGAATCCCGCGGATTCCGCGGTGACTTCGTATCGGCCAGGGTCCAGTTGAGCAAGCAAGAAGTTTCCGCTTCCAGCTGTCTGCGTTTCTCGCGTCGCACCTGTGTCAACGTTTTTTGCTGTGACGACAACACTCGCCATCAAAGCGCCGCTCTGGTCCACGACGGTTCCGCTGATTGCACCAGTCGTGAGTGATTGGGCAGCAGTCAAACTAACGAAGACTGGCAAGATCAATCCGAATGCGAACGAAGCGATTAGCCTCTTCATAGTTGTTCTCTTGTGTCTCCTGGCGAAGACCTTTTTCTAACTTCATGGATGGCACGAGGTCCGAGAGTGTGAAGGATTGCTCACGGGACGATGAAAATATTTCGAGAATATGTGAGCTTAGAAAAAATTAGTTCGGGCACACCACTACACTGGAGTCAAAGCGAGGGACTATTCGATTCCATTGCGTCTGGCTTCCAGACGAAATCCTACTCCCCGGCATTACTAATCTTGGTTGCCACTGCCTCCAGATTTAAGAAAGATCGTCGCAGTCCACGTGTTTCTGAGACTGCGACCGCGGGGTTCTTGTTCGAGACCGTAAACGCCGAGAGGATCGCGGCGTGGTTCTCGGAGATCATCTTGAATAAAGTTTCAGCAGGTCGTCCTGATCCTAAATCGGTTTCATGGTTCAGGAAGTTCCCACCTGTCCCGTCAGCCTGCCCGCCTTGGTACGTAAAGAACACAGGTTCGAGTTCTTTCCGAATGGTTCGCGTTTCGATCGCAATCGCATCCGCATGAGATTGGATCAGAGCCTCCCACTGTGCGCGATGAATGCTATCGAGCGAATCGATTTCCTTGGGGGATAGTTCGTCCATAAGGCTGCGCAGCGCGACAGCATGAAGATAGGAACGATGGGACGCGTCTAGCACGCTTGAGGACAATTCGCGAATCTGGCGCTCGATCCATTCCTGGGGAGCGCTTTGAGTCCCAGAATCCAAGTTCTGATTCCACTTTTTGTTGAAGAAACGAACTAACTCTGAGGCTACAGGAATCGAACTGTTGGTGACCTCCACCTCTTGCGCGATGACTGGCTCAGGGTGATCCTGAGACTGTGCTTTCAGGGCTTCCCACACGGTTCGTAATTCGGTCTTAACGGCTGGGTACTTGAGGATTGGGCTTAGAGCTGAGAGAATTTCTCTCTTTCGTTCGTCCGAATCTACAATCCCTTGCACTCGTATATGTCCATCGCGCGTTCGTTCAACGCGAACCTGGTTCTCAAGCTCGGGGCTCATGTGACTCAACCGATAAAGAGTCTCTACCTGTAAGCCAAGCAGAGCGTCTACCCGTTGTTGATCTACGGAAGTTGTATTCCTAGGCCGGACACTTGGTTGCGGTGCTACGCTAGATGTCGGAAGATTTAGATCAAATACGCTCGGGTCAACCGTATTGGCTGGCAGCCGCAGAAGGGCTCCTTCACTCATCCTGAACTCGCGAGTCACCGTGCCTTCCTGGACGATCAACTTCTCATCGACAGCATGCAAGCTTGACTTATCCAGGGTCAAGGTTGCTTTAATGAGAACGGGGTTTGATGCATCCGCTCCGGGCTTACCGCGCTCGTAGTCTATAAAATATGCGTTCCGGCCTTTCTCGATATGGGCTGCCTTGGGCTCGATAAGCGAAGCGAAACTAGCCGCGGACAGTTCCAGCCTCCAGGCATTGTTACTCTGAAGCGTCTGTCCAATTGTAGGAATTCCCGCAATTTTCCTCTTCTCTTCTCCTCCGCTGCTATAAACGCTCGCTGTGCCGTCCGCTTCAATTCGTTCCTCCGCTACGATACGGTTGTTGTCGTCGAACAGTCGACGGATTCGCAGTTGTCTGCCTGGATTTTGCCAAATTTCAATCCGCTGATGTGAAATCGGATTCGCACGCGGATAAGCGAACTCTTGCAAATTCAGAGATCTGTGAAGGATTAAGTTGGAAGTCGGCGCATTCGCTTGTTCAGATTGGATGGAGCGGTCAAGCAACTCAGCCGCGGAAACAACATCCGGGCGGACCTCATATATAAGAAGGGCGATAGCTAATACGATCGCTGTTGCCGCCGTCATCCATCCGGCCCTGAGCCTTTGACCAAATCCGAAAAGACGGACCACCTTTGCAAAGACGTCTCCCAACCACATCACTACGTGCTTGAATGCCTCTCGCAGGGGTCGTGCATCTTGAATGCTTTGTCCAAACCGTGGAATGAGAGCGGGCCGCACGAGAACAGGTTCACGCTCTTCCACCTCAATCGATTCGAGAACCGGATCGCGATAAGTTACTTCCAAAGTTGGCGACGACCCTGTGAACGTCAAGACGGTTTCAAGGCTACGACCATCACTCAGGTGCACACGCTGCATCTGCTCCATCGGACCTTCAGGAAATGCTTCGACGTCCATGAAGAGGAGGCGGATTCCAAGTTCGCTATAGATTTCAACGAAGGTGACCTTCTCCGCGAGGTTGACAGCAAGCCTAAGCTCGTTAAGAGCCGCCGCGACGCTCTGCGCACAGAGTTCTATTCCGTTGACGCAGATTCTCAATTTTTGTGGGACATGTTCAAAGGTCTCTCGTGTGCGAGCCGCAAGGCGCTTTGAAGTCCACTCTAAAACAGGAGAGTTCGGTGGACCGCCATTTCCTCCGGGTTCTCTAGGTGGCCTTTCTCGTCCTTCCCTATTATCGGCCTGCCGCTCCGAAAGGGACGGCAGACCTCGCAATCGATTGATTTGGTCCAAGCAATTTCTGCAATGAACGACGTGTGCCAAAACTGTACCGTTCACAACCTTTGATTGCTGGTAGAGAGCCTCGAGTTCTGTTGGAGAATTACAGCACCCATTCTTGGAGGGGAAGAGTGCCTGGCGTAGCTTTCTCAGGAACTCAGGGTCGGAAATGTCTGAACCGATCTTCTTAAGGTCATGCGGCAACTCGGAAAATGCGTCCTTGTCTCCGAATGAATTGGTAAGGAGCTCCTTCACTTCCTTTCGTGCGTCGGAGAGGAGCCGGCGGACCAACAAAGCACTGCCGTTGATAACCTTGGCGATTTCTGAAGGGTAGTAGCCGTGGAAATACCGAAGGGTTAGTACGCAAGCCCTCTTGCATGTTGCCCTCCTAACAAATGCATACCGACTAATCAAAAGGAGTTCCTGCTGCACCTGAATTTCGGCGCACAGATCCCTGCTGCGAAGCGCCATTATCACCGAATCATAATCAATCAAGGAGAGGTTATTCTTCGGAGACCAGGTCGCCAGCCTCAGCCGAGCGTAATAAAGGTTACGGAGAAGCCTGCAAAGGTATCCATCCAGATCCTCGATGGACCGTAGATCAGGACGATTGATCGTAAACTGAACAAATCCATCGTGCAGAAGATCCTCGGCAATATGTTTTTGCTTGGTGAGTTGCAGGCATCGGGAGAAGAGAAAATCATATCGACGCATGAACTCTTCTTCGTGGCTTCGTGGCGCTAGTTGTAGTTTCCGTACCACCACGGACATGTACGTGGGCCTCCTGAATGACCCTGGTACAAAGCCAAAACGCCGAACAAACTGAGCCTTCGGTACTTCCGTTCTCCGCTCAAGCGAGCAACTAACCGCTGGGAGCACTATCGGGCGGTCGGAAAACCGACCATCTTTGGATGTGTAAATTACCAGTCTTCGGCCTTGGCTTGCAAATGATTAAATCGCATTTCCCCAAAATTTCCAGGAACAAGCCTGCAATGGGACCGTTGGGACTCTTCCTCAGACCGCTACGTCTCGACCTTCCTGTATCTATGACTTTGCACCGCTCAGAGACCGCAAATGTCAACACCTTTGATCGGACGACAACTGGCAAATCATAAAAACAAAAGGGCTTATTGGCAAATCGACCTAAACTTGATCTAGTTTGACTAGCGCTGCGCAAACCGCTCAAGGATTCAGCTTTTGCTGGAAGGCAAGGCAACGAACCGGCAGGATGGAAGGGAACGAAACCAGGAGACGATTCGGCAAGAAACGAAATTAGCGCCAAGGTGTTCCGATTTGAAATTGTGGTCTGTTTCCCGACCAACCAGATCCGTCGATTCGTTCCTTCAGGATTCTCATATTCTCTGGGACTTGACCAAGTAAGGTGAGTTCGTCTGGGAACTGGGCGAGGGCTCACATGGCTCTCCTTGTACGCCTTGCAATTTTGCCGCCCGAATGCAACATCGCGAGAAGCTTTTTCGCCTCGGCTTCGGCGCATCGGCCAATCCATTCCACGGCATCCATGGATTGCGGGTCGTAAGTCGGTGCTTGTCGACCAATTGCCACCAGGATGCTGTTAACGACTTTTGCCGCCACTTGGGGACCTCTCCCAAACAACCGCGCTGCAGTTCGCCTCAATCGTCTGCATTGATTATCGTAGATAGCGATGAGTGCTCCGGCGTCTCTCAGCTCTATCGCGAGCAAAACGAGTGCCTCGTCCGTAGTGAGTGTTTTTGGGAGCGACCCGGCAGAGTCGGAGCGCATCTGTCCCGGCGCAAAACCGAAGTGGCGGTACAGTGATTTCAGTCTAGCTGCCAAGGGGGACTCTCTATGTTGCAAGATAAACATACGCTAAATCTTGCAACTCAGAGACACATGCTACAAGAAGCGGTTGCTGTTTTGCAACGCATTTTCTTAGCGGGTTTTCTTGGACTTGGGAGGGCGACCGCCTTTGCGGCTCTTTCGCTGCGCTTGAATCTTTTTGTAGTATTCAGCTCCGCGCTTCGCGGTCTCCCTCCCGCCCTTCCGTCCAAGCTTGACGGCGGCGGGATCTTTCTCCTTTGCCAAATTTCCGGAATAGACTCGCCAACTATTATGCACTAACAATAGAATGAGCAAAAATGGAAGTCAGACCATCGCACGGAGGAGCAATTCGGGCAGAGAAGCAAAGTCGCTATGATTCAACGACGTCTCTAATTAACCGATAAATTCGTCGCAATTGCTCTTCATCGCAGCTGTCAACGGATGTCTCAATTCTCTTTCGCAGAGCTCGAGCATCATAGTCCTCACCCTCGAGCAACACCAAGTCATTGGCCCGAACATTCAACGCTTTTGCCAGGGCCATTATTGTATCGAGCGTTGGACTGCTGCGACCGTTCTCCAGAGCGCTCATGTACTTTGCGTCTGTGTGAGCGCGTTCGGCCACCTTCTCCTGTGTCAGGCCAGCCGCTTCACGCACTGATTTCAAGCGCCGCCCAAATGCCTTTGCGTAATTCAACGGGAACCCCCGCCAAAAAGTAGCGGGACGCCGACGCTATGTACACCAGCAAAAACACGACTATGTTGCCTAGAGTCTTAGAATAACGATACAATGCGGCCTGGATGCCGAGAAAGCGATCGCGATACGACTAAACTAGCAGTTTGTGCGCAAACTGGTGCTTTAGCAGCCCACTATTGCGAATCAGGCCGAAAGTACTTCTCACGGTATAGGCACCGCGACTAAAACCGAAGAAAAAGATCTCATCTCCTGGCTCGTAATTGATCATGAGGAAGCGATACGCGTCGAGGATCTTTCTCTTGATGCCCCAGCCAAAGGCTCCGCCCCAGATGCGATTGAGTTGTCCAGTGCCTACACCCTTGTCATAGAACAGCAACTGCTGGATTCCATGAGAATCAGCCGGTACGACACAGCGGGCGATTTTGGTGACATTGCTGGCGCAAACCTGCCCGTCATGCACCTGATCGGGGCGGTTCCAAGTACCATCACAGCAAACGAGGATGCGTTTCACAGTGACCTCAACCCGTTAGAACAAGGAGTCCCATTCCAGATCCAAAGAGAAGCCCGGCTAGTTGGATACCGAAGCCTGAATGAATTCGTCCTTTATTGCTGCTATCGCTGTGTCCTCCAGTCGATTCCTCGACAGAACGCCATGTCCTGCTGTCGTCGTATGATTTCCGCTCTTACCTAACCAGATGCATGCAGAGGGTCGTGAATCACCAGTCCGAGGGTTGTTGGGTGTATCCAGCATGACGAACAGACGCTCATCCCCAGAAATTGTGGAAGTGACGTCCATGTAGGCCTTACCGGCCTTCAAGTTGAGCGTCCCTTTGAAGGTCACTTTGCCGTTTCGAGTGACCGTGACTCTCCCGAGAGTCGAGAAATTCCAGATCTCTTCTTGGCATTTCCGGCTGTCGGGGTCGCGATAGTATGCGTACCACGTGCCCTCATACTGTCTGATTCGATGCAGCGAGAGTATTTCGAATTTCGCCGTAACCCAAGTTGCAAGCGCCGCAATGACGGGTGTCACGAGGGGTACCCAGAGGGGGGTAGTTGGAGCATCGGCCATATTTAGTTCTCCCTTACCAACGAGTAGTCAAAGAGAATGTGAAACCCAGACATTCGGTTCTTCATAAACTCCGATAGAGTGTTCCATGTCAATATTCACTGGAGCTAAACAGTCTTTAACGGCGTACCTTCCTGTTTGGCGGAAAATGTTTCCGGACCAATGGCTCCATTCTGAGATGCTTGCGGTAACAGTCATGGAACGATGACAGATCTTTCCGATGACTCCGCCGCACTTTTGATGGGCTCTAATCCAGGGGTCTTCGTGAAGCCCGTCCTTCCTCACAAAATTCATAAATTCCTCCATGGACAACAGAGGGTGCTCTTCTTTGGTGAGCGGCCTCACTGGCATGATCACCTGCTGTAAACCGTTGTCTCTTGCAGCCATCACGACTGCTCTTATTAATTCCTCTCCCACACCTCTTCGTTGAAATCCCGGTAACACGGATATCGAGAGGCCACAGAGTGTCTCGGGGACAAGTCCCTTCTTTCGTTGCATCATCGAGGTTTCAAGTGCCCAATCCCACCCGTTCTCGGGCAGATCGTGTACGCTGCCGCCAATACATAAAGGAACCGAATGTGCTACTCCAACAACCTGCGCTCGTTCAGATCGGGAAACAGCTATGAGTTGGTATCTCCGGAAATGAACATCAATCAAGGAGGAAAACTCTCGAGAAACCGCATCCCACGAGAGTAGATCGGGCCAAAGCCCCACCTGCCGAAACTCTTTTTCCCAGAACTCTCTCGAACGGTACAATTGAGGAGCGTCTGTCGCCGAAAGGACAGAGACGTCGATCAATCTTGCATTCGCGCTACTCATGAAGCCAAGACAAGACGAATTTCTTCTAGATTGTGCGAATTGTTGCTGCAGATGACGGTTATCTTGCTGAGTATATGCTTGCACTTTGCTTTGCATTCCTCAAAATCCGCTCCGGTTGAGATCACAGTAACAAAACGTGAATGCCATTGAGCCTCCGGTTGCCACTTCGACGCGTCGGCTAGCTCGTCGTCAATAAACAAACCTATCCCGCGTAAAGCCTGGGCTTCGGATTGACAGGCGACTGAGAACTGTCCGCGAATCTCACGCTCCGGCACGGGGAAAAAAACAGCTGCAAACCGTTTTTGGGCAAATTGGGACGGCTCAAAAATATCCGTTCCAAGAATTTCAAGCAATGCGCCGTAGGGATTTCGGTCGGTGGCCTCAGTAATAAGATTCATGATCCGATCCCCACCCGGCCGTAACTGGGCTTCAACCAGGGCGAGCCGACCGTCCTCAGCTACGACATATTCCCAATGGCTGATACAAAGACGGACATCCAGTTCCTCGAGCAATGTTCCGGTCGCACTTCGGACTGCGTCAATCAGTCCCCTTGGAAATGTTTCACTCGGAAAGCAGTGGGCAATTTCAACAAAATTATTGGGGTTAATGTACTTTTGAGTGATGCCAATCAAAAAATGACCATTTGGGCTGCCAACGGAAGGTTTTGCAGTAAGAAATTCCGCGCTGAATTCGGCACCTGGATGGAGGTGGGTATTTCTGGGTATCTGGTGCTCGGCAGTTATTCCTGCGACAACTTTGATTCCCAGAGAAGTTACGGCTTGTGCCAGGGGCTCCACTTCCTCACGGATGACATCGATTGCGCTATCCGCAGAAGCCCAAGACTTCGCTCGTTGAATTCCTATGGAAGCGTCAAGAGCATCAGGTTTGACAATTATGGGAGCAGTCTCAGAAAAGCTTGGGTCGCTTTCTTCCTGAGTGATCGTTTCGAAGTGCGTATCGTTGTACTTGCGATATCGAAAGGGAACAGGAAAGAGAGCAGGATTTGTCTTGCAGAGTGCATTCCACATTCCGCGTAGCTTGTGCTTTTCCAAAGTCTGTCGAGCCGCAGAAGGCCGCATGGTTGGTTTTTTTGAAAATGTGGCTAGCTCTGCGCCAAACTCGCAGACGTAGTCATCTAGCGCCAGCACGAACCACTCGCCTTCGCAACTTGAGAGCAATTCTGCAATTTCTTTTGCAGAGCGGGGCTTTGCAAGTGATTGTCGAATTATTTGGTCGGGCCGCAGGGCACGAAACGAAGGAGGTATCGGTTCTGTGTCATATAACAATATGAGAGGCTCAAATCCGCCTTGTTGTACATACTGGAGAACCGCTTGGCGGCGCCAACGGTGAACTCCGAGCAAAACGACTCTTGGTCTAACTGTCGTCATGTTCGCGGTTTGTTCACAAACTCCCAATGGTCTCGAACGTAGCTCCGAGGCTAGACCGGACGTGATTGCAAAGATTGTGAGGCAGATATTATCAGATTGTGGTATGGATGGCGACGTACGCTCCGATCAATACTCGCTCGGGTCGATGGTTACACTGCGGGGGCATATAGCTCAGTTGGAAGAGCACCTTCTAACAGGGCAGGTAGTCATTCCCAAGAAAATCCATTAGAATCATATAGTTGTAGTGGGCGTGTAGCTCAGCTGGGAGAGCATCTGCTTTGCAAGCAGGGGGTCGCCGGTTCGATCCCGGCCACGTCCACCAAACATCTTTGATCCTAGCGGTTTTTCCGTTGCGGCAATTTTTACAAGAAGAACAAGACTCAATCTACCGGGGTGCGGCTAAACCAAAGTTCCCTGGAGTACTTCGCGGAGGAGTTCCTGTTTTTGCGTGGTGAGCTT
>WNFO01000522.1_pt1 | contig 27754 bp, 24 predicted proteins | sample 5400251 | NCBI WGS metagenome assembly WNFO01 (sample SAMN13153354, study PRJNA577476) | soil metagenome | isolation source: 100 cm saprolite under Madrone tree | place: USA:California | collected 2016-06-14
CATCGACGACGCGCGCCGACGATGTGGATAAGGTGCTGGCACGCGCGGAATGGTCCATTTTGAGAATCAGACTCGAAGTGAAGGGCAAACGTTAACTTAGGGCCCCGCGCGGGCCGGGGCCAGTGTCCGGCCGCTGCCGGCTTCGCAAGTTAGCGAAGGGTAAACCAAAGAAGTGCGATATGATCGCCGGGAATCATCGCGCCTGAAGACTGGCCCATGGCAAAACCAACTGCTGCCGTTCCGCCGATCGAACTCGACTGTGCCGCCGGCGACATCGCGCTGCAGATGGGGCGCTGGCTGTCGCATCTGCGCGCCGAGCGACGGCTGTCGCCGAAGACCCTTGAGGCCTATGCGCGCGACCTGCGCCAGTGTCTGGTCTTTCTCTGCGAACACTGGGGCACAAGGGTAACGCTTGCGCGGTTTGCCGGACTCGAGGCCAGCGACGTCAGGGCTTTCATGGCGATGCGACGCGCCGACGAAATCGGCAGCCGTTCCTTGATGCGGGCGCTGGCAGGTCTGCGCTCGTTCGGCCGCTTCCTCGAACGCGAAGGCAACGGCAAGGTCGGCGCGCTATCGGCGATCCGCGCGCCAAAAATCGGAAAGAGCCTGCCGAAGCCGATCCAGATGGCGGCGGCCAGGCGCCTCACCGACGCCGATGAGCGCGCCGGCGAGACCCGCGATCCCTGGATCTGGGCTCGCGATGCCGCCGTGATGGCGCTGTTGTATGGCTCGGGCCTGCGCATCTCCGAGGCGCTCGGGCTGAAGCGGCGCGACGTGCCGTTGCCCGGTGCAGGCGACGTCCTCATCGTCACCGGCAAAGGCAGCAAGACCCGCATGGTGCCGGTGCTGCAAAACGTGCTCGCGCTGATTCAGGAATATGCCGCGATGTGTCCGCATCCGCTCCCGCCGGAGGGGCCGATCTTTGTCGGCGCGCGAGGCGGCCCGCTCAAGGCCCGAATCATCCAGCTCACCATGGAACGGCTGCGCGGCGCGCTCGGCCTGCCCGACAGTGCGACGCCGCACGCGCTGCGGCATTCCTTCGCGACGCACCTTCTTACCCGTGGCGGCGATCTGCGCGCGATCCAGGAGCTGCTCGGCCACGCTTCGCTCTCGACCACGCAGATTTATACCGGCATCGATACCGAACGGCTGCTGGAGGTCTACCGCACCGCGCATCCCCGCGCTTGAGATCGCCTGGATTTCAGTCCTGACACGTTTCCGTCACATCCGCTTGCCACTTGCGCAATCGGCGTTGTTCGGTCAATCGTGCACACTAATCGATCAGGGAGGGAATCATGAGCGCACATGAAAGCATGGAGCAGGCGGAGCACACCAAGGAAGCCGCCGGCGAGAACAGGAAGATCGCGCTGCTGATCGCCGTGATCGCACTTTGCCTTGCGCTGTCGGAGACGCTGGGCAAGGGCGCGCAGACCGAGTCGATCAGCAAGAACGTCGAAGCCTCGAATCTCTGGGCGTTCTTTCAGGCCAAGACGATCCGCCGCACGATGGTGCAGGCGACATCGGACCAAGCCAAACTAAGCCTCGGCGTCATGGGCGACGCTGCCGCCAAGGCGGCACTGCAGAAGCAGATCGACGAGTGGCAGAAGACAGCGGCGCGCTACCGCTCAGAGCCGGAAACCGGCGAAGGGTCGGAACAATTGTCCGAGCGCGCCAAGCACGCCGAGGAAGAGCGCGACCTGGCGACGGCAAAGTATCATCACTTCGAACTCGCCTCCGCCGCCTTTCAGATCGGCATCGTGCTGGCTTCGGCGACGATTATAACCGGCATACTTGCACTGGCCTGGATCTCGGGCCTGCTGGCTTTGGCAGGTATCGCATTCACCGCGCTCGGCCTGTTCGTGCCGCATCTGCTGCATTTGCCCTAGCTTGACTCACTTCTCCGCAACCCCTCATCTCAACCCTCTCCCAGTCGAAGTCGGATATATCCGACTTCGACATTGTGATTTTGTCCAACTCGGGTAACCCGAGTTGGACTGAGAGAGAGAGAGAGAGAGAGAGCGCACACCTTCGGATGACGAGATAGCTTGCGAGTGTCTTCGAATTCAGCGCGCTTCGTGCACGCTCTTGCGAAAGCGCTGGATCAGCCGCAGCATCCGCGACGACCAGCCGCCGCCACCGCCTCCACCACGCAGGGCTTCCATGATCCGCAATTTGATGGGATCGACCAGTGCGGCGGCTTTTGCGCGCAACGCAATCACGAATTCATAGAGCGTTTCGAACCACGCCATCTCCAGCAATTTATGGCGGGTGACGTCGAAGACGAAGGCCGCGACGCCAACGCCAAGGAATTTTGCAAAGATGATAGTCGTGATCGCGCTGAACCAATACTCGTGGGTGAGCAGCCAGAAGCCGACCAGCTTCAGCGGAAACAGCGGAATGACTGGCACGAAGAAAACGATCAGCGTCATCGCCGGCGACAGCGTATCGACGCGCTCCGCGAGCCACTGCTTGAAGGCGCGCAGCGGAATCAGCGCCACCACCCGCGCCACGATCGGCTCGAGGTGATCCCACAGCCAGGCCTCGATCAGGAAGATGACCGCAAGCAGAACCCAGAACGGCTGTAGAAGGCGGCGCATCATCAATGTTATCCCCGCCCGACACTAAGCCGCAGCGTGAATCACATATGGATCGTGCGCTTGCCGACTGCAAGCGCAGCTTCCTTGATGGCCTCTGAACGGGTCGGATGGGCATGACAGGTGCGCGCCAGATCCTCGGCGGACCCGCCAAACTCCATCAGCACCGCGGCTTCTTGGATCATTTCGCCGGCCTCGCGGCCGACAATGTGCACGCCAAGCACCCTATCGGTCTTCGCATCTGCGAGAACCTTCACGAATCCGTCAGTGGTTTGATTGACCTTGGAGCGGCCGTTGGCGGTGAAAGGGAATTTGCCTGATGTGTAGGCCACGCCCGCCTGCTTCAACTCTTCCTCGGTCTTGCCGACCGACGACACTTCCGGCGTGGTATACACAACACCTGGGATAACGTCGTAGTTCACATGCCCGGCCTGACCTGCGAGAATTTCCGCAACCGCGACGCCTTCGTCCTCGGCCTTGTGGGCGAGCATCGGGCCCGCCACCACATCGCCGATCGCGTACACGCCCTTGACGCTGGTCGCGAAATGCGGATCGATCTGCACACGGCCGCGATTGTCGAGCGCGACGCCGGCTTCCTTCAGGCCGAGGCCCTCGGTGTAGGGCACGCGGCCGATGCAGACCAGCACCACGTCGGCTTGCAGTGTCTCAGACGCGCCGCCCGCGGCCGGCTCGATCTTCGCGACAAGCGTGTTGCCTGTGGTGTCAATGCCGGTGACCTTGGTGCTCAGCTTGATCGCAAAGCCCTGTTTTTCAAGAATGCGCTGGAATTGTTTGGCGACTTCGCCATCCATGCCTGGCAGGATGCGGTCGAGAAACTCCACCACGGTGACCTTTGCGCCGAGCCGGTGCCACACCGAGCCGAGTTCGAGCCCGATCACGCCGGCGCCGACGATCAATAATTTCTCCGGCACCTGGTCGAGCGACAGCGCGCCGGTCGACGACACGACGCGCTTCTCGTCGATCTCGATGCCCTTCAGCCGCGCGATATCGGAGCCGGTGGCAATGACGATGTTTTTGGTTTCGATGATCCGCGTCTCGCTGCCTGATACCTCGACCTTGCCGGTGCCGAGGATTTTGCCCTTGCCGCTGATGACGTCGATCTTGTTTTTCTTCATCAGAAACTCGACGCCCTTGACGTTACCGTCGATGCCCTGCTGCTTGAAATTCATCATCGAGGGCAGATCGAGTTTTGGCGCGGAGACACTGACACCCATTTTGGCAAACGAATGCCCGGCCTCCTCGAACATCTCGGAAGCGTACAACAGTGCCTTTGACGGCATGCAGCCGACATTGAGGCAGGTACCGCCGAGCGTTGCGTTCTTCTCGACCACGGCGACCTTCATGCCGAGTTGCGCCGCGCGGATCGCACAGACGTAGCCACCGGGGCCGGTGCCGATGACAACGAGATCGTAGGTAGCCATGATGGGAGTCCTGTAGCTAAATGGGAGTCCTGTAGCTAGAAACTGTGACGGGTATTAGCGCCCGCCCGATACATCAAGTATGGCGCTGGTCACGTAGGAGGCCTCGTCCGACATCAGCCAGACGATGGCGCTGGCGATTTCATCGGCGGTGCCGACCCGCTTCATCGGCACCATGTGGCTCAATCGATGCGCGCGGTCAGGCTCGCCGCCGCTAGCGTGAATCTCGGTATCGATCAGCCCCGGCCGGATCGCGGCGACGCGAATGCCCTCGCCAGCGACTTCGTAGCCAAGGCCGATCGTGAACGAATCGATGGCGCCCTTGGAGGCCGCGTAATCGACATAGGTATTGGGCGAGCCGAGTTTCGAGGCAACCGACGACAGGTTGACGATGACGCCGCCCTGGCCGCCGTGGCGCGTGGACATCCGCTTCACCGCTTCGCGCGCGCACAAAATGCTGCCGGTGATGTTGACGGCCATCATGCGCTGAATGCGCTCGGCGGACATCTCGTCAACCCGCGATGTCGGCCCAACGATGCCCGCATTATTGATGAGCGCACCGAGCGTTCCGAACTTGTCGGCGGCCGTGAACAGCGCGAGGATATCGCTCTCGTTGCCGACATCGCATTTCACCGCGATCGCCTTGCCGTTGTTCGCCTCGATGGCGGAGACGACGCTGACGGCGGCGGCTTCATTGCTGGCGTAGCCGACGCAAACCTTGAAGCCGCGCGCGGCGGCGGCAATCGCGGTGGCGCGGCCGATGCCGCGGCTCCCGCCGGTGATCACTGCAACCCTGTTTGTCAAATTTGCCCCCGTGTGCCGCGAACGATGATCGCATGATTGATCAAGCCGCATTCTCCTTTAGCGGTGCGTTGAACGCCCAGACATGGCCGAAAGGATCGCGCACGCGGCCATAACGAGCACCCCAGAACGTATCCTGCGCGCTCATCACGATCTCGGCGCCCGCCGATCGAGCGCGGTCGACTGCCGTATCGACATAAGCGATCGCCTCAAGTCCGTCCTTGACGCAAATATGCGCCTGGATTGGCGGGGGATTGGGTCCGAACGCCATGGCCGCGCTCCGTTACAGATCCAGCACCAGCCGCGCCGGATCTTCCAGGCTTTCCTTGACGCGAACCAGGAACGTCACCGCTTCCTTGCCGTCGATGACACGGTGATCGTAGGACAGCGCCAGATACATCATCGGACGAATCTCGACTTTGCCGGCGATCGCGACCGGGCGATCCTGAATCTTGTGCATGCCCAGGATCGCGGATTGCGGTGCGTTCAGGATCGGCGTCGACATCAGCGAACCATAGATGCCGCCGTTCGTGATGGTGAAAGTGCCGCCCTGCATCTCGTCGATCTTGAGCTGGCCGTCCCGCGCGCGCCGTCCGAAATCGGCGATGCTCTTTTCGATCTCGGCGATCGACTTGTGGTCGCAGTCGCGCACCACCGGCACAACGAGGCCCTTGTCGGTACCGACCGCGACGCCGATGTGATAGTAATTCTTGTAGATCAGATCCGTGCCGTCGATCTCGGCATTGGCCGCCGGTATGTCCTTCAGCGCCTGCACGCAGGCCTTGCTGAAGAAGCCCATGAATCCCAGCTTGCTGCCGTGCTTCTTCTCGAACACGTCCTTGTACTGGGCCCGCATCGCCATGATGTGGCTCATGTCGACCTCGTTGAAGGTCGTGAGCATCGCGGCGGTGTTCTGAACGTCTTTCAGGCGGCGCGCAATGGTCTGGCGCAGCCGCGTCATCTTCACGCGCTCTTCGCGCGCGGCATCGTCGGCGGGCGAAGGCGCGCGCACCTGCACCGCGGCGGCGGGCTGATTGATCGGCGTCGGCGCCGACGCTGCCTTTTCGATCGCGGCGAGCATGTCGCCCTTGGTGACGCGGCCATCCTTGCCCGAGCCGGGGACGGTGGCGGCATCGAGCCCGCTTTCGGCGGAGAGCTTGCGCACCGACGGCGCCAACGGCGCATCAGCCGCCGGAACTCTTTGAGTCGTGGTGGCCGATGCGGCGGCGGACGCGGCGGCAGCTGGCGGTGGCGCCGCGGCCCTGGCCGGCGCAGCAGCTGGTTTGCCGGCTGCTGCCGCCGCGCCGTCATTGATCTGTCCGAGCAACGCACCGACGGCGACGGTCTCGCCGTCCTTGGCAATGATGTCGCCGAGTGTGCCGGCCGACGGCGCCGGGACTTCGATGGTGACCTTGTCGGTCTCGAGCTCGACCAAGGGCTCATCGACCGCCACGGCATCGCCGGCCTTCTTGAACCAGCGGCCGATAGTGGCCTCGGTGACGGATTCGCCGAGCGTCGGAACGCGAATTTCAGTCATTGGTTGGTTCCCCAGATACCCTGTCTGGTCATCGTCCGTGAAAGCGAACGATCCAGTAATCCGTGGCGATCATGATCGAGGTAGACCGCGCGGGTTACTGGATGCCCCGCTTTCGCGGGGCATGACGGATTGCAATTTTCTCAGCTCAACGCCTCGTCGAGCAGTGCCTTGAGCTGCGCCAGATGCTTGGACATCAGGCCGGTGGCGGTCGCCGCGGACGCGGCGCGTCCGGCGTAACGCGGACGCTTGTTCGGCGCGTTGACCTGGTTCAGCACCCACTCGAGATAGGGCTCCATGAAATGCCACGCGCCCATGTTGCGCGGCTCTTCCTGGCACCAGACCAGTTCGGCACGCTTGAAGTGCCCGAGTTCCTGCACCAGCGCCTTTAGCGGCACCGGATAGAGCTGCTCGACGCGCATGATATAGACATCGTCGATGCCGCGCTTTTCACGCTCCTCATAGAGGTCGTAATAGACCTTGCCCGAGCACAGTACGACGCGGCGGATCTTGTCGTCGGAAACCAGCTTGATCTTTTCGTCCGGCAGCATCGCCGCATCATCGTAGAGCAGGCGATGGAACGTGGTGTCGGCGCCGAGCTCATCCAGTCTGGAAACCGCGCGCTTGTGCCGCAGCAGCGACTTCGGCGTCATCAGGATCAGGGGTTTGCGAATCTCGCGATGCAATTGGCGCCGCAGCACGTGGAAGAAGTTGGCGGGCGTGGTGGCATAGACCACCTGCATGTTGTCCTCGGCGCACATCTGCAGGAAGCGCTCGAGCCGCGCGGAGGAATGTTCCGGTCCCTGCCCCTCATAGCCATGCGGCAGCATGCAGACGAGGCCGGACATGCGCAGCCATTTGCGCTCGCCCGAGGAAATGAACTGGTCGAACAGCACCTGGGCGCCGTTGGCGAAGTCGCCGAACTGCGCTTCCCAGATCGCCAGCGCCTTCGGTTCCGCCAGCGAATAGCCGTACTCGAAGCCGAGCACGGCTTCCTCCGACAGCGCCGAGTTGATGACTTCGTAATGGCCCTGATCGCCGCCGAGATGATTGAACGGCGTGTAGCGGCTCTCGTCTTCCTGATCGATCAGCACCGAATGCCGTTGCGAGAAGGTGCCGCGCTCGGAGTCCTGCCCTGACAAGCGGACGTGACGGCCTTCCTGCAGCAGCGTACAGAACGCCAGCGCCTCGCCGGTCGCCCAGTCGATGCCAACGCCGTTCTCGATCGCTTTCGCCCGGTTTTCCAGAAACCGCTGCACCGTGCGATGAACCCGAAAACCATCGGCCACTTTGGTGATCTTGCGGCCGATATCCCTGAGCACCGCGACATCGACGCCGGTGACGCCGCGGCGCGGGTCTTCTTCCTGATCCGCCGACTTGAACCCGGCCCATTTGCCGTCGAGCCAGTCGGCCTTGTTGGGCTTGTAGCCCGAACCCGCCTCGAGCTCGGCATCGAGCCGCGCGCGCCAGTCGGCCTTGGCCTTCTCGACCTCGCCTTCGGTCACCACGCCTTCGGCAATCAGCCGCTTGGAATAGATTTCCAGCGTGGATGGATGGGTCGCGATCCTCTTGTACATCACCGGCTGGGTAAACGCCGGCTCGTCGCCTTCGTTGTGGCCGTGCCGGCGATAGCAGAACATGTCGATCACGACCGGCTTGTGGAATTTCTGCCGGAATTCGATCGCGACCTTGGCGGCGAACACCACCGCCTCCGGATCGTCGCCGTTGACGTGGAAGATCGGCGCGTCGATCATCTTCGCCACATCGGAAGGGTAAGGCGAGGAGCGCGAATAGCGCGGATAGGTGGTGAAGCCGATCTGGTTGTTGACGATAAAATGCAGCGAGCCGCCGGTGCGGTAGCCTTTCAGGTCGGACAGGCTGAAGCATTCCGCCACCACGCCCTGGCCTGCGAACGCGGCATCGCCATGCATCAACAGCGGCAGCACCGAAATGCGCATGTCCGGCGGATCGCCATGCTGATCCTGCTTGGCGCGGACCTTGCCGAGCACCACGGGATCGACGATCTCCAGATGCGACGGATTGGCGGTCAGTGACAGATGGATCTTGTTGTTGTCGAACTCACGGTCCGATGACGCGCCGAGATGATATTTGACGTCGCCGGAGCCCTCGACCGCGTCCGGATTGACCGAGCCGCCCTTGAATTCATGAAACAGCGCGCGATGCGGCTTGCCCATCACCTGGGTCAGCACGTTGAGGCGTCCGCGATGCGGCATGCCGACGACGATTTCCTTGACGCCGAGATTGCCGCCGCGCTTGATGATCTGCTCCAGCGCCGGAATCAGCGATTCCGCGCCGTCCAGACCGAAGCGCTTGGTGCCGGTGAATTTGAGGTCGCAGAATTTCTCAAAACCTTCGGCCTCGACCAGCTTCGTCAGGATCGCGCGCCGGCCCTCGCGGGTGAAACTGATTTCCTTGTCCGGACCCTCGATGCGCTCCTGAATCCAGGCCTTTTGCGCGCCATTGCTAATGTGCATGAATTCGACGCCGAGCGTCTGGCAGTAGGTGCGTTCGCAGAGCGCGACGATTTCCCGCAAGGTCGCGTATTCGAGGCCCAGCACATGATCGAGGAAGATCTTGCGGTCGAAATCGCCCTCGGTGAAGCTGTAGGAACGCGGATCGAGTTCTTCGCGGTCGCGGGGGGGTTCGATCCCGAGCGGATCGAGTTTGGCGTGGAAATGGCCGCGCATCCGGTAGGCCCTGATCAGCATCAGCGCCCGCACCGAATCGCGCGTCGCCTGATGGATATCGGCCGCCGTCAGCTCAGTGCCTTTGGTCTGCGCCTTGGCCGCGATTTTGGTGCCGACGGTCTTTTCGACTTCCGCCCAATTGCCATCCAGCGCGGAAGTGAGATCGTCGCGCGGCGCCAGCGGCCAGTTGTCCCGGGCCCAGGACGGTCCTTCGGCATTCTTGCGGACGTCGGCGGGCGGATCCTTCAGGCTCTTGAAAAACTCCTGCCACTCGGTATCCACCGAGGCCGGATCTTTTTCGTACCGGGCGTAGATATCATCGATGTAGGGAGCATTTGTGCCCTGCAAAAACGAGGAAAGGGCAAAAGCGGCGTTCGCGTCCTGGCGAGACATGAATGGCGTCCTGATGATTCCGACTAGCGCATGGAAAACGGCGCGACAGCCGATCCGGGCACCGGATCAGCATGATAAGAGGCCTTTTACCTTATTTAAGGCAAATGTTCTCGCCGAAAAGACCAAATAATGAATTAAGACTTCAATTTTTCGACAAGAGTTTTGCCGAGCCGCGCGGGTGACGGCGAGACCGTGATTCCGGCCGCTTCCATCGCCGCGGTTTTGGAACCCGCATCGCCCTTGCCGCCGGAAATGATCGCGCCGGCATGGCCCATGCGGCGGCCGGGAGGCGCGGTGACGCCGGCGATGAATCCAACCATCGGCTTCTTGCGGCCGCGCTTGGCTTCGTCCTTGATGAACTGGGCTGCGTCTTCTTCGGCCGAACCGCCGATTTCGCCGATCATCACGATCGAGGTCGTCTTCGGGTCGGCCAGAAACATCTCGAGCATGTCGATGAATTCGGTGCCCTTGATCGGATCGCCGCCGATGCCGACCGCGGTGGTCTGGCCAAGGCCCTCCTGGGTGGTCTGGAACACGGCCTCATAGGTCAGCGTGCCCGAGCGCGAAACGATGCCGACATTGCCGGGCTTGAAGATGTTCGCCGGCATGATGCCGATCTTGCATTCGCCGGCCGTCATCACCCCCGGGCAATTCGGCCCGATCAGGCGGGATTTCGACCCCGACAGCGAGCGTTTCACCCGCACCATGTCGAGCACCGGAATGCCTTCGGTGATGCAGACGATCAGCGGAATCTCGGCATCGATGGCCTCGCAGATCGCGTCCGCGGCACCCGGCGGCGGCACATAGATCACGGACGCATTGGCGCCGGTCTTTTCCTTCGCCTCGGCCACGGTGTCGAACACCGGCAGCCCGAGATGCACCGCGCCACCTTTGCCCGGCGAGGTGCCGCCGACCATCTTGGTGCCATAGGCGATGGCGGCCTCGGAGTGGAACGTGCCGTTCTTGCCGGTGAAGCCCTGGCAGATCACTTTTGTATTCTTGTCGATCAGGATGGACATGGTTGAGGCTGCTTTCGCGAACGGTCGGTAAGGGTTCAGGGGATGCGCCGGTAAACGCCGGTGAGCACGTCGGCCCATCCTTCCGCGTCGGGCGAAAACTGGATTTTCATGGTGTAGGTGTTGTCGTCGATGACTTCATAGACATGGCGCGCATTGCCGCGCAACGAGCCGCGCACCACGATCAGCGTCTTGCCGGTCCAGCCGCCGGAGGCCGGCGCCGGGGAATAGTATCCGAGCGAATCGTGCCAGAACAATTTGTAGTGCCGGTCTTCGCGGTCGTAGGTGAACACGCCGTGGGTGGCGAAGGTTTCCTTGCCGTCGCGCATCTGGCGCGTGTCCTGGATCAGATAAAAACCGTTGAGATCCATGCGCGCAGTGACGTGCGAGGTGGCGGGGCCGCCCGCGGTCCAGCGCGACGGAAAGACCACCTCTTCACCGTTCCACTCGCCCGCAAAGACCGCGAGCTTGCGGTGCTCCTCAAGTGGCTTCGGCGCGGCGAGATGGTCCTCGGGCATTGGCTTACCCTCCCTTGACAGCCTTGACGATCTTCTGCGCGGCGTCGTCGAGATCGTCGGCGGGCAATACGTTGAGACCGGATTCCCGGATGATCTTCTTGCCGGCATCGACATTGGTGCCCTCCAGCCGCACCACCAGCGGCACTTTCAGGCCGGCTTCCTTCACCGCGGCGACCACGCCTTCGGCGATGATGTCGCATTTCATGATACCGCCGAAAATATTGACCAAAATGCCCTTCACATTGGGATCGGCGGTGATGATCTTGAACGCCGCGGTGACCTTGGCCTTGTCGGCGCCGCCGCCGACATCGAGGAAGTTCGCGGGCTCCATGCCATAGAGCTTGATGATGTCCATCGTCGCCATCGCCAGACCGGCGCCGTTGACCATGCAGCCGATGGTGCCCTCGAGTGTGACATAGTTGAGATCGTATTTTGACGCCTCGATTTCCTTGGCGTCTTCCTCGGTCTCGTCGCGCAGCGCCACCACGTCGGGGTGGCGATACAGCGCGTTACTATCGAACGTCACCTTGGCGTCGAGGACGCGCAGATCGCCCTGCTTGGTGACCACCAACGGGTTGATTTCCAGCATCGCCATGTCCTTGGCGACAAAGGCTGTGTAGAGCTGCGTCACCAGTTTTTCGGCCTGCTTGGCGAGATTGCCGGAAAGACCCAGCGCTTTCGCAACCGTGCGGCCGTGATGACCCATGATGCCGGTGGCGGGATCGACCGAAAAGGTCACGATCTTTTCAGGGCTGTTGTGCGCGACGTCCTCGATGTTGACGCCGCCTTCGGTGGAGACCACGAACGATACTTCGGAGGTTTCGCGATCGACCAGGATCGAGAGATAAAACTCCCTGTCGATGTCGGAGCCGTCCTCGACGTAGAGCCGGTTGACCTGCTTGCCATGCGGCCCGGTCTGCACCGTGACCAGCGTGGCGCCCAGCATCTGTTTGGCGAATTCATTGACCTCGGCGACCGATTTGGCGATGCGCACGCCGCCCTTGTCGCCGGCGGAGACTTCCTTGAACTTGCCCTTGCCGCGGCCACCGGCGTGGATCTGGCTCTTCACCACCCAGATCGGACCGCCGAGCGTTTTGGCGGCCACGTCGGAATCGGAGGCCCGCAGCACCGGAACGCCCTTCGAGATCGGCACGCCGAATTCGTGCAGCAGCGCCTTGGCCTGGTATTCATGGATGTTCATGTAGACGCTCCCCGAACCTTCGTGCGGTGAATTTGGAATTCACACCCGTTTTGCCGCTGGCATACCATATACCACAGCAACCGCAACCAAAACCGTGGCGTGAATTGGCAGACCGAAGATCGATTGGTTCGATCTTCGGCCGATCGTCAGCTCGATCAGCGGCCGAGCAGATCCGGTGCGATCTTCTTGCAGGCATCGACCAGACCCTGCACTGCGCCGACCGACTTGTCGAATGCCTCGCGGTCCTTGCCGGCCAGTTCGATCTCGACAATGCGCTCGACGCCCTTCGATCCGATCACGACGGGCACGCCGACATACATGTCCTTCACCCCGTATTCGCCGTTGAGATAGGCGGCGCAGGGCAGCACGCGTTTCTTGTCGCGCAGGTAACTCTCGGCCATCGCGATCGCGGAAGCCGCCGGCGCATAAAACGCCGAACCGGTCTTCAACAAGTTGACGATCTCGGCGCCGCCATTGCGGGTGCGGTCGACGATCTCGTCGATCCGCGCCTGCGAGGTCCAACCCATCTTGACCAGGTCAGGTAATGGAATGCCGGCCACCGTGGAATATTTCACCAGCGGCACCATGGTGTCGCCATGGCCGCCGAGCACGAAGGCGGTGACGTCCTCGACCGAGACGTTGAACTCGTCGGCCAGGAAATAGCGGAAGCGCGAGGAATCCAGCACGCCCGCCATGCCCACCACCTTCTTGTGCGGCATGCCGGAGGCCTTCTGCAGCGCCCACACCATAGCGTCGAGCGGGTTGGTGATGCAGATGACGAAGGCGTCGGGGGCATATTTCTTGATGCCGGCGCCGACCTGCTCCATCACCTTGAGATTGATGCTCAGTAGATCGTCGCGGCTCATGCCGGGCTTGCGCGGCACGCCGGCGGTGACGATGCAGACCTTGGCGTTGTCGAGCGCGTCATAGGAGTTGGCGCCGGTAAATTGCGCGTCGAACCCGTCGACCGGAGAAGATTGCGCGATATCGAGCGATTTGCCCTGCGGCACGCCCTCGGCAATGTCGAACATCACGACATCGCCGAGCTCCTTCAAGCCGATAAGGTGAGCCAACGTTCCGCCGATCTGACCGGAGCCAATCAAAGCAATCTTGTCGCGCGCCATGGGAAATCTGTCCTTTGCCCGAAGGAGGAGGATGAAGGATATGCCGAATGGCTGGTTATCCCTTTCGACCGACACGTTCAAGTCGCGGCGTGCTCAATTGTCGGCGTTGCCTTGATTTCGATCAGGGCCATCCGTCATTCCGGGGCGTCGAAGACGCGAACCAGGAATCCAGAGGTTAGTGAAGCGAGATTCCGGGCTCGCGCGGAGCCTGTCATCGGGCCGCGCTTCGCGCGGACCCGTTGGCGCGCCCCGGAATGATGGCAACCGTGATCAGGTTTCCACCAGTCCCGTGCTCGACCCGCTCGCGGCGGAATCCTTGTGCCCGTGAGGTCGCGCCAGATAGGATTCGGAACTCATCTCGATCAGCCGCGACGAGGTCCGCTTGAACTCGTTCGCCTCATGGCCCTCGGTCGCGAGATACAGCGACACCGGGTCGGCCTCCGCCGACGCCATCAGCTTCACGGCGTTGTCATACAGCGTATCGATCAACGCGATGAACCGCTTGGCGGCGTTGCGCTCGGCGTAGTCCATCACCGGAATGCGGTCGATCAGGAGGGTGTGATAGTCGTGCGCGAGTCGCAGATAGTCGGATGCGGCAAGCGGCTTTTCGCAGATCTCCGCGAACGAAAATCGCGCAACGCCATCCGCCGAACACGGCACGTGCAGGACACGGCCCTTGATCGAGATATCGCGCGGCTTGCAGGGCGCCTTGCCGGTCATCCGCGCCCAGGCCTGGTCGAGCGCGGCATCGGCGGCGCGATCCGCCGGCACCAGCCACATTTTCACGCCCGCGAGCTTCTCCAGCCGAAAATCGGTGCGCGCGTCGAGCCGCAGCATGTCCATGTGATCGGATATCTGGGCGATGAAGGGCAGAAACAGCGCCCGGTTCAGACCGCCCTTGTAGAGATCCTCGGGCGCGACGTTCGAGGTCGCCACCACCACCGTGCCGAGTTCGAACAGTTTTGAGAACAACCGTCCCAGGATCATCGCGTCCGCGATGTCGGTGACATGAAATTCATCGAAACACAAAAGCCAGGCCTCGTCGAAGATCGACCCGGCGGTGAGCGCGATCACATCGCCATCGGCGATTTCGCCGCGCGCGATATTCTGACGATAGCCATAGATCCGCTCGTGCACTTCGGCCATGAATTCGTGAAAATGCGCGCGGCGCTTGTGCACCACCTGGCTGTGCTGGAAAAACAGATCCATCAGCATGGTCTTGCCGCGCCCGACTTCGCCATGAACATAGAGGCCGCGCGGCGGCGCGACGTCCTTGTCGGCAAACAGCCGGCCCAGCAGGCCCTGCTTGCGCAAGGGCCTGTAGCCCGCGAGCCGCCGCTCGAGGCCCGCGAAGGCATCGGCGGCCTCCGCTTGCGCGGCGTCGGGCTCGATCGCGCCAGAGGCGACGAGCGCCTGATAATGGGCGCTGAACGAGACGGATGGAGTGGACAGCAGCATGGCTCCTCTTACGGCCCCAACATTAAGGAAATTGCAAGCTGTGAATTGAGGCTGAGGGTATGCAGGCGCGGGCGTCAGGGGGCACCGCGCCGACCCATCTCAAGCCGTCATACCGGCGAAAAGCGGATATTTGGTACGCAGCGGCTTTCGCTTCCATCACCGGCGGCTCTGGAATACTTGGATCATCCGCTTTCGCGGATGATGACGGCTGTGAATGCGGCGAGCGTCTGCCCTCACGCGCTCAGCGCGTAGGAATCCTCGACCACATAGGGCCCGCCGCCGGTGGAGGCTCGGGACGAGAACAGCACGAACCGCGATGCGGTAAACACCCTGGTCGGAAAATATCCGCGCACCGACAGATAGTCCGCGACATCCTGGTTGGAGGCGTCGCGCAGCCGCGCCAGCGTCACATGCGGGGTGAATTTCCGCCCTTCGGGATCGAGACCGAAACGCTGCATCAGCCGCTCCAACTCGGCCTGCAGCTCGATCAGCGGGCGGCTCGGCGCGATCGACGCGACCACCGCGCGCGGCTTGCGCCCGCCGAAACTCGACAGGCCCTGCAGGGCAACCTCGAACGGCTTTCGATTGACCCGGAACAGCAGCGAGGCGATTTCGTTGGCCGCGACACCGTCGATATCGCCGATGAAGCGCAAGGTGACGTGATAATTTTCGGGATCGATCCAGCGCGCGCCCGGCAAGCCGCCGCGCAAATCGGAAAGCGTCTGGCCGATCTCGGCCGGAATTTCCAGTCCAGTGAACAAGCGTGGCATCGCATGACTCCCGATGCTAGGGCCTGATCCCGAAAATTAGACACCGGTTTTCGGAAAGATCATGCCCTGAAGTAAAACCCGGTGACGAATCACCGATGCTGATTTTTACCGTAGTTATATGACCGTGCGAAGCATCCGCAGTTCAAGCACGACAAAGCTTCCGGGAAAACATCGCATTAGGGTTATCACTGCCTGTTTTTCAACTGCGTTGCCCGGATATCGCACCGACAAATGCCTGCACGGTAGGCAGGATATTCTTAACGATTACATCGACACCCTCCGCGGTCGGATGCATGCCATCCGCCTGATTGAGGCGGGCGTCCGCAGCGACGCCCTCCAGGAAAAACGGATACAACGGCACCCCGAACGATTTCGCAAGATCCGGATAGATCGCGTTGAAACGCGCTGCATAGTCGCTGCCGTAATTCGGCGGCGCAACCATCCCGCACAACAAAACCGCCACTCCGCGCGCCTTCAGCTGCGTCAGAATGTCGGTCAATGCGGCGCGGGTAACCTTGGGATCGGTGCCGCGCAAGGCATCGTTGGCGCCGAGTTCGAGGATCACGGCGTCGGTTCCCGGGGGCACCGACCAGTCGAGCCGGTCGCGACCACCGGAGCTGGTGTCGCCGGACACCCCGGCATTGATCATGTCGACATCTATCCCATTGATCTTTAAAGATTTTTGGAGCCGAACCGGAAACGCTGACGCTGCCGACAGGCCAAGGCCCGCGCTCAGCGAGTCACCCAATACAACCATCTTGATCGGTTTTGTCGGCCCGGTTGCCGACGTTTGCGCCGAGGCTATTCCCGCCGTCATGAAAACGATGGCCAACACAAGTATGTGCATGAACATCCCTCGCCGCCCCTCGACCCCAGCGGCGAAAGTGCCATATGACCGAGCCATGGACAGTCTCATCGAACCCTCGTCATTGGCCGGCCCTGAGCCGGACACCATTTCCATCTCGAACGTCAACCTCTCGCTTGGCGCGGGCGCGGCGCGCGTTCATATCCTCAAAGACATCAGCCTGCGTGTGGCACCGGGTGAAGCGATCGGCTTGATCGGACCTTCCGGCTCCGGAAAATCCACTCTGCTGATGGTGATGGCGGGACTGGAGCGTCCTGACAGCGGAGAGGTGGTGGTCAACGGCACCCCTTTCAATGCCCTCGACGAAGACGCCCTGGCGCGCTTTCGCGGCCGCCAGGTCGGGATCGTATTCCAATCGTTCCATCTGATTCCGACCATGACGGCACTGGAAAATGTCGCGGTGCCGCTGGAACTCGCCGGCAATCCCGATGCGTCGCAACGCGCGGCGCAGGAACTGACATCGGTCGGCCTCGGCGACCGCCTGCATCACTATCCTACCCAATTGTCCGGCGGCGAGCAGCAGCGGGTCGCGCTGGCCCGGGCCCTTGCGCCCGATCCGGCGATCCTGGTCGCGGACGAACCCACCGGCAATCTGGATGAAGCCACCGGCAAGCAGATCGTCGATCTGTTGTTCACCAAACACGCCGAGCGCGGCATGACCCTGGTGCTGGTGACCCACGACACCTCGCTGGCGCAGCGCTGCGATCGCGTGGTGCGGCTGCGCTCGGGCCGGATCGATGGGCATGTTGCGGAACGCGAAACCGCTTCATGACCATTGCCTCCGAAGCCATTGCCTCCGAACCGATCACTGGCGGCCGCGCGGCACCGCTGGCCCTGCGCTATGCCTTGCGCGAATTGCGCGGCGGCTTGCGCGGTTTTTACGTCTTCATCGGCTGTATCGCGCTCGGCGTGATGGCGATCGCCGGCGTCGGTTCGGTCGCGGCAAGCCTCAGCGAAGGACTGGCGCGCGAGGGCCGCACCCTGCTCGGCGGCGACCTGGCGTTCTCGTTGATCCAGCGCGAGGCCAGGCCGCAAGAAGTCGCGTTTCTTCGTTCACGCGGACAGGTATCTGTCGTGGCAACCTTGCGCGGCATGGCGCGCGCAGCCGACGGCCGAATAGCATTGGTCGAACTGAAGGCGGTGGACGCCGCCTATCCGATGCTGGGCGAACTCACGCTCGACCCGAAAATGCCGGTCGCCGATCTGCTGACGGAGCGCGACGGCGCGTTCGGCGCGGCTGCCGACCAGACCTTGCTGGCGCGGCTCGATCTCAAGATCGGCGACCGTATCACGATCGGCAGCGCGACTTTTCAAATCCGCAGCGTCGTCGGCGCCGAGCCGGACAAGCTGGCCGGCGGGCTCGGGTTTGGTCCGCGATTCCTGGTCAGCGAAGCCGCCCTGCGCGCGACCGGATTGTTGCAGCCTGGCAGCCTGGTGCGCTGGATTTATCGTGTCAGGCTGCCGGACGGCGCGGCCGACGACCGTGCCGCGACCGCGCTGGCGGATGATGCGAGAGCCGCATTGCCTGAAGCAGGCTGGGAGATTCGCAGCCGCGGCAATGCTTCGCCGCAACTGGAGCGCACCATCAGCCGCTTCACGCAGTTTCTCACGCTGGTTGGCCTCGCGGCCCTGCTGGTCGGAGGCGTCGGCGTCGCCAACGCGGTCAAAAGCCATATCGATCGCCGCCGCGACGTCATCGCGGCGTTCAAGGCGCTGGGCGCCACCGGCCGCGACGTTTTCACGATCTATCTGACCCAGGTGGTCGTGCTCGCCGTGATCGGCTCGCTGATCGGGCTGGCCGCCGGCGCGGCACTGCCCTTCGTCATCGTCGGCGTGTTCGGCAAGCTGCTGCCGCTGCCGGTAGTGCCGGCGCTGCATCCGGACGAACTCGCTTTATCGTTCGTCTACGGCCTCCTGACCGCGCTCACCTTCGGACTTTGGCCGCTCGGCCGGGTGCATGACGTGCCGGTGGCGGCGCTGTTTCGCGAAGCGGTGACGAGCGAGTGGCATCGCCCGCGCTGGCGCTATCTCGCGTTGATGGCCATGGTGGTCGCATTGCTGATCGCAGTGGTGATCGGGCTCGCCTACGACAAGCGTATCGCGGCGGTGTTCGTCGCATCCTCGGTTGTGGTATTTGCGCTGCTGCGCGGCATCGCCGCCGCCCTGATGGCGCTGGCGCGCCGACTGCCGCGGACCCGCTTCACCATGCTGCGGCTGGCGATCGCCAACATCTACCGGCCCGGCGCGCTGACGCCGTCGGTGGTGATGTCGCTGGGCCTCGGCCTGGCGGTGCTGGTCACGATCACCCAGATCGACGGCAATCTGCGGCGGCAATTCCTGGCAGCACTGCCGGACCGCGCGCCGTCGTTCTATTTCATCGATATTCCCACCGCCGACGCCGGCCGCTTCGGCGCATTCCTCAAGCAAACCGCGCCGCAATCGACCGTCGAGGACGTGCCGATGCTGCGCGGACGCATCGTCGCCGCCCGCGGTGTCAAGGCGGAAGACCTCAAGGCCTCGACCGACGCCGAATGGGTGCTGCAGAGCGACCGCGGCCTGACCTATACCGGCGAAATCCCGAAGGGTTCGAAAATCGTCGAAGGCCAATGGTGGGGAACCGACTATGACGGTCCGCCGCTGGTCTCGATGGAGAAGAAGATCGCCGACGGTCTCAATCTCAAGATCGGCGATGAGATCGTCGTCAACGTGCTCGGCCGCGATATTCCGGCCACGATCGGCAATTTGCGCACCGTGGACTGGCAGAGCCTCGGCATCAATTTCGTGCTGGTGTTCTCCCCCAATGCCTTCAAGGGCGCCCCCCATAGCCATATCGCGACGCTGACCGAGAACCACCCGGATCCCGCCGACGACGCCCGTATCATCAGATCGGTGGCCGACGCATTCCCGACGGTGACAAGCGTGCGGGTTCGCGAGGCGCTCGAAAGCATCGGCACCGTGATCACAAACCTGGTGCTGGCGATCCGGGGCGCCAGCGCGGTCACCCTGATCTCGGCCATCCTGGTGCTGGGCGGGGCGCTCGCCGCCGGCCATCGCCATCGGGTCTACGACGCGGTCATTCTCAAGACCCTGGGCGCCACCCGGGCGCGGCTGCTCGGCGCCTACGCGCTGGAATACCTGATGATCGGCTTCGCCACGGCGATTTTCGGCGTGATCGCGGGCTCGGTGGCGGCCTGGCTGATCGTGACCCGGCTGATGACGCTGAGCTTCATCTGGCAGGCCGGCAGCGCTGCGGGCGTGGTGGCGGCGGCGCTGGTCGTCACGGTGGGGCTGGGGCTCGCCGGCACCCTTTTGGCCCTGAACCAGAAGCCGGCCACGGTGCTGCGGAATTTATGATAAATTGAAGCAGGCTACGCGGGGGTTGACCCGGTCCCGCTTTCCGGCGCCTGCCCGGTGAATCATGCCGCGGAGCGACATTCAGCCGCGCATGGAAGCTTGCGGTGAATGTGCTAGTTTCCCACATATCCGCTCGGGATCAGATGCCGGTTTGATGACGCAAAATTAATGTCAGCAAATTTCGGTATCTGGGATAGTTTTCTTAGATTGGCGCCGCAAACCCCTTGCGCTCCGCCTGACAAACAACGGGAATTCGACCATGTCGGACCTAGACCGCAATTATGCTTCTCCCTTCGGCCGGGCCGCCGGGCGCGTTGACGCCGCGACCGTCGACGCTGGTCTGCGCGCCTACATGCTGCGCATCTACAATTACATGAGCATTGGCCTGGCCATCACCGGCCTCGCCGCGCTCGGCGTCTATATGGCGGCAGTGACAGCGGACCCGGCGGGCGACGCCGTCCGGGTCGGTAAGATCTATCTGACACCGTTCGGCTACGCGATGTTCGTCAGCCCGCTGAAATGGCTGTTCATGCTGGCGCCGCTGGCGATGGTGTTCGTGATCTCGGCCGGCATCGATCGGCTCAAGCCCGCGACGGCCCAGATGCTGTTCTGGGTATTCTCGGCGCTGATGGGCATTTCGCTGTCGTCGATCTTCCTGGTGTATACGCACACCTCGATCGTCCGGGTGTTCTTCATCACCGCGGCCACGTTCGGCGCGCTGAGCCTCTACGGCTACACCACCAAACGTGACATGAGCGGGATGGGATCGTTCCTGATGATGGGCCTGTTCGGCATCATCATCGCGAGCCTGGTCAATCTGTTCCTGGCCAGTTCGCCGCTGCAGTTCTTTATCTCGGTGATTGGCGTGCTGATCTTTGCGGGCCTCACCGCCTACGATACCCAGCGGCTGAAGAACGACTACATCTACGGCTATGCCTCGCAGGGCGGTGCCGTCGCCGAGCGGGCGGCGATCACCGGCGCGCTGTCGCTGTATTTGAACTTCATCAACCTGTTCACGCTGCTGCTGCAGCTGCTCGGCCAGCGCGACTGAACGCTTTCGCGGTAGCGAAAATTCAAGCCCCGGCCTTGCGGCCGGGGCTTTTCTTTTGGCGCGGACGAAAATAATCTTCGCGCCATGACCTCTCCCGAAATCAGGGCCGCCGCCGCGGCCGATCTCCCTGCCATTACCGAGATCTACGAGCACGCGGTGCGCTACGGAACCGCGACGTTCGAACTGATCCCGCCGGATCTCACCGAGATGACGCGGCGCTTTGGCGTATTGCTGGACGGCGGCTTTCCCTATCTGGTGGCAGCCCTTGAGGGCCGCGTGGTCGGATACGCCTATGCCGGCGCGTACCGGCCGCGGCCGGCCTACCGCTTCACGGTGGAGAATTCGGTCTATCTGCAGCCTGCGATCCACCGGCGCGGGATCGGCCTGCAACTGCTGCAACGGCTGATCACCGAGTCGGAACAGCGCGGCTATCGCCAGATGATCGCGGTGGTCGGCGATTCCGCCAACGCCGGATCGATCGGCGTGCACACGAAATGCGGATTTCAGATGATCGGGACCCATCCTGATGTCGGCTTCAAATTCGGCCGCTGGCTCGACACCGTGATGATGCAGCGCGCGCTCGGCGACGGCGGCTCGACGCTGCCCTAGACTCTGTAGCCCGGATGGAGCGCGGGAACGAACGCGAAGCCTGCCCCGGATTTCGCTTCGCTCCATCCGGGCTACAGGACCAACGTTGGCGCTACACCAGCGCCAGCTTGCGGTCGATCACCAGCAGCACGCGATCGAGTTCATGGCCGCGGCGCAGGATCAATCCGCTCGCCGAGATCACACTGTAAATGCCCTGCTTGCGCGCCAGCCGCGGATCTTTTTCTATGCGATAGATCGGCACTTCGGATGCGCGGCGGAACACCGAGAACACCGCGCGATCTCGCAAGAAATCGATGGCGTAATCGCGCCACTCGCCATCGGCGACCATGCGCCCATACAGATTCAAAATACGATTGAGCTCGAAACGATTGAAAGTCACCCGGCCTGGCAAAGGACTCGCAACGGCATTGCGCGCCGCTGCGCGACTCTCGCTTGGATCCGCTTCCTCCGATATCGAACCCATCGAGCGCCTCCTGTCATATAAGCTACATGATCGCGCCGACTGCCTGCCGCCGCAAGGGGGCTTCCGACAGCCGGGCCGTGATTATTGCGCGGCGGATTGTCCGTGGCCCCCTGCCCGGCAAAAAATGCAACGTCACGAGATCGTTAGCTGAAATCATAATACGGCCCAACTTCCGCCCAGCGACCGCCCTTCTGGATTGCGACAAACAATCACTGCGTTGGCCCGGTCCTTTCGGTCCCGGATTCCTCAGCCCCCAGCCCCCCGGGGCAGTCGGGATCGGGCCTGTTCGCAGGATAGTTTATCCCCACCCTGGGCCAACGAAAGTTGGTCCTTTTTCTTTTTGGGGATGTTGTCATTCCGGGGCGCGCTGGCGCGCGAACCCGAAATCTCCTGCCAATACATTCCGAATTCCGGGCCTGCGCCAAGCGGCGCATCCCTGAATGACGGTGCTGATAATCAAGTACTGGAAATTAGCGAAGCGACGTGTAGGCCGCGCCGAGCATCGGGCCCGGTTTGTCGCGATTGCCATCCTGGACGTAGACCACCGCGGCATCGACGCCCTCGCGGGAAATACTTTCCAGCGGCACGGTCCAGCTGCCGGAACTGCCGTTCCAGTCACCTATCTTGAGCAGATTACGCACCACATTGTAGTAAGTGACTTCCTGACCGCTATTCTCGCCGCGCCCGATTGAAATTGGCACCGCCTTCGAGATCGAACAGATCCAAACTTCGCCATGCGCTTCAGTGGGATTTTCGCCGGAAGCCCCGACCGAAACGGAGATTTGCTTGCCGGCCAGCGTCAGTGAAACCGGCACCGACATGACACTATCAGCCTTTCTGGTATCGTCGATCGCGCCTTCGATCCCGACGCGGTCGCTTCCGATCACATGCACCGATCCATTGACGATGGCTTGCGGCGTGTAGACGTCGCGATCGCCGCGCATCCGGGAATAGGCCTTCTGGCGCGCGCTGAAGCGAGAATCCGCCAAGGTATCCTTCCAGCCGAGATAATCCCAGTAATCGATCGGCATGCTCAACGCGATGATCGACGGATCCTTGGCCAGCTCGCCGATGATCTTGTCAGCGGGCGGGCATGACGAGCATCCTTGCGACGTGAACAGCTCCACCACCGCGCGCGGGTCGGCATGGGCCGGGCGGATGATTGCAACAATCGCGCAGACGCCAAGCGCACCTGACCAGCGCGAAATACAACTATAGGCCATCATCGCTGTCATACTGAAAAACCGAGAAACGCCCGTATCGTCCACCACTTGCGGCGCCCGATCGCGCCGGCCTTCAGGGGGGCTGGAAGGCGGTCCTTCATAGGCCGCCTCCCCCTGGCTCGCCACTCACTTCGCAGTGAGGCACCGATCACAATTAACCATCACGCCGCCAGCTTGCGCAGCACGTAATGCAGAATGCCGCCGTTTCGATAATATTCGAGCTCGTCGAGCGTATCGATGCGGCACAGCAGCGAAACGCGCTGCAGCGAGCCGTCGCCGGACACGATCTCCGCGGTCAGCTTCTGGCGCGGCTTCAGATCGCCCTGCAGCCCGCGTATGGTTACCGTCTCGTTGCCCTTCATCCCGATCGACTGCCAGGACGCGTCATCCTCGAAGGTCAGCGGCAGCACACCCATGCCGACCAGATTGGAGCGATGGATACGCTCGAAGCTTTGGCAGATCACGGCGCGGACGCCGAGCAGCCGCGTCCCTTTCGCGGCCCAGTCCCGCGACGAGCCATTGCCGTATTCGGCGCCGGCAAAAACCACCAGCGGCACTTTCTCGGCCTGGTACTTCATCGCGGCATCGTAGATCGACATCGGTTCGCCGTCGGGCCAGTGCTTGGTCAGGCCGCCCTCGGGAATATTGCCGTCGGCGCCTTTCAGCATGAAGTTCTTGATGCGGATGTTGGCGAAGGTGCCGCGCATCATGATTTCATGATTGCCGCGCCGCGTGCCGTATTGATTGAAGTCGGCCGGGCGCACCTGGTGCTCCGACAGATATTTTCCGGCAGGCGACGTCAGCTTGATCGCACCGGCCGGAGAGATATGGTCGGTGGTGATCTTGTCGCCGAACATCGCCAGGATGCGGGCATCGACGACATCGACGATCGGCTCCGGCTCTTTCTTCATGCCTTCGAAATAGGGCGGGTTCTGGACGTAGGTCGAGCTCATGTTCCAGCGATAGGTTTCGCTCTCCACCGTCTTGATCTTGCGCCAGTTGGTGTCGCCCTTGAACACATCGGCGTAGCGCTTCTTGAAGATCGAGGAGGTCACGTACTTCTTCATCAAGGCGTTGATCTCCTTGGTCGTCGGCCAGATGTCCTTCAGATAAACCGGCTTACCGTCCTTGCCGTTGCCGATCGGCTCCACGGCGAGATTTTTCGTCACCGTTCCGGCCAGCGCATAGGCCACCACCAGCGGCGGCGACGCCAGATAATTGGCCTGCACGTCCGGACTGACGCGGCCTTCGAAATTGCGGTTACCCGACAATACCGCGGCGGCGATGATGCCGTTGTCGTTGATCGATTTCGAGATCTCTTCCGGCAGCGGCCCGGAATTGCCGATGCAGGTGGTGCAGCCGAAGCCGATCAGGTTGAAGCCGACCTTGTCGAGCGCGAGCTGCAGCCCGGAATTCGAGAGATATTCCGCGACCACCTGGCTGCCCGGCGCCAGCGAGGTCTTGACCCAGGGTTTTGCGGTGAGGCCCCGGGCGGCGGCGTTGCGGGCCAGCAGTCCGGCACCGATCAGCACGCTCGGATTGGAAGTGTTGGTGCAGGAGGTGATCGCCGCGATCACCACGTCGCCATGGCCGAGGTCGAAATTGCGATTCTCGACCGGATAGCGCTTCGAGCCGTCGGTGGCCTTCTTGTATTCGCTGGCCATCGCCGCGGCAAAACCCTCCGCGACCGCGGGCAGCGCAACCCGGCCCTCGGGGCGCTTTGGTCCGGCCATCGAGGGCACCACGTCGGCGAGATCGAGCGTCAGGGTTTCGGTGAATACCGGATCGGGCGATTTGGCGGTCCGAAACAGGCCTTGCGCCTTGGCGTAGGCCGTCACCAGCGCGACACGCGCCGAGGAGCGGCCCGATGTCTTGAGATAATCGATGGTCTCGGCATCGACCGGGAAGAAACCGCAGGTGGCGCCGTATTCCGGCGCCATATTGCCGATGGTCGCCTTGTCCGCGACCGAGAGATAGTCGAGACCGGGGCCGAAAAATTCCACGAATTTTCCGACCACACCCTGCTTGCGCAGCATCTGCGTCACCGTCAGCACCAGATCGGTGGCGGTGACGCCCTCCTTGAGCTGCCCCTTGAGCTTGAAGCCGACCACTTCCGGCAGCAGCATCGACAATGGCTGGCCGAGCATCGCGGCTTCCGCCTCGATGCCGCCGACGCCCCAGCCGAGCACGGCAAGGCCGTTCACCATGGTGGTGTGGGAGTCGGTACCCACAAGCGAATCCGGATAGGCGACCTCGAAGGTGCCTTTCTTCAGGCCGACCGTCATCTTCTCCTTGCGGGTCCAGACCGTCTGGGCGAGGTATTCAAGATTGACCTGATGGCAAATCCCGGTGCCGGGCGGCACCACGGAGAAATTCGAAAATGCCTTCTGGCCCCATTTCAGGAATTCGTAACGCTCCTGATTCTGCTTGTATTCCTCGACGACATTCTTGGCGAAGGCCTTGTTGTCGCCGAAGAAGTTCACGATCACCGAATGGTCGATCACAAGATCGACCGGCACCAGCGGATTGATTTTTTCCGCGTCGCCGCCGAGCGCCTGCATGGCGTTGCGCATCGCCGCGAGATCGACCACCGCGGGCACGCCGGTGAAATCCTGCATCAGCACCCGCGCCGGGCGGAACGCGATTTCGTGCTCGAGCGCGCGCTTTTTCAGCCATTTGGCAACCGCCAGAACGTCGGCCTTCTTGACGGTGCGGTCGTCCTCGTTGCGCAGCAGGTTTTCCAGCAGCACCTTCATGGAATAAGGGAGCTTGGAAATTCCCTCCAGACCATTCTTCTCGGCGGCCGGCAGGCTGTAGTACACGTAGGTCTTGCCGCCGACCTTGAGGGTCTTCTGGCATTTGAAGCTGTCGAGCGAGGTCATGTGAGGCAATCCCAATTCATCGTTATACCCGGCAAGGGTATGAAGGGTATCAAAACACCGTCAGCGGGGCGGGGCCGAATGGCTTGCAGCTGCGGATTGTGTGCTGCATCAAGTTCCGGCTTATAGAATCTTTCTAGCAGCACCGCCACACCGGCAACCGTCCGGCAGCGATGCGATACCCACAAATTCTGCTGCGCTACCCATAGGATTCCAGAGGGCTGAGAAGGGACAAGATGCGGCTCTCGGGGCGTGGCGTCAGGTGTGTGCGGGGCGGTCGGGAAATCTTCTCCGGCCTCGATTTCGAGGCCTCCTCGGGCGAGGCGCTGGCCGTCATCGGTCCGAATGGCGCCGGCAAGACCTCGCTGCTGCGGTTGATCGCCGGCCTCCTGACCATGGCGGGCGGATCGGTCGACCTCGAGGGCGGCGAGGCTGAACTCACGCTTCCCGAACAGGCGCATTATCTCGGCCACCGCGACGCGCTGAAACCGGCGCTGAGCGTACTGGAGAACCTGGCGTTCTGGCGGGATTTTCTCGGCGGCGCGGCGTTCGATGCCGCGGAGAGCCTGGCCGCGGTGGGATTGGATCACGCCGGTCACCTGCCGGCAGCCTATCTGTCGGCCGGACAGCGGCGGCGGCTTTCGATCGCCCGGCTGCTCGCGGTACGGCGGCCGATCTGGCTGCTGGATGAGGCGACCAATGCCCTCGACAGCGCCGGGCAGGCCCTGTTTGCCGCCCTGATCCGTGACCATCTCGCCCGAGGCGGCCTGATCGTTGCCGCGACCCACGCACCGCTGGGGATACAGGCGAGAGAGCTGCGGATCGGGGGAGAATCGTGAGCGACCCGGTTGAGGCGGAATCGTCGCGGGGCCGTACCGCATGACCGCCCTCGCCGCCCTGATTCGAAGAGACCTCCAGATCGCGCTGCGCGTCGGCGGCGGGGCGCTGATCGGCGTGCTGTTCTTTCTCACCTTGGTGGTGTTGATGCCGTTCGCGGTCGGGCCCGATCTTGCACTGCTGGCGCGGCTGGGGCCGGCGCTACTCTGGCTCGGCGCGCTGCTCGCAAGCCTGCTCACGCTCGACCGGCTGTTCACCGCCGACCACGAGGATGGTTCGCTCGATCTGATCGTGATGAGCCGGACGCCGCTGGAACTGGCCTGCGCCGCCAAGGCGCTGGCGCACTGGCTGGCCGCCGGATTGCCGCTGGTGATCGCCACCCCGGTGCTGGGGCTGTTGCTGAATCTCGATGCCACCGCGACCTCGGCCGTCGCGCTGACGCTGCTGGTGGGCACGCCGGCACTGACCTTCACCGGCATGATCGGCGCAGCACTGGCGGTGACGCTGCATCGCGGCGGGTTGTTATTGGCCGTGCTGGTGCTGCCGCTGTCGATCCCGGTGTTGATTTTCGGAGTGGCCGCCTCGCAGGCGGCAATATCGGGACCCCTGTCGTTCGGAGCACCGTTTTCAATCCTGTGCGCGCTGTCGCTGGCAAGCTTCGTGATCGGCCCGTTCGCCGCCGCCGCCAGCCTGCGGCACGGGCTGGATTGACCCCAGCTTGACGTCGATCAACTCTCGCGGAGCGCTGCCATGCTGATTGCCTGCGACGGCCGCGACCATTAACAGGATGCCATGACGCTGACCGACCTCGCCAACCCGACCCGGTTCCTGACGCTGACCGCGCGGCTGTTGCCGTGGCTTGCGGCCTCGACCGCCGTGCTGCTGCTGATCGGCCTCTATCAATCGGCTGTCGCGCC
>WNFO01001044.1_pt1 | contig 27751 bp, 24 predicted proteins | sample 5400251 | NCBI WGS metagenome assembly WNFO01 (sample SAMN13153354, study PRJNA577476) | soil metagenome | isolation source: 100 cm saprolite under Madrone tree | place: USA:California | collected 2016-06-14
AGAGATTCCAGCCTCCTGAGGCCATTCTAGCGTAAGTGCATGGGAGAGATTCCTCGCTGCGCCCGGAATGACGGCGCGTTTTTCTGCGAGATTCCTCGCTACGTCTGGCTGCGGCGGGCAAGCTCGAAATGGCCTAGCGGTTTTTTTTTGTAAGTTGCGAAAGCCGTGCGAAGCGCAAGATAGTGACGAGACAAATTACTTCAGCAGGCCCTTGATGCGGTTGCCCACGACGGCGCGGGCCGTCTTTTCTGAAACGAAACGATTGAGCAGGCCCAGGTCGGCGTCTACGGTTATGTCGTGGTCGGTGACCTCGACGGTTCCTTTGATGGGGGTGCTGAGTAAGCCCCATTTGGCGGTGATGGCGAAAGTCAGAGTGGACCCTTGCCAGGTTCTTTGCTGGACGGTTACGCGGAGGGGGAGTTCCGCGACGCCTTTGAACACATCGTCCAAGGAGCGGTCGACTGCTTCGATGACCTCGGCTTTGGGGCGGTCGTGAGAGATTGTGATTCGCATGTGCTGCCGTCCTGACGGTTCTTTGGATTTGCGAACTGATCTTGCGGCTTACGGCTCAGGACTGATTCCAACATAGCAGGGCTTGGTGGGATTGCGGAAATTTCTGCGGCGGATCGCTCGGCTGAGGTTGATGGGATTTTTGTTTCGATTGAGCAGAGACGGCTTGAATTTTAAGCCTGGGCAAGCAAAGGCGCAGTAGCGCTGCGCCCGTACACAGATAACAGCGGGCGCGACGGGATTTGCTGACTTTGGTGATTAGCAGCGGGAACTGCGTTGGCGGGCGGCTTCGTAGAAGAGGACGGCCGCGGCGGCGGCGGCGTTTAGGGATTCGACGGACGAAGACATGGGGATGCGAATGCGGGCGTCGGCGCTGCGCTCGATTTCTTCGGGGAGGCCGGAGCCTTCGTTGCCGATGAGGAGGGCGACGGGCCGGCACCAGTCGACTTGCCAGGGAGTCAGGAGAGGCTGGTCGTTTTCGGAGGATTCGCGGGAGCTGGAGGCCAGAGACTGGATACCTGTGGCGCGGAATTGCGCTAGCAGGATCGGCAGCGAGACGCCGGTGAGGAGCGGGAGATGGAGAGCAGCTCCTGCAGAAGCGCGAAGGGATTTGGGAGCGAAGGGATTTGCTGTGCCGCTTTGCCCGGAGGGTACGGCTGCGGCTGCGGTGGCGCCGAAAGCGGTGGCGGTCCGGAGGATGGTGCCTACGTTGCCGGGGTCTTGCACTCCGGCGAGAACCACGATCAGTGGGTCGGCACCGTTGGTGGACGGCCGGGAGATGTCGTCGAAGGTGAAAGCGCGCGGCGTGACGAGAGCGGCGACGCCTTGGGGATGCTCGGTGTCGGCGATGCCTTCGAATAGGCGGTCGGTGGTTTGCAGGATCGGGATGGCGACTTCGGGGCGGTCGAGGTATTGGGTGAGACGCGGGCGATGGCGTTCGCCGGATTCGCTGAAGAGTACAGCACGGATGGGTGAGGCGGAACGGAGAGCTTCTTCGACGAGGCGGGGGCCTTCTACGCCGACGGCTCCGGATTCGGAGGGGAGGCCGCCGCGGAGGGCGATGCGGAATTCCTTAAGCCAGCGATTGTCGCGGCTGGTGATGACGCCGGGTTGCGTTGCTGCTGCGCGGGCGTTGGTGCGAGGGGGCATGGCGGTTTGGTTGGATTTGAGCGTAGCAAATGGGTGAAGGAAAAAACAAAGGAAGGATTTAACGCAGAGAGCGCGGAGAGAAGAGCGCAGAGTTCGCGGAGAGTTTCGTCGAGGGAAATAAGGTTTTGGATGTTAGTCGAGAGTGAGAGGAGTGAAGAAGAAGAGCCGACAAAGAAATAGCGGGTGAGGGCTTGCGGCGTTACATGTTATTGCATGGTACTTGGGTGTGTGGTAGCTTCGCGCGCAGAACGGCAGCTTGCGCGGAGAGCTGCGGTGGATAGTAGAGACTTCGCGAGAGGCTCGGAATTGCCGGCGGAAATCCTGCGGATCAGCGCGCAGTCGCCTTCAGCAGATGTGTTGAGATATGCAGCGGAGCGGCTGCAGCACGGGGAAGTGATCGCGATACCGACGGATACGGTGTACGGACTGGCGGCGGATCCATTTAATTTGTCGGCGGTGGAAGAGATTTATCGCGTGAAGGGGCGGTCGGAAGAGCGGGCATTGCCGATATTGGTGAATTCGCTGGACCAGGCGATGCTGTTGTCGCGTGAAGTGCCCAGGAATTTTTTGCGGTTGGCGGAAGAGTTTTGGCCGGGCGCGCTGACGCTTGTGGTGGATGCGTCGCACCGTTTGCCATTGAAAGTTACGGCGAACACAGGACGGATTGCGTTGCGCTGGCCGCGTAGTGAAGTGGTGGCGCGGTTGATCGAAGAGTTTGACGGGCCGCTTACCGGGACCAGCGCGAATCTTTCTGGATTGGAAGCTTGTTCGGATGCGCAGCAGGTCTTTGGGCAATTAGGCGACCGGCTGAACTTGATTCTGGATGCGGGCGAGACCAAAGCGGCGGCCGCTTCAACCATTGTGGAATTGCATCACGACAAATGGAAGATATTGCGGGTGGGTGTGATCAGTGTTAAGGAAATCGAAGTCGCGCTGCAGTGAGAGAAGAAATTTACTGTCGAAAGTTGAACTCAAAAGTTCGGGAAGATGAGCTTGGTACAAACTTCCTAAGTTGAGATCCTTCAGCGATCCTTATCGGATCGCTTCAGGATGGCACCGGGTTGTGGGCTAGAAAGATAGACCAACCTAAAATTAATGATGGATTAACGATCTTTTGGGAGTGCGGCGAGTTGGGGAGAAGGTTTTAGAGTGGTGAGGAAATCGTAGTCGCCGGTGGGGGAAAGTTGCAGGTCGCCTAGTTCGCGGCGATGGACCGAGACTACATCGGTGAACCACATCGGGATGTAGGGCAGCTCGTCGGCCAGGATTTTTTGTACTTCGCTGCAGAGTGCTTTTCGTTTTTCCTGATCCGCTTCCACGCGAATCTGATCGGTGAGTGCGTCGACGCGCGAATTGCGGTAGTGTCCGCGATTGGCGCCGTCAGGCGGGAAGCGTTTGGAGGAAAAGACAAATTCGAAGACGTCGGGATCGTTATTTGCGCCGACCCAGCGAAGGAACGTCAGCTGGAAATTTCCGTGAATGGAGTCGGAGAGGAGAGTCGCTAGTTCCAGCGGACGAAGTTCGAGGTCGATTCCGGCTTTGCGCCATTGTTCTTGCAGCGCGGCGCCGATGAGGCGAGCTTGTTCTTCAGTGGAGGTTTTAAGCGTGAGATGGAAACGGATGCCGTTTGCGGCGCGCGGGTAGCCCGCAGCGTCGAGAAGTTTTTCCGCGCGAGCGGTGTCGGAAGGATATTGGGTGACGTTTGGTTCGTAGGCCCAATGATTGGGTGGAAGAATTCCGTTGGCTACACGGGCTTGGCCGTGGAGCAGGAATTTTACCAGTGCTTCGCGATCGGTGGCGAAGGCGAGGGCTTCGCGGACTTCGCCCTTGGCCAGGAGTGGATCCTGGAGATTGACGCCGAGGTAGGCGAAGTTGGTGCCGGGACGTTCGCTGATGGCGAGCGATGTTCTGTGAACCAGGACCGGAATCAGGTCGGCGGAGAGCGAACTCATCTCGAGGTCGGCGGAGCCTTTGCGGAGTTCTAGCGCGCGGACTACCGCGTCGGGAACGATGCGGAAACGGATGGATTGGATTTCGGGGGCGGCGGCGAAATAGCCGGGATTGCGCGCGAGGACGACTTCGTCGTCCTGGGATTGGCTGACGAAACGGAACGGGCCGGTGCCGATGGGATGGCGCGAAAAATCGGGAGCGGCGTTGCCGGGAACGATGCCTGCGGCGGATGGGATGAGATTCCAGAGGAATGAGGCGTACGGCTCTTTCAGATGAAAGGCTACCGTGAGCGGGTCTGGCGCGTCGATTTTCTCGATCATGCGGAAGCCGCCGCGCTTGGGAGATTTATTGGCGGGATTGAGGATGAAGTCGAAAGTGGATTTAACGTCGGCGGACGTGAGTGGGCGACCATCGTGGAAGTGGATGCCGGACTTCAGGTGAAAAATGTAGGTGAGTGGATCGGGAGTTTGCCAGGATTCGGCGAGGTCGCCATGCAGGTTCATTTGGGCGTCGCGGGCGAGCAGTCCGCTGAAGATTAGACCGTCGAGGCGTTGAGATTGGCCGTCAGTTGCAAAGCGCGGGTCCAGGTTGACTGGGTTGGCTTCGATCAGGAAAGTGAGCGAAGACGGATCGAATTTTGTGCGCTGGGAGCAGCCGGAGGAAGAGAGAACCAGAAGGCAGAGAAGAAAATAAAACGGAGAAGAGGGAAGAGAGGAGAAAAGATAACGCAGAGACGCGGAGTGCGCAGAGGAGCGCGAAGACGTTGCGGGCGGTGCGTAACCAGCTGAGTTAGCGCGGCGGGGCATAGGAGATTTTTCCGAGAATGGCTGGTTTGCTGGCGCCTGTGGCAGAGGGGAGATTTGCTGGCCGGTGGTGGAAAGTTTCGTACGCGAGAAGGGCGAAGGCCAGGGCTTCTTTGGCTTCAACGGCTATGCCGAAATCCGACGACGGGACGATTTCAATGCTTGGCAACAAGGCGGCAAGCTGGGCGAGGATGAGCGGATTGTACGCACCACCGCCAGAAACGATGAGTTGATGAATCTTGGTTTTTGGCAGAACGACACGATTGATCGCTTCGGCGACTGAAAGGGCGGTAAAGAGAGTGGCGGCACGAATGATGTCGTTCGGCGCCGCACGAAATCGGCGACCCAATGCAAGAACGCGGTGGAGATAGGACTGGCCGTAATACTCGCGTCCTGTCGATTTAGGGGGCAGCAGCCGGAGATAGGGATCGCGCATGAGTTCGCGAAGAAATTCAGGGATGGTACGGCCCTTGAGTGCCAGCACCGCATCCTTGTCGAAGCGCTTACGCCCGTTTGTGAAGTGTGAAACAAGACTGTCAATGAGTATGTTTGCAGGGCCGGTATCAAACCCCAAAACCCTCGAAGGCTTGGCGGCGGCAGGGAGAACGGTAATGTTCGCGATACCGCCTAGATTCAAAGAAATGCGCCCGAGTCTAGAATGGCGATAAAGAAGATAGTCGACATACGGCACAAGGGGAGCGCCTTGTCCGCCAAGTGCGACGTCAGCTGGACGGAAGTCTGAAACCGTTGTGATGCCGCTGCAGGCGGCAATCACAGACGCATCCCCAATCTGGAGAGTTGAAGCACAGGCAGTGCCAAAGAGGTGAGCGGCCCACGACTGATGAAAAACTGTTTGGCCGTGATTGCCTAGGAGCTCGATCCGTCGCGCTGCAACGCGGAATTTCCTGCAAGCCTTGAGAGCGGCATCTGCGTATAACCCTCCCAGCTGAAAATTTAGTTGACTTAGCCGACCGGCGGTTATCGGCTTCTGCTCCGCAACATGAAGTATCTCTGCTCGAACCTCCGCGGGGAAGGGCGCGCCGGTGTGCCCGAGGAGCTTGATTTTCAGATGTGGAGGGGCGCCGGAGATGCGGGCGAGGGCGACGTCGATGCCGTCGGCGGAGGTGCCGGACATCATGCCGAGGACGAGCATGGGACGATTGTTCATTGATTGCGCGGAGCGGATTTGACCGTCGACTCCGGTTGCAGACGGAAACAACGCGCTTCTTCGTTCCAGTAGACGCGGTCCTTATTTTTCTTCCATGCTGCAAGCCCTTGGTCTTGAACGAACTTCCGTCCGTCCTTTTTCAAAAATCTTTGCCAGCAATCCTCGCCGTAGCTATGGCAATCCTTGTCGTTGAGTGCATCCATGCCTGGCATAGTGAAAGTTTTCCAATCGGAATCGGTAAAAAGATCGTTGCGGATGAAGTAGGCGATGTCCCCTGCGGTTGTTAGAGACCAATAGTCGTAAATGGGCTCTTTCGTGGGACGCGTGTCGCGGAGGTGAGAAATCAAGATGGGCATTGCGTCCCTTCCATCAGCAACGATCTTGTCCAGCAAGTGGGAACCACAATGGTCACGGTCCTGTAGGCGCCCCTTGGCCCAGCATGTGTGACTCATCTCCTCAAAATTCCAAAGAGGATAGGATTTCGACGTTCTAGCCGCGGACTGGACAGCCGTAGCCTGTGCGAAAAGGCTGCAAAAGAAGATAGCAGCGAAGGAGAGAGTTGCGCGAATGCGAAGCATGAATTGACAGTAGCACTAGAATTAAAAAACAAGGAGCACCGCCAAGAATGGCTGTGCCACAAAGACAAAGGTCAGTTGATTTGTTTTTTTAAAGCGGCAAGGAGGGTTAAGGCGTCGATGGGGGTGAGGTGGTCAAGGTCGGTGGAGCGGAGGCGGTCGAGGACTTCGCGGTCGATGGGGGTGAAGAGGATGTCTTGCGCGGAACTCGTCGCGGGGGCGCCGGTTGCGCTGGGGGTGAGGCGTTCGCTTAGTTCGTGTTCGCTTAGTTCGTGTTTTTTCAGAACTTCGCGTGCCCGTTCGATGACGCTGCGGGGGAGGCCCGCTAAGCGCGCTACTTCTATGCCGTAGCTTTTGCTGGCGCTGCCGGGTTCGACGTGACGCAGAAAAATAATCTCGTTGGGGGTTTCTTTAACGGAGACGTGAACGTTTTTCACTGCAGGCAAGAGATCAGCTAGTTCGGTGAGTTCGTGATAATGCGTGGCGAAGAGGGTGCGGGCGCGGGTGTGTTTCTGGAGATGTTCGACGACGGCCCAGGCGATGGAGAGGCCATCGAAGGTGGCAGTGCCGCGGCCGACTTCGTCGAGCAGAACCAGGCTGGCGGCAGTGGCGTGGGTGAGGATGCTGGCGACTTCGCTCATTTCAACGAGGAAAGTGGAGCGGCCGCGGGTTAGAACTTCGCCAGCGTCGTTGAACTCCGGACGAATGTAACCGCGATCAGCGGCGAGTTTTGCCAGGCAAGATAGGACATCGAGTTGTGCGACGGCCGCGGCGGTACGCCGCAGGCGCGCGGCTTTTGCGGCGATGCTGGAGCGAATTTCTACGAAAAGCTGGCGTTCGATTTCTATGATCCGTTCATCGGCAGCTAGAACTTTACGTTCGTAATCTTTTAGCTCGGGCGAAGTGAAACGTTCGGCGTTGACCAAAGTTTGCTTGCGTTCGTAATCCGCCGGGGCGAGATGAAAATTGGCGCGGGAAATCTCGATGTAGTAACCAAAGACTTGATTGAAGCGGATTTTCAGCGAGCCTATGCCGGTGCGTTTGCGTTCGCGCTCTTCCATGGAGGCGATGATTTGTTTGCTGTGCTGGCTGAGGTCGCGGAGTTCGTCGAGCTCGGCGTGGAAACCCGGGCGAATCATGCCGGGGTCGCTCGCAAGAGCGGGAGGCTCATCTGCGATGCCACTGTCGAGCGTTTCACGAACGTCGGCAAGTTCGTCAATTTCATCGTGCAGGCGGCGGAGGAGTATGCTGCCGCCGGCTGGAGCTGGTGTGACGAAATTTCGCAGGACGGGAAGCTGTGCCAGCGACTTGCGCAGGGCTACCAGCTCACGCGGGCCGGCCTGGCCCAGTGTGATGCGGCTGGTGAGACGCTCAAGATCCTGAATGCCGCGCAGCTCCTTGCGTATTTCGCCGCGCACCACGGTTTGCTGAACAAAATGAGCGACGGCGTCGAGGCGTTCTTCGATGGCGTTGCGCTCAATCAGGGGACGAAGAATCCACGTGCGTAGAAGGCGCGCGCCCATTCCGGTGACGGTAACGTCGAGCGCGGCGACCAGCGTGGTTGGAGCGTTTTTGCCGGAGTCGTCGGAAAAAATTGGGGTGAGCAGTTCGAGATTGCGGACAGAAACGGGGTCGAGGACAAGTGCATCGTGCTGCTCGTAGTAGCGAACGCGATCGAGATGGCGTAAGGCTTCGAGGGTTGGCGCACCACTGTAGCCGGCGCTGCCGTTCGATTCGCTGCCTTTGGCGGCATTTTCGCGAAGGTAGTGGACGATGGCGCCGGAGGCGGCGAGGGCGTGAGGATGGCCGTCGAGGCCGAAGCTTGTGAGTTCCGCAACGCCGAACTGTTCTTTCAAAATGCGTTGAGCGTAGTCGTGCTGGAAAGCCCAGTCCTCAATACGGCTTTCGACTCCGCCGGTTCCGTCGAGCAGGGAAGTCTTAGCGGTTTCAAAGAGCTGCGCGGGGCGAGGCAGAAGCGTTTCGCGTGGGTGGAGGAGTTGCAGTTCGTCACGCAGCGCTTCTTCCGCAAGCGGACCGGATAATTCCGTGCACTGGAATTCTCCGGTGGAAAGATCCACGAACGCCAGGCCGATGGTGCTCGCTGCGACGTCTGGGAAAACGGACGCGAGGAAATTGTTTTCTTTGGCGTCGAGCACGGCCACGTCAGTGGCGGTGCCTGGAGTGATAACGCGGACGACTTCGCGGCGTACCAATTTTTTGCCTGGGCCGGGAAGCTCCATTTGATCGCAAATGGCCACTTTGAAACCGGAGCGAATCAGGCGCGCGATGTAGCCGTCGGCGGAATGGTACGGAACGCCGCACATCGGGATGGGCTGGCCTTTTTCGCGATTGCGAGAGGTGAGAGTGATTTGCAGTTCGCGAGAGGCGAGGATGGCGTCCTCGTAAAACAGTTCGTAGAAGTCTCCGAGGCGGAAGAGCAACAAGGCGTGCGGGTAGCGGGATTTGATTGACTGGTATTGCTGCATCAGGGGTGTGGTGGCGTCGATCATGACCGGAAGTGGTTCGTGAGCAGTGAATAGTGAATAGCGAGTGTCGTTGCGTTCATGCCTGAATCCCAATCTGTCGCAGGAGAAATGCGTAGTCGAGGGCGATTTCGCGGAGGTAGTCATAGCGGCCGGAGGCGCCGCCGTGTCCTGCACCCATATTGATTTTGAAGAGCAGTGCGTTCGAATCCGTTTTCAGTTGGCGCTGTTTTGCGACGTACTTTGCGGGTTCCCAGTACATGACTTGGCTGTCGTTTAGGCCGGTTTTGATAAGCATGGCTGGATACGGTTTGCGCTGCAAATTTGTGTAGGGGCAATAGCTCTTAACGTAGAAATAATCTTCGGCGATTTGTGGATTGCCCCATTCTTCGTATTCGCCGACGGTGAGCGGCAAGGAAGCGTCCAGCATGGTGTTGAGCACGTCGACGAATGGAACGTGGCAGATGACGGCATGAAAAAGGTCTGGGCGGAGGTTGGAGACCGCGCCCATCAGCAGTCCGCCAGCGCTGCCGCCTTCGATGATGAGCTTTTTGCTGCTGGTGAAACGTTCAGCGATCAGGTGTTCGGCCGACGCAATGAAATCGGCGAAAGTGTTCTTCTTTTGGTGCATGCGGCCGGCATCGTGCCACGGCTTGCCCAGTTCGCCGCCACCACGGATGTGGGCGATGGCGTAGATTACGCCGCGATCGAGCAGGCTCAAACGGTTCGAACTGAAATTTACTGGCATCGCGATGCCGTAGCTGCCATAGCCGTAGAGGAGTAGCGGCGCGCTGCCGTCCCGGGGCGCGTCTTTGCGATAGACGATCGAGAGAGGGATGCGGGTGCCGTCTGGCGCGACCGAGTGGAGCCTTTCGCTGGCGTAGAGCGTTGCATCGTAGCCGCCGAGCACGGGCTGTTGTTTGCGCAGAGTGCTTTGGCGGGTGCTTACATCAAAATCAAAAATGGAGCGCGGGGTGACAAAAGATTCGTAGGAGTAGCGGAAATGGGTTTGTTGGAATTCAGGATTCATTCCGGGGGCGGAGTTGTATGCGGGCTCATTGCAATTGATGCGATAGGAAGCTTCGAGCAGCTTGTTCGAATGTTGAGAGAGTGGAATGACGCGCAGGAATGGCAGACCGTCTTCGCGTTCGAACAGGACCAGATGCGAGCGGAAGGGCAGCCCGGCGGAGAGCATGACCGCAGGGCGATTGGGGATCAGTTCGTGCCAATTCGAACGTCGTGGGTCGCTGACAGGGGCCGCGACCAGCCGGAACGTTCGTCCGCCGGAGTTTGTGCGGATCAGAAAGACGTCTGAGGGAGACGGATCGTTTTGTGGGGTTGCGAAATTCGGGTGATGGTCGGCGTAGTATTCGTGGGCGTCTTCGCGCGGCGCCATCAGGCGAAATTCGCCTGATGGCTCGCCGGCCGAGAGATAGCGAACTTCGCTGGTGGTATGACTGGCTGCAAGCAGCATTAAATATGCCCCACTGCGCGTTCGTTCAATTTCGATGCGAAAGCGCTCGTCGGCTTCTTCGAAGAGGAGTGGATCGGGCCCTGGGTCGCCGAGGGTGTGGCGATAGAGCCGGTGCGAACGCTTGGTGACCGCGTCTTCCACAGTGTAAAAAAGTGCGCGGTTGTCGGTGGCCCAGGCTACGCTGGTCACACGTTCGGAGCGAAATGGCAAGAGCTCGCCCGTTCGCAAATCTTTAATTTGCAAGGTGTACTGACGGAATCCGGTGATATCGGTCGAATACGCGAGGAGGTGATTGTCATCGGTTACTTCGAACGCGCCGAGGCCCAGGAAACTGTGGCCTTCGGCCAAAGCATTCAGATCCAGAAGAAGCTCTTCATCGCTGTTAGCAGATTCCGGCTGGCGGTAGTGGCGAGGATACTGCTTCCCTTCCAGTGTTTTCGTGAAATAAAAATAGCCGCGGAGTTGGTATGGAACCGTTAAGTCTGTCTGCTGAAGGCGGGACAACATTTCCTGGTACAGCTTTTCCTGGAAGGCTTCGGTCGGGTGCAAGGTGGCTTTGGTGTAGGCGTTTTCGGCTTCGAGATGCTCGATGACCTCTGGGTTATCCTTTTCGCGGAGCCACTCGTAGTCGTCGATGCGCAGGTCACCGTGCAGGCGATGCTCGACCGGTCGGCGAGCAGCGAGCGGCGGCTGAAGACGCGCGGACTCGTTGGCCGCGGCGTCTGGTGCAAAGGTTGCTTCTGAAGTGCTTTTGGGTTCCATTTTTCTGATTCTCGGTGAAGCGGCCGGCTCGACTCGGCACCGAAGACAATTGGTGCGCGTTGGTTATACTAGCGGAAGTCGGACAAGCGCAAAAGCGGGTGCGGAAGTAGAAGGAAACGCGAAAGGAAGCGATGGCGAAAGAAACCGAGATCAAGCTGCCAGTGCGCGACACGAGAGCTTTCGAACGAAGGGTTAAAAAGCTTGGCGGAAAGGCTGTCGGGGCGGGGAATGGGCGCGTCCATGAATTGAATGTCATTTTTGATACTCCGGACGGCGGGTTGGCCAAACACGGGCAGTTGTTGCGTGTTCGAACCGAATCGCTGCAAAGCGGCAGCAAAAAAGAGATACCTCGGCGGGTAATCCTGACCTTCAAGCAACCTGCCGTGCGAGCCGTTGATGACGAGGGCAGCAGATTCAAAATACGGGAGGAAACCGAGGTTGAGGTGGCCGATGCGGCGATGCTGCAGAAAATTTTCGAAGGGTTGGGGTTGCGAGGCTGGTTTTCGTATGAAAAATACCGGACGACCTGGAAACTAGGCGCGGCGACGCGTTGGGCGAAGGATCTTCTGATTGAACTGGACGAAACTCCTGCCGGGACATTCGTGGAGTTGGAGGGTCCGCCGGAGGCTATCGACAAGGCAGCGGAAGCGCTCGGTTACTCGCGAAAAGACTATCTGCTGAAAAATTATCTGGAGCTGTACGCGGAAGATTGCAGGCGGCGCGGTGTCCCGCCTGGAAATATGCTGTTTGCATCCGGGAAAAAGAAATAAATCGCACCGACCATTGTCGAAATCTACAAAATATTTCCAGTAAGTGCCATTCTTTCCTTGACTTCGTACGCCAAGCGGCTTATCACTACGCTCGGAGTCAATTTTTTCGATGAACTCTACCAAGGAACCCGAACCTGGCCCTGGCTTTCGTGCATTGCAGTCCGGAATGGCGCATGAGGCAGGACGGATTTGGAGGATAGTATCCCGCGAGGTCGAGGAGTACGTCCAAGGGATAGAGGTGCAGGAGTTCATCGGCGGCTAGGGCAGGGTTATTTTTGCGGTAGCGCGCCCGCGGCCGAGCGATTCCGGCATGCGGGCTTTTTTATTGCCTGCGGAACGGAGCACGGCATGCTTTATGCAACGGAATTAATGGGAGCGAAGACCTACGACGCTCAGGGCAATTATGTCGGCAAGATTCGCGAATTTTTCATCGAACCCGCGGACCAGCCGAATCGCATCTCGCACTATCTGCTGTCGCGCGGAAGTTTTCAGCCGCTGGTGGCTCGGCACGATCAGGTGGCATCGGTGGCGCCCGGCAATATTCGGCTGAACGTAAATGAAAGGTTGCTGGAGCCGTATGAACCGAATGAAGCCTGGCTGGCGGTCCAGAAGGATCTGCTCGATCAGCAGATTATTGATACCGCCGGACGGAAAGTGGTTCGCGTGAACGATGTGGACCTTGCGGAGCAGCGCACCAACGGCTCGATCGAACTGCGAGTGACCCAGGTGGACGTTGGACTTCCCGGGGCGGTACGTAGGCTATTTCAGGGAATTGCTCCGCAAAAATTTATTCGCAAGGTGCAGGGACAGTTTCCGCCGCGCTCGATCCGCTGGGAATTTGTGAACCTGGTGGAATCGGATCCGCTGAGGCGCGTAAAGCTCCGCATTACGCACGAAAAACTGGAGGACCTGCATCCAGCCGATCTTGCGGACATCATGGAAGACCTGTCGGCGGCGGAACGGCAGGGAATCATTGCGTCTTTGGATGAGGAGACCGCAGCCGGAGTACTTGCGGAGCTGGACGCGCGTCTCACGTCCCAAATTGTGGAAAAGATGGACCCGGAAAAGGCTGCGGACATTCTGGAAGAGATGGCTCCAGACGCTGCGGCCGATTTGCTGGCCGATCTTCCCAGGGAAACATCAGAGGAGTTGCTGGAAGAGATGCCGGGCCACGAAGCGGCGGAAGTACGCGAACTGCTGGAATTCGATCCATCGACGGCTGGCGGAATGATGAATACCGAGTTCGTGTTTATCGGTGAAGGCTCCAACCGAGACGAAGTTTTGCAGTGGATGAAGCAGCAGGATCTCAACCTGGATCAGCTGGATACCATCGTGCTGCTGGACCGGGCAGCGCAATTCTCCGGCACGGTGCCGGTGGCGCGGTTGCTTCTTGCCGATCCGGAGCAATCGCTGGCAGGACTGAAAACCGAGCCGCTGCTCTCGATGCCTCCCGACGCCAGCGAAAAGGAAGTGTTTGAAATTTTCGATAAATATAACCTGCGGATGTTGACCATCGTGAATGACGATAACCGGCCAATCGGGGTGGTCACGGTAGACGATGTGGTATCGAAATTGATGAAGTAAAAGGAAGAACCGATCGAGATGTGGAATCGCGAAAACATTGAAGCGCAGTGGGCAGGTTGGGCAGACCGCGCAGAGCGCTTGATATCCGTGGTGCGCCCGTATCGTCACCGAATTGCGCTTTTTCTGGCGGTGGTGGGCCCGGGACTGATTGTGTCCAACGTAGATAACGATGCAGGCGGAATTTATACGTACGCGCAAGCGGGAGCCAAGTACGGCAACGCGGTGCTGTGGTCGCTAATCCCGATGACTATCGTGCTGTACGTGTCTCTCGAAATGTGTTCACGCATGGGAGCGGTCACCGGCAAAGGCCTCTCCGATTTAATCCGCGAGGAGTTCGGATTTCGCGTGACATTTTTCCTGATGGCCGTGGTGCTGATCGTGAATCTGGGCAACGTGATGGCGGAATTCACCGGAGTATTTTGGGCCAGCGAAAGTTTTGGCGTTAGCCGGTTCATAGCTGTTCCGCTGGCAGCAGTGCTGGTATGGGCGATCGTGGTGGCCGGCACAGCGAAATGGGTGGAACGAATTTTTCTCAGCATATGCGTGGTGTATCTGTCCTACGTTGTTTCCGCTTTTCTCGCCAAGCCTGAATGGCTCATTTCGTTGCTCCATCTTCTCCCGCCGCAATTGATGCATTACATCCCGACGGTCCGTCCGTTCGTACAAGTTCCCCCATTCAGTGCGAGCTATGCCATCATCCTCGCCGCGCTGGTGGGGACGACGATCGCGCCGTGGCAGCACTTCTATTTGCAGGCGGCGGTAGTGGAGAAAAGGGTCGGCCCGCGGCAATACCCCACGACGCGCAACGACGTACTGATCGGCAGTATCAGTTGCATGGTCATCGTTTTCTTCATCATTGTGTGTACGGCTTCCACGCTTTACGTGCATGGGATTCACGACGTTGACAGTGCGGGCACCGCGGCGATAGCTCTGCGGCCAGTGGCTGGAAAATGGGCCAGTGCGCTGTTCGCGATCGGACTGCTGAACGCCTCGTTGTTTGCGGCATCGATTCTTCCGCTCTCGACTTCGTATGTGATTTGCGAAGCGCTCGGTTTCGAATCGGGGATTGACCGCAAATTTGGCGAAGCAAAGATTTTTTACGGGCTGTACACCGCTTTGATCGCATTGGGGGCGATCTTCGTTCTTTTCATGGGACGTTTTGCCAATACTATCCTGTTATGGTCTCAGGTACTGAACGGATTCCTGCTTCCAGCGGTCATGATCTTCGTTCTGATTCTGGTGAACCGACGCGATCTGATGGGCGATCAGACCAATCCTAAAGGGTTTAACTGGGTCGCGTGGATTTCCACCATCGCGGTGATTATTCTGACGATGGTTGTGGTTTATTCATCGATTCGCGAGTTCACGGGACATCCTGTTTCCTGAGCGCATTTCCTGGTTGTCATTTTGGGAAACGGACCCGATAACCCGTTGCGGCCGTCCCGAAAGCCGTGTTAACTTTATGCGGTAAAGGAGAGCGCCACCCTAATTCCCGTGACCGAACCTGCCTCCGCAAAAACTCTCCACGTCGCTTCCTCTCATCCGCTCGGCGCGATAACGGCCGAAGAAGCGTTTCTGCTGGAAAAGCTGAACCTTGGCCAACTGCCGAAGCATCTGGCAGTGATCATGGATGGCAACGGACGCTGGGCGCAGCGCCGCCATCTGCCACGCATCGCCGGTCATCGCAAGGGAACCGAAACCGCGCGTATCGCCATTGAGACTTGTTCGAGGCTGAAACTCGAGGCGCTGACGCTTTACGCGTTTTCCGTGGAAAACTGGCGCCGTCCCAAAGCTGAAATCGATTTTCTGATGCAATTGCTGCGCGAATATCTACGCCAGGAAATGCCGTTGATACAGCGGAATAATATTCGCATGCGTTTCCTGGGCCGGTCGGATGAACTTCCGGCAGCCGTGCAGCGCGATACGCGCGAAGCGGTGGAAGCAACCGCGGGAAACACCGGCATGGTATTGTCCATTGCCCTCAACTACGGTGGACGCGCGGAAATCGTGGATGCGGCGAATGCTTTGCTGACCGCTCGCCACGCCGCTGGCGATTCGCGAAAGCTCACCGAGAGCGAACTGGAGCGCCATCTTTATACGGCCGGGCTGCCTGATCCCGACCTGCTGATTCGAACCAGCGGCGAGATGCGCGTCAGCAATTTTCTGCTGTGGCAAATCGCTTACGCGGAGATTTTTGTCACAGAAACGCTGTGGCCGGATTTTAACCGTCCGCGTTTGCTCGAAGCTTTCGTCGATTTCCAGAAGCGCGACCGGCGCTTTGGCGGCATCGGCGAAAGTGAAGAAGTGGAACCGAGCGCGTCCAGGCTTGCCCACAAGTAACTGAAGTACTGCTGTCCCGAATTCGTTTTCCTCCACGAAGCCTCTCCCGTTATGATGATTGGTCAATTCGCTTCATTCCTTTTTATTGAGGCAGAACACTTCATGACCTGGAAACGCGTGGCGACCGCGGTGGTGCTGATACCGCTGGTCGTCAGTCTGGTGCTCGCCGCGCCGACAGCGCTGGTCGCTGTAGCGCTGGCACTGGTGATTCTGCTGGCGATCTTCGAATATTTTTCCTTGGGTGAGGCGATTGGCCATCGCGCGTACCGTTTGTGGACTGCCTTTTGCGCGATGCTGCTGGTGTACGTGCAATATCTTGCAGCGATGGACGCGCAACACTCACTGAACGATGGTCCTGCGATTCACCGGATCCTAGGACTGTTCCAGCTCGCAACTCCTTCAGCCGGGGATGTTCTGTTCATTTTTCTGATCGGTATAGCGATCCTGACCCTTACTACTCGTCGTCCGTTGGTCGAAGCTTTGCCGGCGGCGGGCATCAGTTCGTCCGCGCTTCTGTTGGTTGCGCTTCCGCTGACTTTCGCCGTGCGGCTGCACGGCATTTCCCTGGTCGGCAAATATCTGCTGCTCTTTTCTCTGGTGATCACCTGGATTGGAGATAGTGCGGCTTATTTCGTCGGCCGCGCCATCGGCAAGCATCCCTTTGCGCCGCATTTGAGCCCCAAAAAAACCTGGGAAGGCGCAGCGGCCAGCTTTCTTGCTTCGATCCTGATCGCAATTACGCTCGCAACCAGCCATCTGGTAAACGTTGCGGTGATTCATTTGCTTGGCGTGGCTGCGGCAGGCAATGTCGCCGGGCAGATGGGCGACTTGCTGGAGTCGGCGTACAAACGCAGCGCTGGAGTGAAAGACTCTGGCACGTTGTTGCCGGGCCATGGCGGGGTACTTGACCGTATCGACGCACTCATCCTCGCCTTCCCGGTTGTCTGGTATTATTGGTTGTGGATCTACTCGCCGCGGGCGTAAGTCCGCTGGGTCTCCGCCTCAGGCCTCAAACTTCGGCTTTCAGGGTTTGTCCCGACAAACCTTGACAAATAAGGGATTTTTGATTCGTGAAGCAGCTTGCCATTCTTGGTTCGACCGGTTCGATTGGCCGCCAGTGTTTATCTGTGGTGGATGCGCTTGCGCCGCGCTTTGGCGTGGTCGCGCTGGCCGCAGGCGGCAATCTGGACGAACTGATCAGCCAGATTGAGCGTTACCAGCCGGAAATTGTTTCTGTCGGGGATGGGAAGAAAGCTGACGTTCTCGCGGAACGACTTCGCGAAAAGGGAATCGCGAAGCTGCCTGCGATTCATCACGGGTCGGAAGGAATGCTCGCCGTCGGCACTCATGCCCGGGCTGACATTGCGGTGTCCGCCGCGGTTGGCGTGGTCGGCCTTCCGGCGACCTATGAGGCCGTAAAACTTGGCAAAACCATCGCGCTCTCGAACAAGGAAGTCTTGGTCGCCGCCGGCGAACTGGTTATGGCTGCCGCGCACAAGGCAGGCAAAGAACTCCTTCCTGTCGACAGCGAACACAACGCGGTTCACCAGTGCCTCCGCAGCGGGGCTCATGGCGAAGTTCGCCGACTGGTGCTTACTGCTTCCGGAGGGCCGTTCCGCAAGATGCCCGTCAAACATCTGGAAAATGTTTCGATCGAAGAGGCGCTTGCTCATCCCAACTGGAAAATGGGCAACCGCATCACGATTGATTCCGCCACTATGATGAACAAGGGCTTCGAAATAATTGAGGCACGCTGGCTGTTCGATATGAAGCCTTCTCAAGTGGAAGTGGTGATACATCCGCAATCTACGATTCACTCCATGGTCGAGTACGTGGACGGCTCGATTCTTGCGCAACTCGGCGCAACAGACATGCGCATGCCGATTCAGTATGCGTTAACCTATCCAGAGCGGGTGGCATCTAACCAGGTGGACCTGGACTGGGCCAAACTAAAGCGTCTGGACTTCGAGAAGGTTTCCACGCGGCGCTATCCCTGCTTGCGGTTGGCCCGCGAGGCCATGAAAAAGGGCGGGGCGTGGCCCTGCGCTTTAAATGCGGCGGACGAAGTCGCGGTCGCGGCATTCCTGCAACGCCAGATTCCGTTTCTGGGGATTGCGGAAGTCGTGGAGTCAGTTTTATCGCGGACTGCGCGGGTTCGAATCGAGAAGATGGACGACGTGCTCGCCGCTGACGCGGAAGCCCGGCGAATAGCGAAAGAAGAAGTAAGCCGACTGGTTGCAAAGGTGATGGCGGTTTCAGTTAATTAGTTATTTAAAGGGAAGGTAACCGCGTTGGCGGTCGCCTTTCAAAAAGGTTGCTCGCACTATGGCATTAGATATCTTGATTGGCGTCGCCCTCGTTCTGGGGATCATCATCCTGGTGCACGAATGGGGACATTTCATGGTCGCGCGACTGTGTGGTGTCCGCGTTGACGTGTTTTCGATTGGTTTTGGCCCGCGACTCTTTGGCTGGAAGAGCGGAGCGACCGATTGGCGTATCAGCGCACTTCCGCTGGGCGGTTACGTTCGCATGGCCGGACAGGATCTCTCTGACGTCGATTCGAACGATGTCGCTCCCACCGGGGCTTCCGATGAATTGATGAGCAAGCCGCGCTGGCAGCGCGCGCTGATCGCGTTTGGCGGCCCTGCGGTGAACTTTGTGTTGCCGCTGATTTTGTTGAGCGTGCTGTATGGCGTGGTGGGGTTGCCGGAGTCCAGAATTCTCAAGCAACCCTTGCAGGTGAGCTACCTGTCAACTTCGCTGGCGCAGCCCAGTCCGCTGCTAAGCGGCGACCGCGTTGTCGAAATCAACGGTCTGAAAAATCCCACGTGGGAAACCGGTTTGGAGCAACTCGAGCACCTGCCAGCCGGCGCTCCGCTGACGATCGTCGTCGAGAATCACGGAGTTCAGCGTACCGTACAGACTACGGTGAAGGACCCGACCTCGTTTGCCTGGCTATTTGGTTTTGTTCCGTTTCCTCCTGTCATTGACGAAGTGAGTCCGCGTACGCCCGCAAAACACGCGGGGCTGAGGGCTGACGATCGCATCCTGGAAGTGAATGGAACGCCGATCACTTACTGGGGACAGTTTGTGGATGCGGTTCACCAGTCGCAGGGCCGCCCGGTGGCTTTGCGAGTCGCGCGAAACGGCAAACCGCTCACGATAACTGTCACTCCGCAGAAGGGGCTCACGGATAGCGCGGAAAATAATTGGCAGATCGGCGTGGTCAATCAGGACGATATTATCTATAAGCGAGTGCCGCTGCGGGAGTCGACTGAGTTTGCCGTCCGTCGCACCGGCGATTACTTCACCCAGACGCTTGCTGTGGTGGGAAAACTGTTCTGCGGGCGCGCGTCGGTAAAGCAGTTGCAGAGCGTAGTCGGCATCGCGCAGGTTTCCGGCGATGCGGTACACCGCGGACCGTCGCAGGTCATCGCGTTAATGGCCTTCATCAGCGTGAATCTTGGCATCCTCAATCTGTTGCCGATACCGATCCTGGACGGCGGTCAGATCCTGCTGCTGAGTATTGAAGGCTTGATGCGCCGCGATTTGAGCATGGCGGTCAAAGAACGCTTTGTTCAAGTTGGCTTTGTGTTCCTTCTGCTGCTCTTTGCCTACGTCATGTACAATGACGTCGTCGGATTGATTCCGATTCATTCCTGATCTGGCCCCGGGGGAATTCGAGCTTTTCAATGCAAACCCTGCGTTCAATTCCATCGGGTTTCAGGGTTTGTACTTACGAACTCTGAGTGCAAAGGACTGGTACAATGTCCGCCACGCCCGCGCATCGCGCTTCGACTGGCGAGCGCATCAACACTCGAGAAACGACGGGCAAGCTCATCAAAGTTCTTGGTGAGCGCGGCATTCGTTTGACTCGGCAGCGCCGCGTCATTCTGCAGGTGATGGACGACGCCGAACAGCATCTCGATGTGGATCAGATTTTAGAACGCGCCAGGCAAATTGATGCCGGCGTACACCTGGTCACCGTTTACCGCACCATCGAACTTCTGAAAAAGGAACGCCTGATCGATGAACTCGATCTTCTGCACCTCCGCGGCGACCGCCATTACTACGAAACGCACGGCCCGCGCGATCACATTCACGTGGCTTGCTTGAAGTGCGGCAAGGTACGCGAGTTCGAAAGTCGCCTCTACGAGCAGCTTAAATCGCAGATTGAAAAAGATTTCGGCATGAAAGTGACAATTTCCCGCACGGAGGTTGGCGGCTATTGCGCCGAATGCCTGGCCAACGGCACCGCCTAATCAGCCCCCTGGTTGGATTTGTAGCGGCCGCCTGCTGGGCGGTTGTTTGACACGCGTGAGCGTTTAATCCGATAGCATCAGGATTCTGAATTTTCGCAGCAAGGTAAAAAACCGATTTGCAGAAGCGATATCTTTTGCGATCTGAGCGCGCAATTCGTCCGGCCCGGAAAATTTCTTTTCGCCGCGCAATCTCTTCCAAAACCGCACCCCCATCCGCTTCGCCGAAATTGGTCCGGAAAAATCTAGCAAATGCGTTTCCACTGTCAGCGCACTCCCATTGAACGTCGGCCGGACTCCGATATTGGTCACCGAGCGCCGGCTCTTGCTTTCGCCTTGCAGCAGCGTTCGCGTGATGTAGACTCCGCCAGCCGGCAATAGCTCCTGATCCACGCGCACGTTCAGCGTTGGGAATGTAAATTTGCTGCCGGTTCCGGTACCGCTGACGATCGAGCCGGTCAGCACGAACGGCCGTCCCAGCAGCCGACCGGCTTGCGTAACTTTTCCCTCCGTGATTTCGCGGCGGATCACGGTGCTGGAAACCACTTCGCCGTGCGCCATGACGGGGGGAATGCTAACCACCTCAAACCCGTGGGTTTTTCCCAGTTCGCCTAACAGCTGGGTGTCGCCGGCTTGTTTGTGGCCAAAGCGAAAATTTTCTCCGACCAGCAGCGCACGAACGCGCAGTTCGTTCACCAGAATTTTCTCGACAAAGTCCTGTGGACTGAGTTTCGACAGCGCCAGCGTAAAAGGCATCACCACTGCCGCTTCCACGCCCACCGCACGAAACCACTCCAGTCGTTGCGCATTCGTGGACAGGCGCTTCGGCGCGGCCTCTGGCCGCAACACTTTCAGCGGCGCCGGTTCGAAGGTCAATGCCGTCGCGACTGCACCTGATTTTACGGCGCGATTTGTGGCTTCCTGTAGAATCGCCTGATGGCCCAGGTGAATTCCGTCAAAGTTACCGATTGCCAGCACACTGCCGCGGCCGCTGGCTGCATAAAATTCTCGCCATTCTTCAGGCGCGGTGAACACCGCCAAACCGTCGCGGCGAGGACTGATGAATTCGGAGTTCTTCATGGCCACCGGAGCATCGGTTGCGATTTCCAGTTTCAGGCCGTCGTACGCCAATTGAATATTTGCGTGACCCTGATTGCGCAGCCGCTCGTTGGTCGCGGCGTGTCCCAGGTCATGCGCGATGTGCGTGAACCACGCGCGTTTTGGTTTGATTTTTTCCGCCAGCGCCAGCGCCTGCTGGACGGTCTGATGCATGGGATGAGGCGTATCGCGCAGCGCATCAAGGATCACATCATCGAGACCTTGTAGCAGCGGCAAGGAAGATTCCGGCACAGAATTGAAATCCGTGAGATACGCGCCGCGTCCGAAGCGAAATCCCAGCACCGTCATTTCGCCGTGCACCAGTGGGATGGGCGTAATCTTTACGCCAAGCAGCTCGAACGGGCCGTCGATTTCCTTCAAAAGTACGCTGGGTACGGTGCTCAATTTTGGCTTTCCGTCAAACGCGTACGAAAACGCGCGGCGCACAATTTCAAACGCCTGTTTGTTTCCGTACACCGGCATCGGTTGCGACCGGCCAACGGTCAACGGCCGCAAATCGTCGAAACCCATCACGTGGTCGGCATGGCCGTGGGTTAGAAGCACCGCTTCGATCTGATCGATTCCCGCCCGCAAAGCTTGCGTGCGAAAGTCCGGAGTTGTGTCGATCAGAACATGCTGACTGTTTCGTGAGAGCAGAACAGACGGGCGCATACGGTTGTCGCGCGGATCGCTCGAAGTGCAAACGGCGCAATGGCAGCCGATGGTTGGAACTCCCATGGACGTTCCAGAGCCGAGCACTGTCAACTGCAGTGTGCTTCCCGAAGTTCCTGTTTGCGAAGTTCCTGGCGAAGTTTCTGTCGCAGTTCGTGCCGAACTTTCTGTCGAAGATGAATGGAATTGGAAAGTGTTTGCGGACATGATGCGAATAGGCAATGCGGCGCGTTATGTTGTGACCAACCGCTAGCGGCCCTTGGCCTTGGCGGCCGCTTGAGCGGCTTGCGCAGCCAACGCCTGATTGACTTCAAGATAGGTCATCTTCAATTTGCCGAGAAGATCCAGCAAAAGGCTGTCTTCTTCCGGGGCCAGGTTACCCTTGGTTTTTTCATGCATGGCGTCCAGCATGTCAATCAACTCGCGCGCCGCTTCCGGATCGATCACCGGCTGCCCGGTGCGCGGATCGGTGTAGGCGCCCAGCACCATTGCGCCGTTGCTTCCCAGCATGCGAATCAAATTCTCAAAAGGCGCGGAACGCTTGGGCGTTTCCGCCGGTGGCGTTTTCGCTTCGGGCACTGGTGCTTGCGTTTGCGGTGCCTCTGCCGCCTTCTTCGCTTCTTGCTGGGCTTCGCGCTGCTGCTCGGCTACAAATTCCTCGCGTAACTCGCCTTCCGTCGTAAACGGCCGACGGTCGATTACGCGAAACGATTCTTCTGGTTTCTTCTCTGCCACGGTTTTGACCCTCAACTAGAGTGTATGCTGCAAGTTTAGCACGGCTTGGCGCGAGGGCGTTTTCGCCATGTCCGCGCCGGTTTACTTGAAAATTTGCACTCGGCGCCGTAAAGTCTTGAGTTTGCAGACGAGGAAGCATTCTCACCGTCCGATGCCGCCAACGAAAAAGAGAATCCGCAAGTCCAAAAAACGCACCTTTGCCCGCAAAACGAGCAGCGGCTCGCGCCGGGAATCGGCCGGAGTGTGGTTCGAGCGCCTGGTTGCGCTGCAAGCCCGCTTGCGCGCCCGCAATGGCTGTCCATGGGACGTCGAGCAGACCCATTCATCGCTGCGAACCTATCTGATCGAGGAGGCTTACGAAGTCCTGGAAGCGCTGGAAAGCGGCGACGACGCGAAATTCGCGGAAGAACTGGGCGACTTGCTGCTGCAAGTTGTTTTTCATGCGCAGATTGCCAGCGAAGAAGGGCGCTTCAACGCCGCTGACGTGGTGCGCGAGATTCATCAGAAAATGGTGCGCCGCCATCCGCACGTTTTTGGCGAGAAACGCGCCAAAGACGCTACCGAGGTGCTCAAGAATTGGGAACAGATCAAAGCTGAGGAACGCCACGCGCAGAATTCGCAGCAGGGAACAGGGACAAGTGAGAAATCAGAGCGGACAATCTCATCCTTGCTCGACGGCATTCCACATTCGCTGCCTGCGGTCATGCAGGGCTATCAACTTACGCGCCGCGCTTCGCGCATCGGCTTTGATTGGGAAGACGTAGAGGGAGTCATCGCAAAGCTTCAGGAAGAATTGAGCGAACTCGGCGCCGCGCGAGCCGCACAATCGCGCCAACACATCGAAGAGGAACTGGGCGACGTGCTTTTCGCCGCGGTCAATCTGGCGCGTTTTTTGAAAATCGATCCGGAAATTGCGCTCAAGCGCACCAACGCCAAATTTACATCACGTTTTTGCGAAATGGAACGCTTGGCCCGATCATCCGGCCGCGCTCTGGCTGATGTACCGCGCAGCGAGATGGAGCTGCTCTGGGACCAGGCCAAGGCTGCGGAACTTGAGAAATCGTCGCCAGTTCGCGCTCGGCAGGCCGCCCTACGGCCATGAGCGCGGCCATCATTGCGCGCAGCTGTGTCTCGCTCGGGGACTTCCACGCCTGCGTGGCCCTGCAGCGCGAAATCTGGGGCGAGGACGATCTCGAAGTGGAGCCCGCAACCCTGTTTGTGGTCGCCGCCCATACCGGCGGTCAGGTAATTGGCGCCTACGACGGAAACACTCTCGTGGGATACACGCTGGCGCTTGCGGCGGTTCGCAATGGCGCTCCTTTTCTGCACTCGCACATGACCGGCGTGCGCGCCAATTATCGCGACCGCGGCGTAGGCCGTATGCTCAAGCTTTTCCAGCGCGACGAAGCCCTAAGCCGAGATATCCGGTTGATTGAATGGACCTTCGATCCGCTGGAATTGCGCAACGCCCATTTCAATCTTAATCGCCTGGGCACAATTTGCCGCCGTTACTTGGCGAATCTCTATGGCATTACGACCAGCCCCCTGCACCGGGGCTTGGCCACAGACCGCCTGGTGGCCGAATGGTATTTGGACTCGCCGCGAGTCGTCGCTGCCGTGAGCGGCGAACTGGCCCCTTCGCCTTCCAGCACCACCATCGAAATTCCAAGTTCCCTCGATGACTCGAAGGCGGGCGACTTGGCGCGCGTGCAATCGATCCAAGCCGCGATTCGCGAGCGGTTCACGGAAAGCTTCGCTAAAGGCTATGCCGCCATCGCCGTCTCAAAAACTGCCGACACCAGTACTTACCATCTCGCCCCGTGGAGCGACTTCTAGCCTGCCATGCATATCGAACAGCTTACCCTCCGCGAACTCCGGATGAAGCTGGTGGCTCCTTTCCAGACCAGCATGGAGACCACATCTGTCCGGCGCATCCTGCTGACCGAGGTAATCGCGGATGGAGTTGTGGGCTGGGGCGAGTGCGTCGCCGGTGTCACCCCTTCCTACAGTCCGGAGACGACAGACACTGCATGGCACATTCTGCGCGACCACCTGTGGCCGTTGCTCAGGGGAAAGCAGTTCGCTTCAGCGTCTGAGGTTTGGGATCTCCTCGCAAAGGTGCGCGGCCACAACATGGCCAAGGGGGCGCTAGAATCGGCAGTATGGGACGCCGAGGCCAAACAGAAAAATATATCTCTCTCCAAACTGATCGGAGGAGTTCGCACGGAAATCGCTAGCGGAGTATCGATTGGAGTTAAAGCTTCACTCGAAGAGCTGGTAACTGCGGTTAAAGTAGAACTTGAAGCTGGCTACCAGCGCATCAAGATTAAAATTAAGCCCGGTTACGACCTCGAGCCGGTTCGACGGCTGCGCAAGGAATTCCCGTCCATCAAATTGATGGTGGATGCCAATTCCGCTTACACTCTTGCCGACGGGCCTCTCCTGAAAAAGCTCGACGACTATTACCTGATGATGGTCGAGCAGCCACTCGGCTGGGATGATCTGTACTCCCATGTCCAGCTTCAGAGAATGCTGATCACCCCGATTTGCCTGGATGAATGTATTCATACCGAGGAGCAGGCCCTGGCCGCAATCCGGCTCGGCGCATGCCGCATCCTCAATGTCAAGCTGGGTCGCGTCGGTGGCTTTACACCCGCGCGGCGCATTCACAATCTTTGCCAGCAGAATTCGGTCCCCGTCTGGTGCGGCGGAATGCTCGAATCCGGCATCGGTCGCGCCCACAACATTGCACTTTCAACGCTTCCCAACTTCACGCTGCCGGGAGACGTCACCGCCAGCAAACGCTACTGGGGTCAGGACATTATCGAACCCGAGGTAACGGTCTCCGGGCAGGGCGTAATTCAAGTTCCCGATGGGCCTGGGATCGGATTTACGCCGCGCTTGGACTTGATCGAAAAATGGACCGTGCGAAAAGAAGTGCTATCGCCACATGGCAAAACCGTTTGAACGTGGCCGGGCGCAACGCATAATGGACAGGAAAATCATGTCATGCAGAGACTTCGCATGACGGGACTTGTGCGAAAAATTGCTGGAGGAATCTCTCGTGTCTGTTAAACCATTACGCGAAGGCGGTTCTGCGGCGCGCATCGCGGTAATTCCCGGCGACGGCATTGGCAAGGAAGTCACGCCGGAATCCATCAAAGCGATTCGCTCCGTCGTCGATGCTCACCCAGGGTTTGCACTTGCAAACCCTGAAACCCGGTCGGCACGCCGACAAATTGAGTTTGTCGAATTCGATTGGGGTGCCGACAAATTTCTGCGTGACGGCGTCACGCTTCCTTCCGGCGCGGTGGAGATGCTCGGCAACGAATTCGACGCCATTCTCTTCGGCGCACTCGGCGATCCGCGCGTTCCCTCCAATCAGCACGCTGCAGACATTCTCCTCGGGCTTCGCTTCAAGCTGGACCTCTTCGTGAATGCCCGCCCGGTCGAACTTTTTCACAACCGTCTCACGCCCCTTCGCGATCGCTCGACCCGCGACGTTCGCTTCATGGTCTTCCGCGAGAATACCGAAGGCCTCTACGTCGGCGTTGGCGGCTTCTTCAAGAAAGACACGGCCGACGAGATCGCCGTCCAGGAAGACGTCAACTCCCGCAAGGGCGTCGAGCGTATCATCCGCCACGCTTTTGACTACGCCCGCCAAAATCTACTGAAGCGCGTGTGCATGAGCGACAAATCCAACGCCATGACCTTCGCTCACGACCTCTGGCAACGCGTCTTCAAACAAGTCCGTCAGGAGTACCCTGAAATCGAGTCCCGCCACCTATATATTGATACCTTGGCCATGGAGGTGGTGCGCGATCCCCGGCAGTTCGATGTCATCGTGACCTGCAATCTTTTTGGCGACATCATCAGCGACCTCGGTGCGCAGCTTGCCGGCGGATTGGGACTCGCGCCCTCCGGCAATATCCATCCCGGACGCACATCGCTATTCGAACCCGTGCACGGCTCAGCCCCCAACATCGCTGGGAAGGGCATCGCCAATCCACTCGGTTCAATTCTGACGGCGGGCATGATGCTCGATTTTCTGGGCTGGAAGTCTGAAGGCGAAATTCTTCGCAACGCCGTTCGTTCCGCGCTGCAAGAGAATTTTGTCACGCCCGACCTGGGCGGAGATAAAGGAACGGTTGAAGTCGGCGATTGGATAGCTGCACGTGTAGGCTCACGTTAAAAACCAATATTCAAGTATTACTTTAGTTTACAAACTCTGCTGCCGGGTTTGCTCCAGGACATTTGTTCGCATTGAAATTGTATATTAAAGTAAAACTTTATGTATGCTTGGCAGCTAGAGTGATGCACAGGCCGAGCAAAAATCCTCCGATGTGCGCCCACACTGCGACTCCTCCGTTCGCCGTCGAACCAAGCGAGCCGAGTCCGCTGAGAAATTGCAGAACAAACCACAGACCCAAAACCACGATTGCGGGTACACGAACCACGAAGATAAAAATAAGGGTCAGGATCCGGTTGCGGGGTTCAAGAACAATGTACGCACCCAGCACGCCGGAAATAGCGCCACTCGCCCCCAGTGCAGGGATGTGCGAGTGGAGGTTAAACGCCATGTGCATCAAACCCGCTCCCACGCCGCAAACGAAATAGAACAGCAGGTAGCGCAAATGGCCAAACGCGGCTTCGACGTTATCACCGAAGATCCCCAGGAACAGCATGTTGCCCAGGATGTGAGCGATCCCAGCGTGCAGGAACATGCTAGTCACCAGTGGCAGGAACGCCGCTTCGAAGCTTCCGTGACCGTTGAGCACCGCGGGAATACGCGCAGGCACCATGGCATTGGCCGTTACGAATATCTGGAATGCATTCGGCGTTAGCGTCAGCTGGTAAATGAACACGGCAATATTCGCCAGGATCAAGCACACGTTTACGAACGCGAATTTGCCGGAAGGGTTCTCGTCTCGTAAAGGAATGAACATGTTTTCTTGGGTTATCCTTTGGCAAAGCGGCGAATGCCGCCGGCTACGCGACTAGCAGCTTGCCGCAGGACTTTCGCCGAATACTCTGCTGGCTGTTTCGTTCCAGCGCGTAGCCGCTCGATGGCGCGTATTGAACCGATCCCGCCTCTCGCGCCATGCGCCATGCAATTCAGTCCTGCCGCCGCGCAGCCAAATTCCAGCACTCGCTGCGGATCCCATCCGAGCAGCGTGCCGTAGGCAAATCCCGCATGAAACAGGTCGCCCGCTCCGGTCGTGTCCACTGCAGGGATTCGATAGGCGGGCGCATACCAAAAGCGCCGGCCGTCCCACGCTAATGCTCCGTGCTCGCCTATTGTTGTACAAACCAACTTGCAGCCGTACTCGGCGCGAATATTCGGCAGGGCAGCCAGGGGATCGCTGAAACCCCCCACTGCCTCGAGAATTCCCCTGGACAGGACAGGCAAATCCACTTG
>WNFO01001163.1_pt1 | contig 27704 bp, 22 predicted proteins | sample 5400251 | NCBI WGS metagenome assembly WNFO01 (sample SAMN13153354, study PRJNA577476) | soil metagenome | isolation source: 100 cm saprolite under Madrone tree | place: USA:California | collected 2016-06-14
ATTTTAACGATCCGGTGAAGAATGCGATGACCGATCGCCTCGAAACGCTTCCGCCGAAAGCAAAGATCAAAGACTTGCTCGAAGTGTTCGATCGCGGCCGCGTCGCCATCGTCATGGATGGCGACAAGTTTCTCGGGCTGATCACGCGAACCGATTTGCTGTCGTATCTGCGCTTGCATATGCCCAAACAATGAAGCCGGCGGATGAGGCGGATCAAAGAGTGATCGGAGAATCTTGTTTGTCTTTGTTTTTATCCGCGATATCCGCGTAATCCGCGGTTAAAATATTTCAGGCGATGAAAAAGCAGCACGAGTTCGCGACGCGCGCCATCCATGCCGGACAGGAACCCGATCCATCCACCGGCGCGATCATTACGCCGATCTACGCAACGTCGACCTACGTGCAGGAAAGTCCAGGCAAACACAAAGGCTTCGATTACGCGCGCTCGATTAATCCGACGCGGCTCGCTTACGAAAAATGCATCGCCGATCTGGAAAGCGGAACGCGCGGATGGGCTTTTGCCTCTGGGCTGGCCGCGATGGCCACTGCGCTTGATGCCCTCGACAGCGGTTCGCACATTGTCGCGAGCGACGATCTTTACGGCGGCACGTTTCGACTTTTCGAGCGCGTGCGCCGGCGCTCCGCCAATCTCGATTTCACATTTGTCGATCTAACGGACGCCAGCCGGTTTGAGCGGGAGATCAAACCGAACACGCGCATGGTGTGGATCGAGACGCCGAGTAATCCGCTCCTGAAGTTGATCGATCTGGAAGCGATTGCGAAAATTGCGCGCGAGAAGAACATCATCTCCGTATCCGACAACACGTTTGCCAGCCCGTGGATTCAACGTCCGATCGAGTTCGGCTTCGACCTGGTGATTCATTCTGCCACAAAATATTTAAACGGACATTCGGACATGGTCGGCGGCGTCATCGTCGTCGGTGAAAACAAGGAGCTCGGCGACAAGATTGCGTTTCTGCAAAACGCGGTCGGCGCAATCGCGGGACCGTTCGACAGCTTCCTGGTGATGCGAAGCTTAAAAACTCTGGCGCTTCGCATGGAGCGTCATTGCGCTAACGCGCTCGAGATCGCGCGCTGGCTGGAAGAACAGCCGCAGGTCGAATCAGTCAGTTACCCTGGACTCAGGTCGCATGCACAACATGATCTCGCGCGCATGCAAATGCGCGGCTTTGGCGGGATGGTTGCGATCGTGTTGAAAACCGATCTCGCCGGCACGCGCCGTTTTCTCGAGAACACGCACTTGTTCTCGCTCGCGGAAAGTTTGGGCGGCGTCGAAAGTCTCGTCAATCACCCCGCGCTCATGACCCACGCGTCGGTGCCGAAGGAGCAGCGCGAGGCGCTTGGTGTCACTGATTCGCTAGTTAGGCTCTCCGTCGGCGTGGAAGACGTGCGGGACTTAATCGACGATCTGCAATTCGCATTCGCAGCGATTTAAATGTGGAGGGCGGCTGTGCCAGCCGCTGAATCTGGCGTTTCACAGAAACGCTCTACAATTTCTCGGCATTTGATCTAACTTTTCCACAAAATGGGCAACACCTTTGGCCAACTTTTTCGCGTCACGACCTTTGGCGAATCACACGGCGGCGGAATCGGCGTCGTGATCGATGGTTGCCCGCCGAAGATCGACATCTCCGACGCGGACATTCAGTACGCGCTGGATCGACGACGTCCCGGCCAAAGCGAAATTACAACGCAACGGAAAGAAGAAGATCGTTGCGAAATTCTCTCGGGCATTTTCGAAGGTAAAACATTGGGAACGCCAATTTCGATTCTGGTCCGCAACCGGGATGCGCGGGCGGAAGATTATGTCGATGTTGCAAAACACTTTCGCCCGTCCCACGCGGATTTCACTTATGAGGCGAAGTACGGCGTACGCGATTGGCGCGGCGGTGGGCGCGCTTCGGCGCGCGAAACGATTGGCCGCGTCGCGGCCGGCACGATCGCGAGAAAAGTTCTGCGCGCATTTTATCCGAAGATCGACATCGTCGCTTACGTGATACAGATCCATGAAATCGTTGGGAAGATCGACAAGTCGAAAGTGAAAACGAAAGATGTCGATGCGAACATTGTTCGTTGTCCAGACGCGGCGGCGGCGAAGAAAATGATCTCCCTCATTGAGAAAGTTCGCGCGGAAGGCGACTCGTTAGGCGGGGTAATTGAATGCGTCGCGCGAAATGCGCCGACTGGTTTAGGCGAGCCGGTGTTTGACAAACTCGAAGCCGATTTGGCGAAGGCGATGCTGAGTTTACCGGCCACGAAAGGTTTTGAAATCGGCTCGGGCTTTTCGTCGACGCGAATGCGCGGCTCGGAACACAACGATCCATTTGAAATGCGCAGCGGCAAAATTCGGACATCGACAAATTATTCTGGCGGTGTGCAGGGCGGCATTAGCAACGGCGAAGACATTTATTTCCGGGTCGCCTTTAAGCCAACTGCGACAATTGCGCGCGAGCAGCAAACCGTTACTGCGTCGCATGAGCAGACGATGCTCACCGCGCGCGGCCGCCATGATCCATGTGTGTTGCCGCGAGCCGTGCCGATAGTGGAAGCGATGACCGCGCTGGTACTGTGCGATCATGCATTGTGCCAACGCGCGCTTAGCTGGTCCAAAGAATGAGACCGGAACTGCAAGCCGCGGCCGGTTCGCCGGTTTGGCAGGTGGTCTTCATTTCATTCGCTGCCGTTTTGATTCTGTTCGAAGTGCTCCGCGGTTGGAGACGCGGGCTCGCGCGCCAGTTGGCGCGCCTCGGCGCGTTGATGGCCGCTTATTTCACCGCATTTTTCGGTGGCAAGATGATCGTGCCGATTGCGCGGCCATTGATCAAAATGCCCGACATTGCATTGTCGATCATCGGCGGGGCGCTTCTCGCGATTTTGGTTTACACGATCATCACCACTCTCGGCTGCATGCTTTTCAGGCGGACCGGCCAACACGACTCCGCGGTCGTCCGGTTCGTTTATGGATCGACCGGTGCGATACTCGGGTTTTTCTTCGGCGCGTTTCTAGTGTGGCTGATTGTCGTCGGTGTGCGCTCGTTAGGCGCGGTGGCCGATGCGCAAGTAGCCAGTTCGAAAACGGCTTCGGCGAGTGCGCAGCCGACGAACGTGCGTGCCGTTGATATCCGGCGTCGTTCTTTGCCGAAGCCGAGCGAGGAAACGCCGAATTTGATGGCGTCGCTGGCGAAGTTGAAGAATTCGCTTGAACTTGGGGCGGTTGGTGACGTTGTCAAAAAAGCGGATGTCGTTCCGACGAAAACTTATGAGACGCTCGGTAAAGCCGGGAAAGTCTTTTCGGACCCTGAAAGCGCACAAAAGTTCCTGACGTTTCTCGGCGCGCGCGAACTGAGCGAGCAGCCCAAGATTGTCGCACTGCGGGACGATCCGGAGATTTCCGAAATGATCGCGCAAGGGCGGTTTGTCGATCTTTTACAAAACGATAGGGTCCTGAGCGCGGCGAATGATCCGGCGCTCATCGAGCAGATCAAGAAATTCGATCTAAATGCCGCGCTCGATTACGCGCTGCCAAAATAGGAATCTCAGTGGATGAATTACATCACCACCATTGGCCTGGAAGTGCATGTGCAGCTGAAGACGCGCTCGAAAATGTTCTGCGCGTGCCCGGTGGAATTTGGCGCTGAGCCGAACACGCACACCTGTCCAGTGTGCCTGGGCTTGCCCGGCGCATTGCCGGTGATGAATCACGAAGGGCTGCGCATGGCTGTGCTCACTGGGCTGATGCTCGGCTGCGACATGGCGCCGATCTGCAAGTTCGATCGGAAAAGCTATTTCTATCCGGACATGCCGAAGAATTACCAAATTTCGCAATTCGATATGCCGCTGTGCACGAACGGCAGCGTTCCGTTGCACGATATGGCCTACCCAAAAGATGCGCAGAAAAGTATCGCGGCGCCGGATAAGCAAGTGCATCTCGTTCGGATCCATTTGGAGGAAGACGTAGCCAAAAGTTTCCATTTCGAAACGAGCACAGGAATCGATTTCAATCGTGCGGGCACGCCGCTCATGGAAATCGTTACGCAACCGGAAATCAATTCGCCGGAGGAAGCGTTCGCGTTTCTCACTTCGCTCAAGCAAATTCTGATTTACGGCGCGGTCAGCGATGCCGATATGGAGAAAGGTCAACTTCGTTGCGACTGCAACGTTTCCGTTCGGCCCGAATCACAGAAAGAGCTTGGCGCCAAGATCGAGATCAAGAACATGAACTCGATCAGCGGTGTGCGACGCGCGCTGACTTACGAAATTCAGCGGCAAATCGATGCGCTCGAGCGCGGCGAAAAACTCGAGCAGGAAACGCGTGGGTGGGACGACGTTGCGGGCGAAACATTTCTCATGCGCACAAAAGAATCGGCGCATGATTATCGTTATTTTCCCGATCCCGATCTCGTGCCGGTGAAAAACGAAGTGTTGCTCGCGGATGCGCGTGCGCGCGTGCCCGAAATGCCGAAGGGGAAGCGCGCTCGTTTCGTTGAGCAATATCAAGTAAGTTCATATGATGCGGGCGTGTTGGCGAACGATCTCGATCTGGCGCGCTATTTCGAAGCGGCCGCCAAGGGCGCGAAGAAACCGAAGAACGTCGCGAACTGGATTCTCAACGATTTGCAAAGCGCGCTCAACACGGCGGGTAAAACGATCAATGATTGCCCGATTCCACCAGAAGCGCTCGATGAGTTAGTCAATCTAATCGACAGCGGAAAGATCAGCGGCAAACAGGGCAAGGAAGTTTTTGCGGAAATGTTTGCGAGCGGCAAAGGCGCGGCTGCGATTGTGAAGGAAAAAGGAATCGAGCAATTGAGCGACGCGAGTGCGATTGAAGCGCTCTGCGATCAGGTCATTGCTGCGAATCCCAAACCGGCCGCTGATTTCACGGCGGGCAACGCGGCGTCGCTCAATTTTCTCAAAGGCCAGGTCATGAAATTGTCGAAAGGAAAAGCGAATCCGCAGCTCGCGGGGGAAATTTTGGAGCGAAAGCTAAAGACTTGAAGAGAACGTCCAACGCTCGACGCCCAACGTTCAACGCTCAATTCAGAGATTGTAGGGCAACTGCTCCGGTCGCCATCGTATGAACCGGCAGGCGGTGCGCTGGCCTGCAATCGCGTGCTGTGAAAATTTTAATCGCTCCCGATAAATTCAAAGGCTCGCTCAGCGCGCGGGAAGTTGCGGAAAATATCGCGAAGGGTCTTCGTGACGTCTTGCCGGAGGCGACGATCAACATCGTACCGATGGCGGACGGCGGGGAAGGGACGGCCGAAGTTATTTGTGACGCGCTCGGTGGTTCCTGGGTGAATTGTGCGGCGCACGATCCGATCGGCCGCGAAATCGACGCGCGCTATGGCTGGATCCAGAAGCGCAAGCTCGCAGTGATGGAAATGAACGAAGCCGCGGGAATGCGGCGGCTTTCTGAAAGTGAACGCGATCCACTTCGCGCGAACACGTTCGGCGTCGGTGAAATGATTCTCGATGCGTCGCGGCGCGGCGCGCAGAAAATCATCATCGGGCTCGGCGGCAGCGCAACGAACGACGGCGGATTTGGAATGGCCGGTGCACTTGGGTTTCGGTTTTTTAATGACCGGGGACAAGAAATCGAAAAGGTTGTCGATCTTGTTGAGCTTCAGCGAATCAAGCGAAAGCAAGCCCTCAATCTTCCGCGCATTATCGCAGCAGCGGACGTGCGTAATCCATTGCTTGGCGAAAACGGCGCGACGCGAGTGTTCGGCCCGCAAAAGGGCGCGACGGCGGACAAGATCGACATCTTGGAGCGCGCATTAACTAAACTCGCTGACGTTGTTTCAAAAGATCTGAAAGTTAACTACCGGGACGAACCGGGCGCGGGCGCGGCCGGTGGACTGGGATTCGGCCTCATGAGTTTTTGCGGCGCAGCTATTAGACCGGGTTTCGATGTGGTTGCGGAATCGGTCGGACTCGAATCAAAAATGAAAGATGTTGATGTTGTGATTACGGGCGAGGGCAGTTTGGATCGACAAACGCTGGAAGGAAAAACACCGGCGGGAGTCGCGGGGCTTGCGCGCAAACTTGGCAAACGGGTTTTCGCCATTGTGGGACGCGCGAGCGAAGATCGACAAGTGCGAGAACTTTTCGATCAAGTTTACGTTCTCGCGCAACCGGGAATGAGTGAGAAAGAAAATATTGCGCGGGCAGCGGAGCTGTTGCGGGAACGCGCGAGAGAATTGGGGGAAAGTTTGTAGCGCGGTCTATGACTGTCGGACGAATGATGGGACGCTCATAGAGCGCCGCTAAAGAGTTTTATAAAATTCGCGGCAATGTTTCGCAGTCTCGACGTAGCTCCACGCCCATCGCGCAATGTCTTTTTGTTCGTCGAGACTGAGTTGTCGCCGAATTTTCGCGGGCGAGCCGAGGACGAGTGAGCCGGGTGGAATTTTCGTGCCGAGCGTGACGAGGGCGTTTGCGCCGATGATGGAGCGGGCGCCGATGTCGACGCCGTCGAGAATGATCGCGCCCATGCCAACGAGCACTTCGTTGTCAATGATACACGCATGCACAATGGCGCTGTGGCCGACGGTGACGAGCTCGCCGACGGTCGTCGGATAATCGGTGTCGAGATGAACGACGGCGTTGTCTTGAATGTTTGAACGCGGGCCGATGACAATGTGGTTGATGTCGCCGCGCAAAACGGCGCCGCACCACACACTCGATTCTTCTTCGAGCGTGACGTCGCCGATAACGGTCGCGCCGGGCATAACCCAGGCGGTGGGATGAATGGCCGGACCTTTTTTTAAACGCGCGCTGATGCCTGCATGTCCAGTTGGCAGGTTGTGTGGATCGACATTCATTTCGGCATTATGGTTTAACGTTGAACGCTCAACGTCTAACGCTCAACAGCGAATGCTGCTCGCGAGCAACGCGACCAACATCGAGTGAATGGGAGGCAGAATTCCAGACTGCGGCATTTGGCATCCCGCGGGATGCACAAACGAACGAACCCGGGGTCGAGTCCGTCGCAAAATGCGACGGACAGCGGTCAAGATGCCCGCGCTCCTCATCGTCAGCGGCTTACGATACATGAGTGGGAGTGAGAGCAAGAGCGCGAGCAAAAGAAAGAGTACGAGGATAGTCAGGAGAATGGGATTTTCTTCTTCCGCCGCCTGAACGATCATAGCTACTTCATGCAGGACATCCCTCCAGACACGGTCACGCCGTTTGTTTTCTCCGATCCGGGCGGCAAGCGCTGGCCGCGGTTCCGGCTGAGGTTGCTCATTCTCGGCGTGCTGGCTTTTCTCGGGACGGTGCTGTTCGTGCAAACGCTTTTCGTGGCGCCGCAAATGCGCGTGCCATTTTCGCTGCGGCAGTTGAAGGGGCAATTGAAGGCATTACAAAAGGCGAACCCGGCTGGCCTGGTCGCGCCGAGCTCGCTGCTCTGGCAAAAATTTGGCGCAGCCAAGCAGGCGGCAAAGAAACTCGCCGGCGCGGCACCGCCGCCTCCGGGAAGGCCGCACAAGAAGGCGCCGCCGAACGAGGTCCGGCTTGCGTTCTACACAAACGGCGATCCCTACAGCTATACATCGCTCGAAAAACACGCGGCGCTAATTACGCATCTTTGTCCGGAGTGGATGACGGTGGTGAACGGCTCGGGTGATTTACAGATCGACGCCGACAATCGGCTTCCAAAATTCACGGCCAGCAAGGGAATCGCGCTAATGCCGTTGCTGACTAATTTGGTGGGCGATACGTGGCAACCGGAAGCGGTCGAAAATCTCGCGCACGGCCCGGCGGATCGACGAGATCGCTTTATCGCGAAGGTGGTCTCGGCGTTGCGCGACGCGAAGGCGGCCGGGGTAGTGGTCGATTGGGAACAGATCGATCCCGTTTACAAGAAAGAGATCACGGCGTTCATCGACAAGTTTGCCGACGCCTTGCACAACGATGAGAAACAGCTTTGGCTCTGTGTTCAACCCGGACAAGATCTCGACTACATCGACTTCGATGAGTTATCGGACAACGTCGACCGGTTTGTGGCCTCGCTCTTTGACGAAACCTCCGATATTGATCCGCCGGGACCGCTTGGGTCGCGTTCGTGGTTTGAAGGCTGGCTGCATGTGCTGCTCGAAGACACGGACCCCAAGCAATGGATCATCGCGGTCGGCAGTTACGGATACGATTGGACGATTGGTGGTAAAAAAGCCGATTTGATCAGTTTTCCGGAGGCGATGAGTCGCGCGAACAACGCGGAAGTCGAGACCGCGGAAGTGAGCGCGCCCGGTTACAATCCGTATTTTTATTTTGAGGAGGGCGACAAAGAGCACGCGGTCTGGTTTCTCGACGTGGTCACGTTCTTGAATGAACTGCGGGAAGTGCGCGACCAGAAGGCTGGCGGATTTGCGCTTTACCGGCTCGGCACGGAAGACCCCGCGATCTGGGATGCGCTCAACGTCTCGCGCGATTTCAAGATCGACAATCAAACACGCGAGTCACTGGAAGTGTTAAAAGGCACGGACACGATCACCGACGTGGGCGACGGCGAAATCGTCACGGTGGATGAGAGCCGCTCAGATGGGATGCGAAATCTGGCGGTCGATCGTGAAGGTTATCTGACGGCGAGGTATACGAAGTTCCCGGAGTTTCCCACACTTTATCATCAAGGCGCCGGGGGCGAGCATCAGGTCGCGATCACTTTCGATGACGGTCCCGATCCGCGGTGGACACCGAAAATCCTCGACATCTTAAAAGCGGCCAAGGTGAAAGCGGCGTTTTTTCTTGTGGGCGTAAACGCAGAGCATCATCCCGGCCTTGTGCGCCGCATTGTCGATGAAGGACACGAGATCGGCAATCACACTTATTATCATCCAAACCTGGCGCTTTGCTGGCCGGAGCATGTCCGGCTGGAATTGAATGCGACCCAGCTTTTAATCGAGAGCATCACCGGTCGCGCAACGACATTGTTTCGCCCGCCTTACGCGGCCGATACGCAGCCATCACAAATGAGTGAGCTCGCGCCGCTGCAAATCGCGCAAGATCTTAACTATCTCGTCGTCCTTGAGAACATCGATCCGCAGGATTGGGCAAAACCGGGCGCGGACGTCATTCTTCAGCGGGTGAAACAACAGCGGCGCGATGGCAGCATTATCTTATTGCACGACGCGGGCGGCGACCGTTCGCAAACTGTTGCTGCCCTGCCGCGGATTCTCGATTGGCTGCATACCCGCGGCGACACCGTTGTGTCGTTGAGCACGCTGCTTGGGACAACGCGCGATGCGGTTATGCCGGCGTTGCAGGCAAGCAATCCATCACTCGCGCGCTTTGTCAGCAGCACCGGCTTTCGCATTTATCACGCGCTCGAGGAATTTCTCTGGGCTTTTATGATCGTGGCTACGGCGCTGGTCGTCCTGCGCACGTTGGTTGTCATCTGGCTGGCATCTCGTTTTCGCCGGCAGCCGAGCAAGGATTTCGCAGAGCCGGTCAGCGTGGTGATGGCGGCTTACAACGAAGGCAAAGTGATCACCGGCACTTTGCATTCGTTATTATCAACTGATTACAAGGGCGAGATCGAAGTGATTGTGGTTGATGACGGCTCGCGTGATGAAACCGCCGCAGAAGTCGAGTGCGTTGCAGAGCTCGATCCTCGGGTGCGTTTGTTGCAACAGGAAAATCACGGGAAAGCGCGGGCGTTGCAGCGCGCGCTGTCTGCCGTGCGGCACGGCATCGCCGTCTTTGTCGATGCGGACACACATTTTCAACGCAATACGCTTTCGTTGTTACTCGAGCCGTTCGCGGATGGAAGCATCGGTGCGGTTTCCGGTCACGCGAAAGTGGGCAACTTGCGCACATTCATCGCGCGCTGCCAATCGCTTGAGTACACCTGCGGATTCAATCTCGACCGGCGCGCCTACACCCGATGGAACTGCATCACCGTCGTGCCAGGTGCCATTAGCGCGATCCGCAAGGATGCGATCGATCAAGTGGGCGGGCTCAGCTTGCAAACGCTGGCCGAAGACACCGATCTCACACTTTCGTTGCACAAACATCGACAACGAATCGTTTACGTGCCCGGCGCGATCGGCTGGACGGAAGCGCCGGAAAGCGTGCGCACGCTGGCGCGGCAACGTTTTCGCTGGGCTTACGGCACTTTGCAATGTCTTTGGAAACATCGCGACATGGTTTTCAACTGGAATTATCGCGCCCTCGGCTGGTTCAGTCTGCCGAGCGTTTGGTTTTTCCAAATCGTCCTCGTGGCCGTCACGCCGATGGTGGATTTGTTTTTGCTCGCCTCGCTTCCATTTGGGGCATGGCGCGCGGTCATGCCATTCGTGATCACCTTTTTATCGATGGATGTCATTCTCGCCACGCTCGCTTGCATTTTGGAGCGAGAACCAATCACGCGCGCCTGGCGCATTTTGCCGATGCGTCTGATCTATCGCCCGATGCTCAGCTATTGCATTTGGAAAGCAATCTTGCGCGCGGTGAAAGGGGCATGGGTTAGTTGGGGCAAACTCGAGCGCACTGCGAGTGTGCCGGTGCGCGTGTGAACAAGGTGCGGAGGAATATCGAAGCAGGAATGACGAATGACGAAGGAATGACGAAATCGGAATGATGAAGAGCGTAGTCCGGTTGATCCTTCGTCATTTCAGCGTTTTGGATTCATTCGTCATTTTGTTTATCATCGCCGGCGGATTAGCCTCGTGCAAAAAGCCTGGCCTAACGAATGCAGGCATCGATCCAAACGGTCCGGTCGAGGTCGTGATTCCAGAACACGGCGCTTACACCGGCGCATTCATGGATTTCGGTGATGAAGAAGACGATGTCAGCCTGGAGACGATCGAAGATTTCGAGCAGATGGTCGGCAAACACCAGGCGATCATCGCCTCTTCGAGTTACTGGGGCGAGCAAAGCTTTCCGACCGCCAATTTAAACGTCATCTGGCGGCATGGTTCGCTGCCGCTCGTCTTTTGGTCGCCGTGGGACAAACCCTACGCACAAAACCGCGGGCCGGATCGTTTCAGTTTATTCGAGATCATCAACGGCAAGTGGGACGCGTACATCGATAAGTGGGGCGACGCCGCGCGCGCGTTCGGTCACCCGATAATCGTGGCGTTTGGCGTGGAAATGAACGGCGATTGGTTTCCGTGGTCTGGCATTTACTACGGCGGCGATGCATGGATTGAGGACGGCGAAACTTGGGAAGGCCCGGAGCATTTTAAAGCCGCATATCGTCACGTGGTTGATCGCGTGCGGGCACGGGGCGCGACCAATATCAAGTGGATGTTTCACACGAACAATTACTCCTACCCGCTCGACACCTGGAATTTTGCGCCGGCCTATTATCCGGGCCCCGATTATGTCGATTGGTTAGGCCTGAGCGTTTACGGGCAGCAATTCAAAGACGAGCCGAATCCGGGTATTGGTTCACTCGTGGATTGGCCGTATCAGGAAATGTGCGGACTGAATCCGAAAAAACCAATCATGATCGCCGAATGGGCAACCGGCGAATTTCCGCACTCGATCGACGAGCACGGCGGGATTGGAAAAGCGGAATGGATCAAACAGGCGCTGGAACTTTTTCGTGCGCGCTATCCGCGGATCAAAGCGGCCGTTTACTGGCACGAACGCTGGCAGAACCCGAACCAATCGTACAGCAACCTGCGCGTAAATTCTTCCGTCGAATCACTCAACGCATATCGCGAAGGTATCGCGCATCCGGATTGGTTAGGCAATCTGATGCTGCGCGCGTTGCGAAAAACTAAATCATTGTAGGCCGTCCGTACCGGCCCCGAAGGCTTTCGGGGTTCACCCACACGCCCTACAATTTTTCTAATGCCACGCCGAAAGAATCGCGCCGAGCAGACTGCAGCCAAAGAAATGATAGCTCGCGTCGATTAACCAAACCTTAAACGGCTTCGATTCCCAGAGATATTGAATAGTGATCGCTGTCGCTGAGAAGCCCACCCCAACACCGGCGCCCAGCTTCAATCCGTGCCCCACATCCATGATACCGGTTCGTGCCATCAGCCGCGCCATGATCACGGCTGCAACCAGGTTGGCGACAAAAGTGCCGATCATCTTCGGCGCCATGCCACCTTTTTCGAGTTTCACGCCATGCTGTTCCAGGCCGGCGACCCAGATCTTGCCGAACAAAGCTGAATACCAAAGCCAACCCAAAATCCAGTAGGCGACTGCCGCGCAAATAATTGCTAACCAGTTCATAGGTGCTCTTGTGTCAGCCGCGACTTTGCGGCGCAAGAAAATTTGTAGCCGAGGTCGCTGACCTCGGCTTCGACTGCCACCGGCCACGGTCGGCGACCAGCGGCTACAGCGGAAAAAATTGCGCGATTTAGACAAAATCGGCATTTGGCGGCGTTTTAATTATAAAAGACCGTGAAGAGGTCATGGACAATGTCGCCACTCATGAAGATTGGAAGGTTTGTTTTTCCTCACTTGCTCCTGGCTTGCTCCTTTTTGCGCGGCAATGGCTGCGCTCATCGGCTGACGCCGAAGACGTTGTTCAGGAAGCGTTCGTTCGCTTTTGGCGGCGCAATCATAACATTGAGAACCGCGCCCTGCTTTACGCGACTGTTCGTTCGATCGCCCTTGATTTTCTTCGCCGCGACAACCGCCGGGCGCGACGCGAATCTGACGTTGTCGCTGAAATCGAACACTCCGTTCAGCCAAAATTCACGACCGAAGATGAAACTCAGCGGGCCTTGGCCGCGGCCGTGGATCACCTGCCGGGCGAGCAACGCGAAGTGGTGGTCATGAAAATTTGGAACGAGCTCACCTTTGCTGAGATCGGCAGCGTGCTCGGCATTTCGCAAAACACGGCCGCGTCCCGTTACCGCTACGCCCTCGGCGCGTTACGAAAGAATTTTACCCCACAATGAACGACTTTTCCGAACTCGAAAACCACCTAAGAAAGCTGCGCCCGGCGCCGCCTTCACCGGAGCTTTTTTCGCAGGTTGAGCGTGCGCTTGTCGATGTTGCGGACGAAAATAAATCTGCTGATAACGTTGTCCGTCCCGATCGCTTCCGAATGAACTGGGTCTCGCTGGGCCTCGGGCTCGCCGCAGCCGCGGTGTTGCTGATCGTCGCGCGTATCGAGAGCAATCGTCCGGCGAAAAAAATCCCGGCGGTCGCGTCACTTACTCCAGCGCCGCGCGACAAGGCCAGCGCGATTAATGACCAGCTTGTGCCCGCCGGGTTCACCCAAGTTGTTTACAACACACGGGACGAGGGCTTGCGGTTTGCCAATGGCGCGGTCCAGCCAATGCGCCGCGTCCGCTACCAAACGCACGAGACGTTGCAATGGCGTAACGCCGCCACCGGCGCCTCGTTGTGTGTCTCTTATCCGAGCGAACAAGTCGATCTCATTCCCGTTTCCGGCCAATGATTTTCGAAATTCAACCAACCAACAAACCATGAACACAAAATCCATCGCTACTATCGCAGCCATCGCGCTCCTGCCGATTGCAGGATTTGCGCAAACTCCACCTGCGTCACCCGCGTCGCCGGTCCCACCGAGTCCGCCGGATCGACATGAAAAAATGCCGAAAGTTCCGGTGACATTTCTCGGCGTCGAAACATCCGAGGTTCCGAGGGTCGTGAGCGAACAGTTGGGTTTGGCAAAAGGCTTCGGCCTCGTCGTCGATTACGTTGTTCCCGATGGTCCGGCCGCAGCCGCGGGCGTGCAGCAAAACGACATCTTGAAAATGTTGAACGACCAGATTCTGACCGAGCCGGATCAACTGGCAAAACTCGTGCGCAGTTATTCAGAAGGAACGAACGTCACGCTCACGGTGTTGCGCAAAGGCCAGGAGCAAAAAATCACTGTCAAGTTGACGAAAAAGGAAGTGCCGCAGCGCCATGAGTTCGGTCCGGGTCGTCATCGGCACGAAGATTTCCCGTTCGGCGATTTCGGAATGAACGGCGACTTCAAAGAGCAAATGGAGAACTTGAAAGAGCAATTGGGCGCTCAAAAGGGAATGATCCACGACGCCGTGTTGAAAGCTCGTGAAGAAGCGATGCGTGCGCGTGATCAGGCCCGCGAGCAAGCGAGGCGCGCAGTGGAACAAGCGCGCCGTGCCGCCGGTCGATGGAACATCACAACCAATGAGGACGGCGGATTAAAAACGACCAAGATTGACATCGGTAAGGCGCAGATCGTTTTTTCCGATGACAAAGGCGAGATGAAACTGGAGACCGTCGATGGGAAGAAATTGCTCACGGCGAAAGATCCGCAAGGCAAACTCCTCTTTAGCGGTCCGGTCGAGACAAAAGAAGATCTCGATAAAATCCCGGCAGAGGTTCGCCAGCGTTACGACAAGTTACAGGAAGAAGAATTGCGGGCAGTCGCGCCGCCGTCCAATATCAATGAAGATGATGATTCGGCCGACACAAATGATGATGACAACGAAACTCCGCCGATGGAACAGGTATCGACGAATTCATTTCCGCGCGTCCCGCCGATCTTCCGAACCGTTCTGAGTTGAGGCAGAGACTCCGCCGAGCTTCTTAACCTGGCCAGCCCCGAATGCTTCCGGGGCAACAACGCCGTTCGGCGGAGTTTTTGCAATTAGTGACAGCTCACTGCTACTACCGTGCCGGTCCCGGCGTGACCCGGATTCCGCTCGTAGCCTGGATCGGTTTGAACGATCACCATCTCTGGAATGTTACCCGAGATCGTTGGACCCGACTGTGTTATCGAACTGGCCACAATGACGGTTATGTAAGATGGAACGGTGCTTGGTTGTGCAGAGCTATTGCCTGGGTTACTTGTCCATGTGCCGCCGCAGGTCGGTGGATTCGGGTTCGTGGCGCTTGCAAAGCCTTTAAAATTGGTGGGCGCGGGGCCACCGCTTAGCGAATTTACGTGCGCCCAGTCCGGGCCCCAAAATGTCACGTGAGTGCCGACTATTGCATTGCCATCGCCGATCACGAAGCTTCCTTGAAAACTTGGAGTCGGAGTTGGTGTTGGAGTGGGCGTGGGTGTCGGAGTTGGTGTTGGCGTTGGTGTTGGTGTTGGACTCGGTGTTGGACTTGAAACGGGAACCTTTGCGACAAAGACATCATATGGGCCGCCGGTGAAAGCGCGGACGGGTGAACCCCAGGTGGCATCGCTCCAGCCCGCCACACCGACATCCCCACTGGCATCCACCGCCACCCCGAAGCAAAAGTCACTCGACGCGCTGCCAAGAAACGTATTCCAAGTGAGCGCTCCACCTGAATCCAGTTTCGCGGCAAAAACGTCAAGGCCCCCGGTGAAGCCTCGGGTGGGCGAACCCCAAGTCGCTGCGCTGTAGCCCCCCACATAAACATTCCCGCTGGCATCCACTGTCACCCCGGCGCCAAAGTCAGACCCCACGCCGCCAAGAAACGTATTCCAAGTGAGCGCTCCGCCTGAATCCAGTTTCGCGGCAAAGACATCAAATTGGCCGCCGCTGAAAGCGCGGACGGGTGAACCCCAGGTCGCCTCGGTGTAGCCCGCCACATAGACATTCCCGCTCTCATCCATTGCCAAAGCCTGGCAAGAGTCCTCTACACCGCCTCCGAGAAAAGTGTTCCACGTTAGCGTCCCGCTTGAATCCAGTTTGGCGACAAAGGCAGCAACGCCACCGCTGAAGGCGCGGACTGGTGAACCCCAAGCGGCATCGCTGTCGCCCGCTACATAGACATTCCCGCTTATGTCCAACCCTAGCGCCCAGCCATAGTCAGTCCCACCGCCACCGAGAAAGGTACTCCAAGTGAGTATCCCGTTTGAATCCAGTTTCGCGGCAAAGGCATCAAGAGGGCCGCCGCTGAAAGCGCGGACGGGTGAACCCCAGGTGGCAGGGCTGTAGCCGGCCACATAGACATTACCAGTCACGTCCACTGCCACCGCCCGGCCAGTCTCAAGCGCGGGCCCGCTGCCGCCGAGAAAAGTGTTCCAGATCAGATTCCCGTTTGAATCCAGTTTCACGACAAAAATGTCAATGCCCCCGTTGAAGGCGTGGACGGGTGAACCCCAGCTGGCATTGCTGAAGCCGGTCACATAAACATTCCCAATCACATCCACCGCCACCCCGAAGCCCTTGGCCGCTCCGCCGCCGCCGAGAAATGTGTTCCAGATCAGATTCCCGTTTGAATCTAGTTTCGCGGCAAAAGCGTCAGCGCCGCCGCCGTCGTAGGCCGCGACGGGCGAGCCCCAGGCCGCAGTGCTGAAGCCGACCACGTAAAAATTCCCAATTACATCCACTGCGAACCCGAAAGCCTCGTCAATCCCCGCCCCGCCGAGAAAGGTATTCCAGGTAAGCGTCGGGTCAATGAAGAGCGGCTCGCTCCGGTCATAGTCGCCCAACGCGAACGTGAGCTCGGCGTTCCCGCGCGGCGCGAATGCAATCCGCACAGGCACGCGTTTTCCATCGCGCTCTTGCCACGCTTGCGGCGCGCTCTCGTTCAGCGTGCTGGTTTGGAAGCTGACGCGCAGCGACCCATCACTCTGCACTGCGACCGGTGCGTTGTAGCGCAGACGAATGTTGCCCGCATTCGCATGCGCCTCGAGCCGATAGGTGCTGCGAACAACCGCGCCACTGGGCGCGTCGTAGATCAATGTGACACCGTCCCAGAGATTCGGGTAGGTAACCCGTGATAATGGCGCCACGCGTTCCACGTTACCCGGCATGCCATCGCCCGGCGTGGCATCGCTCACCGGATTGGTCGTGCGCGGGTTGACAAACTCGACATGCAACGCGTGCGAGCCGCCGGCGACATAGACACCGCCTGAGGCGAAGCCGAGAATGTGTCCGCCCGACGTGAATTGAAGGAGTTGGCTTGGAGCCGTTCGATCTACCGGTTTGCCGGCTTCATGTTGCCTGACCTCAAAGAGGGTGACGACCAAGATAATCGGAAGCCACAGCAGGTTTAGAAATAACAGGCGAAAGAGCGTTCCTGCCGTCCTGTTTTGTAGTTTGTTCATAGGTTGTTCTCCTTTGCTTTAGCGATGCCCGCGCGGCGAACACGATTGAATTTCTTTTTGAGGCGGCGAGGCCAGCCCGCCCCGAGTTGTAGAAAAATACAAACCGCCCGAAATGTAATGGCCGTTTACATCCGTAGCAAAGTTAGGTGTATGCGCGGCACCATTGGTTTTCTGCCGCTGCACCCATTTGGCTTGGAAGACGATAGGTGTCGCCCTGCTCTTACAAGGCGCGGGACTGACGAGGTCGCGCCCGATTCGTTTTGCAGCTGCCTGCCAATCAACAGCAATGAAGTCGACATCGTGCTCCGGAAACTGTTCCATTCACTCGTTACTACGATCTTTGCCGCAGGAAGTTCCCTGAAAACAGAAGAAGGAGGCAAATTCACAGGCTGAACGCGGCGTGCGCAAAACTCGGCAAGCTTGTGAATAAGTTTCCTTCAGCAAAACAGACTGTTCACTTTTATGCTTGAACAATTATTTTCGGATGTGCACGCTGATCGCGTGAGATCATGCAATGTGCTTCACCCTCTGACGCATTTCGCCACCACCCGTTGGAGTCTGATTCGCGCGGAGCAGGCTTCGCATGGGCGGCCTGCGGGCAACAATGCACTAGCAGAACTTTGCCAAATCTATTGGCGGCCAATCTTTACCTTCGTTTGTCGAAAGGGGTACTCGGTTGCCGATGCACAGGACCTTACCCAGGATTTTTTTATCGAGGTTCTTGAAGGCAAACTCATTCAGTTTGCGGATCCAGGACGGGGCCGTTTCCGCTCCTTGTTGCTGAAATCGCTGACGAATTTTCTGATAGATAGAAAAGTAAAGTCCCGAAGACGAAAGCGCGGTGGGACGATACAGTTCATCCCTTGGGACGACTGGATGGATGAAGCCTCGACCAATCAGATCCTTTCGACGAATGATCTGGCGCGAGCCTCGGCTGAGGCTCTCTTCGATTTCCGCTGGGCTGCAACACTTGCTGAACAAGCGCTAAAGCGACTGCGCGAAGAATGTGAGAGTAAAGGCCATCGGCGGCTTTTCGAAGCGTTGAGCGATTATCTTGCCGCGGATCGGGGAGATATCTCATACCGGCATCTGTCGATGCTGCTAGGGGTGTCGGAGGTTTCGGTCAAGAAGTTGATCCATCGATTCCGCATTCGTTATCGGATCCTTCTCCGTGAGGAAGTCGCGAAAACTGTCAAGACTCCTGAAGAGGTGGATGATGAAGTCCGATATCTATGTTCCGCGCTGAGTTCTGGCACATGCATCAACGGCAATGGAAGTAAATAGCTCTGTTGAGCCTCGACCTCGTGGCAAGTTGCAACAATGTGAAAGCTGTCACGCGACTTCGGTCCTGGTTAACGGCCTCTGTTTAACTTGTCTTTTCCGCGGCGGGCTCGAAGATCCTGCTAATCTTGCCGACAGCGGAACGTTCGCGGAAACGGTTAACGAGCTGCGCATTCGAGATTCTAAGTGGCGCCTCGGGAATTATGAAGTTCTCCATGAGATCGGCCGGGGCGGCATGGGAGTCATTTACCGAGCGCGAGAATTCTCTTCCGGCCGGGTTGTCGCATTGAAACGCGTCTCAGTTGACCGGTTAGATTCCCTGCAAGCGCTTGCCCGTTTCCGTCGAGAAGCAGAAACAGCAGCCGCATTCGATCACCCGAACATCGTGCCGGTGTACTACGTCGGTGAAAGCGATGACGGAATCCCCTTTTTCACGATGAAACTCGCTTCCCGGGGGAATCTTGGCACATCCCGCGCCGCATTGCGCAACCAGCCGCGTCAATGCGTTATTATAATGGCCAAAGTCGCTCGTGCCATTCAATATTCTCACGAGCGAGGCTACCTTCATCGCGATCTCAAGCCAGCTAACATCCTTCTAGACGAGGGCTGGGAACCGCTTGTAAGCGACTTCGGGCTCGCCAAGTGGCAGAACGATCCAAGCCAGCTGACGCGCACGTTGACTACGCTTGGCACACCGAGCTATTTAGCTCCAGAGCAGGCGGCAGGGCCATCGGCACAGCTAACAGCCGCTGCAGACGTCTACAGCCTGGGCGCGATTTTGTTTGAGCTTCTTACCGGAAGACCGCCTTTCTTGGGGGAACATCCCCTCGCAGTTATTCATCAGGCGGCCGAAAAACCCGCGCCGAAACTTCGTCGGTTTACCCAAGAGTTCGATCGCGACTTAGAAACAATCTGTGCGCGTTGTTTAGAACGTGACCCGTCCGTTCGATATCAATCGGCTAAGGACTTAGCGCTGGATCTTAACAGTTGGCTAGACGATCGCCCCATCACAGCGCGACCGGCCAAAATTCCGTATAGAGTGGCTCGTTTGGCTAGTCGCAATCGTATGTTGGCGGGCACCATAAGCGCATGTGTTGTCCTAGGTGGTACATCTCTCCTATGGCACGTCCGCGACTGGGGGCTGCAATCTGCGATGCGCGAGAGTACGTTGGCGACGCGTTCGGTAGGAATAATGCCTTTTCTTAACCTGGACAATCTCACTCCTGATCCGATATCGGCCCAATCGGTTGCAAGTTCCTTGCAAGGCAAGCTGAGTCGCTTGGGCCCGGCTCGAGTTAGCTTAACGCAGTTAGGAGCATCTGTGAGCTGGGGCGGAACTGAAGAGATTCGGAAAGTTGGCCAGGACGTGAAGGCTCGCGCGGTGCTCACTGGCGCTGAGCGTACAATTGACGGCAAAAAGCGAATTTCGTTTCGACTGCTAGATGCCGCGACCGGCCAACCTCTGCTTGTGCATCTCTGGCAAGACAAGGGACAGAAAGATTCAGCGAAAGCTATCGGCGAAGAAATCGGTCAGCCGATATATGCTGTTTTGAGCGCTAAGGATTGGTCGAACATGATCTACTCAAAGACCGACCCGGGATTGCGAGACCAGATTGCAAGAGATGCTATTCTCGCGGGCCGTGATTTGATGTTCCGCTACACTACGGCCGACCTCGATCGAGCAATCGATCTGTTTAAGAAAGCTGTGAACACGGCCCCCGATTCGTCGCTCGCTCATTCATACTTGGCTAGTGCCGCCACTAGTCGCACGCATTACATCGCCGATTGGAGCTATCTGAAACTTGGTAAGGATGAGGCAATTAAAGCGGTGCGACTATCCCCCATTTCTGGTGACGCGCATAGAGCGCTTGCTGGTGTTTACTATCAAGAGGGGCGATTCACCGAAGCTCTGGAAGAAGCCATACGAACCGTCGAAACGTCGGGCGTAGAGGAGAAAGTCGTTCGTTTAATCGGCATAACTTTCGATGCGTTAGGACATCCAGATCGCGCGCTAAACTGGTTCACCTTCGGTTCGCGCATCAGAGGAACCGCGGATGGCATCGATGCACAAATTGGAGCATACGATTGCTCAAAGGCGATTTTGCGGGGGCGCGCGAACTCGTTCGCAAAGGCCGCTGGAACCATGAGGACCTTGGTGATACTAAACGAATGGCCGCGCAGATCGAGTTTTTTGCGAGAAATTTCGAGGCGGCGGAAAAACTCTATGGTGATCTTGCGCAGGCGGATCCCGGTGGAGGCGGTTCTTTTTACGGGGCCATTACTTATGGGTCGGCTTTGGGCCGAGCAAGGCAGGCGATGGGTGACAACACGGAAGGGGAAGCGCTTCTCGAACATTGCTTAGTGCAAGAAAAAGCTGCTGTAAGTCGGGAGCCGGAGAATCCCGAAGTTGTCTATCGTCTTGCCGCCGTCGAAGCGTCGCTCGGCCTGACTGAATCGGCGCTTGAGCATTTGCTCACAGCAGTAAGTCTAGGCTGGATCGATTATCGATCGCTCGCGACGGATCCACGGTTCGATGCACTTCGGGACAATCTCGAGTTCCAGCTAATGCTCAAAAATATTTCTAGTAAGGTTGCAGATATGAGATTAAGATCGCAACCATTAAACGCAGAAGAATGGAGGAATAACCAATGGCAAAGAAGAGTTGGGATGAATTGACTAATGACGAGAAACTGGATCGTTTGACGTCCGTGCTAACACTCGCTGGAGCGGACATCAAGTTTCGTGATCGCTGCCTTGTATCGCCGGAATCGGCAAAGAAAGCGATTGGCGAGGTCGGTGGAATAGAGTTCCCGCCAGACTTTCGAGTTCAGTTTCTTACCCCGGAGGAGCAACTCAAAACCCTGATCCTTACGGTGCCCGACTATACACCTACAGACAACGGATCGCCAGAAGTACGCAATGCTGAAGATTATCAGAAGTGTACATATGCCATGTGGAGGAGCTAGGTTTAAGGCGGGCTCGAGAGCTTAAAAGTGCACCGCGCGCCGGAGAGCTTTAATCACATCCGGTAGCACGTTACGTTCATCATAAAACGACCCCTGCTCGATTTTTCGAGTAAAATAAGGGATGTCGAGTCGCTTCAATGCATCGATTTCTGCGCGAATCAATGCTGGAGAGACTGCGCTTCGGGCACATGAACGGGCGATAAGAATATCTCGCTCGATTCCAGATCGTAGAGCGGTTGGTTGGATGGAAGCTCGTCGGATACGGTCGTAATTCGCAGTCGACCAATAGATCCAGCGTCGCTCTACGGCACGGAACCGCCGCACCCATCGAACGAACGCGGCGCGTCCCTTTTCGTTCTCGAGAACGCAGTCCCACGCGCTCCTAAACCCGTTAACGATCTCCCCCTTATATCGGGCCGCACCTAGCGGCTTTCCGCCGATTCGTGGAATATGTTGTCCCGTAGTCGTCTTGCCCAAGACACTGCTCCGGTACTGCCAACTTGACCTCCGGTTTGACCTTGGAAAGAAGCCGGTCTCGTATAACGCATCGAGTGGTGATTGGATTTGCGTCTTGCGTGTCACGTGCCACAACGTCTCTGCATCGACTAAGACGGGATACTCGCCAGAGGCAATCACGTTATCCCGATGACAATCGACAGCCCTGAGAAGATATGCCGCGGCGATCATACCGCCGAGGCGTTCGTAAAATCGGCGCGCGGCTGCGTGATTCTTACACGAAGCGAACCTGATTTCCTCCATCCAACAATAACCGTCCCGGCGTAGAACCCGAGCTGGCCTCAATTTGGGTCGAAGACATCTTGCATTCAGATAACGAATAAAACTGAACCATTCTCGCTCTCCATCTCCGCTTCGAGGCTTATAGATTATTGAGCCGGCGTGGCATTGAAGGAGCATTACGGAGCGACCTTTATTGTGCGGATCTGACAGCCCAGGACGTATATCAGCAATTTTGTCGACCGGGCGCGCGGCAAAAAAAGTGCGAGACATCGCGACTCGATCTGCGCTAAACCGCAGAAGTAGTTCGGCAATGTGATCACGCCACTGCGATATCAATAGAGACCACAGCTTGGCTAAGACCGGGAAATTCTTGAACAGTGAAATGAGTCGATGATATGGTGGTTTTTCGAAAAAACTCCGTTCTATCAGTTCTCTAGTGGCAGTGCCCTTTTCAGAGTAAATTGCTTCAAATGCGCGGCGAAATGCATTTAGCTCCAGCGCAAAGGAGGGGCGGGTTGCTCGCGTGAGTAATCGCTGAAGGTTGTCCTTCAAGCGCCTCTTCGCTATTGGGCACAGTAGAGACAGAAGCTCGGATGAGACGGTTCTTTCTAACCTTCTAAGTCCGTACTGCGATCCAACTTCACACACTTTCTGTAGAGGCGAACTCCGTCTTGAACTGAACTCAAGCTCACCTAGAGCATGCAACATTTCTCGAAGTTCATTCGCCCATCCTGGAAGGTGGACGCGCGGATGTCCCGACAAGGGTTCGCGAACGCCCCGCGAGGTTCGTACGTTGCGAGCTACTGACGGTGCGCTCTGCCCTTTCCGGCGCGGAAAATCATCGGGACCAGCTGCGGCCTCGACAATCGTAATAAATTCTTCGTCGGAGATGGTCATCAAAAACGCTCTCGGTACTCCGAAAAGCTGACAAGTGAAACTCCGAGTCTAGGCAGGCAGGAAGCTCCGCCATTTTGCTTCACATTCCGGCAGGAGCTGGCTATCGCCGACTAATCGAATAATTCTGATCACTGAATTAACCTGTTCGTCTAGACCGTTGGGAAAACGCCACAACGGTAGTTTCCAATCAGGACCGACCACAGACATATAACCTTCGGGGTCGGCCTCCAACGCTCGCTGTATCACCTCGCCCACGATGTAGCTTCCGATAGGACCCAGAGTCCGCCCCAGACCACGTATCTCAGCTTCCTTGAGAAGATAATAAAAGAGTGGTGTGTTCTGCTCAAGGCCGACGTTCCGTAAAACGCTTCCCGAATGATCGCAAGTATTTCGGGTCAGCTCTGAACTTGTTAGGAAATCTTCCGCTCTAATTATTCCGTCCTGGACCAGCCTTTCAGCTACCTCCTGGCCGGACGGCAATCCTGCCCGGGCTCCGCGTAATAACGTGCGCAGGGGAAGACTAGCTGGTTTTGCTGAACGTTCCATTTTGCTGCACAAACGGAGCGTTGAAGTCGATAAGCCATGTAAAGAAGCGGCGATGGACGTATCGATATACGAACTCGACGCAACCGGACCAGAAGCGGGTAACCCGTCAAAGAACCGACCCCACTCGACGATAAAATCGTCTTGTAGCGGTGACGGATTTTGCCCGAGCGCCATCAGTTCCGCTAGTTCGACGCGTTTTTGGCGACAATTTAAGCCGTAGGCATTGCGCACCATGCTGTGCCCGAACCGGAACGCGGCCAGGGAAAACTCAATGGGAATGGAAAAGCCGTCTTTCGGCCCGGAACGTTGACGAGCTACCCGCTGACGATGGTCCCAAACGCTCGGGTGCAATATCCGAGGCAGAAAATCATGACGAACAATCCATTGATAATGCCAACGAACCAGCCGCTGCGCGCGATCAAAAATTGTTCCTGAACGGAGATTTTCGATCCCACTTATCGTGCGAGATTTGGCGCTGAGCTGTCTGATCGCCTCATTGTGGAACTTTAGGAATACAACGTGGAGTTGTCTTAAAATAAGATTAATCAGGTTACGCGTATCCCCAATCAGAATCGCCCCGTTCACAATGGGAAGATCGCGTAGATAACCGGTAGGAGTGGTCGCTCCCACCTTGAATACTTCTGCTCCGGTCTCGCCCTCATAAAGATTCGGCGACTCCTGCGGCCCGCCGCCATAAATGTGATCGAGATCCAAGTAGGACGTCCGATAATTAGGAGTCAGTTCAGGATTTAAGTAAGGTCCATCTAATGGGGTAACGTCATGCGTTAAATCATGGCCGACGAACTGACCCAAGTATGTGTATCCGACGCGGGGAGTGAGAGTGCCTTCTCGCTCGATGTCGTAGCGCATTGCGCTACCCAATTTGATCAGCTTTTCTTCTTGGCTCTTTGCGAGAGACTCCGCAGGCGGTTGAAAGAGCCGGGTGTAGCAGCCTTTAGGCTGCGAACGGGCCGTTCGCGCGCAAACGTCAATTCTGCTCGCTGGCCGATCGCTAACTGGGCGGAAACGTTCCTGGTTCGCTTTCGTTGTTTCCTGCGTCGAGTGCCTCTTTTTTCCTTCTGGAACCATTCTCGCCATATCTACGATTATCGTGCTCTCGCGCGATTCGGTGAAGGCATTGTTTTCAGCTGCAACGGTGTGAGCCCGAACGTTGACCTGACGTCACAAGTGCCCCGGTCTCAGCCTACACTCCGTGTGCTTTGAACTGCGGTATTCCCCGAGCACGCCGCCTTTAACGGCCCTGGCCCGACATGCCCGCGCTGTGAGCCTGTCGTTCCAGCTGTTCGGCGCTGACCTTTTCCACGTTCAGGGAGCCTGGCTGGCCGCTGCCATTGTCATCGACTTCGACCCAGCGACCCCCCAGATGGGTCCCGGTGGTCGGTGGAATCCACACCATGTGTTTTCCCTTCTTCACGGACCCGGATACTTGCGATGTGGAACCTGGCTTGAGATCAAAATTCAACTCTGTCGGCGCACCGAGCTTGGTCTTGGTATTGTTGATCGAAGCTTTTACCGCGCCATTCACGATTAAAGTAACCCGATACGTGCCTGCGGGTAAAGCGTCTGAAATGTAGTGACCACTCGCATCCGTTCTCACTGTCTTAAACAGTTTGCTTCCGTCTTTCGCCTCGATCCGAATGTCAGCGCCCTTGACTAGTTGTCCCTTGGGATCTTTGACAACCCCTTGAAGAACCGAGTTCCCGGCCCATGCACTTGCAGTGAAAACGACCAACCCGATAAAAGCGATCTGAATTGGTTTGATAAACATATACGCGGACGCTACGCGTAAGAGGGGCCAACTTGCAAGCCATTATTCTACCCTCGCGGAATATTTGAGTCACTGCGGCGTGTCCGGTGTCCGCAAACTCATGTCTGAAATGACGCTGCGAACGCGTTGCAGCGCCATCTAAAGCGTTGAAAACGCTAATATCGAGCGGGGCAACGAAAAACGTTTCCAAAATGTAACCTGTCAGCCATTCGTTTGTAACGGGCTGGTGCGAGACTCTCAAATCAACGATGGGCGCACCTAGCTTATATCGGGATCCGAAAAGCGCTATGCGCAGCAACGGCGATACAAGTGTCGGTCCGTCATCGGTTCGGTCGGTCAAAAATTTGAGGATGCAGGAGCACACTCCCGAGTTGCCTGATGACTACGCCGCCGAAGATACTGTTCGTGCATCTGCGACGTTTACTCGCACAAAAGCATTAATTTCCGCCGCAGTCCGCTTTTGGGAACTTAGACGCGGAATTGGTTAGTAATTGAAAGAGGGACCCGGCGGCAACATCTCCTTCCGGCTTTGTCAGTGGTAGGGGAATCCCAGAGATGACGTACTGCTCGTCGCCATGAACGAGTGGCATACCGGTTACGTCGCAGTGGAATTCTCGCGAAAAGCGAAGGTCGGCGGAGATCTGCCGATGCAAGTCTAAGGACGAGCAATTGCCAAGTGTTGTCATCACGAAGTAACAAGGCTGTGCCCTCGCGGAATATTTGAGTCACTTCGGCGTGTCCGGTGTCCGCAAACTCATGTCTGAAATCCCGCTGCAAACGCGTTGCAGCGCCATTTAAAAGCGTTGAAAACGCTAATATCGAGCGGGGCAACGAAAAACTTTGCCAAAATGTAACCTGTTAGCCATTTGTTTCCGATGTCGTCCTTAGTGGTTGCGGCAGGCGGACGCCTGTTTTTTAAGCACGTAGCCTTTTACAGCTTCTCAATTTCAGCGCGAAGAACTTCCTTTGATTTGCCAAGCTTCTGCTGGAGACGGCCCAGCAATTCATCGTCCTTTCCCTCGACAAATGTAAGATCATTATCGGTCAACTGACCATATTTTTGCTTCAATTTGCCTTTCGCTTCATTCCAACTGCCTTTGAATCTTAGCGTGTTCATACAGCGGTTTCGCCTTTCAAACGAATATTGGCTGTCTCTTTCGTCAGAAACATGCTACGTCCGCTGTGACGAGCACAGTGACTAGATGAAATATTTTGATGAATCCATTTGCGAAATGACGATACCGAGATCTGAATAAACGTGAGAGTTTTTTGGTTCAGCCGCGAGCCCCAAAAGCGTTACTAAGGGATTCCAAAATATCTCACAAGCCCTTTATTTCACTACGACCGTTTATGCACAACCGCGGAGCAAATAGATCATCGAAAACACGACCGAGATTGCCAGAAACCAAAGCAAAATGTGTGCAATCTGCTCCGAACGTTTGAATTTCCGCTTTGGCCGCATTCGAACTTTCATTTAACGAAATCGTGCAATACCACAAGAGCTGTGGGCCTTCTAACCCACCGTACCGGAGCGGCGGGATCTCCGTCGGTGCCCTTCTCCAACCGCAAGCTGCAGTTCAATCAGACACCAGCCTCAGCACGTCGCCAGCTCCACGTTCATTTGTCGCCTAAATTTTGCAGGTAAGGGCCCGCCAGAGTCAAATCGAAATCAACGACCGTCGCACTGGTCAAGTGTATTTCGCGCTGTCGCCGGCTGTCGCATCATAGGTTGTGCCGCTAACACGATAAGCAGCATCACTGGCAAGGAAAACAACCGCGGGCGCGATGTCTGCCGGCTACATCCAGGGAATTTTCATGACCGACTGCAGAATACGCGCCGCAATGACTTCTTCCTCTTTCGGTTCGCCTTGAACTTGTTTGCCCGCTTCCTTTAATGCCTCTTTCCAACGTCCGGGGTTGCGCGTCATTGGGGTATCCACCAGACCAGGTTCAACGGTGTTAACCGTGATCTGGTGCTCGCCCAGTTCCAGCGAGACTTTTCATATGAAATTATTTCGCATGATGAGGCAGCAGTGCGTCTCTTTTTTCGCCGGGCGCTCGCTGCCGCAGCTGGCCGCAGATCAGAGCGCCCGCGAGATCATTCGATTCGCTGAATTAGCTCTTTTTCGCAGTGTCCCGAAGATTTTTTATCCGATCGTGTGCAACTATAACCTCGCGGTACTGCCGCGAAACGATGTCGCACAAGGACGAGGTGAGACCATTCTCTAACGGCCCATTCGTTGCGGAGGCATTTATTCTCTGTGCTGGCGCGGCGCCGTGCGGTCGGAGCAGGATAATTGGAGGAGGACCATCCTCCCTGCTGAGCGGTTGTGCCAGCTATCCAGGGATAGCAGGGTTGCTTACGTACTCAGTTTTTGACGCAACGTCACAATTCCAACCAGCACCAATCCGAGGACGAGCAGAACCGTTGTGCTGCCTTCAGGTATCGTTGCTGTTGTGGAGCTCGAGAGGGTGAATTCAAAACCGGTCCCGGCGCCTTGGAGTGCGAACGAAGCGGGCGTAGGGTCGAAGC
>WNFO01001238.1_pt1 | contig 27704 bp, 40 predicted proteins | sample 5400251 | NCBI WGS metagenome assembly WNFO01 (sample SAMN13153354, study PRJNA577476) | soil metagenome | isolation source: 100 cm saprolite under Madrone tree | place: USA:California | collected 2016-06-14
GACGGGTCACGGCGGAACTTCGGCGGCGAGGGATGATGGTGAACCACAAACAGGTAGCGCGAATGATGCGGGCGGACAACTTATTAGAGATTCAGAACCGTGAAGCTCCGCTCGCAACAGATCGGAACGACGAGATGGAGATTTATCTCAACCTGGCCAGTCGCGTGAAAGTGTGCGGTCCGAATCAGCTATGGATCGCGGATATGACCTACGTTCGTCTGAAGACCGAGTTCGTCTATTTGGCGGTGGTCCTCGATGCCTTCTCCCGCAAGGTGGTGGGGTGGTCGCTCGGCCGAACCTTGCAGTCTAGACTTCCACTCCGTGCGTTACAAAAGGCGATTGCGAATCGACAACCGCCTCCTGGACTCATTCACCATTCCGACCGAGGTGTGCAATACGCTTGCGAAGGTTACATCCGGGTGCTTCAGGATCACCAGATGATGCCAAGCATGAGTCGGCCAGGGAATCCGTACGACAATGACTACGCTTCACACTGCACCTCCTCGATACGTTGCGATACAACCCGGTTTACGGATCGCTGGGATAGTTTGATCCCTTGTGCTTTCCGCGGTGGGTTCTCGCCTGGGTCCTCGTACAGGCAGTCGTTCTTGTCGTTGTAGGCGTGACCGCGAATCAATCCATGCCGGTCCCATATTTTGACTTGTTGTGGGCAGATTCCAAGCAGCGCGGCCATTTCCTTGAGAGTCAGCATGCCTGCTTTTCGTAGTCGATCATAAATGAGGGCATAACTCCGCTGGATACGAGCAACGATTCGAGAGGTAAACGCTTTTCCCTCACCGGAACGTATGCCGTGCTCGTTCAGTATGGCTGCAATCTGTGGATAGGTGTGGTGATCGAGCAGCTGATCGATCTCCTTCACCACGTCGAGACTGGTTTGTCGCTGTTGCCACGAGTTGAGAGGAAGTGGCAAGGTCAGAGTTTTTGCAGCTCCGCCCTTGAAACGAATATGCAGCGTAATTTGGTCGCCGCGAAGCAAGGTGATGTCTTCCAGCAACAAGCGGATCATCCGTTTACGCTCGCGATCTGGCGTGTTTGGGTCACGCCAGAGTGCAGGAAAGTTTGTGGCGAGGGCGAGAATCGCAGCCCGCTGCGGTTCGCTCAGGACCTTTCGGTCTTGCTCGCGCTGACGTTCGCGTTCTTGCTGCGTCTCGCTGAGAGTGCGCAGTTTGCTGTTCCACTCGGCTTCGAGCGAGTCCGCCACTAATCGGTTGTCGGGATCGACTCGCATGTAACGTCGGCGCGCCAGATCTGCTTCATATTGCGCCCGCTCCACCTGTTTCTGACGGAGCCGATCCGCGTCCTCGATCCGACACTGCAGTTCTTGCTGAACGCTGAATGCGACCTCGAGTGCCACAGGACTCACCGCGTCCACCAACAGTTCGCTAATGGCTCGATCGATGCCCGCCCCGGGAATCTGCTGACACCGGGGTTTGGCATGCTCGATCCCATCCCGCTGGCACATATATTCCGGCCATAAGTGTCCCTCGCGGCGGTGATAGCGAACCGTCATCCGCTCTCCGCAGCGGCCACAGAGAATCAGTCCCTGCAGCAGCGCCGGTCCTTCGCGGGCAGGGCTCTTGCGGCGGTCCGATCCCATCGCCTGTGCGCTTTCGTGAAGCTGCCTCTGATTTTGCTCATAATCTTCCCAAGAAACGTAGCCAGCATGGGCTCCGGGAATCAGAGTTTCCCATTCCTCTTTCGGTACATGGATAATCTCGCAGCCGCCGTCCACGGTTTTGCGGGTATGGCTTCGGCCGTAGGCGAAAGCGCCGGCGTACCTTGGGTTGTGCAAAATACGGAGCACTTGACTGTGCCCCAGTACGCCCCACACCAGATCTCCTTTTTGCGGCCCGGTGTGCACGCGTCGTGGAAACAGTAAGTTTTGGCGGCGGAAAGTTCGTACTGTGGCCATTGCCGATCCAGTGCGGCGGAACGTATCGAACAACAATCGTAGAGCGACTTGCACTTGCTTGTCCGGATCGAGCACCAATCTAGCTTCAGAGTTGTAGATCAATCCAATGGGCGGCCGGATCACGAGTTCACCACGTCTGGCTTTATTGAGGATTCCACCCTGTAAGCGCGCCCGAAGAACGTGCAGTTCCGCTTCCGACATGGTTCCCTTTAGACCCAACAAGAGGCGATCATTGAAGTGCGCCGGATCGTAGATGCCATCTTCATCCAGGATCAAGGCCTCGGTGAAAGCGCAGATCTCTAACAACCGATGCCAGTCAGTCGAATTGCGCGCCAAGCGGGACACTTCCAGTCCCAATACGATCCCGGCTCGACCCAAGCTGACCTCTGTAACCAGCCGTTGAAAACCTTCCCGATCGGCCGCAGAAGCTCCCGACTGTCCAAGGTCGGTATCAATGACGATGATCCGATCCTCGGGCCAGCCCAACGCCACCGCCTTCTGGCGCAACGCGTATTGACGTTTCGTGCTTTCGCTGTTTTCGAAGACCTGACGCAGCGTCGATTGCCGGATGTAGAGATAGGCATTCCGCTGGAGATGAGCAGCTTTTACTTTCTGATTTGTGTCTGAAGTCATGATCTTAACTCCTGACAGCTGTGCAGCAGCATTCCCGCAAGAATCAGAACGACCTCGGTACGCACGCCCTGAGAAAGAACTGCGTCGCCATCGGCTACAGCAAGTACCGCGGTTGGAGGTGGCGCGGCGAAACAGGCATTCATCAACTCACGCATGCCGCGTCGTATGAATAGCGTCAACCCTGGTCCTCGCTGCCCGTTCAGGAACTGGCGTCTGAGCTCTTCGTATGCGGCGACCAATCCATCTTGATCCGATGGCGCGGGAGCGTAAGGGGACGGCATGCTCAGCGGCGTTTTTTTTCCCGCAGAAGCTGTCGCTCGATGCTGCGGGGATGCACCTGCAAGTTGAAGTTCTGCTTCACCGCTTCCGCCAGCTGAGTGAAACTCAGCGACGGCTGCGCAGTCTGCTGCTCGGCTACGAATTTCATCACTTCCGGGGTGAGCTTGTGACCGCTTCTCGGACCACGCTTCCCCGGAAGCAATCCGGACAAGCCGCTTTGCTCGAAAGTGAATTCGGCTTGGTAGAACGATGGCCGCGAGAAACCAAATTCTTTGGCCGTTTGGGAAACCGACCGCTTGTCTACACGGACCTGGCGCAGCATCTCGTATTTCACCTGGACCAAGTCGTCGGCATCGAAGAACTCGCTGTCCTGGAACAGTGGATGGGTCACATCTTGCGGGCGCGGGTTGAAGGTTCCGTATTGCCGTAAGGCTTTCTGCTTGTCGTTGTTTTTCACTCGCAGCACTCTCTTCTTCATCCCGTTTCAGTCGGCGGAAGGCTGTAAACATAATTATGACTAATTCGTGTAACCTGTCAAGGTTTTTCTGCCGGGAAAAACTTGATAATATTGGCATATATTCGCATTTATCGCTATTCACATAATCGTTTACCATAGTCGAAACCGACAACATTGGCCTTACAATCATGACATATTTTCCTTTACAGTTCTCTGGGCTCGCTCTGACTTCCATCCGTCAATCTGCTTCGCCAGTTCGATCAAGTCCGCCACTCGAAATTGCGATCGCCCCGCCGCTATAGCAACGAACGGATCGACCGCACCGATGACGTTGACTCTCAACGTTGCTATGCGGCGCATTTGAATGCTCAGACCAACGCCAGTTGCGAGAGCTTTATGAAGACACTGAAACGGGAGGAGATATACGCCAACGACTACCGCGATTTGGAACACCTGATCGAGAGCGTCGAGGAATTCATCGAACACTATTACAATCGATGCCGTTTGCATTCAGCGCTAGGCTACCGCCCACCGGAAGAGTTCGAAGAAGAATCAGGACAGCGACACGCCGAAGCGAGTTTGGCGGCCTCGACACTAACCTTTGCCCGAGGCCGATCGTGAGCGAATTCACTGGTGTGTGCCAGTGTGCCAATAAAACTGTCTCACTCGGGGGTTCACCCCCGGGCTTCGCAAGCCGCTGTGTCAGAACTGTGCCAAAACCCTATCCTTTTGAACCATTGGGGTTAGCTCTTGAGCGAAAAGCAGATTCCCCAAGTTGTTGGAAAGGTTAGTAATTAAGAAAAAAGAACGGAGCTCTATCCAGCTGAGCTACGGGCGCGCAAACAACTTCAGGTAAATACGGCGGTAAACCTGATAACTCCATTCTAGCTTGAAATTCGCCAGATTGCTTTTGAGAATCGGTGGAGAGAAAAAAGCAACTTGCGTCTAACGTGCGAGCGAAGACGGGCACGACATGCCGTACCCCTACGAGAAATTCCATGCTCGACTCGCGCGTGCCCTGCGCTCAGGCGATGCCACGCAAGCATGCACCTTTACGGCCAAACCTCAGCCTTTCGCGCGTTCCTTAATTTGCCGAGCCAGCCTCTCGATTTCTTCGGCCTTCTTGACCATCGCGAGGGAAAGTACCGCCGTCGCATCGGTTTTCTCGATTTGTTGCTTCAACTGCGACGCCAGATCAAACAATTTCTCGATGTCTTTCTTGATGTCTTTCTGATTTTCTTCCAACCGAATTTTCGTGGGAGACTTTGCATTCGGGTTCGCAATCGGCTCGTCTTCTCTGGGGTGCATGGGAGACGGTGCCTTGGGGAACGGATCCTGTCCACGCACAGCCGAAGCGTTTATCGAAAAAAGGGCCACAACGCCGACCATGCTGCGCAATAGCGATCGTCTGGATTCGTACATAGTTGGCTCCTGTTGCAGAGCCCGTCGCGACAGTTCGAATGTGACACTTCGCGCGTCACACTTCTCATATCGCAACGAGCATGCCCCCCGACTCAATGTTATACTCCCCCGACGAATCGCCTATGTCCAGCACTGTCCCGTACTTGAACGCAACCACACTCTCAATCGTTCTGCATCTTTTCGGCATTTTGGTCCTTGCACTGCTGCTCAACCGTTTCTTGCGCGTGCTGACCAATTTGTTGATTAAGCCCGCGGCGGGCCAGTCCCGCTCCGAGCAACTGCGCGAACAGCAGACCCGCACGCTGGCAGGGGTTGTTTATGGAGCGGCCAGCAAGGTGGTCTGGGTAATCGCAATTCTGACGGCCCTGGACAAAGTCGGCATCAATCCAACACCCGCGTTGACGCTGGCCGGCCTGGCCGGAGTAGCCATCGGCTTTGGCGCGCAAAACCTGGTGCGTGACGTCATCACGGGCCTTTACATCGTATTGGAAGACCAGTATGTGACCGGGGACACCGTGCAGATCGCGGAAACCATCGGGCGCGTGGAACATCTCACACTGCGACGCACCGTGCTGCGGGACGCGCGCGGCGCGCTGGTCACCATTGCCAACGGCGATATCCGCACCGTCGCCAACCTGAGCCGGGACTGGTCGCAATCGTTCGTGGACGTCGCTCTGGCTCCCGAAATTGCGCTCGATAAACCAATGGCCGCCCTCGAGGCTGCGGCCTCTGAACTGCGCGGCGACGCGTCCTGGTCGCAAGCCCTGGTTGACGGGCCGCGAGTGCTGGGTGTGCAATCCTACGATAGAAATGCGACGGTGGTGCGGCTGCAAGTTCGAACCGCGCCGACGCGCCAAGACGAAGTGACACGCGAACTGCGCCGCAGAATCCAGATCGAATTTCAAAAGCAAGGCATTCCGGTAGCGAGCGTGTTGCGATTCGAATTGGCGAACCCGCAGTCGCTGGCAACGGGGAAAGTGCCAGTCGAGACCCCGCAATAGACTCACGCGCAGGAGACGATCTCATGTCCACCATTACCTACGACGAAGTGAACCTGATGCTGCGACTTTACGATATGCGCCGCGAAGCCCGGCTACGGCAGGCCAGGAGCTGGTTTCTCGATCATTTTCACCCCATGTCGCCGGACGAGATGACCGAGAAGTACGCGCCGGGAACCGACGAGTACAACAACATCCGCATGGTAATCAGCTACTGGGATATGGTGGCCAGCATCGTGAATCGCGGATTGATCAACGACGAGCTTTTCTTTGAGAGCAACGGCGAGATCTGGGTGGTATGGGACAGGATTCGCTCTATCGTTCCAACCTGGCGCGCGGCGTTCAAGAATCCGATGGTTTTTATGAATATGGAAGAAGCCTGCAAACGCCTCGAGGCTTGGCGCGAAAAGCGTGCTCCGGGTTCAAGCGTGGCCATGCGCCAGATGATGCAACAGGCCCGGCCTAAAGTTTAAGCGGCCGTTTCGCTGCTCAGACCGCGGAAACGGGATGCTGCGTCATCTTGGACGCCCGAATTTCACTCAATCCTGAAGACTTCGCAAGTACCGCCCGGTTCCGGCCCCACTCCTTCGCACGATAAAGCGCCACATCGGCCTCCTTGATTAACTGCTCGGCGTTCGAATCCTGCCAATCCCCCGTACCGGCGACTCCCAAGCTCATGGATACAGCCAGCGGACCAGTTGCAGTCTCCACCGGACGCTCTTCGATGGCGTGGCGAATATTTTCTGCGCGATTGGCGCCCATCTGGGTACGGCAACCGTTCAGCATGATCAGGAATTCCTCTCCGCCATAGCGGCTGACGGCGTCATAGGTGCGCACCGAATCACGAAGACGGCAAGCTATTTCACGCAGAACTTCGTCGCCGGCAGCGTGGCCATATGTGTCATTCACTTTCTTGAAGTGATCGATGTCGCCCAGAACTATGGTCAATTCGCCTTTTTCGCCATCGCGGCGCGCGCGTAACTTCGCGCTGCAAAATATCCATAATCATGCCGCGATTCCACAAACACGTGAGCGGGTCGTGCGTGGCCTTAAAGAGCATTTCTTCGCGCGCCTGCACCAGATTATCCTCCAGAGAAAGGATACGCTCTCCAGTGCGCAGGCGCGCCCGCAGTTCTTCCGGATCGAATGGCTTGGTCAGGTAATCATCCGCACCCGAGTCCAGGCCCGCAATGATGTCTTCTTTGGATTGCCGTGAGGTGAGCAGAATCATGTGCACGTACGGCATTGCGGTTTGCGGACGAACCGCACGCACCACATCCACACCATTCAGACGCATCATCCAATCCAACAAGACCAGTCGTGGCGCGTCTGGCTGCTTAATCGTTGTCCAGCGGCCACGCCATCCTCCAAGGCAACGACTTCGTAGCCCGATTTCTCGAGCGTGTTTTGCAGCAGATACCGTGACAGTTTGTCGTCATAGTATTTTTCTCATTGCAGCGCTCCAGCAAGCAGGTGTCCCACTTCCAGCAATACGCCACTCAGTTCCTTTTCGAAGGCCTGCCACGCGCCCGCGAGTTCGTCGGTCCTGGCTTCTTTGGCTAACTCTTCCAGATGAGCCGTGGCCGCCGACGCTGGGTTCGCGGAGAGGTTCGCCAGCATTCCCTTGAACGCATGAGCCACGTTGCGCACTTCCTCCGCGTTGCCGGCTGCCAAATCGGTGCCAAGCGCTTCGCGATTGGTCTGTGAATCTGCCTGAAAAATCCAGGATTTCACGCGCCAGCTCTTCGTCGTGTTCCACGCGATTTAGAAATTCTTCACGATCCAGACTCTTCGAACCTTCGTTTTTCATGGCTGAAACCTCTCTCGAACGGGCGCACATTCCGGCAAATTGCACTACTCGCACGATCTCCTCGCGCAAAAGGTCGGTCCGAATCGGCTTCGAAACATAACCATCTATTCCAGACGCGAGATATTTTTCCCGGTCGCCGCTCATTGCATGCGCGGTCATCGCCACAATCGGCGTTTTGCGTTCTGTTTCCAACTCTGCTTTGCGAATTAGTTGTGTGGTTTGCACGCCGCTCATGACCGGCATTTGAATGTCCACCAGGACCACATCGAAAACGCGATTCCCTACCTGCACCACCGCTTCTTGCCCATTGACAGCGAGCGTTATGCGAAGGCCCATCTTTGCCAGCATCATTGCCAGACAAAGAGCAACTCGCCGGATTCGCTTCAAGCGCATGCCTCGAGGAACACACGTCCCCGCTTTAGACATGCAGCACGCAGGTCTCCAATGCCGCGGCAGCTTTCTTGTACTAACAGCATGAGAAGGAATGATTTACAGCAAGATAAGAGAATTCAAATGGTAGGCAGTAACGCCGTTTTGAAACGAACCCAGTTCAGCACTTCAATTCGGCACAGCTGTGCGGTCTTGTTGCTTCTCGCTCGATTTGAATTCTAGAGAGCGGCCGTTATTACGCGTCCGCTCCATGCTTTCCGAATTCGCCGTCGAGCCGCTGCAGTTTTTCGGTAATGACCACTCGGTTTGCGCCCCTAGTGCAACGCGCATCCGGCGCTACGAAACAACTATTCCTTGTAGAACATCAACAGCACGCCCAACACAAGCAAAAGCGAGGGCCACAGCCTTGCAAAGACTCTGGCACGAAGCGTTCCTAGCTCGCTGAGGCCTTTTGTCAATCCGATCCCAAAACCACAGGCCGTGTAGCTCAAATGCTGCGATTGAATCCGCGCCATCGTTTCCATGTGATGTTCACCAACCATCCCGCCTTCGTGGTGATGAAAAATCAATATGATGGAACCGCAAATCGCCAACAGCGGGAACACCAAGCCGCTCCAGGCTGCCTGAAGCACTCCCCTGGCTCGTTGCCATTCAACGGCTCCCAGTACCAACAGCAAAACTGCAAACGTCTTGTGCTGCAGCACTTCGCGATTATTTTGCAGCGCTTCGAGCCACTGCCGAGGGCCAAATGGCCACAATTCGGTGTCGCTCCACACGAATACAAAGATTCCTGCCACCAGAAAGCAGGCTGGCCAGACATACTTCACCGCGGGCCATCGCTTGGCGAGATCCGGTTGAAACAGCACGAAAACACCGGCCAACGCAACCAAGAATCCCGCCAGGTGGTGGTTGAACTCACTTTCCTTTTTGTCCGCCAGGATTTTTGCTTCCAACTTTGCGTGCGCCGCCTCGTCCATCGGCTCATCCATCGACATGTCCATGCCTTGATTTCCGGCATGGTCGTGATGCATCGGTTGCTGTTCCTGACCGACCGATATTGTGGCGGATATTGAGGTCGCCAAAGCCCCCGCTGCTATCGAAAACAGGATGAATAGCAAATTTACGCGTACGCGCCGTATGCGGTCCAACCCTCTTGCTTCCATCGTTCATCGCCCTCGTTTATTTCGAGGAGCGAACGTGCTCCCTCAAAGCTTCATGCGGCGCCGATGAAACCTGGATCGTGCACTTTCGCACAGCATTCCTCGGTTTCCCATTGGATGCTGCAACCAAGTTTTCGGCTCATGAAAAACAATGAAATTGGCAAGTAAACGGGGCAGGACTCTGTGCGGAGCTCGTAAGATTCTGGAGGCCCAGGTGGAAATCGAATGCGCAGACCGTACTGGTGCTATTGAGTTTTGGAGTTAAGAGCGGTAAATCCACCCAGCGGCGCGGGCCGCCCGATCTGCCATCCCGAAAGCGATCTCTAGCAGAAAGGCCAACAGCGATCCCACGAACCACCACCAGAATGCCGCGTAGATGGGCATACTCTGTGGCCCGTAGTGGGCGGCACGGATTATGTGACCAACACCCCACTCGGGGTGGCACCAAGCGAGAGTGCATTTCGGGATCGTCTCAGCGACATGAATCGTGTCGCCAAAATAATTTTGCGAGTCCTTGCGGCCGCAGTAGGAACGTACTACGCGTACGGCGGACTTTATCTTTTATTATGGGGCTATTTTAGGACAGGTTGTAGTCGGCATAATTTTCACGGGAATTGGGCTTGGAGTTATTTCGATCAGATTTGGAAAAGAAAACTGAATGAGTCTCCTTCTGATCGGCGATGTCCACGGTCGTATCCCAGAATACCTTCGGCAACTCGTGACTCTTCCGCCCGGGGTCCGTTCAATCGCACTCGGCGACATGTATTTAGGCCGTCCTGGCGTCCATCTCCCAGAACTGCCGCCCGAACACAAATTCCTGAGAGCGAATCACGACGATCCGGCCCCCTGTCGGATGCATCCGAATTATCTTGGCGACTACGGGTATCTGCCGGACGACGATCTGTTCTTCGTAAGCGGTGCTCAGACGGCGAGCTGGCGAGTTCTCGGCAACAGCAAGTATTGGTACAAAGAGGAAGAACTGTCGGACTCGGCTTTGAACGAGGCGATTGGGCTCTACAAAGAGACTCGCCCCAAGCTTGTGATTTCCCACACCGCACCATCCGAAGGCGCAAAAGAAATTCTCAAAGACTTAAACGGCAGCTATTTCTTGAGCAAGCAAATCGATTTGGAGTCGAGAACGTCAAAAGCGCTGCAAGAAATGTTCGAGGCGCATCGGCCTTCGATGTGGTATTTCGGGCACTTTCACATCAATCGGGAATTCGTGATTGGCGAGACGAGATTCCGTTGCTTGGCAGAGTTAGCTATCTGCGACCTGCCAGAGATTGTCTTGGATGTTGGAAAAAATCGATGCTAAGACTGTCGCAGGGGGTCGTTGGAGGAGCAGGGCACAAAAGCCTTCTCGTCTTCTGCGCCCTGCCTATTGATTGGTTCGAAGTGAGAGTAACACGTAGAATCTGTCCAGAAGTCCGCGTGAGTCAATAAGGTAAACCCGTTAGAACCGCGATTAGTTTAGAGAACAGTTATAGGACTGCACCGACCGCTTGCCAACCAGGCCGCGCGAGCGTAGTTTGATGATTAGTCCGCAGGACAACTTCATTTCCCAGCCGAAGAAGTAGATGTTATGCCGAGATCGATACGCAAATCGATTCCCCAGCCGGAGTGGGCAAAGTCCGTGGTCTGTTTGCGCACCGGACTGGCTTTGAATCAAGTCGAATTCGGCGATTCGTTTCACTGCTCGGCTATGGCTGTCTCCAGATGGGAACGGGGAGTTTCCGAACCGCCTTCGCACATTTACATCGAAATGGGCAATCTGGCCGGCGACCCTTTGTGCTGGTATTTCTGGGGAAGAGCGGGCTTGAGCAGGGAAGACTTGCTGCGTGTGGTGCCGCAGTTGCAAGCGCGTTTGCGCAAAGCGCAGTTGCCGAACCTCGAGGTCGTGGCGGCCGGTAGTGGCGGTAAGAGGCCACGGTCAAAAACTAAATTGCAGCTGGTGGCGATCCCGTTGCTGAAATCGGTGGCAGTGGCGCACGGCGAAAAAGGCGGAGGCGGAAGCAGCGAGTTGCTGCACGACGCGCCGATCGAGAGCATGATTGCCGCGCCGAAGGATTGGTGCCCGAATCCATCCACAACGAGTTGTGTGCGTGTACGCGGCAGCTCCATGTCGCCGCTGATCCACGATGGCTATATTCTGGCCGTTGATTCCGCGCAAACCGAAATCAACGAACTAAACGGGAAAATAGTGATTGCCTGGCACCGGGACAGGGGACTGACCGTTTCCCGCCTGAACCGGTTTGACCACACCGTTGTGCTGCAATCGGAGAACACCAACTACGAATCGATCGTCCTGAGCGGCAAACAAAAATGGAAAATCGTCGCCAAAGTGCTCTGGTGGATTGGAAAATCGCCGTGAACTTTTAAGTTGGATTCTGTTCATGCCCCGGAATTGACTGGATTTACTCAACGCTAGAGAGTAAGGTCGTGACAGTCGATACACATCCTACCGCCACGCCCAATTCGGCCACGGCACCTTGTGCATTAAGACCCGACGCCAAGGTCCGAAACGGCAAGCCCAACCTTTCCAACCTTAGCAAAATTGAAAATACGCTGTGCGAGCGTGAAAGATTCCCGACAGCGAGGGAGCTTTTATGCTGGACAAATACATGAAGTATCCGCAATGGCAGAAACCGTATCTCGCGGCATTAATGGAAGTGAAGCATGAGGAACTTGGCGCGAAGGTTGCCGTTGCCGAAGCGGCAGTTTCCCAGCGTACCAGAGAGCTAACCACTACTGATTGGGATATCGATGAACATCTTGCACTCAGGGACGCCGCGCTTAGCTTGCACGTATTAAAGAGTCAACCAGCTAGGCATTGACATGCTATAAGCCTTCACGGTCAACGCGTTAACCACAAGCGCTTTCAGCTACGGTGAGTAGACTTAAACGCGTAGGATGACGGCACGAGGTCTTGATGGGAGAAGAGAAAGACGAGAGCGAGGACTTGGAGCGCTTGTGTCAGGCAGTGTCGCCCAACGACGAGCCGTGCGATTATCCTGCGACAGTGCATTGTGCGAAATGCGGCGGATGGTTCTGCGATGCTCACGCCGAGGACGAAAAGGGGCATCCGTGCATCCTGCCGGCGTCTGGAGAAGAGGCGTAGCTTTCTTCGCCCTCGCCCCAACGCGAACGATGCGTAGGACTTACGCGCCTCTCTCCGCTCTCAGGCGCGTAACGAAAGCTTCTGGATCGAATTGAATACCAATTCACAGGAATAGTTGCGGCGACTCGAAAGACGGAGCCATCTAGTTCTGTGCCCTGTTGCCAGTCGGGCAAAAGGCCCTGCATCAACATGATGCCGAGCAACCAATTGCGGACGCAGAGAGGACCCGCGTCTGTCGCTGAAATTCTAAGCCTCAGGGCGCTGAGGGCGATTGCAGCGCCTGGACCCGCCTCACGAGACTGTTCGCTCATGTTTTCATGAAAACGTCTTAACTCGGTCGGATCAACTTCAGGGATCGGTTGATCTTCCTGGACTCCTGCGAAAAACTCGTTGAGTAGACGCGATTGCTGGTTCAGTTCGTCGATTGTCACGAGGGACACACCTCGATTGCAGAGATTGGCGCAGGAGAGATGCGTACGTCAATAGTACGAAGCTTTGAGTTGGTTCACATTGACGTTACGTAGCATGGTTGTATTATCTACCCGATGAGCTTCGTCATTCGCTGCGGAACGCCCGACTGCGATTGCATAAAATGCACGACATGAAACTGTCAGGAAGGAACCCATGAAGTCCGAAGATCAACCGAGAAAGGTCTATAACTTCTTGAAGGAGAACGCCAACACCCCGTATTGCGATGATTGCTTGGAAAAGAAAACAGGCATCAAGTGCAACCACTTAAACACGATCACCCTGACCCTTTCTCTCCTGACGAAAGAATTCGGCCGGCGTCAGGGCGTCTGCCCACACTGCGACAGCGCACGCGACAAACTGCTCACGATGGCAATTGGCGTATGAAAGACTTGATTCGGGACGTTGGCGACATGGTGCTGGGAGAGTTTTGCAGCAAACCGTGGGGAGTCGAGTCCGTGAAGTTCAAGATTAGCTTCGGGCCGCAAGGGACGAGTCGAGGAGATCACGCATACGGCGATTCCACCGGAACACTTGGAAGCGTTGCTCGAACGAGTCAGGGAGGTGGCGAAGCCGCACGGAAAGCGATTGCGCGGGATGTTGGCGACCGTGATTGTGGGATTCCGGAGCCCGAGCCGGAATTAAAAGATGACTAAGAAAGACAAACCTGAAATAAAACTAGGCGCAACCGTTCGCCTCCGCGCTCTCGGGTGAAATTGTCGAGGGCCGTGTCGTACACATGTGGGAAGAAAAGTCTGTTCCGATGGTCCGAGTTGCGTCTGGCCAACTGGTTTACAACGTTCCAGCGCGTATGCTGGTCGATGAAACGAAGCCGAAACGAGCCTGAGTACTACCGGAAATTGACTCTTTGTAGACTCACCGCAACGAATTAGCCCATATCTTGTGGTTTGCAGTTCACCATTTTGCATTTTCGTCTTGACTACAGCGCAAATCGGCCCACACTGAATTTATCGCTTTCGATTCTCAATGGAGGATTGCGAGCGATGCGCGACAAAGTCTGCCAGTTCATCCAAGACACAAGGACGATCCTCAGAGAGTTAAAGCAGTTGGCCGAAGGCGCTCTTATCACGTTTGCGGTCATCTACGGGCTGTACACCGTTTGTCGAATCTTTATCGGTTAACTATATTCAGCCGGGCAAGGAACGCCTCGCCGGAAGGTTGCAAAAACGGAAGCAAAGTTACTGACGTTACGCTGTACGGTGTTTTCCTGTGATCCAGAACGCCAGGCCGAACGCCAAAACGATTCCAAGCCAATAAAACGGATTGAATACTGTGGCCTCCAGCAATCCAGCAAGGACTGCGCTGAGGGCGATCGCATGAGCACCACCCGTAGAGACAGGTCCGCGAAGAATGCTAATAACAATGCCAAGAAGCAGATAACCGATGGTTCCGAGGAACGAGAACAACAAGCCGAATGCCATTCCTTTGAAAATGTGCATGGTATTCTCCTTGAAGACCTGAAAGAGTTTACGCTCCTTCCATTCCCTTGTTAAACAATTTATAGGTATTCAAACGGGTGCAAGAGTACTGCGTGGCACGTTTCCGGAGGCTATGCGGTAGAATCTCCTGACGAGACAACCAAGAGCACAAAATGCAAGGTCCAATATCAAATCTAGACGAGCCACTTTCAGCTTCTTATGGCTATCCCGAAGAGTGGGCCGAGTTCTCCAAAAGCCATCAGGAGTTCCTGAAGAGATTTAAGGACATTTGAGAAGGCCATCGATGTCGCTTTCCGTAGAATCCACCAGACTACACAACCCCTAGAAAAGATGATCTACGGTTCTTGGGGCAAGCCCGATAAATCTCGAACAAATCGCAAACGGAGCAAAGCGTAAACGGGATTCATAAGAAGCGCAGCAATGGTGCGGTCAAGTCCTATCAGTACAAGGGAAAGACTCACGAGTTGCCCCGATATTCGTACACAAATTTAGTAGACCCTAAGAGGCCATTTGAGAAACATTATTCTCCGTCAGAGGTCGCGGCGTTGTGGGGTATCAGTGTGGATATGGCTCGCGATCTTTTCCGAAATCAGCCCGATGTATTAGCCCTGGAACGTACCGGGAGCAAAAAGTACGTCACGTTGCGAATTCCAGAAGCCGTTTTGGTTCGAGTTCACAATCGGTTTTCACGGTCCTAAGTTATGCTTATCCAATATCGCAGGCACAATCCGGCGAAGTGCAAATACGCATCGCGCAGTGATTATCGATGCAAATGTCCAATTTGGGTTACAGGAACGGACAGCGAAGGTAGATTTCGACGGGAGGCCCTAAAACTTCGCGATTGGACTAGAGCGCAGGAATTGGTTAGAAAATGGGACGTTGACGGGGAACTGCCGAGAGAAAGACACAGAGCTACAGTTTCAGAATGGAAGGAAGCGTTCTTAGCCGACGCTGAAGCCCCGTCCGGCCGTAATCTCAATCAAGAGACCATCCGAAAATATCGGCATCTTTTCAACCAGCTCGAAGATTTTGCAGAAAACAATCATATTCGTTTTGTAGAAGAGATCGGAGTCAAAGAACTAACGGGATTCCGCGCGACCTGGAAGGACGGTCCTCTATCATCATCAAAAAAGTTGGAGAGGCTTCGAAGCATTTATCGTTTCGCACTTGACCATAAATGGACCGAGGAAAACTTCGCTCGAAAGCTTAAAGCACCGAGGGTGAAGGATCGTCCAACATTGCCGTTCTCTGAGGATGAGATGAAGGCAATTTTTGGCGCCGCGAAGCAATCTAAACGTTTCGCCGCAGATTCCATCTATGTGTTCATTTTAACGATGCGGTACTCCGGACTGCGAATCTCCGATACGACCATCCTCGCCAGGGAAAGCCTCGTCGGAAACAGATTGAAGCTTTACATGGCTAAGACCGACGAACCGGTTTCAATTCAGCTTCCCGGCTTCGTCGTCGCCGCACTTGGCTTGGTCAAATCTAAGAACCCGAAGTATTTCTTTTGGAGCGGTCATTCCAAACTGGCTGCGGCGGTCTCGCTATGGCGGAAACGACTGGCAAAGGTATTCGAGGACGCGAATATTGCGGACGGCCATAGCCATAGGTTCAGAGACACATACGCCGTGGACCTTCTTAGCGAGGGCGTTTCACTCGAAACTGTTAGCCAATTGTTGGGACATCAATCGATAAAAATCACTCAGAAGCACTATTCGCCATGGGTGAAAGCAAGGCAGGACGCGTTGGATAAGGAACTCAGTAGCGTCACAACCGTTGAGCCATAAAGCAGGACCCTTAAGAATTCATCGTACAATTTTCGTACAATTTTTCAAAACATATCAAAATGTAAGGGATTTTTATGGAGGCGCGGGTGGGAATCGAACCCACGCGTAAAGGTTTGCAGATCTGAAAATTCGCGAGAATGTCAGCGACAACGGCCAGACCAAACGCGCTATCACCTACCACAAACTGCTCCCTATCGATCAATATCGCCCCGGCTCCGGTGGTGCTGCACCATCTGCCGTGCAGGCGATGGCCGACGAGATCGTTGCGCGAGTTAACGCTGGCAAGCAGCAAGGTCTCTCCGTTGACTCTTTCAAATCCTACCTTGATTCGTATATCGCGGCTGGCATCGGTGCTAATGGCCGTCCAGTTCGGAAGACCACGCTGGTTTCGTACAAGCGCGACTATAACGTCATCAAACATTTGATTCCCGAGATGCCGCTGCGGAACGTCCGCACTCCTGACATCAATCGAATCTTCTCTGAACTCATCAAAGCGGACGGGGATGACATCCGCGCAACGTCCGCGTATCGCAACGTCCGCAACTTCCTGTCCGGCGCGTTCCGTGAAGCGGTTGGCAACGGGCTGGTCGAATTCAATCCCGTCCGCGATACCCGTGTCTTGGAAGGCAACGATGCCGACACTCACGCGTACACTTTGCCGGAAGTCAAACAACTCATGAAAGTGATCGCACCACCGAAGGAAGGTGAGCAAGATGAGTGGCGGCACACGATACGCGCAGCATTTATGATCGCGATGTTCACGGGTATGCGTATGGAGGAGATCAAGGGACTCAAGTGGGAGGATTACGACAGGAAGGCGGGCGTGCTGAATATCCGGCGCACCGTCGTTCATCACAACATCGTGGAAGGGACCAAGACGAAAGACTCAGCGGCTGCGGTACCTGTACTCAAGACTGTGGCGAAAGAATTAGAGGCACACTTGAAGCGGAACTCCGGGGACGGTTTCATCTTCCACAAAATTTCCGGCAGTCAATTCCCTATCATCTTCGAACAACTGATTCTTAATCACGTCCACCCAGCCTGCGCCAAGGCTGGCATCAAATTTCACGGGATGCACGCCTTCCGCCGTGGCCTCGCATCATACTTGCACAACACTTTGAAGACGCCCGAACTCTTGATTGAGCACGCGCTGCGGCATTCGCGGAAGTCTTCGAAGTCGGTTGCTGGCCGTCACTACATCGAGCGCGACGTTGAAGCGGTGCGGAAGGAATTGGAGAAGGTCGAGGCCGCGTACAACAAAGCCAAGTGAACGGCTTATGCGGCTTTCTTCACCTTGCGGGTGCGGTGATGTTTCATGTGTGCCACGCCGCGCCCTGTTGTTCGAACCCACTCAACGACCTGCGCCCAGTCGAATACTAGGTGTCTCCCGAGATTAAATACAGGCATCGGGTTCGGGCTGCGGCGACGAATTTTCTCGCGCACCCAGCCGACGTCGTTGTGAAGACGACGTGGCACAGGATGCTGGCGGATTTTCGTGAACGCCTCCTCGATTATCGGAACGTCAACAAACGGCTTAGAATTTGGCTCCGATGCCCTCAATCAGTTGCTGCTAGACCTGCTCCTGTGGAATCGAGAACGTCGCTGGCGCTGCAAGAAATGTTCGAGGCGCATCAGCCTTCTGCGTGGTATTTCGGGCACTTTCATATCAATCGAGAATTCGCGACTGGCGAGACGAAATTTCGTTGCTCGGCGGAGATGGCCGCATTCGAGGTCGTTTCGTGCGATTCGAGTGTCGTGTGATTCCGCGTCGCGGGGCTGGTCAGTTGCTCAAGCTACGACTTGTGCAATCGCCGCCGCGTATTGGCTTGCACCGGTCGGATTTGGTGTGCGGTTCCTGCCCGTTATTTGCGGCCTTAAGGCCGAAGGGTGTGTCACGCTTCCGAGAAATCGGACTAAGGAGTGAATCCAACATATTCGATCCTGTACTCCCCTTCCTTCAGCACCTGACGATAAATCTTTGACTCTATGCACTTTTTGCATTCGATCTGGAGTTCTTTTGGCCCCTTCCATGCTGTCGTTATGTCTGGTTTTCCTTGGTAGGCAAATAACATCCCTTTGTCTCGAAGTGCAACTTGATCTGTCCGAATACTTACATAGGAAAAGAAATCTGTGGCGGCCCCACAGTTTGCAGCCATGACCGTGGCAATGGTCTGGCCATCGGGTGAGCGGCTCGATTGTAGCTCCGTATCTTTACATCCAGAACCTATCCCGCAACTCGTCAACATTGAAACGCACACCACCGCCGCCATAAGGGTGAAAGATTTCACGCTAACATCCATTCTTTGCATACTGTATTCCCGATATCCTGGTTCATCCCGGTAAATGATACGTCGGTGCCGCCCGTTTGAGCGTTTGAGCATAAGGTTCGCCAAGGTGCATATGATTCCGTGCTCGGAAAAACCCGATTAGGGCTTTGCGGGGTGCTCCACATTCCTTTTCATTTGGAGGTCGAGTCGGCGCTTGCGGCGGGCCGAGAAAAACTGCGCAATGCCGATGGCATATGAAACAACGCCGAGAAGGAAACAGAACCAAACGAGCGCCGACGATAGATTAGTCAAAAGTGCTACGGCTCCCACTAAGATCAAGCCTTGACCAATAGACTTGGCCAAGAGTCCAGCCTTAAATATCGGGTCTTTTGCCCGCCGCCATCCGGAGAAAATCGTAACGAGAGTCGCGAATACCAGAATGAGCCAGGCGGGATAAGATTCGAGAAAGGTCATAGCAGAACCGTGCTCAAACACTACGGCGTAAACGAGTGCAAGAAGCACGAGTGCCGTCGTGCCGATCACCAGATAAAACCGGGCACGTGGCGAAACGAAATGGCTATTGTTGACAAGTTTTGGCATAGCACTTTCCTGAATGGACTGGCAAGCCGCGAGACCCCACTATTATACGATTTACGTACTGAGGGACCCCCCAGGGCGCTCTACGCGTGAACCGCTCGCTTCCCGATTGCAATGTGCGTTTTGAATGGGCATCGAAGCGGCAGGCTAGGAGACTTTATGGGAACGGACAGCCGATCTGGCTAAATCTTCTTCTCGGATGAAGGGCCATACCTCCCACTTGCCGATCTTTCTGACTTGTCGAGTCCAGTCGTCACCTCTGCTGTCCGCTATCCTACGTAGGCCAATCAGCCTCAGAACGGCTTGCGAAAGGCGCCGCCACTCAAGGGGCGGCCATTCGTATTCGAGATCGGAATTGAGAAAAGCAATGCACCGCTCAATCAACGCTCTCGCCTCAGGATTAAGCTCATGTTTGCCAGTGAGCGTATGCGTTTGATTATCATCCCAGAAGCCCCACAAGCGGTCGTAAATCGCTACGATCACCCGATCTTTCTTCTCCCTGCACGGGTAGGCATTAACAAAATCATCGTTCGTGATCTGGCACGCAAGCAATTTCTCAATCAGGCATCGAGCGAGGTCGCGTTTTTCCCGGGTAATCATCTTAGTTTCTTTTCATAATCATTTCTCTGTTGTACAGTAACCGTTTCCGCGTCATTGCCTTCAAACCCTGAGCCGCCAGCACAGTTCTCCTGGTCTGGATTGCAATTGCCAGAGTTAAATATGCCGGATTCGGAGCCGCGTTCTTTGCCCGTGAATTTTGTGGGTGAGCGGTCTAAGGAGCAGGGCACAAAAGCTTCTCGTCTTCCGCGCCCTGCCTTATTGATTGGTTCGAAGTGAGAGTAACACGTAGAATCTGTCCAGAAGTCCGCGTTAGTCAATAAGGTAAACCCGTTAGAACCACGATTCGTTTAGAGAACAGTTATAGAACTGCACCAGATCAGGATCATCCTTTCATCCTTTGGACGGGTGTCTCGGACATTTTCATATCAATCGGAAATTCTTGATTGGCAATACGCAGTTTCGTTGCTTGGCAGAGATTGCCAGATTCGAGGTCGTGTCGTGCGATTCGAGTGTCGCGTGATTTTGTGCGCGGAGCCAGTTTCGCCGACGTTCGATAAATCGAGCGACTAGCCTAGCGAACCAAATCGGTCGTCCGATTGCCGGATGCGTCGTAGTTCGCCCTCAGCAAAGGGAGCACACTGAAAGCGTACCTGTTCACGTCATGGTCATAATATAAATCCCAATAAAGTTTGACCTTTGCAGCCGATAACGTCTGCAACAATAGAGTTCTCGCGGGAATATTTTCTCCCCCAACAGTAACTTGTGTTTGGTGCAGAGCGTTAAGCGCCAGCAATCCGGGGACTACTTGTATTTGGCTTTTGGCGGTTAGCGCATCCAATATGATGTGGATTGTTGCCAACCCGTCGCGTGTGCCCGTTGGGACGGATATAGGTGTATCGAGGATCGGGGTTATGGCTTGGTCTTGTCCCTTTTCATCTTTGACATGCGTGCCAACGATGGCAAACCGCCCGTCACCTTCGTTTAGAACGCTGAACCTGCCAGGATTTGTGCTTGAGTTGTAGCCTGAGACAACTGCATCAAGAATGCGTTCCACCTCCGCTGGCGAACCGCCCACGTTGGGTGTAACAGGAAATTGGCTCTGAAATGTATCGCCCGCAATGACGGTAACGCCCTTTTCTGTTGGGTGCGCGACTCGCCATTTTGCATCAGTGTCATCCACGAGATCGTACTTGCTGTAGTACGGAGGGTCCTCGAAGTCGATCACCCATGCGTACTCCTCACTCAACGCTGTCACCGCTTGTGACAGCGGTCTTGGAGAGTTCGCCGTGACGGTTGCTGAATTGTTGAGATGGTGGACCTCGGCATGGTCCATGTATTTGTTATGGCGTGCTTGAACAGCATCTTGAGCCGGAAAATTCGAGAGTATTGTGACAAGAGCAATTATCAGGAAGCGCATTTTGGGAATCTCCTTTATTCCGTTACTGATTATCAATAGTTGATGGTTTGGCAAGCTGAGTTGTTCATGTCGTAGCGACAGTTGACCACAGCAGTTTGTTCGATTTGGACTGTGAGCTTGTTTCCAAACGAGGGCGTATAAGTCGCCCACACCCCAGAAGAACACAGTATTTGCATTGTTTGATAAAGTGTGGCTCCGCATGGAAGTGCTATACCATGCGCTGGATCTTGAACTCGGTAATAAGAGATTGAGGCTGAGTCAAATCCCACAAGATCGAACCCCCAGTGATTGTGTTGCCCCGCCACATCTCCTTGTGCCACGGTCCATAGTCCCCCTGAGACTCCGGTTGCGCGAGGGACTTGGCTCCCTGAAAACCAACATGTGTCCTGTCCTGGAGCGGCATTGCTCTCCTGTACAGGCCAACCATCGAAGCTGTCACCCGCGCTATCGCTGATGGCCTGATTGAACTCTGTAATTGTTGTACTATATGTGCCCGCCACAGCGGTTGTCTCGGATGCGGGCGCGACACAACCCGGAATGTTGCGGCTGCCTCCGTTTCCGAAAAAATACCCGGCAATGCTACAGATCGCCACCCCGTCCCAAGTCCACGGATACACTACCCCCGGAACGCCGACGATCTGTTCATTGTTCGTAGCGGAGAAATAGCAGCTTGGACAGCCGTTAGCCGAGTAGGTCCAATGGTCAACATTGTTGAGTTTATTCTCAGCTCCAACGTGATGCGTGGCGGAACTCATGTTGCATCCGGCGCTACCACCTATACTGGCGTAGCCCTGTATCGAAGTGGAGGTGTATATGTTTCTGCCATCGCGTGACACGCTGCCGTACACACTAAAGTGCGGTTGCAAGATTGTGCCGCAACCTTGCCCTTTGGCCACAGAACAATTCAGCAGCAACATCAACGATCCCAACAGAAAAAGAGTAGCGCGGTTCATTAGTTTTCCTCCGTCATCTTCATATTTTTCTTTTCCGATACTACGAAGGCGTGTAGCTTCGCCGCGCCGTGGGATGACAGCCGCAGGCTGATTGTGTCTCGCGTGGATTGAACGAGGTCATCGAGTTTTGTAAGCAAGGTGTGCACGTCTGCACTCTGATTGCGTGCATTAGCCGCTTTAGCGGAGTCGTTGTATTCGGCAACGAGTGCGTCGTATTTCGTTCTGAAATCAGAAAGTATGGTGGTGAAAATCTGTTGATCCGTATCCGAGAGGCGAGTCCTAGTAACGTGTACACGCTGGCGTTGTTGTTCAGCTTCGGTAGGATTTTGGCCTGTCGAAACTGCGACAAGGTACAAGCGATACGCCATCGAATCTGGAATGAGTTCAGGATGAACAGCACCATCAATCAGGTTCGGTGTGACGTGTTGATGCTGTGGTGGAGATGATTGTGCCCATGCCGCAAATGCGAACATAAGCACGCCTGCAACTGCCGTGACGTATCGAGTCATTGCAGCTCCTTTTCAGAAGGCTCTTAACGGCAGAAAGTGATGCACGTTCTATCCGTTATACTGACGAGATGTCAAGTAAAATGTGAGGTACGTAACATGCAGTTGACCAGTACGCTGGCGTACACATCCTGGCATAACATCTTTCCTGAAGAATTCGCTCTGTGTTCTATTTCACTTGGCGAGGATAAGACCGAGGGACGTGGAGCGCCGTCGTCAGGCAGTGTCGCCTAACGACGAGCCTTGCGATTATCCTGCGACCGTGCACTGCGCGACATGCGGCAGATGGTTTTGCGACGCTCACGCTGAGGACGAGGAGTGGCATCCTTGCATGCTGCCGCCCGGTGATGAAGGCGGCGAGGAATAGCTAAGCCTTCGTAACTTTCTTCGCCTGCGCTCTGAATTTTGCCCGTAGCGTTTTTATCGAAGCTGCCGCGTCACCCTACTCGCTGGTGTCCTCGCTTAGATCGTCGCAACGTTATCCCGGAAGCGCTCAAAGAAAACCTGATCGACCGTTGGCACGCTAGAACCTACAATATTTTAATGGCAAAGCTGCCCGTCCGATGACCCGCCCTATCGAGGTGTGGCACACCATGCTCTTGCGGATAGGGATTCTGGATGAAGTGGATCTCGAAACATCATGTATGTCCCGGATGCGGGAGCCACAACGTTACTAGGGCTCACGGGACAGGAGCAATCGACTGGTTGCTCAAGACAGTATTCGGGATTCGACCATATTGGTGCGACGATTGTGGCGTCAAGTTCCGAGGATTTGTAACACACGAGAGTCATTCCCGTAAACATTCGCATTGAAAATGGCAACTCGAAATAACGACCCAAGTTTCTCACGTGGCAAGTTTGGAGAGCTATTCAGGGCTTTCCTACTGCCTTCTTAGCTTGCCTTCTAAATTTTGCCCACCGCGCCTTCGTTGCCTTTCCAATCTTCGCCCTCGCAGCAAGCGGACATTACGCGCTTTTTAACTTCAGTGACTTCTCGGCTCGCCTTACTGCCGAGTGTTTGTCGCGGCGTGGAGTTACGTCACTTCTGCCGCTTCGCAATGAGCTTCTCCACGCGATCCGAAACACCAAACGAATCTCGCACCTGATCGTTATGTTCGATAGCCGACCGGAGTCGCGCCGGGTAAGACGGTTCCCAGATTGGAAGCTCTTCCAGATACGTCATCAATGTTTTGGATTGCGCATAGTTGAAGCTCTCGGCAAACATCGTGATTAGGATGTCCGCCATGCGATCACGTGTTTGCTTGTTCTTGCGAAAAGCGTCGAAGATTTCATCAGCGAGTTCTGATGGTTGTTTTCCGCTGCCGTTGAAGGCTTGAAACCTTCCGATGAATCCGTAAGGGTCTTGTCCGAAGCGCACAGCGAATACCGGGACGCCTCGGCCCATTGCAAATCCGATCTCCTGATCCGTCCAATTGCTTTTATGAAAATCCGGATGGAGAAATGCTACGAAACCTTCACAAGTCGAAAGAGCCGTCTCGATTTCCAGGTGGCCAATGAAAACGCGCAACATGTGCTTGCGCCAGAACGGAGGATCAACTCTTATCGCCGTTTTGACTTCGAAGCGAAAGCCGACATGCTCAGCCAACTCAATCAGTATCTCGTCCGACGCTTTGCCGATCATCGCTAAAATGTAGGCGTACTTATTACTGCCGCCGCTCCACTCATCAGTCGTTGGCTGAGAGAACGCGGTGAGTGTCGTGTCCACTAGCGTCCAATCCTCTTCAGCCAAGCGAGCAGCAATTTCTTTCATAAGCGTCAACCGCTCAGTTGTCTTTAAGGCCATGTGTAACTCGCCTTCGGGAAAGTTGGTTCACATTGACGTTACGTAGCACGATTGTATTATCTACCGATGGCGAATAATTCGTACGGAACAAGCAAACGTAACATCCGATAACCACAACGAAGCAGTCTTTTGTCCGGCAACTTTAAAGCTTGGCGAAATGCATTGGTACGTTCTCCGCGCTTCCGCCTTGATGTACAAGAAGACCATAGTTGAAATAAAAGTAGGCGACGGGAAGTTTACCTCTATTCGTCAGGAATATACGGATTTTGGAAAAGCGGTAGGCAGAGACGAAATCAACTGGTGGGTATTCAAGAAGGAATCCGACATCGACGAATTGAAGAAGCAAACAACGCAAGCTTTGGAAGCCGCTCAGAAACTAAAGGAAGCGTCAAAGGTCCTGAGCAGTGGCAAGAGGCCAGTAAAGTACCCTGAGTTGCTTGGGATGCTGCGGCAGTTCTCAGAGCAACATAAACATGAAATTGAAACTCTCCATCAATACGTGCAATGGCTAAACTCTCGTGACCCGTTGGCTCCGAAAATTCTCTTCACGTATAGAGTGTGGGGATCGACACGAATGGGTGACAGATCGTTCAAATTTGATTGGGACGAGTCGAAACCAAAAGCACAGACCGTCATGCGTTTGACCGAGATTGTTCTTGGGCTAGTAAACACGCTTGGAACGCCTATTCTGTTCACGGCTGAGTATGAAATCGGTTCGGAGATTTGGGAGAGTGCCGTTTACGATGAGGAAAGCGCATCAAATATTACGATTCCAATGGACAAAATTGTCCGCCGCGCGGCATACCTGGCATTTGACGAATTCGCCGAGTATTTTCAGTGCGTCCGCGATTCACTGAGGAACATCCTTCTTGACATCGAGAAATTCATCGAGCAGCGCGATTTGGTAAATGAGGATGGCTTCTGGCGATCTTTCATTGAAAAAGTCACTCAAACGCCGAGAGCGGAACCTCTGCTGTGGGACTTTAAGGAAACGCTGACAATCTGGCACGCCAATTCGAATCCGGACAGAGAGCGTGCGAAGGTCGTCTTTTCGGAGGATGTAGCCAGTTTTGCAAATGCTCGCGGGGGTGTCTTGGTCGTCGGCGTTACCGATACGCGAGAGATCATCGGGATCGGCGACGGCCGTGACCTTGAAAACAGGTTGAAGTTCGCCAATGAAGTCCTGTCGAAACACCTGGAATACGGTCGTGACATCTTTCGATTCCGGCAGATCATCGTAAAGGGGAAAGACGGACTGGACAAAATCTGTCTGTGCATTGTGATCGCGCAGGCGTGCGAACCGGTCGCAGTGCATGATGGCGCAGGCCACTATACATATCCCGTGCGTCGGGAAACCGGATTGGCGCGGGTATCAAGGGATGAAATCTTCGGTCCAAAAAGCCACATAAAGAGTGACAGCTATGAGTTTCTAAGCGAACTCTACCAGTTCGTCCATGAAAGGTCAGGGTAGACCCTGTAGTTGCTGTGAAGACATTCGTCATTCGCTGCGGAACGCCAGATTGCGATTGGGGCCACAAAGTGCACGACCTGGGCCAATATCAATTGCAGCTTTGCTACGCGGAGTTTCGAAAGCTTTGTATCCAGAGACACGATCTTCAGGAGTGGGACACGACGCCGCACGTGCATTTGGATTTGGAGAACTGGTTGCTGACGCTCATCAAGTCTTAATCAGCCCAACTCCAATCTTCCTACGCGTGCGGTCGGGATATTTTTGACGCGCCTTCTCCGCCAACTTTTTGGTCTTGAACGGTTTCGACAAAATGACGAGTTCAAGCCCGTTGTATTCGAACAGCAGCCATCGCACAGAAGCTTTCATACGGGAATTATCGCAACTTCTCCATCACCTGCCACAAATAAATCCGGGCGGTCTCATTCCCGAACGATACCTGCAGGCGCTTTTCGTTCCGTCGTGTCGATGACCAGTTTCATCTCCGCGTCCAATAAGCGACCGCCAGACAATTTCCCGAGCACACGTTCGCCGACCTTGAAGTCGTTCATTCGAATCGTCCCGGAAGATTGCGCGGATTCTACCATGGGCTCATCGGTTCTGAGACTTTTCGTGCCCATGCTTCGTATGGCATATGTAAAGGAGGAATTGCGATGAAATCCTCTTGTGTCTTGCTTGTGCTTGTCCTACTGCTGATGAACATTCTAGCTGGATGCGCTGCGGGACCTAACCAGTCCGTAGGAACGGCGAGCGAACACGGTGTGGTCGCAGGCTTCTGGCCCGGGCTCTGGCATGGCTTTATTGCGCCGTTCGTCTTTGTGGCCTCGCTGTTCAAAAGCAAACTCAGTATCTACGAGGTCCACAACAACGGTGCTTGGTACAACTTCGGCTACCTGTTCGGCCTAGCCTGCTTCTTCGGTGGTGGCGGCAACCGGGCGGCGCGTCGGAAGTAGACAATCCGCCGTCAGTCGCGCAGGGCGGACGCGGCGTTGTTGTCGCTGGCTGCGCACTTGCATTTACCCTGGCTCAGCGTGAACATTTGCCTATGGACGCAATCTTCCAACCAGGCCAGCTCGTTCGCGTAAACCTTGCGGGACTCGACGCGGGAGGCGTAACCTTCCAGGCCGCCGTTACTGACGCTGTCGGCCACATTCTCAAGCAAACCTCCGAGCAGCCTCCAAAATATCTCGTAGAACTCCTATTCTCATTTCGCGGAGTCTCCCAAGTAGAAGTGCCCGCCGACCGCATCCATGCCCAAGTTACAACTGGCAAATAGTACACATGGCACGCCTCGTGCTGCAACGTGTCCCGCTGTTGTACAATCCAAAAACCGGAGGGGACGATGGACTTGTTGAAGATGTTGCGGGATGAAGAACGCAGGCTGGCGGGACGATTGACTGGATTGCGTGCGGCCATTCACGCGTTGAGTGGGAAGAGCAACAAGCCGCATGCTGGCCGTGGGAACAAACTGCGGGGACGTAGACTATCTGCGGCGCATCGCGCGGCGATCAAGGCAGGGATTGCGAAGGCGAAGAAGGCACAGGGGAAAGCGTAGTACAAGACAGGGAGGAATCTTGTACCAATCTTGGACTAACATCCACCAATATCCACCAAGATCAAGCACTTAGAGGTGGGCCGAAAGATCGAAAATCAATGAAAACCCCAGTATATACGCAAAAGACAGAAATGGGATAAGGGGCTGACGGTCGGTTGCCCTGTGGTGGTTAGCCCCCTACCCCGCGAGTGGTCTTGCATGTATAGACGATGCCAGGCGGCGAAAAGTTTCCTGGCGTAACGAAATAAATTAATGCCAATATGTCCGCTGCCTGCAATGTGCTTACTGTAGATCGACTGTATCCAGGTAGCGCGCCACCGATACATCCCACTGAAACTTCTCTTTGATAGCGGCTTGCAGGGACTGGCCCGCGGCGGGTTCGCCATGCGTCAGCCAGGTTTTTTTCGGTGGCGCTTGCAATCCAGCTAGCCAACGAAGCAATTCACTCTTGCCGGCGTGCGCCGAGAATTGCCCCATGGTGATGATTTCCGCGTTCACCGGAACGGCCTGCCCGAATAAATGCAGGACCTTGGCCCCCTCTTGCAGCGAGCGCCCGCGAGTTCCTTCCGCCTGAAATCCGCCAAGGATTACAGCGTTTTTCGCGTCTGGCAGTCTTTGCGCCAGATGGTGAAGCACGCGCCCGCCGGTCACCATTCCG
>WNFO01000524.1_pt1 | contig 27699 bp, 24 predicted proteins | sample 5400251 | NCBI WGS metagenome assembly WNFO01 (sample SAMN13153354, study PRJNA577476) | soil metagenome | isolation source: 100 cm saprolite under Madrone tree | place: USA:California | collected 2016-06-14
CGGCCAAAGGAGGGGCGATCACGCTCACGTCGTACACGCACGTCGCCACCGAAGGCGTGCCCGAGGCGGTCGTCGAGATCCATGACACCGGGCTCGGCGTGCCCGCCGAGGAAGTATCGAAGATCTTCGACTTGTTCTACACGACGAAGGCTCAGGGCAGCGGCCTCGGACTCGCCATCGCCAGGAAGTTCGCCGAATCCCAGGGCGGTTACGTCAGCGTCGCCAGCGGCCTCGCCGGCGGTGCGACCTTCGTCGTCACGCTTCCGCTGCGCGTGAAGGCCTGATCAGTCGTGGCGGTGGTCGGTCCCCCGGTCGAAGGTCCACGTGAGCGGTCCGCGGTCACCGCGTAGCGCCTCGCGACACTCCTTCGTCGCGATCTCGTCGATCGCGGTTCCCTCCGACGTCGGCACGACGCCATATGCCCCACGCGCGACCGTCGCGGAGATCTTGCCGTCCAGCACGTCCGCCAGCACCGACATGGAATCGCGGTCGAGCGGGTCACCATACCCGGCGCCGCCGGCGACGTACTCCCAGAGCTGATCGCCCGGGTGGAGCACGATCATCTTCTTGGACGGCAACGCTTCGCGCGTGCCGTCCTTGCGCAGCACGAACGCGCACCCCCGGGCGCCTGGCGCGCCGCCTTCGAGGCCCCACGGAGACGACGCGAAGCGCTCGCTACGGTGCGAGATCAGCACGTCCGTCGTGGTGGCCTCGAAGACCTTCTCGAGGCCCAAACCGCCGCGGAACCTCCCGGCGCCTCCCGAGTCCCTCCACACACGCAGGCGCGGGATGCGCAACGGGAAGTTCATCTCCACCGACTCCACCGGGATGTTCATGCAGTTCGACACGTCGGTCTCGATGACGTCGATGCCGTCCTTGTCGGGTCGCGCGCCCATGCCGCCCGCGGCCAGCTCGCTCGCCACGAACGGCCGGCCGCTTTCCGGATCGCGACCGCCAAAGGCCAGGACGAGCAGCGTGCCCGAGCTCGCCGCCGGCATCCGGCCGGGCAACGCGCGCACGAGGGCGCCCAGGATCGTGTCGGCGATGCGCTTGATCGTCGCCGTCCGGCAGCTCACCGGCGCCGGCGGCGTCGGGTTCACGATGGTGCCCTCGGGCAGCACCGCGTCCACCGCGCGGAAGCAGCCGCCGTTGTTCGGGATCGACGCGTCCGAGATCGCGCGCACCGCGTAGTACACCGCCGACATCGTGGAGGCCGGCACCGAGTTGAACGGCCCGGTGACCTGGCGGTCGCTGCCCGTGAAGTCGAACGTCATCGATGAGCCGCGCACGCGCACGGTCACCGCAATCTTCACGCGCTGCCCCACGTTCACGCCGTCGTCGTCGAGATGATCCTCGAAGGCATAATCGCCGTCGCGGATCGCCTCGATCTGCGCGCGCGTGAGACGTTCGGCGCGCGTGAGCAGCTCCTCGACGTAGGCGACGACGGTCTCGGCGCCGTGCGTGGCGACGAGCTCGCGGAGCCGCAGGCCACCCAGACGCCCCGCGGCCACCTGGGCCATGAGGTCGCTGGTGAACACGTCGGGCAGGCGCACGTTCCGCGTGAGGAAGCGCAGGAGGTTCTCGTCCAGCTCGCCGGCCCGGAAGAGCTGGGTGGGCGGGATGATGACGCCTTCCTGATAGAGCTCGGTGGCGTCGGTGGGCACGCTACCCGGCGTGCGGCCGCCCACGTCCTGGTGGTGACACATGGTGCAGGCCAGCGCCACCGCCTCGCCGTCGGCGAACACCGGGACCGCCAGCGTGATGTCGGGCAGGTGCGTGCCGCCGTCGTAGGGATCGTTCAGGAGGAAGGCATCGCCGTCCCGCATGCGCTCGGGCGGAAAGGCGCGCACGAGGCGTTGCGCCGCGAACTGGAGCGCCCCGAGGTGGATCGGAATGGCCGCCGCCTGCGCGATCGTCTCCCCGCGCGTGTTGAAGAGCGCGGCCGAGGCGTCCAGTCCCTCCTTCACGATCGGCGAGGCGGCGCTCTTGAGCAGCGTCAGCTCCATCTCGTCGGCGATGGCGTCGAGGCGATTGCGCAGCACCTCCAGCAGGATCGGGTCGATGGGCATTCAAGCTCTCCGGAGGCGCAGGTTGCCGGCGTCGTCCACCACCGCCGTCACGCCCGGCGGGATGACCGTCGTCGTGTCCATCTGCTCGACGATCGCCGGACCCGCCAGGCGCGCGCCGAGCGGCAGGCGCGCGCGCTCGTAGATCGCCGCGCTGACGAACCCGTCAAAGTACGCGCGCCGCTCGCCGACGCGCGCATCGTCCAGCGAGCCGGAGGCGCGCGCGGACGGACGCACCACCGGCCGCGGCAAGCGATACGTGTGCACCGCACGGAAGTTGACGAACTCCACGGTCTGCTGCGTGCGCGCGTAGCCGTACACGCGCTCGTGCACCGCGTGAAAGGCGGCGACGACGTCGGGCACGCGCTCGGCGGCGACCGGAGCCGCGATGGGGACCTCCAGCTCGTACGCCTGGCCGACGTACCGCATGTCGGCCGTGTACGCGACGTGCACGTCACCGGCCGCGACGCCCTCCTCGCGCATGCGCGCGCGGCCGGCGGCGTCCAGCTCGGCCAGGCAGCGATTGACGGCGGCGAGGTCGGCGACGTCGGTCTGCGCCTGCAGCGTCCGAGCGTGGTGATGCTCGATCGCCGCGGCAAGCAGACCGAACGCGGCCAGCACCCCGGGCGCCTCGGGCACGAGCACCTCGGCCATCCCCATCTCGGCCGCGAGCGCCGCGCCGTGGACCGGGCCCGCGCCGCCCAGCACCACCAGCGCGAACTGGCGCGGATCGTATCCGCGCTTGATCGTCACCAGGCGGATCTGGTCGGCCATGCGCGCGTTGATCACGCGATGAATGCCGGCCGCCGCCGTGATGGTATCGACGCCGAGCCGGCGGCCGATGGCGCCGACCGCGCGCTCGGCGGCGCCGACGTCCAGCGTCAACGCACCACCGGCGAAACGCTCCGGGTTCAGATAGCCGAGCACGACGCTCGCGTCGGTCACCGTCGCGGCGTCGCCGCCACGGCCGTAGCACGCGGGCCCCGGCTCGGCCCCCGCGCTGCGCGGCCCGACGCGCAGCCCCCCGGCGGCGTCGATCCACGCGATGCTGCCACCGCCGGCGCCGATCGTGTTCACGTCCACCATCGGGGTGCGCACAGGGTACGGGCCGATCGATCCTTCGCTGGCCAGCAGCGGCGCACCGCTCCGCACCACGGCGACGTCGTTGCTCGTCCCGCCCATGTCGAGCGACACGAAGTCGCGCACGCCCGACCGTTCGGCGGCAAAGCCGGCTCCGATCACCCCACCGGCCGGACCCGACAGGAACAGCGTCACCGGCTGCCGGGCGGCCAGCGCCGCCGACACGATGCCGCCGCGCGACCGCATGATGAGCGGCACGGCGCGAATGCCGAGGCCGCGCAGCGTGTCCGCGAGCCCGGCGAGGTAGCGCTTCACCACCGGGCCGAGATAGGCGTCGAAGGCCGTGACGCAGAGGCGTTCGTATTCGCGGAAGGTCGGGTCGACCTCCGACGAGAGTGACACGCTGATCTCCGGCGCGATCTCCGCGCAGAGCTCGCGCGTGCGCCGCTCGTGCGCGGGATTGACGAAGGAGAAGAGGTAGCACACCGCGATGGCCTGCACGCCCTGAGCCCGCAGCGTCTGCACCGCCGCGCGCACCTGCCCTTCGTCGAGCGGCACCAGCGCGGCGCCGCGCGCGTCCAGGCGCTCGCGGATGCCGACCCGACGCCGCCCGGGCGCGAGGAAGCTCGGCGTCTCCGGGTCCATCTCGAGGTCGTACATGCGCGAGCGCTTCTGGCGCCCCATCTCGAGCACGTCCTCGAAGCCCTCGGTGGTGAGGATCGCGGTCACCGCGCCCTTCTTCTCGAGCACCGCGTTGGTGGCGACGGTCGTGCCGTGGATGAAGCGCTCGACGTCACCGGGCGGGGCGCCGGCGAGGGCCAGGACCTTGCCCACGGCGGCACCGATGCCGTCGAGCAGGTCCTTGGGCGTGCTGGGCACCTTGGCAAGCGCGAGCCGGCCCTCATCGTCGAGGGCCACGATGTCGGTGAAGGTGCCACCGATGTCGACGCCGATCTGCACCGCTCTTCTCCGGGCGCTCACGTTACCATACCGCCGTGCATGATCGTCTCGACCGAGCGGCCTTCATTGGCTAGCGCGCCCGATCTTCTCGTGCTCGATTTCGACGGCGTCGTCTGCGACGGCATGGAGGAGTTCTTCGAGAGCGCCTGGCGCGCCTGGCAGAGGCTCGACGGCGACCGCCTGCCCGTGGCCCGGCGCGGCGAGCTGGGGGCGCGCTTCGCGAAGCTGCGGCCGGTCGTGGAAGCAGGCTGGGAGATGGCGCTCTTGCCGGCGCTGCTCGCCACGACCGACTCGTCTCGCGACGCCGAGCTCGCCGACGCCGCGCGCTGGCCGGCGATCCGCGACGCCTGGGTGCGCGATCAGAGCATCGCCCCGCAACGGCTCGCAGACGCCCTGGATGCGGCGCGCGACGCCTGGCGCTGTGAGGATCACGACGGATGGTTGCGGCGCCACCGCTTCTATCCCGGCATCACCGACTGGCTCACGGATCTCGTCGCTCGAGGCCCGCTCCTGTACATCCTGTCGACCAAGGACAAGCGGTTCCTCGACGACCTCTTCGTGTGGCAGAACGTTCCGCTCCCGACCGATCGCATCGTCGGCAAGGCGACGCCGCGCCGAGCGAAGTGGGAGGTGATCGAGGAGCTCGTCGCCCGTCACACGCTGCCCCGCGGTGGTGCGGGCGTCTGGTTCGTGGAGGACCGTCTGGCCACGCTGATCGACGTCCAGAGCGCGGCGCCGCACCTCGGCGCCGCTCGGCTCTTCCTCGCGGAGTGGGGCTACGTGTTCCCCGATGACGGGGACCGCGCTCGCGCCCACGCGATCACGCCGCTGACGCTCGTGCAGGCGGTCGGGCCCTTCGAGGGGTGGCTCGATCACGCGAAGTGGCAGGCCACGAGCTGACCACCGACTGGGCGCAGCGGCGGCTCCTCCGCCGCGCAGACCGGCTGGGCGAGCGGGCAGCGCGTGCGGAAACGGCAGCCGCTCGGGACGTCGCGCGGGTTCGGCGGCTCGCCTACCAGCGCGAAGTCGAGCGTCACGCGACGGCCGCCGATTATCGGCACCGCGGCGAGCAGCGACTGCGTGTAGGGGTGGCGCGGTTTCTCGAACACGGTCGCCGTCTCGCCGAGCTCGACGATCTTGCCCAGGTACATGACGGCGAGTCGCGCACACGTCGCGCGCACGACCGCCAGATCGTGCGAGATGAGCACGTACGTGAGCGCGAACGCATCTTGAAGACTGCGGAAGAGCTTCAGCACGCTGGCCTGGACCGAGACGTCGAGCCCCGAAGTCGGCTCGTCGAGGATGATCATCCGCGGCCGCAGCGTCAGAATGCGGGCGAGACCCACGCGGCGCTGCTGACCGCCGCTCAGCTCGTGCGGATAGAGGTCGAGGTGCGCGTCCGGCAGGCCCACTGCACGCAGGATCGCGGCGACCGCCGCCTGGCGCTCCGCGCGCGAGAGCGTCGTGTGGATCTTGAGGGGCTCATGCAGTGAGTGGACGACCTTCCAGCGGGGATCGAGCGAGGCGCCGGGATCCTGGTAGACGTACTGCAGGTCCTTGGCGACTCTCCGGCGCTCACGCTTTGGCAGCCGGCCGATCTCCCGGCCGAGGAAGCGGATCTCACCGGACGTTGGCGAGTAGATGCCCATCACCGTCTTGCCGAGCGTGGACTTCCCGCAGCCGCTCTCCCCGACGAGGCCGAGCGTCTCGCCCGGCCACACGCGGAGCGAGACACCGTCCACCGCATGCAGCCAGCCCGTCCGCCGACCAAAGGCGTTTCGCACGGGGAAGTGGCGGACGAGGTCGACGATCTCGAGGAGCGGCGGGGCGACGCTCATGCGTCGTTACGCGGAGGCATGACGTCATCGCCAGCGACGACCGGATGATGGCAGCGCACCGCGTGCCTGTCCGTGAGCGCAGTCTCCGCCGGCCGGCTCGTGCCGCACTCCGTCGTCGCGTACTCGCAGCGCGGGTGGAACCGGCAACCTTCTGGCGGGCCGATGAGGCTCGGCACCTCGCCCGGGATGTCGCGGAGCTCGCCGCCGGGTCCCGGCACGCTGTCGAGGAGACGGTGCGTATACGGGTGCGCCGGCCGGCGGAAGAACGTATCCGTCGGCGCCGATTCCATCTCCTGCCCCGCGTACATCACGACGATGCGGTCGCAGATCTCGTGAGCGGTGCCGAGGTCGTGCGTGGCGAAGAGCACCGACACGCCGCGATCCTTCACGAGCTGCCGGAGCAGGCGCAGGATCTGCGCCTGGATCGTCACGTCGAGCGCGGTCGTCGGCTCGTCGGCGATGATCAGATCGGGCCTGGGCAAGAGCGCCATGGCGATCATCAGCCGCTGACGCTGGCCGCCCGAGAACTCGTGCGGTAATCGCCGCAGGGCGCGCGCCGGCTCCGGGATCTGCACGTCGTGCAGCATCTCCAGCACCGCGGCCCGGTCGGCGCGGCGGCGATCACGCGGATAGCGGCGGAGCCACGACTGCCCGCCGTTCGCGCCAGCGCGCGGCGACTTCCACTTCATGAGATCCATGATCTGCGTCTGCACCGGGAAGACGGGACTGAACGAGCTGAACGGGTCCTGCGGGATGAAGGTAATGGCGCGGCCGCGCACCCGGTCGTTGACGACGGCCGGATCCTCGCGCAAGAGATCGCGGCCCTTGAAGCGCACCTCGCCCGCGCGGACGCGCGCGGCCCCTACGGGCAGGACGCCGAGGATCGCCCGGGCGAGGGTGGTCTTGCCGCAGCCGCTCTCGCCGACGAGGCCGACGACCTCACCGGGCGCGACATCGAGGCTGATGCCGTCGAGCACGTGCGCCACGCCCAGGTCGGTGACGAAGTCGACGTGGAGCCCCCGCACGGAGAGCAGCTCAGCCATCAGGCGTGCTCCGCCTCCGTCGGATGCGCGGGTCGAGCACGTCGCGGAGGCCGTCGCCGAGCAGGTTGAAGCCCATGACGGTGAGAAAGATCGCGAGCCCGGGCGCCGCGGCATACCACCAGGCAGCGGGAAGGAACTCGCGCGACTCCGCGATCGTTCGGCCCCACTCCGGCGTGGGGGGCGGCGGGCCGAGCCCGAGGAAGCCCAGCGCGGCGGCCGTGAGGATCGTGAACCCCATGCCGATCGACGCGCGCACGATGATCGGTGACGCGATGTTCGGCAACACGTGCAGCGCGGTCAGACGCCACGGCGAAGCGCCGAGCGCGACGGTGCTCTCCACGAACACTTCCTTCTGGACCGCGCGTGTCTCGGCATAGACCACCCGCGCGAACCACGGCCAGTAGGTGGCCGACAGCGCGAGGATCACGTTCGGCAGCGAAGGGCCGAGCGTCTGCGCGATGGCGATCGCGAGCACCACCTGCGGCACCGCGAGAAAGATGTCCCCCACGCGCATCAGCACATCGCTGTACCAACCGTGGTGGTATCCGGCGACGAGGCCGATCGGCACACCGACCACGAGGGAGGCGCCGACCGCGATCACGCCGATGAGGATGGTGATCCGCGCACCGAAGAGGAGCCGGCTGTAGACGTCGCTCCCCATCCGGTCGGTGCCCAGCCAGTGCGCCCGGTCGGGCGGCTGGAGCCGCTGCGCGGGGTGGAGCTCGAACACGTCGTCGGGATGCGTCGCCAGGATGGGCGCGAGGATGGCCGAGGCGAGCAGCAGCCCGATGAGCACGAGCCCGATCAGTGCCGACCGATCCCGCGCCAGTCGCTTCAGCACGAATCGCAACGCGCTCAATCAACCTCCGTTCGAGCGCCGGCTTTGCCGGCGCGATCGATGCTGGGGGAGGTTTCGGAGGGGGCCGTCGAGGCCCCCTCCGACGAGGACGTGGGGCGAAGCCCCCCTCGGAGGATCATGTGATGCGCTCCCGCGGATCGACGAGCGTATGGGCGACATCCACGAGCAGGTTCACGACGATGAACATGGCGCCCGCCCACACGGTGAAGCCCATCACCGCGTTGTAGTCGGACCGGATGATCGAATTCACCGCGTAGGTGCCGATCCCCGGCCAGTCGAACACGGCCTCCGTCACCACCGCCCCGGCGAGCAGGATGCCGAAGAGGAGACCGATCTGCGTCACCGTCGAGGTGAGCGCGGACCGCAAGACGTACTTCCAGGTGATGAGAGCGCGTGGCAACCCCATCGCGCGCTCGTAGAGGACGAAGTTCGACTGGATGACGTCGAGCACGCCGGCCCGCGTGAACCGCACGAGCGTGGCGAGCGCGGGGAACGCGAGCGTCGCCGCCGGCAGCGCCAGGTGGAGCAACGCGCTTCCCAACGTCGCCCAGTCGCGCGCGAGAGCCGCGTCCACGAGATAGAGGCCCGTGACCCCGGGCGGGGGAAAGCCTGGCAGCCGTCCGTTGAGCGGCGTCCAGCCGAGGCGCATGGCGAACAGGAGTTGCAGCATGATCCCGAGCCAGAAGCTCGCGATGGCGAGGCCGGAGACCGTCAGCACGCGGAGCGCGTGGTCGAGGAACGAGTTGCGCCACACCGCCGACAGGACGCCGAGCGGGATGCCGACGATCACGGACACGACCATGGCGACCAGCGTCAGCTCGATGGTGGCGGGCAGGCGATGCGCGAGGTCTTCGACGATCGGGCGCGTGGTGTAGAGGCTCGTGCCGAGATCGCCGCGGGCCAACCGTCCAACGTAGTCGATGAACTGCACCGGCAGCGGCCGGTCGAATCCGAGCTGATGCCGAAGCGCCGCCACCTGCGCCGGCGCGGCCGTCTCCCCGGCCACGAGCGCGACCGGGTCGCTCGGAATCACGCGGGAGATGACGAAGGTGACGGCGAGCAACCCGAGCAGCGTCGGCACGAACCACGCCAGCCGATACAGCAGAAGCGCAGCCAATCTCATCGACAAACCGATCTACGCGGTGACCGAGTGCCGGCTCCCGGCCGCCGAGTTACTTCGCGTAGTACACCCAGCGCATCTCCTGGCCGTTGCCGATCGGGCTGAAACGGATGCCCTCGAGGTTCTTGGCCCACGGACCGAAGTACTTGGTGTTGTAGATCCACACGCCGGCCGCGTCGTCCACGACGATGCGCGCCGCATCCTGGTAGGCCTTCTCGCGCACCTTCCGGTCGGTGGACTTCAGCGCCACGTCGAGCAGCTCGTCCACCTTCGGGTTCTTGTAAAAGCTCGAGGCCTTGAACGTGCCCCACTGACCGGAGTGGAACATCTCACCGATCCAGTTGTTGGGGTCGGCGTAGTACGTGCTGATCCAGTAGACGACGAGATCCGGCGACGTCTCCGGCTTCTTCATGCGCTCGACCATGTTCGGCCACAGCTCGCTCGTGAGCTTGGTGTCGAGGCCGACCTTGCGCAGGCCGTTCGCCATCACCGTCGCCGCCTGCTCGGTCTGGCTGAACCCCTGCAGATAACCGACGGTGAGCGGGCGGTCGACCTTCGCCTGGGCCTGCGCGAGCTCCTGCTTGGCCTTGTCGATGTTGTAGGTGTAGCCCTTCACGTCGCGCGGCACGCCCCACAGGTTGTTCGGGATCGGCACGGGGTTGCGCTCGACGGAGCCGCCCAGGATGTCCTTGTTGAAACCGTCGTAGTCGAAGGCGTAGCTGATCGCGCGGCGCACGTGCACGTCGTTGAGCGGCGGGCGCTGGTTGTTGATCTGGAACATCATGATGCGCATCGACTCCTGCTCGACGATCTTCACGTTGGGCGCCTCGCGGAGGCGCTTGACCTGGTCGTTGGGCAGGTAGCCGCCCGTGCCCTGGTAATCCCCCTTGATCATGCCGAGCACGCGCGTGTTGTCTTCCTTGACCAGCCGGAACTCGATCTCGTCGATGTACTTCGGGCCCCACGGCAGGAAGTGCCCGGCGAAGCGCCTGGCGATGAACCCGATGGCGGGGTCATAGCGCGTGAGCATGTACGAGCCCGAGCCGGCGTCGTTGCTCGTCAGCCAGGCGGCGCCCCAGTCGTTGTCCTTCTCGTGCTGCTTGAGGAGCGCCGCGTTCACCACGTGGACCTCGGGCACCACGGCCATGAAGATCGACGCGGGCTTGGTGAGCGTGAACTGCACGGTGGAGCGGTCGAGCGCCTTCGTCGTGTCGGGCGCGATCATGGTGGACAGGAGCGCCGCCGCACCCTTCTTCAGCGCGAGGATGCGCTCGATGCTGTAGCGGACGTCCTCGGCCGTGACTTCCGCGCCGTCGTGGAATCGGGCGCCCTTCCGCAGCTTGAACGTGTACCTGAGGCCGTCCGGCGAGACGGTGTGACTTTCCGCCAGCCATGGCTCGAGCTTCGCGGGATTGTCGAGCCAGCGGTAGAGGCCGTCATAGAGGTTGAGCCGGACCGCCACGCGGCCGACGTCGAACGCGGCGTGCGGATCCAGGGTGTCGTACGGGCTCTCGTTGGCGAAGACGAACCGCGTCTGGGCCGGTGCCGGCGCCGCGGTCAAGACCACCACCACGAGCAGGAGGATCGGGATCGGCCACGCGCGTCCGTGAGTCATGTACCACCTCCGCGAATCTCGAATGTCGGCGCCGTCCGCGCTGTGGCGCGCATCATACTGCACGGCTTCCGAGGCCGGCAAGCCGCCGACCGGACCTTGACGCCGGACGTGATCGCACCGTAGTCTCGCCCCGCATCGAGCGAGGAGAGACCCATGGCCGATCACAAGCTGCCGTCCGACGCCGACGTTCGATCCTGGATCCGCGATCGCAGCAACTGGGGACGCTGGGGCAAGGACGACCAGCTCGGCGCCCTGAACCTCGTCACGCCGGCGAAGCGAGTGGCCGCCACGCGGGTCGTGCGCAACGGACGCAGCGTCTCGCTCTCGAGGCCGTTCCCCAAGGAGCCGGGGCCGAACAACGCCTACCCGGCCCAGCACTACATGCGGACGGTGCCGCGCGGGAAGGGCGGTTTCGCCGCTGACTACTACGGCATCTTCTATCACGGCATCGCCTCGACCCACATCGACGCGCTCTGCCACACCTGGGACGAGGGCGGGATGTGGAACGGGCGCGATCCCAAGAAGGAAGTCACGTTCGAGGGCGCCACCTTCGGCGGGGTCGAGCACTGGAGCGAGGGCATCATCACGCGCTGTGTGATGCTCGACGTCCCGCGCCACCGGGGCGTTGCGTCGGTCACCCAGGACGCGCCGGTGCACGGGTGGGAGCTCGACGAGATCCTGAGCAAGCGCGGGATCCGTCTCGAGCCCGGCGACGCCGTCGCCGTCTACAGCGGACGCGACGCCTGGCAGGCCAACAATCCCGACACGCCCTATGGCCGGCCTTTCGGCGGCGGCCCCAACATCCGCCCCGGCCTCCACGTCTCGTGCCTGCCCTTCCTGCGCGACCACGACGTGTCGCTCCTCGTCTGGGACATGCTCGATCACCTGCCGATCGGCTACGACATCCCGTGGGCCGTGCACGCGGCGCTGTTCGCTTACGGAGTGGCGCTCGTCGACAACGCGCTGCTCGAGCCCGCGGCCAAGGCGTGCGTGGAGGAAGGACGCGACGAGTTCATGCTCGTGATCGCGCCGCTCCGGGTCGTCGGCGGCACCGGATCGCCGGCCAATCCGCTGGCGGTGTTCTGAGATGAAGATCACCGGGATCGAGACCTTCGTCGTCGACGCCGGGTGGCGCCCCTGGCAGTTCGTCGCCGTGCGCACCGACGCCGGGATCACGGGCTACGGCGAGTGCTCGGACGGACGGAATCCCTACGGTGTGGTGTCGACGGTCCACGATTTCGAGGCCGTCCTCCTCGGCCAGGATCCTCGTCCCGTCGAGATGCGCTACTGGGATCTCTACCGCGCATCCCGCCAGAGCCCGGGCGGCATCGCGGCCAAGGCGATCGCGGGCGTGGAGCTGGCGCTCTGGGACATCAAGGCCAAGGCCCTCGGGGTTCCGGTCTACGAGCTCTTCGGAGGACCGGTGCGCGAGCGCCAACTCGTGTACTGGTCGCACTGCGGGACGTCGCGCGCGCGCAGCGCGTCGCTCATCGGCGTTCCGCCGCTGCGCTCGATGGACGACATCGCCCGCCTCGGCGAGGAAGTCGTGCGCCGCGGCTTCCGCGCGCTCAAGACGAACATCGTCTATCCCGGCGACCCCGCCCACGTGCACTTCGGCGGCTTCGGCGGCGGCCCGGGCACGACCGATCAGAACGTCACGACCGAGATGCTCGAGCACATCGTGACCCTGCTCGGGACGTTCCGGCGCGCCGTCGGCCCCCACGTCGGGATCGCGCTCGACCTCAACTTCAACTTCAAGCCGGAAGCGGCCCGCCGGATCTGCAAGGCGCTCGAGCCGCTCGACATGATGTGGGTCGAGATCGACATGTACGACGCGCAGGCGCTGCGTCAGATCAAGGACGGGACCTCGGTGACGATCTGCTCGGGCGAGAACCTCTATGGCCTGCGCGGCTACCGGCCCCACTTCGAGGCGCGCGCGATGGACGTAGTGATGATCGACGTGCCCTGGAACGGCTTCGCCCAGTCGAAGAAGATCGCCGACCTCGCCGAGAGCTACGAGCTGAACGTCGCGCCCCACAACTACTACAGCCACCTCTCGACGCTGCACTCGGCCCATCTCTGCGCGTGCGTGCCGAACGTCCGGATCATGGAGATCGACATCGACGACGTCCCGTGGAAGGACGAGCTGGTCGATCAGCCGCCGACGATCGAGCACGGCGAGGTCCTCATCCCCAGGCGTCCGGGCTGGGGCGCCAACCTGAACGAGGACGTCGCCCGCAAGCATCGCTGGGAACGCGGGCGCCCGCCCGGGTACACGGACCGCTCGTGACGTCCCGCTCGCGCGACGGCGCGCCCGCGCGGGCCTGAGCTCGCTCGTGGAGATCGGCTTCTTCTTCTGGCCCTACGAGCCGGCGTACACGGCCCGCATGGCGACGCTCGCCGACGAGCTCGGCTTCGACATGGTCGGCGTGGCGGATACGCCGGGCAACGCCATGGACCCGTGGGTTGCGCTCACCCTCGCCGCTCAGCGCACGCGCCGCGCGCGCGTCGCTGCCTGCGTCACCAACGCCGTGACGCGCCATCCGGCGATCACGGCGACGGCGGCGGCGTCGATCGACCTGATCGCGCCCGGCCGTACCGTCCTGGGCGTCGGCGCGGGGCACAGCGGCGTCGCCAACGTCGGGAGCGCGCCGGCGCCGGCCGCGGCGCTCGGCGAAGCGGTCACGTTCATGCGACGGTTGCTGCGCGGAGAGCGCGCGTCCTGGGCCGGCGGCGTGGCCGAGATTCCGTGGCGACGCGGGACGGTCCCGGTGTACGTCGCAGCCTCGGGGCCGAAGGCGCTGCGAATCGCGGGCGAGGTGGCCGACGGCGCGTTCGTCAACTACGGCCTCGGCAAGGAGCAGGTGGTGGAGATCGAGGTGGCGCTGAGGGCGGGCGCCAGCGCGGCCGGCCGCTCGCGAGGTGACGTCGAGACGTGGTACGTCGCGTGCCTCGACTGCGCCGAGCGACGGGACACCGCCTTCGCGAAGCTCGGCAACATCCTGGGCTTCGTCGCCGCGTACGTGCTCGGCCCTGATCCCGAGGCGCGCGGCGTTCCCGCGGCGCTGATCCCGGCCGTGCACGAGCTGCGCCGCACCTACACCACGCGGCAGCGGGCCATGGACGGAGCGCTCGTCGAGCGGCTCGGCCTCTTCGACTACTTGCGTGCGCGGCTGGCGGTGGCGGGCACGCCCGACGATTGCGTCGAGCAGGTGCGCGCCGCGGCCGAGGCCGGGGTCGAGCGGCTGATGTTCACCGTCAGCCTCGCCGCCGATCCGGTTCGAGCTGTCGAGCTGTTCGGCCGCCACGTGCTGCCGGAGCTCCGGCGCTCGGCGGTCGCCGGAAGGTAAACGTTGCGAGCTCAGGAGGAGTGACCGACATGGCGCAGACGGGAAAATTGGCCGCGTGGATGGGCAAGGGCAAGACGTTCGAGATCCGCGAGTACCCGGTGCCGGACCCCAAGCCCGGCGCGGTGGTCATCAAGATCGCGCTCGCCAACGTGTGCGGGTCCGACATGCACTACTGGAAGGGCGAGCTCGACATGGAGAAGCGGGGACGCACCATGCCGATCAACCCCGGGCACGAGCACATGGGCACCGTGTTCAAGCTCGGCGCCGGTGTCACCACGGATTCCTCCGGTCAGCCGCTGCACGAGGGCGATCGGGTGATCTACCGCTACTTCATCCCGTGCGGGCGCTGCAAGGCGTGCCTGCGCCGCCAGTTCAAGTCGTGCCCGACCCGTCAGTCCAACTGGTCGGTCACGTGCGACGTGTGGCCGCACTTCCAGGGCGGCTACGGCGACTACTTCTACCTCGGGCCGAATCACGCCATCTTCAAGCTGCCCGCCGCGATCACCGACGCCATGGCGGCCGGCATCAACTGCGCGTTCGCCCAGGTCTACGCGGGCCTCGAGTTCGCTGGCTTCAAGGGCGGCCAGACCGTGGCCATCCAGGGCGCCGGTGGTCTCGGCATCTACACCTGCGCCGTTGCTCGCGAGTTCGGCGCGTCGAAGATCATCATGATCGACGGCATCGACGAGCGCCTGGAGCTGGCCAGGGCCTTCGGCGCCGACGAGATCGTCGACATGCGCCAGTACCGGACGCCGGCCGAACGCATCGCGCGCGTCAAGGCGCTGACCGACGACTGGGGCGCCGACCACGTCCTCGAGCTGGTCGGCAACCCTCACGTGGTGGACGAGGGGCTGCGCATGGTCGCGCCCGAGGGCGCGTACATCGACATCGGCAACATCAACGCGGGCTGGGAGACGACGATCGACCCGTCATGGCTCGTCTTCGGCAACCGGCGCCTCCTCGGCGTGATGCACTACGAGGCCGAGCACCTCAAGGGCGCGCTCGATCTGATGGTGCGCACGCGCCAGCGGTATCCGTACGAGAAGATCATCTCGCACACCTTCCCGCTGGAGAAGATCAACGAGGCGTTCCGTCAGCAGGAGGACGGCCACATCACGCGGGGCGCGATCGCGCCGGCCTGATCGACGCGTCAGCGCGCGAGCTCGCCGAAGAGCCGCTCGGCGTTGCGGTAGAAGATGTTCTCGAGCACCGCCTCGCCGTAGCCCTCCGACTGCCAGTCGGCGATGAGGCGCTCGTAGCTGAACATCGGATAGTCCGCTCCGAACATCACGCGATCTTGGAGTCGGCGGGAGATCTCCGACTTGAGATCGGCGGTGAAGTAGCGCGGCGACCAGCCGTGGACCTCGTACCAGACGTTGGCCTTGTGCAGCAGGACGGCGATCATGTCGGTCTGCCAGGGCCACGCCGGACGCGAGGCCACGATGGTCAGCTCGGGGTAGGTCGCGGCAACTTCGTCAACGTGGCGCGGATGGCTGAACGCCAGCTTGACGCCGGCGCCGCCCGGCCGGCCCGCGCCGAGCCCCGTGGTGCCCACCATGATGAGCACGGGCGCCCGCGCCTCGAGGCAGAGCTCGTAGAGCGGCGCATAGCCCGGATCACTGGCGGCGACGTTGAAGCCGGCGCCCGACACCGCGAGTCCCACGAGGCCCTGCCTGCGTCCGAGACAGCGCGCCAGCTCGTTCACGGCCAGCTGGCCGAGCCTCGGATCGATGTGCAGCCAGTGGCCGGCGATGACGTCGGCGTGCTGCTTCTGCGTGTCGAAGGCGTAGTCGTGCAGCGCGCGGATTTCGTCGATCGGCGCCGGCGCCCGCACGCCGAGGTCGAGGATGGCGCGGACGCTGGTGGCCCGGAAGTGCTCGGCCATGTCGACCTCGCTGACGTAGCTGGGCTTGGAGCGGAACACGCGCTCCTGCTGGGCCAGCTCCTCCGGCGTCTGGAACGGATAGCCACGCCGAGTTCCCCAGTGAGAGTGCATGTCGAAAATGCGCGCCGGCCGCCACGGCGTCATCGCGACGCCCGCCGCGAGAGGACCTGCCGGGTCAGGGCGTGGCGCTGGATCTTCCCCGTGGGCGTGAAGGGGAACTCGTCGAAGATCTCGATCTCCTCGGGCAGCTTGTAGGTCGCCACGTCGCCGGCGAGGAACTTCACCATCTCGTCGAGCGACAGCGACGCGCCCGGCCGCGGGATCACGCAGAGACAGTTGCGCTCGCCCAGCCGCGGGTCGGGCACGCCGACGATGGCCGCGTGCAGCACCTTGGGATGGGTGTAGAGGATCTCCTCGATCTCGCGCGGGAAGAACTTCTTGCCGCCGCGGTTGATCATCTCTTTGAGGCGGCCGACGATCTTGACGTTCCGTGCCGCGTCGAACTGGCCGAGATCGCCCGTGCGGAACCAGCCGTCGGCCGTGAACAGCTCGGCGTTGGCGGCGTCGTTCTTGTAGTAGCCGAGATGTACGGACGGCCCTTCGGCGGCGATCTCGCCCTCGGCGCCCTGAGGCACGTCACGCCCCTGATCGTCGATCAGTCGCAGGGCCATGCCGTCAGCCGCATGGCCGATCGTGCCGGTGACCGCCTCGGGATCGTCGGTGAGCCGCGTGAAGGTGTGAAAGCCGGTCTCCAGCATTCCGTACAGCTCGATGAGGTGGCCGGGCATGCGCGCGCGGAACGCGCGAATGGTCTCGATCGGGCAGGAGGCGCCGCCGGTGATGACCACGCGCAGCGAGCCGAGATCGAAGCGATCCAGCTCGGGATCGTTGAGCATGGCGATGATCGACGCCGGCGCGCTCGGGATGAACGTCACCCTCTCGCGCTCGATCAGCGTGAGCGCGGCACGCGCACTGAACCGGTCGAGCAACACGCAGCGGGCGCCCACCATGATGGCCTGGAGCAGCGTCAGATAGCCCCAGTTCAGCCCGAGCGGCAGGTAGGCCAGCAAGACGTCGCGCTCGCCGACGGCCATCGCCTCGTTGAGGATCCGGCACGCCGGCAGCGTCGTGTTGAAGCTGTGCATGACGCCCTTGGGATTGCCGGTCGTGCCCGACGTGAACGCCATGCGCATGACGTCGTTGGCGTCCATCGCGTGCGGCCTGAATGCCGACGGCGCACGCCTGCCCGCGATGAGCTCGTCGAGCGGGACCGTCCCGGGCACGCCGGTGCCGCCGAGCACGAGCACCGACTCGAGCGCGGGGAGCCCGGGCCGGAGCTCCTTGATCATCGCGACGTAATCGAAGTCCTTGAAGGACGCCGGGGCGACGTAGGCACGGCTCTCGGAGAAGCGCAGGATGTACTCGACCTCGCGGCTCCGGTAGTCGGGGCCGATCTGGTTGGCAACGGCGCCGACTCGCTCGCACGCGAAGAACACGTAGGCGAACTCCGTCCAGTTCGGGAGCTGGATCGTGACGACGTCGCCCGGGCCGATGCCGAGCTGGTGCAGGCCGGCGGCGACCCGATCGACGCGCTCGCGAAGCTCCCGGTAGGTGACCGGTCCCCGGTGATCGATGACGGCGACGCAATCGGGGTGCGCGTTCGCACGCGAGGCGAGGATCGAATAGAACGTCTCGTGGCCCCAGTGGCCCGAGCGCGTGTAGCGGTCGATCAGCGCCGGGCTCAGACGGGTCTTGAACGACGGCATGGTTTCTCCAGTATGGGGGCCCCGAAATGGCCCCCAAACGATTCACCCGAAGGGGGCGACGCCCCCCTCGGACTCCCCCGGCAACGTTCGGAGCACCCCGGCGGAGCCGGGGCGCTCCTCTACACAGCGTCAGGTTCTTACAGCGTCAGGTACCGGCGCAAGGCGTCGCGGTTCGCCCGTCGCCTTGCTCGTGCGCTCGGTGCAGACCTATAATCACCGCCTTACGATAACGCGAACGATCTGATGTACGCGCCACTGGAGCCATCAACCCGATCGACAGGCGAGGGACGACGATGAGCACGACGCGACGTGAGTTCTTGACAGTGGCGGCCGCCGGCGGAATCGGGGCGACTCTGGGCGCGGCGGTGTTCCTCCGGCGCGCGGCGGCGGCGGAGCCGATCAAGGTCGGCCTCCCCTCGGCGCTGTCGGGCAGCAATGCTCAGTACGGGACGCAGGCCAAGCGAGCGTGTGAGCTGTTCGGCAAGGAGATCAACGCCAGGGGCGGCGTGCTCGGCCGTCCGTTCCAGTTCATCTACGAGGACACCGGCGGCGATCCGGCCACCGCCGTGCGTAAAGCTCAGAAGCTGGTCGAGAAGGACGACGTGAAGTTTCTCACCGGTACGGTCCTTTCCTCCGAGGCGCTCGCCGTCTCCGCCAAGTGCCCCGAGTGGAAGGTGATCCTCATGTCGACCATCAACGGGGCGGGTCAGCTGACGACCACGGCGTGGCACCGCTACTTCTTCCGCGTGAACACGAGCGGGCCCATGGGCGCGCGCGCGGTGAGCCTCTACCTCGCGGAATCGCCGATGAAGCGGTTCTTCGCGCTCGGCAGCGACTACGCGTGGGGCCGCGACAGCGTCGGCTCCTTTGACAAGCAGATCACGGCCGCGAAGAAGGACGTCGTCGGCAAGGACTACCCGCCGGTCGGTACGAAGGACTTCGCGAGCTACATCGCCAAGATCAGGCAGTCACGTGCCGAGGCGTGCTATATGGCGCTGCCCGGACAGGACGCGACGATCTTTTTCAAGCAGGCGTCCCAGTTCGGACTCACCCGCGAGGTGAAGCTCGTCACCGAGATCCTCGAGCTCGAGAACCTGAAGGCGGTGGGCGAGGCCATGATCGGGACGATCGGCTCGAGTCGCTACCCCTTCACGGTCGACACGCCGAAGAACCGCGACTTCGTGAAGCGCTTCCACGCCATGCACGGCATCTATCCCGACATGTTCGATGGCGAGACCTACGAGGGTCTGGAGTGGCTGGCCCAGACGATCCAGAAGGCCGGCACCGCCGACGACGTCGAGAAGGTGATCGAGGCCTGGGAGGACTCGACCTACGAGGGGCTCGAAGGTCCATTCTTCATGCGCAAGTGCGATCATCAGGCGGTGCAGCCCGGCTTCGTCGTGGAGGCAGTGAAGGATCCAAAGTACCCGCACCTGATTCCGAAGATCCTGGCAACCTATCCCGGAGACAAGGTGACGCCGAAGTGCCGAACTGAGGACTTCGCGTAGCGTCGCCTCGGAGCGCGGAGAGCGCCTGTGTCGTCCTCCATCCTGGTGGAGCAGCTCTTCGACGCTGCCGCGCTCGCCGCGCTCCTCTTCCTCGTCTCGGTCGGGCTCTCGCTCGTCTTCGGCATCCTGCGCGTCGTCAACTTCGCTCACGGCATCTTCTACATGCTCGGCGCGTACGTCGGGTCCACGCTGGTTCGCCTCACGGGTAGCTTCTGGCTCACGCTCATTCTGGCGCCCCCGATCGTCGGGCTGATCGGTGCGGCGCTCGAGTCGTCGACCCTTCGCTTCATCTACCGCCGGCCGCCGATCTACCAGCTCCTCCTCACGTTTGGCCTCGCGATGATCCTGGAAGAGAGCGTGCGCGTCGTCTATGGCGTGACCGCGAGGTCGGTCGATCCGCCGGTCTTCCTCCAGAGCTCGGTCGAGCTCGCGGGCGCTGTCTATCCGCGCTATCGGCTCTTCCTCATCGCCGCCGGCAGTGTCGTCGGTCTGGCGCTCTGGCTCTTCCTCACGCGGACGCGCGCCGGCCTGCTCGTGCGCGCCGTCGCCCAGAACAGCGAGATGGTCGGATGCCTCGGTGGCGACGTGCGCCGCGTCCGCACCGGGGTCTTCGGCCTCGCGTGCGCGCTCGCGGCGTTCGGCGGTGCCTGTGCCGCGCCGATGACGACCGCCTACCTGGGGATGGGGATCAACGTGATCGTCGACGCGTTCGTCGTCGTCGTCGTCGGTGGGCTCGGATCGATCGTCGGCTCGATGGTGGGAAGCCTGATCGTGGGGGCAGCGCAGACCTGGGGCGGGTTCTACATCTCCGAGGCCGCGATGGCGATCATGTATGCCGTCATGGGCGCGATCTTGCTCTTCCGGCCCTGGGGGCTGTTCGGCGAAGAGGAATAGTGCGGCGGGCGTTCGTCGTTCTCCTCTGGCTCATCTGCGGTCTGCTCGTCGCTGCCCCGTGGCTCTGCGCGCGCCACCAGCTCTCGCTCCTGACCGAGCTCTTGATTTTCGGGCTCCTGGCACTCTCGCTCGACCTCATCATGGGCTACACGGGAATGGTGTCCTTCGGCCATGCCGCGTATTTCGGGCTCGGCGCCTACGCGGGCGCGCTCACGCTGCTCACGTGGCAGCTGCCGATTCCGCTGGCGCTCGCGAGTGGAGCCCTGTGCGCGGCAGCGATCGCCTGGCCCATCGGCTATCTCTCGACGCGGAGGACCGGGATCTACTTCGCGATGCTCACGCTCGCCTTCGCGCAGCTCCTCTACACGATCGCCTACAAGTGGCGCTCGCTCACTGGTGGCTCGGACGGCATCACCGGGGTGCCAAAGAGCGCCCTCTGGTGGACGGGCCCGTCTGTGGGGACACCGCGCGCGTATTACTTTCTCGTGCTCGTCACCGTCGCCGTCGCGTTGCTCGCCTGCTGGGCGCTCGTCCGCTCGCCGTTCGGCCGGGCGGTTGTCGCGATCCGCGAGAACGAGCGGAAGTTCGCGGCACTCGGCCGCGACCCCGCCCGCTTCAAGCTGATCGTATTCGTGATCGCCGCCGGCTTCGCGTCTCCGGAGCTGATGTTCTGGGTCTTGTCGGGCCAGGCCCTCATGATGGTCATCGTGGGCGGCATCGGCACCCTCGTCGGTCCCGTCGTCGGCGCGATGGTCTTCATCCTGGTCCAGGAGATCCTGTCGAGCTACACCGAGCACTGGATGATCTTCACGGGCGGGATCTTCGTCCTCATGGTGATCTTCCTGCCCGGTGGCATCGTCGGCACCGCGCGGCGTTGGCTCGAGCTCGAGCGGCCCGGATGAGCGGGCCGACCCTCGAAACTCGCAAGCTCTCGCGCTCGTTCGGCGCGCTCCGCGCGGTGGCGGACGTCGACCTTTCTGTGGAGCCCGGCGAGCTCCGCGCGATCATCGGCCCGAACGGCGCCGGCAAGACGACGCTCTTTCACCTCGTCTCCGGCCTGCTCCGGCCGACGGCGGGCCACGTCGTCTTCCGCGGCGCTGACATCTCCGACGTGCCGGAGCCCGCGCGCTGTCTTCGTGGGATCTCACGGACGTTTCAGATCACGAGCCTCTTCGGTGAGCTGTCAGCCGTCGAGAACGTCCGGATGGCCATCCAGCTCAAGCGCGGCGGCAACTTCGTGCTCCTCGGTGGGCGGAGCCTGCTGGCGGAAACCGAGCGACTCGCGCGCGAGACCCTCGGGTTTCTCGGCCTCCACGGGCGGTCCGATGTCCCGGCGAGCACGCTGCCCCACGGCGAGCAGCGCCTGCTGGAGATCGCGATGGCGCTGGCCCAGGAGCCGGTGCTGCTCCTCCTCGATGAGCCGACGCAAGGGCTTTCATCGGCCGAGACCGCGGCCACCGTCGCCGTCATCCGACGCATCGCCCGCGAGCGTCACCTCACGATTCTCCTCGTCGAACACGACATGGACGTCGTGTTCAACCTCGCCGATCGGGTGAGCGTGCTCAACTTCGGCCAGGTGATCGCGGAGGGGAGTCCGGCCGAGGTTCGGGCCAACGTCGATGTGCAGACGGCCTACCTCGGCGAGATTCCCTCCCTGCTCGGGGAGCCGGAATGACGACGCTGCTCGCGCTGGACCGCCTCCACACGTTCTACGGCAAGAGTCACGTGCTCCGCGACCTCTCGTTCGGCGTCCCGCGCGGCCGGATCACGACGCTCCTCGGGCGGAATGGAATGGGAAAGACGACGACGCTCCGATCGATCATGGGACTCACGCCGCCGCGGAGCGGCACCATTCGCTTCGACGGACGCGACATCACCGGGCAGCCGTCGTATCGCATCGCCCGCCTCGGCCTGGGCTACGTTCCCGAGGGACGCCAGCTCTTTCCGCACCTCGACGTCGGCGAGAACCTGCGACTCGCGGCGCTGTCCGGGAGAGCCGGGGGGCCATGGACCCACGACGCGCTCTTCGAGTATTTCCCGATCCTCCGCCAGCGCTGGCACCAGAAGGCGAAGAGCCTGTCGGGTGGTGAGCAGCAAATGCTCGCCATCGCCCGCGCGCTCGCCGGCAATCCGGCCTTCGTCATGCTCGACGAGCCGTCCCAGGGACTCGCGCCCCTCCTCGTCCGAGAGCTGGGGTCGCTGATGCTGCGGCTCAAGCGGGAAGGGCTGACGATTCTCCTCGTCGAGCAGAACACGCGTCTCGCGCTGACCGTCGCCGATCACGTGCTCGTCCTGCACAAGGGCACCATGGTGTTCGCGGGTCCGATCGACGAGTTCCGCGCGCACGAGGACGCACTGAAGGGTGGGTACCTCGCCGTGTGATCAATAGCGGACTCGCACGCGGTAGACGAGCTTGACGGCGTCCTCCTTGGGGACGTCGACGCGGAAGCGCAGCGTGTGGGCCTCGATCTTCTCGGGGGCGTGGCTCGACTGCAGCACCTGCCAGTCGCCAGGCACCGGCTCGATCACCGTGACCGTCTGCGCGTCCTTCTTGTGGTTGCGGAGCGAGATCTCCCACTCCACCTCCCACATCCTCGGCCCGATCTTCTGGAAGCTGCGCTGCGTGCGCTCACCGACCACGTCGAAGGCCTCGCCCATCTTGATCTTCACGCGCTCGTCCTTCGGCGTGTGGTCGATCCAGTCCTCGCCGACGAACTGCTGGCTGCCGCCGGTATCCGCCTTGTAGACGCGGACACGCCCCTTGGGCAACGGCACGCCCAGCCGGTTCGCCTGGCTGTTCTTGATCTCGAGATACACGCCGACCTTCTGATTCGAGATCGGCGTCCCGTACGGCGTGCGGTAGTAGTCCTGGGCCCCGTAGTAAATGAGCTGCTTGTCGATCCCGATGTCGGCGGCGGCCAGCAGCGAGAGCTGCTTGGTCTGGTTGTCCTTGATCGTCGTGCGCCCGTCCAGAGTGTAGAGGTGATACTCGAAGAAGCCCTCGGACTGGAAGTCGCGCCGCGCCTCGGCGGTGGCGGGCGCGCGGGCCGCCATCTCCAGCGCTTTCACGTCTCGAAACCGGTCCACCGCTCGATTGACGTCGCCGGCGACCAGCTTGAGCGCCGCGTTCCGGTAGATCGCCCCGCTCTTGTTGTCGATCGTGACCCATCCGGTGAGATCGCCGCGCGTATCGGCCGGGTTGAGCACGAGGACGTAATCGGCCCGCCACGTGATGCCGCTCGTCAAGTACGAGGCCTCCACGCGCTGTGGCGCGGTCGCCTGGTTGCGCAGGAGCCAGGCCAGCGTCGGCCGCGAGACGAGGTTCTCGGGCAAGGCGGGCAGGATCAGACGGCCGTTGTGACCCAGATGGATCTGGCCGTTGATCTCGTAGACGGGGCCGTTGGTGCTGAGCAGCGTCGCCTCGTGATAGCTGCCGTCGGGCTGATAGAGGCGCACGCGCTTGCCGACGTACTTCTCCATCAGCTTGGCGCTCGAGAGCAGGTCGTACTCGTAGTTCTGCTCGAGGATCTTGAGGCCGGCCGGATCGGTGATCGACTTGAGGTGGACGGTGGTGGGGTCGATCAGGGCCGCCACGTCCATGAACTGCACGTCGGTCGTGCCAGCCGGCAAGCGGATCTCACGCACGTCCTTCACGAGCCCGAGATTGCCGTTGTAGATGGTCACCATGACGTCTTTCTGCATATCCAGCGTGATGGCGGGTGGCGTGGCCGGCGCTGCGGTGGGCAGCGCCAGCGCGCCGAGCATCAGCAGCGCGATGAGCCTGGTCTTCATATTCGACCCCCTTCGTCCGGTTGGACAGGGCAGGGGCGGGAAAGTTCCCGGTGGTGCCGGCGGCTAGCGGGTGAGGCGGATGCGGACGCGAACGGTCTCGGGCAAGCCGGCGGCGTTGGCGTCCGCCTGCCAGCGGCCGAGGCGGGCGACTTCGATCGCGAGGTCGGGATAGCGGTCGCGGGGAACGGTGAGGTCGACCAGGTGCGCGTCGCCGTCGACGCGGGAGGCCGTCACGCTTCCACCGACGCGGCGAGTGATTTCGGCGAGCGCGGTGGCTCCGCTGCTGGGGTCGTCCACCGTCAACCGCCCGGAGACATCCGCGGGACCGGGAGCGCTCAGCGCGCGCGCGGCTGATCTCGCCGCCGGGGCGCTCTCCACGGCGCGCTTTTCGAGGGCGTCGCGCGCCACCTCACGCGATTCCTGGAAGGCGCGTGGCGGCTGGGATTCGGCGCCACGCGCGCGGGCGTCGGCGACGGCCTGCTGGGTATCTTTCTTCTCGTTTCGCGCGCGCTCCGATGGAGCCGGCGTTGCCGGGGCCGGGGCTGGCGGCGCGCCGGGAGCGGCTGGAGTTGCGGGTGCGCTGGCCGGAGGCGCGGACCGCTCGGTGCGCGCTGGAGCGTCCGCGCGCAACGGAGTCTCCACGCGCGACAGCGCCTCCTCGCGCCGCGGGTCCGCAACGCCTGCCGGACTCTCCACTTGCGCCGGAGCCTCGACGGGTGCCGGAGCCTCGGCCCTCGGTGGAGCCTGCTCGAGACGGACCGACTGCTGCTGCTCGGGCGTCTGCTGATAGACCCAGACGGCGAGTCCACCGACGAGGAGGATGGCCGCGGCCTCGAGCGGCAGCTTCGTCCACGGCACGAACAGGCCACGCACGAGCCGCACGGGCCACGGTGCCGGCCGCGCCCGCGTGACGACGCGATCGACGAAGCCGGCGGGAGCCCGCTCGGGCGGGAGCGCCTGCACGAGCGACACCGTCCGCCGGAATCGATCCAGCTCGCGCCGGCAATCGACGCAGCCGACCAGATGAGTGTCCAGCGCGGAACGCTCGCGCGCGTCCATCTCGTCATCGACGAAACCCGAGAACAGCTCGCGTGCCTCGTGACACGTCACGGCAGGAACCTCTCCAGCTTGGCCTTGAGGTCCAGACGCGCGCGGTGCAGTCGCGAGCGCACGGTGCCCGGCTCGAGGTCGAGCGCACGGGCGATCTCCTCGTACGACAGTCCCTCGACGTCGCGGAGCACCACCACGATCCTTCGCTCCTCCGGCAGCGCCGCGATGGCCTGGCGCAGCGCGGTCGTGACCTCCTCACGCTCGAGCCCGCCACCGGTGTCACCGGCGGGCACGTCCTCGAGCGCCTCGGGGCTGGCGCGTGAGTGGCGGCGCTCGGCCGAGGCCAGCCGGTTCAGGCAGAGCCGCGACGTGATCGCGTAGAGCCACGTCGACAGCTTCGCCTCGCCGCGGAACTCGCCGACGGACCGGTGGACGCGCAGGAAGACCTCCTGAGCGATCTCCTCGGCCTCGGCCGCGTTGCCCAGCATCCGGACCGCCACCCCGAACACGCGATGTTGATACGTTCTCACGAGCTCTTCGAAGGCGACCGGATCACCGGCGCGCAGCCGCTCCACGAGGCCGGGCGGGTCCGGGACGCTCTCCCGCACTATTAGACCGGCCGCCACCCGCGAAGTTCCCGGGCTCTCCGAGCTGTAATTCGACTCCCCTCGCGCGGCGGAACAACGGGCCGCCGGCTGAAGTGATTGGTCAGGCGGCGTCGTGAAAGAACTTGGCGGCGAAGAATTGGGTCAAGGTCCCGGCGAAGAGAACGCCCAGTGCAAAGAGCATCCATCGATACCGGATCCACGTCGAGCGAAACGCGGACGATTGCGCCGTCACGTCGACCACGTAGGCGGCGCAATAGGCGACGTTCGCCAGGACGGCGAGGACGAAAAGCAGCTCGAACCGGCTGACGGTGATGCGGTTCAGTGACGCCGGCCAGTTCATCGAGAAGAGCACGATGACGATCGATGCGAGCACGGCGTTGTACGCGATCCGGCGCCACTCCCAGTACCGGATGGCGTCGGTCAAAATCTCGCTCATGGCTTGAGCTTGAGGTCCTCGAACGGCGCCGAGTAGGGGAAGCCGGGAATGGCGTTGGCCCCGGACACCTCGACGCGAGGCCCGACGCCCCAGATGAAGGCGAGGTCGTAGATGGGCACGTTGAGCACGTGCTCGGTCATGGCCTTCTGCATCTGGTGCACGAGGGCCTCGCGCTTCTTCGTGTCCACCTCGCGGGCCTGACGGGCGAAGAGATCGTCGATCTCGGGCAGCGAGCCATAGGCGTAGATGCCACCCTTCGTCGCGTACGGTTCGAGCCGCGTGGCCGCGTTGCCCATGACCGAGGTGATGACGAGGATGATGCCGTGGAGCTTCTTCTCGCGCCAGGCCGTGAAGTAGGCCGCGCGCTCCATCACGCGCATGCGGCTCTTGATGCCGACCGTCTGCAAGTACCCGATGATGGCCTCGCCCATGGAGTTGTACGGCGGGAAGGGATAGAACTCGCCGGCGTCGAAGCCATTGGGATAGCCCGCCTCGGCCAGCAGCTTCTTGGCCCGCGCCAGATCGTAGGCCGGTGGCTCGACGGTGATCGCGAACTGGAAGATGCGCGGGACGATCGAGCCCGTCAGGCGCGAGAAGCCGAGGGTCTCGGCCTGGTTGATCGCCTTGCGGTCGATGGCGTGACTCGCGGCCAGCCGCACGCGGCGGTCGTGCCACGGTGATTTCGGATCCCACTGTTCGGGCAGCTCAAGCCAGAAGGCGCCGGTGAGCAGCGGCGCCTCCAGCTTGACGCCGGGCGTCCTGCGGAGCTCTTCGGCCACGGGGCCGGCGAAGAGATAGGCGAGATCGACCTCACCTCGCTTCAGCGCGGCGGCGCGCGTCGTTTCCTCGGTCATCGTCCGCATCACGAGTCGCTTGATGCTCGGCGCCTTGCGCCAGTAGCCGTCGAAGGCCTCGAGGACCAGCTCTACGCCGGGCGTGGAGGACACGACGCGGTAGGGCCCGGCGCCGATCGGCGCCTTCTTGAAGCCGTCCTCGCCGACCTTCTCGACGTATTTCTTGGGGACGATCCAGCCGGCGCCGGAGGCGGTGGTGCCGTAGAACAGCATGAAGTCGGGCCACGGATCGCGCAGGACGAAGCGCACCTGGGACGGGCCGAGCACCTGCACGTCGCTGACCTTCTCCTTCAGGAGCGTGGCGCTGGCGCCCTTGTAGCGCTCGAACGAGAACTTCACGTCCTCGGCGGTGACCGGTGAGCCGTCGTGGAACTTCGCGTTCCGGCGCAGCGTGAACGTGTAGGAGAGATGGTCGCGCGCCTCTTGCCACGACTCGGCCAGGCTCGGCGTCTGCATGCCGCCGGGCATCGGCTTCACGAGCGCGTCGTGGACGGCGTAGAGCACCATGAACGGCGTGCTGAACGCCTCCGTCTCGGCCGGGTCGAGCCAGCGAGCGGCGAGGGTGACGTGCAGGCCGTAGCGCATCTCGCCGTCGGCGCCGAACGCGCGTGCGGGCGTCACGAGAAGAACGACGAGCAGGGCGACGAGCATCCAGGTCTTGCGGACGGGTGTGAGCGACATGGCCCGAACAGTAGGACCCGGCGCGATCGAAATCAACCCCACGCGGTGGTTCGGCGTTCGAATCGGTCGCTCGCGGCTCGGCCTACTGAAGCGTCCGACGGAAGAAGTCTTCGATCTCGGCATTGAGGCGCGCGTGGAGCGTCCCGCGGTCGACGCCGGGTGGATCGACGCAGATCTGCGGCGCCTGCCGAGCGAGCACCGGCGAGCACGGCGCCAGGAAGACGTAGTGGCCGGCGCCTGGCAGCTCGACGTACTCGGGCGCGCGCGGCAACATCATTCGTACGTGCTCGGCAT
>WNFO01000884.1_pt1 | contig 27688 bp, 33 predicted proteins | sample 5400251 | NCBI WGS metagenome assembly WNFO01 (sample SAMN13153354, study PRJNA577476) | soil metagenome | isolation source: 100 cm saprolite under Madrone tree | place: USA:California | collected 2016-06-14
CTGTCTTTACGGTGCGTATCTCGTCCACGTTGGATTGGTGCATTACCGTGTGCGTTATTGAAACGTCACGACCGCACATGGTCCGTTCAGCGAGTGTACGGGTCGCACGCCACTGGCAGTGCTTATACCGCCTCCCCCCCATTTGGCGTTCGTGCATCGGCGGCATCGCGTTAATACGCCAGTCATCATTCTATTCGTATTACTGCAGTCGATACACTATAACTCTTAATTGAAAAGAACCCGTTTTTGCGAGACATCGCTGGATCGTCGTCCATTATCGTCTCCCCAATCGACAACTCCAACTCGATCAAGGATACCGTCGTGATGATGGGCGCTTTGTCATTATTTCAGAACATTGTCTTACACCTGAAATTTCTATCACATATGTATTCGCATCCTTTTCCGTAGACCGTCGATCGGGGTGTTTTCCCTCCTTCCCACCTCACGTCTGTTCCTGATGACTGATGACGGACATATTCAAAATGAACGACGACCTACGTCTTTCTCATCTAGTATTGATATCATGTACGTTTTTTTTTCCATTTCTCTTTTTTCTCTCTCCACGACTCCTTATACATCTTTTCCGTCTCGTAGATGATTCGTCACGTTCACAACGTCGTTTGGCACGACAAGCTTATGGTGAACCTGTCAATCTGTTTTCATTCGGACGGGTGGAAATTAGACTGAAGTATCGGTCTTTCGAACGGACGTCGAAGTCTAGCGACTATTCTCCCTGTTTCGGTTGATGCCATCATCACGGCCAGGTCTGGCACTTGCCAATTGTGGCTCGGACATTCAGCAGGCCCTTCAAGGACACATAATGTTCGGTGCGTGTGCATGCCATAAACTGCCCTTTCTGTTGTGAGTGACTGAACGATTGATACCATTTCCCATCCTCGACACGATGCAGTGGATACATTCTGTCAGTGAGATACAGGGCGACCTTCCACTGTTGCGCGCGCTCATTGTACCCATCAACTAGTGGACAGCAGATCTACTCTATCATAACGGCGCAGACCCACATGTCCAGGGCGATGAAATGATGACTACGGTGTTGTATTTCGCAACCAATTTTGGAAATCTCGAGTGGTTCAGAAATTAATCTCAATCGGGTAATGTGCCTACATCAATGCTGAGATTGAAGGGGTATATATCAATGGGTCATAACTTCAAATATGGTTCTATCCTTCGATTACCGCTGGAGCACGTTTCAGATGTGAATGTGCGGACAAAGAAAGTCTGATCCTCGTTGCACCTGGCCTCGTTCTGGGGGGCGCTGGGGGTAGTGCTCCTGCTGCTCGAGTATGGTGCTGACGTAGAGGCGAAGGAGAATGATGGCAAGACCGCATCGCTGCTTGCTGGCGAGGAAGGATATGACGAAGTCGTGAAATCACTACGAGAACATGGAATGAAGTAGAAACACCTTGTAGCGTTCAGTACTATGCGTATCCAACTAGCGATGATCTGCTCCGCATGGGACAGAGATTAAATAAGGGAGGACGTGAACGGGAGGCGTGGACTTGAATCCATCAAGATGTGCACTCTCCAAGTTGGTTCGTCTCGTCGTCCTTCATTCGCGCCGCTTTATTATAGCCCGAGGACATGCACATAAACGTGCTCTAGCATCAAAGTTCAATAGGGATATAGACATACACTGTAATAGCATACAAACGCGACTGGCCAGATCGAGACGTAATCCAGGACGATTGCGACTTCGAGTCGGCTTCACTTGTTTACCATTTGGTACCCAGAGGTATCCAAAATCTGTTTCCCGCATATAGAGCAGATTCCCTTCTTGAATGCACACCCTACATCAACACGTCAGCGAACCAGGAAAGGTATACGGAAGACGATGAGCGCACCATGACAGTATTTCGCTTGATTCTGCGTTACGGATTGTTTGCAGTCCTTACATCTACCAGCATATGGCTATATGAAATAGAAATCAGCAAAGGAGCTCGAGTGAACAAAGTCTATAAGAGGTGGGTGGGGACGATGCCGAAAACGACACTTACCTGATAACGATTCTTTGTACTTGTTGCAGAGGCACCCCTGCTAGAACTGGGTGTTGCCCCTGGAGGCTTTGGGCGTCCGATTAACTTGTTCTCGCCGATCTTGCGAGAGCCATCCTTGATGCTCGCTGTGGTCGACTGAAATGGATCGGGTGCCGCGACTTTGGAGAGTTTCTATGTTGGCTTAAGCACAATGGAGGACACCAGCAGTGGGATAGGAACAATACCTTTTCGCACTTTTTGCAAACCATGATATAGTGAGTAATGAGTGGTTGGGGTGAAGGGTGAAGTGGTTCAGCTGTGGTGAGTGAGGGAGACGCATTGGTTTGGAGTGCTGACTAATTAAATAGCCCCTAACCCCATCATGTGGTCGAAGCTCGGACTCAAAGTAGTTGAGTTGTTATTTGCATTTACCAACAATACAATACAGTACAGTATCACCAAACACGCGACGTAGCGGCACAACTATTTGGCGTGCGGGTGGTTAAATAGTACAGAGTGACTTTCGATGCTGAAGAGAGACACCGCTGGGAATCTACAAGGGAGTAAACAGCTACCCAAGACCAAGGTACCACTATATGATCGTCTGGAACATACCTTATATATCCAAATCCTGCTTCATCTGATGTTCCAGGGTCCGGATCTGTTGTTCCTCTTCGGTGAGTTCTCGAGGTTGGACGTCGCCCTTTTCCTCCATCCTCGAAGGTAACGCCGGGACCGGCGGGAGGCTTTCCTCTGACCGCAGGCAAGATGATTCTATGTCACATTCGATCGTCTTGCATACGGTGACCTGCACGTTTAGACCGGATTGTGGCATCGCCTGATTCCCCTGGGACCCATGCCCATCATGAGGCATAAGATTCAAGTGACGGTCGCTGCTGGCAGAGATTAATTACATCGCCAGCTGCGAAGAACAGCGAGGATGAGCCTTTACATCGTAGTATATTGGGAAAGATGTCGATAGGCCCGTGATGACGCGATCACCCTGTATATACATGAATGAACCTCCAACTAAAAAGTAGGAGGACAGGCGTACATGAGGGTGACTGTATGTGAGAATAACGTGAGGTTGAGAGTTAGTTGTGCCAACGGAGAAATGACATGGACGTACAGTGCGGGTATTGGAACATCTATTTGCAAGTGTTCTAAGCAAACAGGAAACGGAAACACCCGGTAGTATCACTAACCATGTTCCAACCATCTGTGGATGAGATACAAAACACCATCAGGGACCTTTCTAACACGTTCCAAATCGTTGACTCACCGTTGATGTTCCTGAAAACCAGTACCTGGATGACCAGGTGTAGTGAGTTAACCTGGTGGACACTCCCACAGCATTGTGAACAAGGACATACCACCGACGGCAGCTCCGTCAAAACTGCCGCGAGGATCCAAAACAAGCTTTGTAAATATAACAGTTCCCACAGACGCGTCGCATTCCGCCTGCGGAGCACGCCAAAAAGCATAACCGCCAGCAAAACGGAGTCTTCAATGAAGTTGATCATAATGCTCCACCTGAACTGGTCTGTGTGGGTGAGACGCGGACACCACCCGATATGACTCTTAGCAGTTCTCCGTATTAACGCTACTGAAGTGCATGGGACGGGGGATTGACGGATTCACCTTTTTGAGAGCTATAAATAGAAGTGTCAGAACCTCGATCGATAAACGGGATACTGAATAGAGCTTACAATAGAGCAATCCAACCAGGTTTGCCAGAAAGAACGACCCTGTGAGTACCACGATCCTCATGTCCCGCCCCCATAGATGAATCCTGATCAATGGTGAGGACCTCGTCCTTGGCACGGCCAAGGAGATAGCAAGGACATTACCCCCGTAGCACAAGGAGAAACGAGGCAGAAGCCGCTGAGAACCACGCTGTGGACTAGGAAACACGTCAATTACCCACACAGTGCAAAGGCGAGGAATCAGCCATACGAGTACGAAGCCAAGCCAAGCCTGTAAAGGGTGACGGGTAATCATGCGCATGATGCTACGCCACGACTAGCGGACGTACATTACAATCGAGGTGCCTTGTAATGTTGAATGCGACCAGGCTGAGAATGACGCAGATGAGGGCCAGTACCCTTGCTGTGACATACACGATAAACGACCATTTGCATGGCCGCTTTCCAGTATAGACCTCCCATTCAAAGTCAAGAGTAGTGATAAATTCCCATCTATTCCAGTCATTAAGATAAGTGGCTTCATCAGCGTAGACCAAACTTACATGTAAGCTCCGGCACAAACGTGGGCGAGTTTAATGAAATGGCCTTTCCGGGTGATAATTCAGTCCGCGCCAGTAGAAGGCCTCAAGCTAGGACGAACCATATGTCTGTAATGCGTACTCCTCGCCGGACGGCATCGTTTACGATAGTATACCACAATTGAGTTCAGCGGTGGAGGCCAAATGGAAGGCAAGAGGGTTACGAAAGGAATCAAAGGAAGGTCGGCCACACGTCCCACATAGCAGTACTTATGGCTTCTTATTGAAACTGTACTGTACCAGGTCCAGGCAAATGATAAGCATGAGCCCGCGGCGAAGCACAAAAGTATGTGTCATGATGGCAAAGCCTCCGAGTCCTCGAGTCAGTACGTTCCAAGTTGAAACCTACATGACCTGGCCGCTTGGAGTGCGGCCATCATGACACTCGCAACAATCCGGGTATTCAGACGTTGTCCAATAGGATCGACCGTGTTGTACAGTGGGGAGCAACTGAGCCAGAAACCCATGCGAAAGCCAGGTATGTGTGACCAATGGCCATAACGCCTCTGGGTCTGTACCAGTCTACCGCAAGCCACGTAGCTGGGTCCAAAAATGGCGACTTCAGCGGAAAGCACCAGAGGTGAATACTTAGCTTAGCCTTCTGCGCTGCACACCGTTCGGAAAATCGCTGACTCGGAGGCAGCCCGATGAGGCCCCGAATTACCAAGTGAAATTCTGCGAAGGTCTCATTTGACAAGGCCAGGGTTACAGTGGAAGTAAATCCGTCCGGAATTACTACTATCAGAACCCGGGCAATGGAATCTCTCTTCCCCGCACTCCGTGTGTCCCAGTGAACTGCTGTAATTCCACCAGATGTTGATGGTGGGGAGCATTGTTGTGGCAAAATGCTGCAATTGCCTGTGTGACCACAGGCCATTGCGGCATTTTGCCACAACATGCCAGTGAGGACCTTGTCGTTGACCTGCAGTTGAGGCAGGTTTACTTGACCAAAGAAGGCCGCTGAGTCTTAAATTTGTATCGTTATGCGATAGGACTGAAGTTCGTGGTCAGTCCAGGAGCTGGCGGACTTCGATGTGCGGATCAGATTGGCCATTTAACTTGCAAGTAAATGAAGAGTGCGGCGGACTCAAGCTAATGTAACTCAAATTCTGGCCAGACCAGGAATCGAACCTGGTCTCCCCACCAGTACTGGGGTGCCTTACCACTAGGCTGCCCAGCCCATTCCTGTCTAGAGTGTGGATTCCATATTCCAACAATAACTCATACGTATTCCACATTGGCCTAGGTTTACAGTAAATAGATACGTCATAGCTACGTCCACCTTTGACTCGTCCCACGAGTCCCGTCGCGAACCAGCTTGGGCCAAGCGTTCCAGCAAGGGATAGTTAGCGGAAGCAACGAGGGCAAGTAAGCACGCCAAATTGCGCGGGCTTAGTCCTGGTGGCTATGGTGCGGCGCCACCTCCGCCGCCACCCGCAAGGCCGAGCGTGAATCCCTCAAGTGAGGCGGGGGAGCGTACAGAGGGCGAAGCTTGTGGAGCGCGCGCGCTGGACATTCACACCGACCTTGGCTCAAAGCACGTGGCCTCACTGGCAGTCTCAGGCTGCCGCCGCGGCATTGCATTGCAGTGGGCATCCCGCAAGGCATAATGCGTTTATGCGTTTGGTTGACTCGGGTTGGTGCTACCATAATCGGGCGTTTTCCATGCCGTGACTAATGAAACTTGTTGGTTTCTTGAACGACAGTATAAATACCCAATGGAAGCTCGCCGAACTCGTACTCAACGACTTCTCACATCACTGCGGGAATCAATTGTCGACAAGCCGCCCTACGTGAGCGGAACGCTCCAACTTCCCGATCCTTGTTTCTCGCTCTTTTAGCAAGATCGGCGACGACTGTAATGCCGCCAGGTTCGTAAGAGACCCCTAACTCTGTCTCTCTTAAGAATCGAAGGGCGATTGCTGACATCCTTGTCGCAGACAAATCAATCTTGCCGATGCTACTCCCGATGAACTGGACTGCTCAGCCAAGCCTGTGAACCGGCTTCTTTTGGCATGAAACTAGAGAATATCTTAGATGAGACTTACCACAAGGCTGGAAAGATGGATTCGGAATGCTTTTCCTCGAAGCTGGACCCGGTTCACACCCACCTGATGAACATCATTCACGCGGCTACCTTCTCGAAGGTACTAGGTCGACGAAAGTATAAACTTGAAGACCGAACTATACAAGCTAATGGTGCGCGTTACAATGTGTTCATCGCCCCTACTTTGATAATATGTTCCTCTGCCTAGGTGAAGGGTCGTTCTTCAAGCCTCACTGGCATGTCGATACGCCACGCAGCAATAAGATGTTTGGTCCGCTCGTGGTCGTCTTTCCATCGCCACATAAAGGTGGAGCTCTGCTTCTTCGTCACCGCGATCACGAATGGACTTTCGACTCAGGAAAGGCGCTTGCGGCGGCCAAGAACAAACCATCAATCGGTTACGCGACATTCTTCAGCGATATCGAGCATGAAGTTGCATTGGTCACATCGGGTCATCGCATCACGTTGAAATACAACCTCTATTTTGATGACGGAGGACCTGTCTCCGAATGACGCCGTCTTGGATCCTGAGTATCTCACTCCCCCACAACTAATGAACAAAGACGCATACCTCAAAGACCTCACGACACCACTCGAAGACTCGGGATACCTGGCTGATGGCGGCACACTTGCATTTGTACTGAGGCACGGCTATCCGGTCAAGAATAACCTCAAGCACGTCTAAAGCGCCCTGAAGGGGAGCGACGCGGTCGTGTACCAGAGCGTCCGTGCGGTCGGGTTCCAGCTTGAGATCCCTGTAGAGGTGACACGATTGCGAGCTGGCGGACGAGCTCGGACACCTTTCTCAGCATAAGCAACACCAAGTTAACGCGCAAAGCCGCTGGCCTTCTCACCCAGCTCCGCATTGGGCACGTACCCCTGTACAGCTACCTGTATAGTTCAAGCTGGTCGATAGCCTCAGATTCTCAGCATGCGGAGCAGCTGTGGAAACAATCCATCACTTCCTACTCACCTGCCCGACATAGGCATACGAATGATGGCCTCTCAAGCAGAAGAGCGAAAAGACTCACACTGAAGACGACGCTCCTCACGGATCAGAAATTAATGGTGCACCTGCTCGACTACATAGGCGCAATGAAAGAGCAAAGGTGAGTACATCATATCCGAAGAGTAAATCTACGCGATGATCATCCGACTGTACACCCACGAGCGGGACCCCACACGACCGTCCCCCAGTATCGTGAACCACGCACACAAGCCCAGCGCCGTGCCTCCCCAAACAACAGGCCAGGACTGAGCAAGGGCAAGTCCCCCAAGAACCGACAGCGTGCAAGAATGCCCAGTACATTGCAAGTAAACGCACCCCCCGGTTCGCAAAGTCCTTTACTGCGGACAACCCGCCCTCAAGTTACCTCCCAAATGCAACACGATATGTAACGACGATGAGTACGGGGTCATAGGAGAAGCCCATAAGTAGCCACTGTCTAGATCCCTGCCAGCAAGGTATGATATATGACGTTTGGAGCAACCGACTGCCCAGACCCATTGATGATTCCAGCACCAAAGGGTCAAAATCCGCCAGCGAAGCAATACAAACTAAGTAACAAAGACCGACCAAGTCAACGACAATCCGCATCCCTCTCAGAAGCCGCTCGCCTAATCAAGGCTGTCCAGCATTCTACGCGAAACAACGCTCAGCATTTGGAGATCCTCATCCCCCAAGCTAGAAAGAGAGCGCGACACCGGGTCTTCGTTGTCTTGGGGATGTTCATTCAAAATTTCAAAGGCGCGACCAACAGTTTGACTGAGACGTATCATCAGTCAGAATGTTTTAATGGCCCGGGCCATTAAATGAGAGTTGGTGAAAACGTACGCGCCAGGAGATACCGTACCCATGATCTGCTTCTGGATCCCATTTGCAAAACCGGCGAAGATGCCAGCGATGGTCCCCAAGACTACATATTCCTTCATTTTTCTCTTTAGCTCCTCGTTGAAAAACTTTGTTGCCTCTGGATCCTCAAGTCTGACCGGCTCCATCAGTAGCGGATCGGCCCGCGGTGCTAACTTGGTGCGCTGCGTTGGACTGGTGTACCGAACCTCTATCACTGAGTTGGACGGCTCTGGTGGGTCCTGCCCCGTTGACCGCCTTTCTAACAATTTGGACAACTCCTCTGACGGCGTATGCGGCTTCTCCGATGCCCCCTGTGTAACACCCTCTGCCCCCGTCACCAAATCGGCACGCACTTCATGCATCGTCCGTGTTTGTACAAGACCCGCAAAGGTGAAGTTGACGACAGAAAGGACAAGAAAGATTTGAGCGACTGTCTTGTGCCGACGCATTTTTGCGGGATGCGTAACGCGGATGTTGTTGGTTGAGTAGTCAATGTGAATTTCAATGCAAAACGAAAAAGAAATATAAATGTCCACAGCAAAATGAAAAGGCTGAAAATTGGGGAAGGTTGTGGATTAGCCAATGTAATATGAAGGACAGGGCAACACGCACTATCCAGTACCCAGGAAAGTCAAAGGTGAGCAAAGGAGCCAAGAAGACATTGCAGTTGACAAGCGCGTATATTTATATCTAACGAGTGAGCGGATTTTCGTGATCGATGACTGAGGACACCGCTATCGGACCAGGGTACGTGCGCTCTGATCTCGTTTAATGAACGTTCATTGTCGCTGTTGGTCCGCGGTCCCGAGCAGCTTGATGACTTGCATGGCCGAGGCTTTGAGCTTACACACAAGTTTCATCTGTTACGATGCTCTGACCTACCTCCGGCGTTCAAAGGTGACTTGACATGGGACACGACCTCGGTCTTTTCTTTTTGGATTGTAGGTCTATTGTATGGTATGTTGTCGACAGCTGTTCTCCTCCCCACTCCCGTATTGTCGAACTCCGTGGCGTGTTCGTTTTGATTCGGAAACGATAATTAACTCCGTGAAAATTTTAGGCACGTTCGTCAAACTTGGATGCGAGTACTACGGTGTCCTTAAACGTTTGTGCCACAAGTTGTTGAGATCAGGACACGAGCAGAGCGCGACAACACACGAGGGACCGAGCAAGAACGCCGGCGCACGACAACCAAGAGCGACCGGAGACAGGGGCGAGAGGGAGAGGGCACGCGGAAGGGGGCTTTAGAGGACACAAGATACAGATAGATCAATTCAGCTAGGCGCACATCGCGCCACTTAACCACTTAGGTGAATGAGACGTAACTATGGAGGAAATGAAAGTGAGACACAGTAAGAAACACATGCGGGCGGGCGGGCGTGAGGGTCGACGCGTTTGCTAATAAGTGAGGAACGTGATAAGAGCGATCAGGGAAGGGTATAGTAAGTATCAGGGACATGGCGGAATGGCCAGGAAATGCCAAAATTCACCACAAGTCAGTGTCTGGAAGGGCCGATGTATAATGAGCGATGGGAAGGGGGTAAGTAGGGGGAAGAACGTGCGTAGGGAAACCGGAAAGAGTGTAGAGTTTGTCGATGCGTTCCGCAAGCGAAACGCCACACCGCACAGCAGAGGGGCATGTACTTTGAGCATTACAGTATTCACCTTGCAAAGGCGCTCCGGCTTCATTCGTCAAAGAGACCTATCGGACAAAGATGTGATACAGGCTCACCGGTCCCCAGATCCAAAGGGGGAGGGAGGAGGGGAGGAAATGGGCCAGAAAGCTGATCATTCAGGCCACCGCGCTGAACCTTTTCTCCGTACTAGATTGTGAGACCCCAAAGTGTCGACGCGAAACCTCTTCTGGGGTTAATGGAGACACGTAGTTGAGAATCAGAAGTTCGAAAGGTGTAGTTTGTTCGACTTCATTTTCGGAACGCCCGATGTTCTCGCTCTCAGTTTTGCACCCATCACACTACTAGCATAATATGGGCCTCTGAGCATGTATTTGCGCGGCTTGATTCGTGCGAATCCCGCTACATGTCCTTTCGGAACCCCCATAGGCTTCATTTCCCCCGTTGATTTCATACTGTACATATATTTCCGACTTTGTCCCGCCTGTTTCCCTCATGAGATGAGATTCAGGCTCTCGACGTCTTGACATATAAAGAAAGCACACGTCTGCGATCGATTAAGAGATTATGTCGTCTTCGTGCAGCAAGACATTCTCGATGTACGTACCAACTTTAGGCCTTACAGGGTTTGCAACAACTGGCCCGCGCGTCTCCCAACAATTCTACAGGCGTCGCACTCTTACAAATCTCCCCACTTCAGCACACTCCAAACAATCCATCGTCTGCGCTCACGCTCGTCCTCATCTTCGCCTCCTGTCGCCGGCTGCCGCCCAACATCCCACTCCCTACGACGGGCGTCCTTCTCACCGCCCGACACCTCACGCTCAGTCGCTTCCACAACCACAAGCCCCGCCGCTCGCGCCGCTCGGAAGAACGCATCGAGCGTGTACCGTCCTGTATGCAAGCCCGCAACAAGATGCGCACGCGCCGAGGGCGTACGGGCTAGCACGGCGCAGACGGTGCGGAGTAGCGCGGCGTGATGCGCCGGGTCCCAGAGCGTATCGGCTGCGAGGACTATGTCGGCTGGCGGTGGCAGGAGTGCGGACGGGTCTGTGCCCCAGGCGTGTGGGATGACCGTGCAGTTCTGAGTGACGTTATTGCGCGTCGCATTCTCGCGGAGCGTGTGGATGAGCTTTTCGTCGGGAAAGTCGCTGGTGATGACGCTGATATGGGGATAACACTTGGCGATGAGGATGCTGGGTAGGCCAGATCCTGCGCCGAGTTCTATCAGACGCAATGGTGGCGTATTGGTCTCGGGAGAGGAGGTTTCTTTGGCAGGGAGATCAAGCTCTGAGATGTGATCGGCAACGTAAAGCGCAGCGGCCCAGATGTTGGATGCGTGAAGTGACCAGTGCTCTTTTTGGGTATCTGGGACAGATAATGTTATTTTGAGTGATGACGAGTCAGGGTCTTGAGAGTGGTGTGTATATGTGAACAATCCGCCTGGTGAAGAGTGTGCGATCGGGGCATAGTCGTAAAGCGTTCCGAGGGACGAAGACAAAATCTCCTCCGGTTCCATACAGCAAAGGAGCACAGTACGCTATTGAAAAATAAATTACAGTGAAAAGAAAGGCAGATTACACGCGGAAAATATTTAGTTTGCTATCCCAACTACACGTCGCCAGTATTCCTTCTTCGAACAAAGACCACGCGCAGCCTACCACAAATTCCGTATGCGCGTCGTGAATTCTAACCAAGGGATTTTTTCCTACGGGCGGGTTTGTTGTCCATCTGGCGGTGGAAGGTGTCAACACATTCTCACTGAAATGTCGTCACTGCAAGATGAAACTTACATCCGACAAGTCATATCGTAAGACCCACTTGCTAGTAAGTCGGGCCTATGAGGACTCCATTCTACCTTGCGTATGGCATACTCGTGCCCAGGCAAGTGGTTTTCACACTGACCGCCGATCGCATTCGTCGATCCACCACCAAGCTGCAACATGCGACAATCCCATATCTTCACAGTTTTATCGATCCCAGCGCTCGCAAGGACAAGCGGACGGTATTTATTCCAGTCCAGCGCAAGCTCCTCGCTCGGCGCAGCAGGTACCGTGAGTACGGCGGCGGATAGCGGTGATGTAAATGTATTCGAAGTCGATGCGAAGGTAGGGGAGCGTAGGTCGAAGAAACGGATCGTGCCATCCGCGGAGCATGTCGCCACTAGGTCTGGCTGATGAGGAGAAAAAAGGGCCTGGTATACGCAAGCTTGGTGTGCTTGTAAGGTTGTGAGCGAACGTGGATGCTCGGGAGTCCACTTTTTTATACACGCCCATGAGCAGGACGAGAGGATAAAGAAGCTGGCAATACGTACCAGTTTCACGCTGCCGTCCATGCAGCACGATACGAATTGGTCTTTTTTGATGTTGGACCAGTCTACACAGTACACTTCTCGTGTGTGCTCTTGCCAGGCACGAATGGGGAAGTTCTACATCACTTGTCGCACTTACTCTCACCGGCGCTCAAGCAAGGGGACCGGGGGCGGTTGCTTACATTCAGCATCGCATCCCAGAGCTTTACAGAACCGTCACCCGAGACAGTGACGAGCTGGTTCTCGTGGACCTCTGACCACGCGAGGTCATACAGGCCATCTTGCGTTTCATAGCTAGCAACCTTAGCATTAGCTCGACAGCGAGATGGAAAGATTTAGCAGACTGACAATTTGTCTAGCTTGATACCTGCTGGTCCTCCTGATGATGTCGAAGCAATGAACAAACGACCGTTTCCGATGATCCCATAATTGGCCGACGATGCGACCGCGATGCGGGTAGTGTGAAAAGGCGACCAAGCGACATTAGAGTGAGCAAATCCTGGTGTATGCAACACTCCGGGTGTACTCTGATTCATGGTTTGGAGCGCGTCTGTGCCTCCGCGGTAGGCAAATGCTCCGCTGACCGGCTTCGCGGCCCGACGCTCCACTGACCCACCACGCAGCGTGGAACTCGATGAAATATATGCGTCTTTCAGTCCCGAACATCCCCGCTGCCATTCTTTCAAAAGCTGCCCAACGCAAGCCTCAGAATGTATCACCCTTAGAAGCAGTCGAGCGCATTGCCTCGTTTCTCTCCTCGGGACATGCCGCGGTGTTGACTGGCGCAGGCGTCAGCGTTGATTCGGGTCTCAAGGCATATCGCGGAAAGGATGGGAGGTACACAAATCCGGACTACAAGTGCGCGCACTACCTTACTGTGTATCCTACACACTCTCGCTGGCTCGCTTATGATGCGCACTCTTTCTGTTGGGACTTCAGGCCGATTTTCGTGAGCAATCATACAATTGTAACTTAGCTTTCGAGTACGCCGTTGACTGTCATGTATCTAGTACCAGGAACTCATCGAAGATAGCCCTAGAGGGCACTCGTTTCGGTATGATTACTCTTCCTACCCGTTCTATGAACCCGCTATTCTACATGAAAATTGCCAGGCAACGATACTGGTGTGTATTTCACGCATATGCACGCCGAGGGTTGTACACATCAATGTTCCCATCAGGCTCCGTGCATACATTGGATTCCTGCCTGTCCGTCGCACCCTACCAAACTCAACACACTACGCGCTCGCCGCACTGCAACACGCCGGCGCGGTCGGTCCTCTCATAACCCAGAACGTCGATGGCCTGCATCACGCGGCACTCCGCCGCATCTTACCAGAACCCGAAGTAGACAAACGCATTCTCGAGCTCCATGGAAGCATCTTTGCAAGTCCTCGTTTCTGTTCCCCCTTCCCCTTCCAGTTCCCCCGCGGCGCATAATCGCTTTTCCTTTATTTTCCGCTTTCTTTCTCCTGTTTTCCGAAACTCCGGAGGCATCCGTCGTCTGATCGTAAAGGACAGAAAGTACATTGCCAATATGGACACGTCTACCCACGCACGGTGTTTCAAGAATGGCTTGGCCAGACGAACCCACGCTGGCGCGCGTTCGTCGCCGAGCTCGAGCGCACAGGCGCGCAGCCCAGGACAAATCCCGACGGCGATGTTGCGTTGACCCCCTTTCTTCCCAACTGCGCACTTGACACATTTCTTTAACCCTTTTTCTAGGTCGTCCTTGACGAGAGCGTTTCATACGACGGCTTTGTCGTTCCGCCCTGCCCCAATTGCGCAGCAGAAGGCAGAATGAATAGCACTGTGCGTCTATCTATCAAAGGGGCACGTTGCGATCATGTCGAGTGATGAAAAATTCGTATTGAATCTAGATAAAGCCTGATTTTGTCTTTTTTGGCGAATCCATACGCCAAAACGTTAAGGATCGTAGGTAAGCTTACGCCACAGGGCAGGAAGTTTTTTTTTCTTTTTCAAAACAAAAGAAGTCAAATTGACATCACGCGTGAAAAGCTATAGTATCGCCGAGGACGCCGACCGGCTCTTTGTTATTGGCACAACGCTCGCAACTTATTCCGCCTTCCGGTATGTTCGTTCCCATTTATCAGCGCTGTTTTCCTCTCAACTTCCTCCGGACGGATCATATAGTCTGCTGAAACGCGCGCTTGAATTGCGCAAGCCAGTCTTACACCTCAACGTTGGACCCACGCGAGCGGATGGGTTACCAGGCGTTGACAAACTCGAGATCCTAACGAGTGCCGTCATGACTGACGTTGTGCACGCAGTCGTGAGTCTCCCATGAGTTTCTGAATCTTTTCGTGCACAGTAATCTGCCGATTGCTACGAGTAGAGGCGCGCGGGCACGCAACGGCCCCACACTTCATGAACACCAAGTTATAGAAGATGAGCAGCCGGGCGTAGGCTGAACAAGATTTATGGCGTGGGTTAAGACATTTGATTTGTATGTACACGATATCTTCTCCCAAGGGGGAGCTAGATAGATGCAGTCCCCGTGGTTTTTTTTGGGTACGAGAGGACGGGGATCTATATTACAGTACGTACGACGGGTGGGAATGCAGGAATGATTGAGTTTGCGCAGTGTGTGTAATCGCTAATCTACGTGTGAATGGCATGCAATTAGGTGGCTCGCGGACTTGACAATATAGCAATGAGAGCAATTAACAGATGATGAATGTAACATGAGAGTACAAGATAATAAGAGTTACCTCTGTTGAACTTCGAGCGACGTACGACGGTGGAAGGAAGAATGTAGTATGGTGGATCATGGAGTATTGCCAAGGGGACCCGTGAGATCGATCACCTCTGGTTGAAGAATGCCATCTTTGACTTTGACGTCCCCGCGTGATGAAAGTGGTGGGTCAGCGCCGGCAGCCGCCTCAGTCTCTTCTGGGCGTTTTGAAACAGCATATACAGGTGCACGAAGTTGACCCCAGGACCAATCGTGCCATTTATCGGGCGCAGGAAGAAGATCCGGGAATCCAAGGCGAGTTGGCAGACGACGGGAGCGATGCAGGTAATCTTCGAAAGCAAGCATATCTGGCGGGCGGAACACAGAGAGCGAACATAGCGGCGGTTTTGCGGGGCCTACAACATAAGGAGAGGGAGGGGGAGATCCATCAGACTCAATTGATATAACTTCGCCCTGATCAGGAACGGGCTCTGGCTGATCAGAACGGGAGGAATGGGATAGTTTGTCGATCTCATCCTCATCGCCGGTTAGAGATGGGGTTATTGAATCCGCATCGCTGCGTCTCCGTAAGAACGGGGAGGATAGCGAAGATGACATTAATGGCGAGGGTGGTAGTGCACGAGATGAAACAGCCAATTGTGTACGGTCAGTTGCAGCGGCGGCGTCTTGCTGCGGATGCTTGGCGCTGAGGGACCCCACCCGGTCTTCCCTTACCCGGAGGATTTCTTGTACGGCTTCAACGGATCGCCGAAGACAGCGCTCACGATGTTTGACCCAGTGAAATGGGTCGTAGCAACTTTTTGGAGACAACTTGATTCGTGTGCCACACCGTTTGCAGATTACAAAAAGTGGTCCGTGGAGGTCCGCGAGAGGATCGTCCAGGAGACGCTTTTCACGCTGCTTCTCAGCTGCCGTTTTTGGTCGTCCATCGATAAAACTATAATCTGAGAGTTAGATGTGGATAACATGTCAAGAGAGGGAAAGGTCCCTACTTCGACGGGTCGTGCGATATTGGGTCTGTGGGGGTAGTATATCCCGTTCCATACCGCACTTCGTGTTCGAGGCTTTTTAATGGACGTGAGTCCTGCATAGTTGAACCGAGTAAATGGAAGGTCCAAATAGGTAACGGGTTTGGATTTACGACATACGAGACGAGAAGGCCGCTCATGGCTCCCTGCCCCAGGCCTGGAATGGAGAGCGAATGAGGCGACGGAGGAACACAAGGAAGTAGACGGTGTGGATGTCCCTACCTCGGATATGGCTCGCTCCGTGGCTGTTTTGTCGTTACCATGGATAAGGAGGGGCCAAAGAGATGGTGAGGAGAGGGAAGAAAGGACGCGGGAACGGGGAGAGACAACTTGGGGGGAAGGTGGAGTATAGCACACTTCGGCACTTCCCGTGTCTGATCATCTGCATCAACGCAGCACTCCAATCCCTGACGGAACGCCCGAGCAAAAAGACATATGTGCGAGGCTGACATTCAAGGAGTATCCAAACTTTACAGAGAGAACGCGCCCAGGGAACGTAGGTGGCGGCATTTCACAAAGGTACGAGAAAGAGTCCGAGAACAAATCTGGAAAAGGAAAAAGAAAAAAGGAAATCTTTCATTACAAAGAATATCACGTGGCCATAGATTCACCACCCGTCGATGACTGCCCCCCCATCCCCGTCTTAAATCCACTCACAAAACTCCGGAATGGGAGCAGTAGCCAGTCCAGCGTTCCAAACGGTGTTTCGACATGCGTTTTAGCGCGAGTACCGGGCCTCGTTTCCGAGTCATCTTCATCGGGCTCTCGCTGTCGTTTCCTTGCACCTCCCTGCAGAGCAGCTGCATCGACAGCAGTCGCCTCGGTAGAAGTTACAGACAATGGAGGACGGTTCTCAGACTTCTCGGAGCGACTGGGGCTAACATCAGAGGCACCCGTTGTAATGCCATGAGCAACATGCTCATGCAGAGAGGAACTGTCAATGAACAGCTTTAGACGCACGGCTTGTGACAGGTGGAGTAAAGTGTACTGACTTTGGGCAAGCGGTTTTGTGTTCTTGCCACTTAGTCAAGTTGTAATCCCCCTCACCATCCAGCGCTATGGTATTATCGCAGTGCTTGCAATGTACACCCGTCGCGGAAAAAGACTTGGCAGACGCATCATTAACGAGAGTGAGTTTCCGCTCTGCTGTGGCGACACGGCTGCTAGGACTACACATATATGATCGAACTGTAAACGAATGTATCCGCATTAAGAGACTTACATAGAACCAGAGCATCGTTTTTGATGTTCTTTCCAGTGACCGAGCGAATAACGCGTCTTGTTTCCGAGCTGCACCCATTTCTTGCAAGTCTTGCACAGCACTTCATACGGCCGAACTTCTTCGGAGCGCGGGTCGCCTTCAAGGTAAGTCTGGCGTTCCGCCTCACTCTTGTACCGCCCCGGTGTCTCGGATACAGACTGAATGACAGATGTGACATCGTCATCGCCTTTGCTATCATCAGGAACTCCCTCTTTATTGAGAGCTTCCGTAGTCACCCTTCGAGAAGGTACATTAGACAGAATTAAGGAAACCGTGAGTTAAACGCATACTGCTTGGTTGTAACAGAATTCTTGCGGCATTCGCGGCGGTGAATGAGCCATGGACGCATCACATAAGGCCGAACTGTGTTCAGAGGCACCCATTGGTCACATCCGGTGCAGAAAGCGCGATGAGGCTCCACTTCGCGACAGTCGGGTTGGCTATGGAAGAATTGGAGCCTCTCTTCTTCCGTCTTGCGATGACCCTTTGAGGACTCCGCGACGGAAACATCATCACGGCCATCGTCCTGCCCATCATTTCCTTTGAGAGACATTGCCACAGAGCCCGACCTTGAGGATGGCTTTGAGATTAACGGAGAACCATCAGCCTTGATGGAAGCACGACCAGATCCAGATACATCGCTCCCGTAGTCCTTGGAAGGAGTCCTCGCCATGCCACTAGTCGAGTTCAGGTGGCATGATAACACGGGAGAGGATAAATGATAGTTACGACTTACGGACTTTGTTGAGTCTTCACATCAATCATGAGTACCCAACACGAAGAACATGAAAACAAAACAAGTAAGCGTTTGTACAAAGAAGCGACAACCCGAACCAATCACTTACTTTCCTAGCTAGTGGCAGTGGAGGGGGAGCCATTGCTCCGGAAGTGTCCCCCTTGGTCTCATCTGCCTCAGAGTCGGTCGTTGGTCTGACGTCTGAGATAAGCACAACTCCTGCCCCAGCAGCACGAATTGAATGATACATGCCCTGCATTGCTTGTTGGAACACTCCTCTTCTACAGCATTTGTTAGGATCTCAAGCCTGGCGCGCAGAGAAAACCATCAAACCCTTCTTTTGCCTTTGTACGTAGTACTGGTTTTTCTTCTGCAGCATATGGCAAAGGATGAGCAACGAATCTCAATATTCTATCGAGAATAGTACGCGACCTTTCTGCTGGCGACGGCGTAGATTCCATACAGATGTTGTTTACAAAAGGTAACGAGTGACTTGTTAGTAAATTGAGCGAGACAGGATAGTGGGGTATAAATGGACAACAGAGACGCCCAGCCTCGAGGTCGCTGCTGTCATAGACACAATGGTCCATCCGCCTCCCGAGGCACGTGGTACGCGGCTACGTATTTGCCCATTGTCCTCATAGCCTACTTTGACAAGCTCTCAACCCAAGCTTTCTATACTGAGTATAGTTTGTTTACGTCCTACGAATACCTTCGCTTGTGACAAGATACCCTACATGCACCGTGAAAGACCCTAGCAACAGCGCGAAGATACACATTTCTGGGGTGGGCGTGAGGTCACAGGAATGTAGCATAGGAGTAAGTTGAAAACTTCCGCATCTATCCAAACTTTGAACTTTGAGGGTACTAATACTAAGACAGACATGAAGTGAGTGCGAACCCTGGACCCATGGCATATATCTGACCTCATTCACAAGTTGAATTCTACAGTAGGTCCTGCGGGAAGCACGTTGAACCGACTTCCGGACTTGATCTGGAAGGTGAGATAGCAGCCGTCAATGCGTCATGACTCCGAGTCGAAGGTCCTATTTTGTCCTGGCATGCAAAGCCCTTACGGTCGCACGATGCGCAAGGGCTTCACTCGCATGTAAGCATACGACCATGACAGATTGAACGGGTTCAATCACCGCTGACCGTCGCATCGGACCTTGTGTTCCCTAAAGTATGGGGGCCAGGGTCAACTGAATATACGGATTCACATTGGCTTTCATGAATTCACCTGCACTTCACACATGCCTTTTCTTCACATCAGACAGCAACCCGGGTCAAGAGCCACGTAAACCCCATACTCACCGCTTTCACTCGCATTCCATGGCCTCTGCCTTTCCTGGGTAGATCGATGCATTCCTCTCCGCTGGTGGAACAGTAATAACACGGACGCGCATCCTCGCATCGTCTGTGGCCTTCTCTGCAGGACTGACAGCGAACTTTGACACGTTTGGGCCTCCGAATAACTGGAATGCATTCGTGCCCGTGTTGCACGCAGCGTCTACATGGGCGTTGATCCTCGCACTGCGGAATGAATTCCGCCCGTCAGTGATGTGTTCATCTCCCAGGTACCTATGAAATTACTCACCTTCTTGTTGCCCCGGTGACAGCTTTTGCAGGCCGATTGAGTTTGTCCTCCAGCTTCTCCCCGCAAGTGCAAGGTAGCAAGTGGCAACGTGGTGTCCTCGACACAGTTAAGGTGCATAGACATGCAGCGCATGCAAGGTGTCCCTCCTTCGCAGCGCGCTCTTGCCTGTCGACATGCCTCACATCCATCAACGCATTGTTCTGCAGTCCGGCCCTTCTTTCGGCAGTGCCCACACGGTCTGGATCAGACTGGTGAGTTGTGAGATGACCCATTGACGCAGGTGAGGTTTTACCTCGTGTCGTCGCATCGGGTCTTATCGTGCCTACAGCGGTGTAGATAGTAATCAGTGACATCGGGGCTCCAGCTTTCGATGGGTTCACCTGCAGGTCGCACAAGCCTGTCCAGAGAAATTGGTATCACTTGCGCCAGTTCGACACGAACTTACCTCTCACCTTCACAGCTCGCCTTGCGGAACTAGGTAAGAGAGGACTCTCTGCCAGCTTGGAAAGCAAAGCGTGAAACATGTCAGACGGGTACTAACAAGAGATCGTGCACTCGGACTCGGTTTAAATATACGATAAAAATTCGCCTCATTCAAATTTGAAGGCGTACCGGTCTATATGCGTTCCACCTTACGCCACAACTTCCTATCAAATATCCGAAATTTTATTGAGAGAACACGCTGGGCGACTGCCGCCTTCCGATCCGAGGTCATCGAGCTGGTCGAGGCCCCGGAGGGCATCAAGTTTCTGAGAACGTGCCGTGGAGCTCGAGAGATTTTGACAGTTCATTTCCGAATTCCACCCCCAGAGAGGCGCTTCCCGCTTCCGCTTCTGAACGATGATCGCAAGAGGGGGACCGTGGTGGTGCGTCAATCCGCCTTGGGCGGATCGTAGATGCAGCCGTGGTGAGATTGGTAAAATCACGGCTGGATCGGATGGTGTTCCGAGTCTGGGAGTCGTTGAGGCATTGGACAAGGCACATATATAGCAAGCAACAGGCAATCTTCGTACCCTGCGAAAGCAAATGGTAACGATCACGATGTCCTTTCGCCAGAAACCTCGGCAGAACTGATGGCTACTAACAGGCCCGGCCCACATGGTTGACTAGGAATGGCTCACTCGGGCCAGGTAGGGCACACAATGCGGTACACTCCGGCAATGGCCAAGAAGTTCTCCAAGGCTCGACCTCTTTGTAGTACGTGGGCGCAGGTCCGTAGGGTACCCCATGCCGCTTCCACAACCCAAGAAAAACTCCAGCTTTCCCGTTACGTACCCAGGTGATAATACAACGCCATCGCGATAACGTGGAGCCGCTCTAACCTATCGCAGCACTGTACTCTTTCAAGGGACCCAACGTATGTTTCTTCGGATCGGTCACTTGGCAGACCCCGGTGAAACTTGAAGCGCATCGCCACTGGTAAACAGAGAGAGAAGAGGGAATACTATTCGCGAGTGCAGCACCAAGAAAATGAATCCAGGCTAGGCCTTCATTGATGTGGCGTGCATTACTAAAGCACGTAACACAACGCTTGAATTTAGAACGTTTGACCGTTTTGTTTCTACGGTACGACTCAAATAAGAAAGCGATGCGATGACCCCGGGCCGGATAGGGTGGTGACTCCAATCTGGGATCAGTGAACAAGATGGACTAAAGGAGCAAGCCAGAGCGAGTTCTGGCCCCATATACGAATACCTGCGTGAAGACCCAACGCAGGTCCCGGTATTAGCAACCGTACTTAAGCGGACAGATCCAAGTTACACCTCGACTCAACCATTCAGGACAATGCGATTGAAAACAAGATCTAAGGTGTGAAGCAGCACACCGCGTTAAACTATGTAGAGTTACACAACTCTCGTGAATACATCAGCTCTAGCAGATGTTACGAACGCCCGGGTAAAATAGAACAAGTCGGGGCCTGCCGGGTATAAACAGATCCATCGATCGATTCAGAAAATAATGCACTGCAGGGAAATGTCAAAGTGATCAAAATGTATCCCAACTAGGGGTTTTAATGGTGTAGCTCCTCAGCCAGAGGTATAAACTGAAATGGAATTGATCTGCCAATAGGCGTCTAATTTTCACGATTCAATACTAGTTTGTTGCATTATAAAGGAAAAAACGCACTCTCAAAGTTTGAAGCCTTGGACACCGCATCGGCGCATGTACCTGGGCAACCGGAGTTGCCATAGACGTTAGCATTACCCGCCCAGTCACCACATAGCGTGGTGTCGATGACAAGGCTATGATCAATAAAGTGGGAGGACATGTCGCAGTCGATGTTAGCCCAAAAAGCAACGGGAATCGACCAGGTAGACGGGTCCGGATTGCCAGAAAGGATATCCTGGGGGATCGAAGAGCGCTCAAAGTGCCATATTTTGATGCCATCTTTGTTCCATAGGTGAGCGAAAACGCCCCCGCCAGCCTTGTTGAAGCCTAGACCGTAAGAGCTGGGCTCAGCATCGGCGAATGCACAACCCGTATTGTCGCCCGAGGAGCTGTCACAAACTGTGCTGAGTACATTGCCCATGAAAGCCGCACTCGAACCAGAACCGGATGTTGGATTCTTATCGAGGAAACATTGTGGGCCGGTGTGCAAAGTCATCTGATTCCTGCGCACGGTAATTTACTATATAAGACGACGGCATCATTGACGAAAAGGGATAACTAACGTGGCCTGGTTATTGACACCCTCAAGAACGTCAATCTCCCCATGAGCGGGCCAACTGTCAGTGCCATACGACCAATATGCTGGCCATAAAGAGCATCCGAAGGGCATGCGCTCAAAGTCGGCAATAAAGAGACCGCCATTATACTTCTTCGTGGTGGTGATACGCATGCTAGAATAGAAGATAACGGCCTCAATCGTGCGAGATCTCTACAACTGATTGCGGACAATACGCACGATTGGCGCGGCTGGTTCAGCGGAAGGTCCGTCTTGTTGTTCACGGATATAACGGCAGCGCCGTTCGGAAGAACATAGGTCATCCCTTCGCTGCTAGCCGTGTCGTGCGACACGAACTGAACCAGGCCATGAGTAAGATCGTCACCAATGAAAGCGCTCCATTTACTATTAAGGCAAAAGATCAGGACCGAAGAGGGGGCACAAGGGGAAGCGACGACTCGAACTCACGCTTCGTCGATAAAGTCCTGGCCCTTGTACTGGTCCACAAGCTGGTACTTTCCGCCTGTCTGTTTCGGCGGGATCCCAGCTGTATGGTTCGGCGGGATTCCAGCTGTATGGTTCGGCGGAATCCCAGCTGTATGGTTCGGCGGGATTCCCCCCTCTCGCTGAGGGCAGCAACCAACGACACCAGGGAGAACAGAACCGCGATAGAAAGGAGGCGCATCGCCGCGGGACACTGCCGGGATATAAAGGGTCAAAGGGATACTGAAGAACTGAAGAACGAATGGAATAAAATGAATGGGCGGTTGGAAAAGAGCGACGTCCTCGGGAGTTGATAGGTGAGGGTGAAAGTACGCACCCTGGCGTTCCTTTTATCCAACTCCAACGTAACCCATAGATTTCACGGACGTCAAGGAAAATGGGGGAGGGGCTCGGAGGTGATCGGGTCGCATAATGTGATGTGTGGGCATCAGTCGTTTCTGTTGTTCTCCAAATCGGTTTTTTTTCTTCCCGTTGCCAGTGAAGCAGATGTCCGGAGGTGAGGTATATCGGGCTTTCATATCCATCTGAAAGCCCAGGGCGACGGAGGATATTGGCTGAGCTGTTGGTGAAGAAAATGACGGAGAGTTGGCCCCGATGTACCTGCCTGCACATACATATCGTTCATTGGGATGAGGTCTGTGAATCTAAGGGACAGACACGAGTGCTGAGTAAGCTTGTGTATGATCATGATCATGATCATACGGTGGTAACTGGTTGCCGTATCTCGGTTTATTCCTTCTGGAGACAAGCGATATATTTTCTAATTGGTCCCCATAACCACGAAATTAGGAGTAGCGGTGTTGTGTAGAACGTGCCGCACTGTATGAGTATGGTAAATGAGTAAATTAAAGGCTCTAAATCAGTCCGACGCTTAGGGACACTCAAGAAATGGAGGGAGAGGTGCCTCAGATGGTGGGCACAGAATAAGGATCCCAATCGTAACATTGGAGATCCACTAGAGCTGCATGTTCTGCTTTCAATAGAAATTACTTACTGTAATGATAGGGAAGGGGCATCACGTATGTGGAGCACGGAGGAGAAAATGCAAATGACATAGGCACCAGACATTGTAGATCGACCGCGGAAGTAAAAAAAATCTCTACGTCGAGAAGAGTGACTCAGCGGCGATGAGAAAAGCAACGAACTTGAAAGCATCCCCCGCCTTGCGCCGTCCCATAGTACATGACCGTGACATTTCGAACAATACCCTTCCTTCTATGTGTACAATACATTCACTTTGCATCATCCCTCGCCCATTCCGTCCGATTTCGTATCCGGTTCTCTGAGGTCTTCAATTGAGGTCTCGATCACTGAAGCCCAGTATCCTCAGCTTATTTCACGATATATGAAAAGTAAATGATGCTTGCCGTAATAACGGTCGGTTGGTCGCGACCAAGGAATTGCTTCAAGTTGCTAATATCCAGTGCGACGTCTATGAGCGCCTGCAAGCCTTCACCCGTGTCTCGGGAAAGCTCTCCCTCTCCAGCGTCCGGCGCGACATAACGTTCCACATACATGCGCACAGTCGCACCTTGACTTCCAGTCCCACTGAGACGCCAAACAACACGGCTACCATCAGAGAATGTCACGACCTGGCCCTGGTTCTTGCTGACGCTCTTGTCGATTGGGTCCGTGTAATCAAAGTTGTAAGCTTTTGCGACTTTGAAGGACGTGCCTGTTGCTGATGATGTGTATGACGTCCCAGAGAATGATGAAGACTTGATGAGTACATTGACGTGGTCAACAAGCTTCTGCGCCCCCTCAGACGGCACTTCTTCATAGTCGTAACGCGAAAAGAACGAGCGACCGTACTTCGCGTAGTGCCTGTTGAGAAGCTCGCGAATACCCCATATCTTTCCAGACTCATCTTGTTCACTGGCGGCAGCAATAATGTTGAGCCATGCTGTTCGAAAGTGACGGCATCGGTCGAAGAACGACCACAGGGTATGCGAACGCACCGACGACCGCCCAAAGGCCGTCCTTCTCGCGGATGTGGTCAGAACCAGTACCAAACGATTCTTCACCACAGATAGACAGACGACCCGCATCCATCAGATTGCCGAAGAACTTCCAGCCTGGAGCGGTTCCCTGAGCTCTGGACATTGAAAGATCGAACCACCGTACCTGTCGGTACCTCAAAATACTCTAGACCTTTGGCCTTAGCCACGAGATCGATGGCAGCGCTGGTAGGCATACTCCGGGCGAGGCCTTTGACACCCCCTTTCTTAAAGTAGGGAATAACCTCCGCCCAATCTGCGATGATTGCAACCGAGTCAGAAGGGGTGACGAACGCATTTGTGCCATATATCATGTTCCGGTCGCCGTCGCCGTCGCTCGCAGCACCAAAATGAACCCTGTCCCTCTCGACAGCCTCGACGAGCGAGTGTGCGTATGTGAGATTGGGATCGGGGTGTCCCCCGCCAAAGTCGGGAGAAGGCACACAGTTCTGAGTGGAAGATTCTGGGAGGCCGAGTGTGTCGAGAAGAATCGCTTTGGCGTAGGGCCCTGTGACACCATGCAGGCCATCGAACAACACCTTAAAGTTCGTCTTCTGAGATTCGAGGAATGTTTTGATGAGTTTAAAGTCAAAGATAGTCTGAAGTAGCTCCAGGTAATCCTTGACGGAATCGATGATCGAGACCTTGAGCGGTCCGTAAGTCGTATCGCCAAGTTTGGAAAGGTCCACTGCAGGCGCCTCTAGGACCTTGTAGGACGAGATGGTCTTGGTCTTTGCAAATAACTTCTCTGTAATGTTCTCGGGAGCAGGACCACCATTCTCGACATTGTACTTGATACCGAAATCCGCATTGGGTCCACCAGGGTTATGAGATGCCGTGAGTAGGATGCCACCGTTTGCCTTGTATTTGCGAATGACATTGGACGCTGCAGGAGTGGACAGAATGCCGTCCTTCCCGATGATGAGCTTAGATACGCCATTTGCGGACGCGATCCGCAAAATTATCTGCACAACCTCGGGCGAGTAGTAGCGCCCATCGCCGCCTATAACCAAGGTAGAGCCCGAGAGGGGGATGGCATCAAAGATCGATTGAACGAAATTTTCGGTGTAGTGCTATTACGGTGACATCAGAACGATGTTTAGAGACATGGGGTGCTGTATGCGCACTTCCTGCTGGAAGATCTTGACTCTAGACAAATGGCATCGTGAATGAGATCCGATGATTTTGCATAGATGATAGACAGATCACCTCTTTCGCAGGCCAGACGTACCCGGTTTCTGACCATCAAATGGCTTGGTAGGGATCTCCTTGACCGACATGACTGATAAGCGGAAGACTTGGAGACTTCAAGTTGCCTTCCAAAAGGTTGCGGAGACTCGACTGATTTATATCACCGTCATACACGTGATCGTTCTAATACGTCACCGCTCAAAAAGGCAACTGCTATTTACAACCTGCCGGCGCCCTGTTCCGAGGATCCAAATACCTCTGCGAATGCACCACCTATCTCCTTCAACATATCTTGCGTCACGACCGCCCTTCCCTCTTTCTCAAAGGCCAGTCTTGACGTCGTCCGGGTCACCATGCTCGCACCGACTGCTGCCAAGATCGGCATGCGAGACACGGGAATCGTGTTGTCGCCGAAAGCGCCGCTCTCGTAACACTTGGCCCATGCCAGGAAAGCGCCTACGCCCCCGCTGAGGATATCGCCCTGTCCTCCGCAACGCTTCATCCCCCCGCGTGTCGACACAATGACAACCTCTTTTTGCTCGGCCTCGTGCAGCGAGATCTTTGAAGCCTCATGGGCCTCGCGAGATTCTGCGCCTTCCGTGTTGACTGCGATGATATCGAACTCGCCTTTCTCGAGGATGGCCACGCCACCCAATGCTTTTGACACCGACAACGCACGTTCCTCTGGTGGTGTATTTGGGTCAATGCCCTGACATGTGGAACAAGTGTGCCTTCACAGAAAAGGACATATGGTGCTGCACGTACGACTTGTTCGCTTAGCCTTTTGAACTCGACAATGTTGGGCGTGAGGACAGCGCGCCTGTATCCCTTAATGATATTCAATTGGCGCCCAACCATAAAGAGGCCATCTGCGTCGATTACGAGGAACATGCCCTGTTCCTTGGCGATGTCGAGAGCAAGACACGCAAAGGTTTGCATGTATTCCTCTCGACCAAGCCCCGGTCCAATGACAAGTACATGCAAGCGAGATAACAAAGCAGCGAGCTCAGGACGCAACAAGTTTGGCGACCTGCCGCGATGTCACGTGTGAGATATCAGAGCGAGCAGCCAATCTCAACGGACGACATACGTCTCTTCGCGTAGAATTGGGTGTACAATAAGGTCCGGGGAGTAAGATTTGATGGCATTTGCGGCAGTTGGAGCGCAAATGACATGAGAGAGATCCACACCCTGGACACGCAGTTTAATAGGTGATAGGAGGAAATCCAGCCATGCGGAACGTACTACTCTTTGCGCGGAAATCGCGGCAAAGAATGGCGCTCCTGTGTAGCTGCAATCCAATTCCGTTAGAGTACTGACTGTTGCTATCGAATAGGAGGAAGGTACTCAAGTGCGCCTCCAAGTACTCCTACCCGGCCTGCGACGTGTGAGTTGGATGGGAGTGACGCGAGTAGATGGCGGACATGCCTGATTGGCCTTTGTGGAGTTTCCCGTTGAGAGGGGGGATAATCTGCCGAATTTGGTCCATGAGGGCTCTCGACATTGGCATCTCGAACACGTTGGGTTGAGGAAGAGTGAGTGTATTCAATGGATGACGTCAGCGATACAACCCCAGCCCAGTCCATAATAATAAAGCTATGCAATGCATGTAAGATAGGGAGGAATGTATCTATGGGCACAAACAATTAAGTATCTCCACATCTAATGTCATGGCCGTTCACGCATCGTTGCCTCTTCATGGATAAACAAACGCGGGTCAGCGGTCAGCAAGCAGGAACAATGGGACACGCACTGAAGAACTCATAAGAGAGCCAGCACAACGCATTGCTCGGCATGTGCATAACCACTCGCGGCGCGAGACCCCTCGAAAATCCGCGCAACCCGTCTCGTCGCCAAATCATTCTAAGCGCG